>Ga0299907_10001787_pt1 | contig 12676 bp, 10 predicted proteins | sample RVTome_16_FD_198680 | JGI IMG/M metagenome (GOLD analysis project Ga0299907, IMG submission 198680) | Soil microbial communities from uranium-contaminated site in the Upper Colorado River Basin, Wyoming, United States - RVT152D67 (version 2) ... | reverse complement strand
GGCGCGCTATCTCGCCATGGTCAATCTCGAAGGGTTTGAGAAGCGCTTTCCGTGGCAGCTTTCGGGCGGCATGCAGCAACGGGTCTCGATCGCCCGCGCGCTCAGCTTCGAGCCTGATCTTCTGCTCATGGACGAGCCGTTCGGCGCGCTCGACGAGATCACCCGCGACCATTTGAACGAGCAGCTGCTCCTGCTCTGGCGCCGGACCGGCAAGACGGTGGTGTTCGTGACCCACTCCATCTCGGAGGCGGTCTTCCTGTCGACCAGGATCTTCGTCATGTCGCCGCGTCCAGGGCGAATCATCGACGTGATCGAAAACACCCTGCCGGCCGAGCGCTCGCTCGACATCCGCGAGAGCCTCGAGTTTCAAAAGGTCGCTCACAGGGTCCGCGAGGGCCTGCGCGCCGGCCATTCCTATGAGGACTGATGCGGGCGTCCGGGCCGGTGACCCGGCCGCAGTGCAGCGCGCGCCGGTCTGGCAGCGGCTGAAGCATGGCCGCGCGCTGCCGCTGCTGTTCGTGGTCGGCGTGATCATCGCCATCTGGTACGGCGCTGCGATCCGGCTCAACGCGCCGCAGCTGATCGACGGCTACGAGCGCCGCGAGCAGAGCTGGAGCTTCGGCCAGCTGGTCGAGGATGCCTGGAGCATGGAGCGCCCGGTGCTGCCGGCGCCCCATCAGATCATGGCCGACCTCGACCAGACGATCCGCGGGCAGAACGTCACCTCCAGGCGCTCGCTCGTCTACCACAGCTGGGTCACGCTCTCCTCGACCCTGCTGGGCTTCGTCATGGGCACCGCGGTCGGCATCCTGCTCGCGGTCGGCATCGTCCATGTGCCGACGCTGGATCGCTCGCTGCTGCCCTGGATCATCGCCTCGCAGACCATCCCGATCCTGGCGATCGCGCCGATGATCATCGTCGTGCTCGGCAGCATCGGCCTGCAAGGCCTGCTGCCGAAGGCGATCATCTCGATGTATCTGTGCTTCTTTCCGGTCACCATCGGCATGGTCAAGGGCCTGCGCTCGCCCGACCCCCTCCAGCTCGACCTGATGCGCACCTACAGCGCGAGCCAGGCGCAGACCCTGCGCCTTTTGCGCTGGGCGGCATCGCTGCCGTTCCTGTTCGCGAGCCTCAAGGTCGCGATCGCGATCAGCCTGGTCGGCGCGATCGTCGGCGAACTGCCGACCGGGGCGACGGCGGGCCTCGGCGCCCGGCTGCTGACCGGCTCGTACTACGGCCAGACCGTCCAGATCTGGTCGGCCCTGGTGATGGCCTCTTTCCTGGCCGCGCTGCTGGTCACCCTGATCGGCGTGATCGAGCGCATGGTCGCCCGGCGCCACGGGCTCCAGCCGTGATCGATCCGATCGCCCTGCTTGCTCTGGTCCTCCTGGGGCTGGGGCTGCTGCCGCTCGGCGACGGCTGGTTCGCGCGGCCGGGCGAGCTCGGCGGCGGCCTCGTGCCGCTCGCGGCGGCGATCTGGTGCGCGCGCTGGCGGCCCGGCGGCCTGGTCGCCGGCCTGATCGTCGCCGCGGCCGTCGCGATCGGCGCGCTCGCGCCGCTGCGCCTGGTGGCGGCGGTCGGCGCGGTCGGTCCGCAGGCACTGGGCTTTTGGGCTTATCTGGTCGGGCTGGCCTTTCTGGCATGGCGGGCGATGGCGATCCTTGCCGCCAGCGCGAGCCCGTCCAAGCCGGTCAACCGACTGCTGGCGCTCCTGGTGCCGTTGCTGTTCGGCGCCTGGCTGATCACGGTCTGGCAGGTTCTGGTGGTGGGCTTTGGCGTGCCGCGCGTGCTGCTGCCGGCACCCTCGGCGATCGCCGCGGTCATGGCCGGCTCGTCCGCAACCCTGGCGGCCGATTTCCACCAGACCATCATCAGGGCGGTGATCCCCGGCTGGCTGATCGGCTGCGGCGTCGGGTTCGTGATCGCGCTGCTGGTCGACCGGGTGCCCTTCCTGGCGCGCGGCCTGCTGCCGCTCGGCAATTTCGTGAGCGCGATCCCGATCGTCGGCATCGCCCCGATCATGGTCATGTGGTTCGGCTTCGACTGGCATTCGAAAGCCGCCGTGGTGGTGATCATGACGGTGTTTCCGATGCTCGTGAACACGCTTGCCGGGCTGGCGGCGAGTGGTGCCATGGAGCGGGACCTGATGCGCTCCTACGCGGCGAGCTATTCTCAGACGATGCTGCGGCTGCGGCTGCCGAGCGCGCTGCCGTTCATCTTCAACGCGCTCAAGATCAACTCGACGCTGGCCATGATCGGCGCGATCGTCGCCGAGTTCTTCGGCACCCCGATCGTCGGCATGGGGTTTCGAATCTCGACCGAGGTCGGCCGCATGAACATCGACCTGGTCTGGGGCACGATCGTGGTCGCGGCGCTCACCGGCTCGCTGTTCTACGGCCTGCTGGCGCTGCTCGAGCGCGCCGTGACCTTCTGGCATCCGTCCTACCGCACCTGACGCGCCAGACGATGACAGGCCGCTCCGCCTGTGTCATCACATCGGGATGAGCGTGCCGGCGCGCGGTCCGGCGGATGAGCGTTAGCACACAAAGAGATGTGGGAAAGGAGAGCACCCATGCGCAAGACCAACGCCGCCCTTGTCGCGACAGCCCTGCTCCTCGGTGGCGGGGTCGCCGAGGCGGCCGACGAGCTGACCTTGCAGCTGAAGTGGGTCACCCAGGCGCAGTTCGCCGGCTACTACGTCGCCAAGGAGAAGGGCTTCTATGACGAGGTCGACCTCGACGTCACGATCCTGCCGGGCGGCCCCGACATCGCGCCGCCGCAGGTGATCGCGGGCGGCGGTGCGGACGTGATCATCGAATGGATGCCGGCCGCACTGGCGTCGCGCGAGAAAGGCGTGCACCTGGTCAACATCGCTCAGATCTTCAAGCGCTCGGGCATGATGCTCACCTGCCTCAAGGAGACCGGAATCGAAGGGCCGGAGGACTTCCCGGGCCGCACGCTCGGCGTCTGGTTCTTCGGCAACGAGTACCCCTTCCTGTCCTGGATGAGCCAGCTCGGCATCCCGACCGACGGCGGCCCCGACGGCGTCACGGTCCTCAAGCAGGGCTTCAACGTCGACCCGCTGCTGCAAAAGCAGGCCGACTGCATCTCGACCATGACCTACAACGAGTACTGGCAGGTGATCGACGCCGGCCTGACGCCCGAGGATCTGGTGGTCTTCAAGTACGAGGACCAGGGCGTGGCGACGCTCGAGGACGGCATCTACGTGCTCGAGGAGAGCCTCGCGGACGAGGCCATGGTCGACAAGCTCGCGCGCTTTCTCGCGGCCTCGATCCGGGGCTGGGAGTACGCCGCGGAGCAGTCGGACGAGGCGGCCGACATCGTGCTCGAATACGACGAGACCGGCGCCCAGACCGAGAAGCACCAGCGCCGCATGATGGGCGAGATCAACAAGCTGGTCGAAGGCAGCGAGCAGGGCATCGGCTTCCTGGAGCCTGCCGACTACCAGCGCACCGTGGACGTCCTGCTCGCGAGCGGCTCCGATCCCGTGATCACCAGGGCCCCCGAGGGCGCCTGGAGCCACGAGGTCTGGGAGGCGATGTAAGAGCGCCGAGGGCCGCCGATACCGGCGGTCCTCGGCCTCACGGCGTCTGCTGCAGGCTCACCCGGCGCCTGACCGGTTTCGGCCGGCGTGCCTGGTTCAGCTTCTCGGTCGACAGGAACGCCGGGTGGTGCGTCGGGCGCGGCACGCAGCGGCCAGCGCCGCGCTCGACCTTCAGCTGACCATCCTGCCAGACCACCTTGCCCTGGCTGAGCGTCACCGTCGGCAGGCCGGTCACGCGCATCCCCTCGAACACGTTGACGTCGAGGCTCATGTGATGGGTCTTGGCGCTGATCGTCTTGCTGGCAGTGGGATCCCAGACCACCAGATCGGCATCCGCGCCGACCTCGATCGCGCCCTTGCGCGGATAGATGTTGTAGATCTTGGCCGCATTGCTGGAGGTCGCCGCGACGAACTCGTTCATGGTCAGCCGGCCGGTCGTGACGCCCTCGGTCCACAGCACGGCCATCCGGTCCTCGATGCCGCCGGTGCCGTTCGGGATCATCGTGAAGTTGTCGATCCCCATCTTCTTCTGCTCGAGCGTGAAGCAGCAGTGATCCGTCGCGACGACCTGCAGCGAGCCTGACATCAGGCCGTCCCAGAGCGACTTCTGGTGGTCCTTCGAGCGGAAGGGCGGACTCATCACCCGGCCTGCGGCGTACTCCCAGTCGGTGTGCTGGTAGACGCTGTCGTCGAGCGTCAGGTGCTGGATCAAGGGCTCGCCGTAGACACGCTGGCCGTTCTCGCGCGCCCGCTTGATGGCATCGTGCGCCTGCTTGCAGGAGGTGTGCACAATGTAGAGCGGCACCCCGACCGCATGGGCGATCATGATGGCGCGGTTGACCGCCTCGCCCTCGACCTCGGGCGGCCGCGACAGGGCATGGCCTTCGGGCCCGGTGATGCCGTCGTTCAGCAACTGCTGCTGCAACAGGAACACCGCGTCGCCATTCTCGGCATGGACCAGGGGCAGGGCGCCGAGATCGCGACAGCGGGTGAAGCTCTTGAACAGCACCTCGTCGTCGACCATGATGGCGCCCTTGTACGCCATGAAGTGCTTGAAGCTGTTGACGCCGCGCTCGGTCATGGCGGCCATCTGCTGGGCGACGCTGTCCGACCACCAGGTGATCGCCACGTGGAAGGAGTAGTCGGCGACCGCCTTCTTGCCCCACTCGGTCCACTGCTCGTAGGCGTCGATCAGGCTCTGCTTGGGGCTCGGAATGCAGAAGTCGATGATCATCGTGGTGCCGCCGGCAAGCCCGGCAGCGGTGCCGCTGAAAAAATCCTCGGAGGCGACCGTGCCCATGAACGGCAATTGCATGTGGGTGTGCGGATCGATGCCGCCCGGCATGAGGTAGGCGCCGCCGGCGTCGATCCTCTCAGCACCTGCCGGGCCTTCGAGGTCCACGCCGATGGCCTTGATGAGGCCGTCCTCACAGTAGACGTCGGCGCGATAGGAGCGATCCGCCGTGACGACGGTCCCGCCGCTGATCAACACGGACATCTGTTCCTCCCACTGCCTTGGTGCCGCGGCCAGCTTAGATCAACCGTCGCACGTGTCCAGGCACCGGTTTAGCGCCCGTTTGCCGGGGCCTTGCCCACGCCGACCTCGGTGCTACGCTGACGCCGGCCACTGGCTTGTTGAGACTCGGGGAGGCGAGCGATGACCACGGTGCGGGCAGGTCTCATCCAGATGAACCTGAAGGGTCAGACCGATCAGGGGCCCGATGCGATCCGCGAACAGATGCTGGCGGCGCATCTGCCGGTGATCGATCAGGCCGGCGCCGGCGGCGTTCAGGTGCTTTGCATGCAGGAGGTCTGCACGCAGCCCTATTTCTGTCCGAGCCAGGATGCCAAGTGGTACGCGGCCGCCGAGCCGATCCCGGACGGGCCGACCACCAGGTTGATGCAGGAATATGCCAAAAAACACGCCATGGTGATTGTCGTGCCGATCTATGAGGAGGAGATCCCCGGCGTCTACTACAACGCCGCCGCCGTGATCGACGCCGACGGCAGCTATCTCGGCAAGTACCGCAAAACGCACATCCCGCAGGTCGCCGGCTTCTACGAGAAATTCTTCTTCAAGCCCGGCAACTCGGGCTACCCGGTTTTTCACACCGCCTATTGCAAGCTTGGGGTCTACATCTGCTACGACCGGCATTTTCCGGAGGGCTGGCGCGCCTTGGCGCTGAACGGCGCCGAATACATCGTCAATCCCTCGGCAACGGTCGCCGGCCTCAGCCAATACCTGTGGAAGTTGGAGCAGCCGGCGGCGGCGGTCGCCAACGGTGTCTTCATCGGCGCGATCAACCGGCCGGGTACCGAGGAGCCATGGCGCATCGGCCGCTTCTACGGCAGCTCCTATGTCTGCAATCCGCGCGGCGAGTTGTTGTGCGAGGCCAGTGAGGACCGCGACGAGCTGGTCACCGCCGACATGGACATGGACCAGGTGCGGGAGGTTCGCAATCTGTGGCAGTTCTTCCGCGACCGTCGGCCCGAGACGTACGGCAGCCTGACCGCGCTCTGACTGGCGGAGAGAGCATTGTCAGATTGCATCGATCTGGTAGTCTTCTTTCGCTGGTTGTTGCCTTCGTGAGTCGCGTCCTGCTTGGGCGATGCTAAGCAAACAGTTGATTCGTGCCCGAACCCAACAAGGTAGGGGACGGAAAGGGCTGGCACAGACCAATTGCTCTGACAACGCCCGCACCTGCATGGAGCGGTGAGGTATGGCCCTGGGCGCCGGAGCACCGGCCCTACGAACCGACAGTCAAGGAAGGGCTGTGATGGATTTTGGGATCACATTTAAAGGTTTTGTCCGGCCGGAACGGGCGCGGGCGCTGGTTCGGCAGGCGGAGAATGCTGGCTTCACCTATTGCTGGTTCTACGATAGCCACATTTTGTGGCGCGAGAGCTTTGTCGCCATCGCGATGCTTATGGAGCACACAACCAAGATGCGTTTCGGCCCGTGCGTCACCAATCCGAACACCCGAGACTGGTCGCTGGCGGCGAGCCTGTTCGGTTCCCTGGCGATGCAATCGGGGGGGCGATTCGAGCTCGGTGTCGGGCGCGGTGACAGTGCGGTTCGGGTCATGGGCAAGAAGCCTGCGAAACTCGCCCGCCTTGAAGAGTTCGTCCATGTCGTCAAGGCGCTGGTGCGGGGTGACGAGACGCAGTACGAGGGTTGTCCTGAACCGGTGAAGTTCCCCTGGGCCGAAGGATACGACCTGCCCGTCTGGGTGGCGGCCTACGGTCCGATGGCGCTGAGTTCCGCGGGCAGGGTTGGCGATGGGCTGGTCCTGCAACTCGCCGAACCCGGCATTTGCAAATGGCTCGCCGATCAGGCGATGGAGGCGGGCCGCAAGGCGGGCCGCGATATGTCCGGCTATAAAATCATGTCGGCGGCACCAGCTTACACTGGATCGTTCGAGGAAGGGCGCGAGAAGACGAAATGGTTTCCGGCCATGGTTGGCAATCATGTGGCCGACATCGTCGACAAATACGGCGCTGAAACCGACGTTGTCCCGTCAAGCCTGATCTCGTATATCGAAAAGCGCCGAGGCTACGACTACTCCAAGCACGGTCAAAGCGATAACCCATATCTCGACTTCATCACGGACGATATCGTCGACGGGTTTGCCGTCCTGGGTGAGCCGCACGATCACATAGCCAAGCTGAGAACGCTGCAGAAGGCTGGCATCACGCAGTTCAACATCTACCTCGACAACGGCCATGAAGAGAAAATTATCGCCGACTACGGGAATACGATTATCCCTGCCATGACGTAGTCGGGCGCTGTCAGAGCAAAATCGAATACTCTGTCCGGATGCTGGCACTGTCAGAGAAACCAGGCTTGTGACCTCAAGCGGCTCCGCGCATCCTCAGCGTATGAAAAAGCTGAGCCCGTTCCGCTACTTCAAGACGTCACCCGAGGTCATCCGCCTCGCCGTGATGATGTAAGTCCGATTTCCGCTGTCGCTGCGGCAGGTCGAAGGTCTGCTTTGCGAGCGGGGGATCGATGTCTCCATGCAATCCTCTACAACTACAGCGGCGGCTTCTCCTGGTTTCTCTTCGGACCCGACAACCGGCTGCAGCACGACATCGCGGGCACGCTCGGGAACGGGAGCTGGGGCTATATCGTCGGCACCTACGACAAGGATGCAGGGCCCAACAACCAACGTCTCTATCTGAACGGCGCGCGGGTCGCGCAGATGAGCGATACGCTGCCCATCGATCTCAACTCAGCTGCGCTTGGCATCGGGCGACATGTGACCGGCCCGCGACCCCTTCAACGGCCATATCGACGAGTTTCGGATCCCGCACGTCCAGCGCTCCGACGGCCGGATCGAGACCGCGCTCCGACGGCTGGATCGCGACCACCTGGAACAACATGAGTGAGCCCGGTGCGTTCGCCGTGGCCGGGTCGGAGGAACAGGAAGGTGGTGAGCCGCCACCCCTTGCAGGCGCTGGGATCGACTTCATCTACCGGTGGAGCCGGGTGCTGGGGCTCGGCGCCCGGCGGAGACCGACGCTCTTACCTCGATCGTTCGTCCCTCGGTCGAACTAACCCGCGCGGCGTCAAGCACCGCCAGCGTGCGCACAGCCTCCTCCGCAGTGACCGGTGGCGGACCCCTCGCGCACAGCACGCGCGAAGGCCTCGTAGTAGTCGTGATACTGCCCCTGCTCCGACGGCACGCGCTCTTCGCCGGACGCGGTCCGGAGCGTTCCCCAGAACTCCTCGCTGTCGAAGCCCCAGCCTTCGAGGTCGTCGACAGGGCGTCTGCCGGCGAATATGGCCTGCGCCTGAACATCGGTGCCAGATGCCACATAGCTTCCGCCTTCGCCGTAGGCTCGAAGCTCGCGGACGTTCAGGCGATTGAGCTTGCTCGCCGAGATATGTGAGTGCGTGCCGCCTTCATGACGAAGCGTCATGGTGAAGCTGGCATCCGTCCTGCCTTCCGGCAAATCCCGAAGTCGAGCTGCGCGTCGACCGATGTCGCAGGGCCGAGCAACCACAGCATCTGGTCGACGAGGTGGCTGCCGAGGTCGCGCAGAAGGCCGCCCGTAGGCCCCGCCTCCAGCGTGGCTGGGTCGTCGAAATCCATGCGCGAGTGGACCCGCCAGAGCCGGCCGAGCCGCCCTCCCGTGATGACCTTTCGGAGTGTCTGGATGTCCGCGTCGAGCCGGCGATTGTGAAAGACGCCGAGCACGACCCCCTTCGCCCTCGCAGCGGCGTCGAGCTCGCGTCCGCCTTCGGCGGTCGGGGCAAAGGGCTTGTCGGCAACCACATGCAGCCCCGCGTCGATGGCTTCGAGCACCAGTTCGCGTCGGGTCTCAGGCGGCGTGGTGATTGTGACCGCGTCGATGCCGCCCGCCTCGATCATCGCGGCGAGGCTCGGAAAGATCGGCGTGCCCGGCAGGTCCGCCTCGACCTTGGCGATCGTTCCCGGAGCCCGCGCGACCACACCCGCAAGCTCGACACCTTCCGCCGCGGCTATGAAGGGGGCGTGGAAGTGCTGCCCGCCCGTGCCGTATCCAACCAACCCGATCCTCAAATTTCGTCCTCCGTTCGGTCTTCTGCGTGCGCCAGGCCTTCGTCGCGTCCGGGTGTGTTACCCCATCGTCGGCATGACGAACTCGGGGTCGGAGCGCACGCCGGTCGGCCAGCGCGTCGTGATGGTCTTCAGGCGGGTGTAGAAACGCACACCCTCGGGCCCATGCATGTGGTGGTCCCCGAAGAGCGACGACTTCCAGCCGCCGAACGAGTGGAACGCCATCGGCACCGGGATCGGCACGTTGACGCCGACCATGCCGACCTCGATGTCGTGGCCGAAGGTGCGCGCCGCGTCGCCGTCGCGGGTGAAGATGGCGACCCCGTTGGCGTACTCGTGCCGCTGGATCAGCTCCACGGCGTCGTCGTAGGACTTGCGGCGCGCCACCGACAGCACGGGGCCGAAGATCTCCTCCTTCCAGATCGTCATCTCCGGCATCACGTTGTCGATCAGCGTGCCGCCGATGTAATAGCCGTTGTCGTAGCCCTGCCGGTCCATGCGGAACTTCCGGCCGTCGACGACGATCTTCGCTCCCTCGGCCTCGCCCGCATCGATATAGCCGCGCACCTTGGCCAGATGCTGCGCCGTGACCAGCGGCCCCATCTCCGAGGTCCTGTCCGCGGCGGGGCCGATCTTCAACGCCTCGATCTTCGGCGTGAGCCGCTCGATCAGCGCGTCGGCGACCTTGTCGGTGACGGGCACGGCGACGGAGATCGCCATGCAGCGCTCGCCGGCGGAGCCATAAGCTGCACCCATGAGCGCATTCGTGGCCATGTCGAGATCGGCGTCGGGCAGGATCACCATGTGGTTCTTGGCGCCGCCGAGCGCCTGTACGCGCTTCCCGTTGGCGGTGCCAGTCTGGTAGATGTAGCGAGCGATCGGCGTCGAGCCGACGAAGCTCACCGCCTTCACGTCCGGGTGGGTCAGCAGCGCGTCGACCGCCTCCTTGTCGCCCTGGATGACGTTGAAGACGCCCGCCGGCAGTCCGGCCTCGGCGAGCCACTCGGCGATCAGCATCGAGGCCGACGGGTCGCGCTCCGACGGCTTTAGGATGAAGCAGTTGCCGCAGGCAAGCGCGACCGGAAACATCCACATCGGCACCATGGTCGGGAAGTTGAACGGGGTGATGCCGGCGACCACGCCGAGTGGCTGGCGCAGCGAGTGGCTGTCGACCGACGTCCCGACGTTCTCGGTGATCTCGCCCTTCAGCAGGTGCGGCGCGCCGACGGCGAACTCGACGACCTCGAGGCCGCGCGTCACCTCGCCCTTGGCGTCGTCGTGGGTCTTGCCGTGCTCGGAGGAGATGACCTCGGCGAGCTGGTCGGCGCGCTCCCACAGGATCATCTTGAAGCGGTCGAGGATGCGTGCGCGGCGCAGCGACGGCGTGCGCGCCCAGGCCGGCCAGGCGGCGACCGCCGCCTTGACGGCGCGGCCGACCTCTTCGGTCGAGGCGAGCGCGACGGTCTTCTCCGCCTCGCCGGTCGCCGGGTTGTAGACCGGCTGGTTGCGGCCGGAGGTGCCGGCGACGCGGGCGTTGTCGATGTAGTGGGCGATCTCGGTCATTGGTGCGTCCTCCTCTGGTCTGGCGTCGGTCAGGCGTCGCGCTTCATGATCCACTCGACCTCGGGCGCGGGAACGAAGCGCCACTTCCGGCGAGGACCCGCCATGACGTTCAGGTAGTACATCTCGAAGCCGTAGGGCGCGCCGCAGGGATGGTGGCCGCGAGGCACCAGCACAACATCACCGTCCTGGACCGCCATCGTCTCGTCGAGCGATCCGTCGTCGGTGTAGACCCGCTGGATACCGAAGCCTTCGCCCGGTTTCAGGCGGTGGTAGTAGGTCTCTTCCAAATAGGTGATGCGCGGGAAGTCGTCCTCGTCGTGCCGGTGGCTCGGGTAGGAGGACCAGTGGCCCGCCGGGGTGAAGACCTCGGTCACGAGGAGGCTATCGCACCAGTCCTCGTTCTCCATGGCGATGTTGTTGATGTGGCGGGTGTTGGTGCCCCTGCCGCGCTCGGTCAGGGTGATCCCGTCCGGGCCGATCCGGCGCGCCTCGTGGTCGCCCCTGCCGGGCGCGGAACAGACGGCGAGCGCGCAGTCCGTCTCGGCCACGGCCGTCCACTCGGTGCCGTTCGGCAAATAGAGGCAGTGTGGCGGGGCCTTCTCGAACACGTCCATCCGCTCGCCAAGCACGCCCCAGTCCTGCCCCGCGCCCGAGAGGCGGGCCTTGCCCTCTACCATGACGAGGATGACCTCGCGATCGCCGGTGGCCTCGGCCGCCGTTTCGCCCGCACGCAGTCGGTAGAGCGAGAAGCCGACGTAGCGCCAGCCCGCCGAGGTGGGGGTGATCTCGTGCACCTTGCCGTGGTTGCCGAAGGGCTTGCGGAGAAGCTGCGGCATCTGTCGTCCTTCCGATGGGCAGTCAGGTAGCGGCCGGGGCCGAGGCTCCGGCCCGGGGGTCAGTTGAAGTCACGCTGCCAGGCGGCTTTGGCGTCATAGCGCTCACGGGCCTTTTCGAGCCGCTCGGGGCCGCCGACCTCGGGCACGGCGACATCCCACCAGTGCCCGCCCGCGCCGGTGCCCGGAACCGCGTCGGTGTCGATCACGATCACCGTCGGGATGTCGCGGCCGCGCGCGGCGACGATCGTCGCCTCGAGATCGGCTATGTCCGGGGCCTTTTCGGCATGGGCGCCCATCGCGGCGGCGTGCGCCACGAAGTCGATCTCGGGCTGCACCTCGACGTTGCTGTCCTTGTACAGGTTGTTGAACTCGGCGCCGCCGCACTCGATCTGCAGCCGGTTGATGCAGCCGTAGCCGCGGTTGTCGGTCAGCACAATGGTGAAGGGCACCCGCCGCATCACCGCGGTGGCAAGCTCGGAGTTCGCCATCATGTAGGAGCCGTCGCCGACGAAGCAGATCACCTCCTTCTCCGGCGCGGCGAGCTTGATCCCCATGGCACCGGCGACCTCGTAGCCCATGCAGGAATAGCCGTATTCCATGTGGTAGCCGCCCTTGGCCGACTGCCAGAGCACCTGCAGCGCGCCCGGCATGGTGCCAGCGGCGCACATCGCCACGGTGTCCTTAGTCGCCGCCCGCTGCACCGCGCCGATCACTTGCGCATCGGACGGCAGCGCGTTCGTGTCCTTCGCCGGCGCCGCGGTGACCTTCGCCACCGTCGCGTGCCAGTCGGTGCGCGCCCCGGCGTCGACGGCAGCAAAGCGCAGGTCGCCGAGGGCGGCGTCGATCCGCTCGAGCGTCACCCTCGCATCGCCGACGACGCCGATGGCGCCGTGCTTCAGCGCGTCGTAGCCGTGCACATTGATGCTGACGAGCTTGCGCGCCGGGTTGCGGAACAGCGACCAGCTCCCAGTGGTGAAGTCCTGGAAGCGGGTGCCGACGCCGATGACGAGATCAGCGGTCTCGCAGGCGGCGTTGCCGCAGGTCGAGCCGGTGACCCCGGGCGAGCCGAAGTTCATCGGATGCTCCCAGCTCGCGGCGCCTTTGCCGGCCTGGGTCTCGACGAAGGGGATGTTGCGCCGGGCGGCGAAGTCCGCCAGCAGGTCCTCGGC
>Ga0299907_10001786_pt1 | contig 12678 bp, 12 predicted proteins | sample RVTome_16_FD_198680 | JGI IMG/M metagenome (GOLD analysis project Ga0299907, IMG submission 198680) | Soil microbial communities from uranium-contaminated site in the Upper Colorado River Basin, Wyoming, United States - RVT152D67 (version 2) ... | reverse complement strand
CCATGACCACCGAGCAGGACGTGCGCGACGCGCTGCACGGCGCGCTGGACCCCAGCATCGGGAAGCCGCTGGACGAGCTGGGGGCCGTCGAGGCCGTGGAGGTGGAGGGCGGCCGGGTGCGGGTCTCACTGCGCGTGCCGATCCCCGGCACCGGCGAGGAGGTTCGCCGAGCGGCCGAGCGGGCCCTCGCCCCTCTCGGCGCCGACCTCGACGTCCGCGTGGGCGAGATGAGCTCGGAGGGGCGCGCCGAGATGGTGCGGACGCTCCGCAGCGGCAAGACCAGGGAGGAGACCGTGTTCTTCTCCGAGGGCCCGACCGAGGTCATCGCCGTGGCCTCCGGGAAGGGCGGGGTGGGCAAGTCGAGCGTCACGGCGAACCTCGCCGCCGCGCTCGCCGCCGAGGGCCAGCGCGTGGGGATCCTCGACGCCGACGTGTGGGGCTTCTCCATCCCCCGGATGATGGGGGTGGGCGGCCAGCCGGCGGGGACCAGCGACATGATCGTGCCGCCCCAGGCCCACGGCGTGAAGATCATCTCGATGGGCTTCTTCGTCTCCGACGAGACCCCGGTGATCTGGCGGGGCCCGATGCTGCACAAGGCGATCCAGCAGTTCCTCGGCGACGTGTACTGGGGCGAGCTCGACGCCCTCTTCGTGGACCTGCCCCCGGGGACGGGCGACGTCTCGATCTCGCTGGCCTCGTTCCTCCCCCGCGGCGCGATGGTCGTGGTGACCACGCCCCAGGAGGCGGCCGCGAGGGTGGCCGAGCGCGCCGGCCGGATGGCCCAGCATCCCAACATCGACCTCGAGGTCCTCGGGGTGGTGGAGAACATGGCCGGCTTCGCCTGCCCCCACTGCGGGGAGGTCACGCCGCTGTTCGGGGAGGGCGGAGGGGCGCGGACCGCCGAGACGCTCGGCGTCCCCCTGCTGGGGTCGGTGCCGATCCAGGTCTCGCTGCGCGAGGGCTCCGACGAGGGCACGCCGGTGGTGGTGAGCGAGCCCGAGTCCCCCGCCGGGAGCGCGTTCCGGGCGATCGCGGCCGAGCTCGGCGGCCGGATCCGCAGCCCCCGCGGGAAGCCGCTCAGCCTCCGCGAGGCCTAGGGCTCGGGCGGCGGCGTGAAGTCCGTGGTCGGACCGGCGGCCGTCGGCGAGGCCGGGCCCCCCGGCGGCCCGGCCCCCTGCTCGGGGAGCTCCGCGGGGGCGCGAGCCGGGCGCAGCGCGAACCGGAGCAGCGCCGCGACCGCCACCACGATCACCCCGATCGAGGCCCACTGGCTCCCGGTCAGCCCCAGCGGCCAGGTCTTGTCCACGCGCAGGAAATCGGTCAGCAGGCGCCCCGCCCCGTACCAGATCCCGAACGCGGCGATGAGAACGCCCTCGCGGCGCGGCCTCCGGCTGAGCCAGAGGAGGAAGGCGAAGAGCGCGCCCGCGATCAGCATGTCGTAGAGGGCCGTCTGGTGGACGCCCGGCCCCTGCTGGAGGAGCCTCCCCGTCGCGTCGCAGGCACCCTCGTAGAGCTCGACGCCGTCCGGGCGGATGATCTGGCAGTGGGGGCCGGCGAGGTTCGCCATCCAAGTGTCGGCACCGCCGCTCTGGTACGGACCGGGCAGCGTGCCGCTCGTGTAGCTCCATCCGAGGATGAAGTCCGTCGGCTTCCCCAGATGGTCGCCGATCACCAGGTCCCCGATCCGCCCGACCGCGATGCCGAACGCCAGCCCGACCGCGGCCGAGTCCATCACCTGCCCGAACCGGTAGCCGTACCGTCGCATCAGGGGGACGGCGAAGATGATGGCGCCGAAGATCCCCCCGACGAGGCTGATGCCCCCGCGCCAGATCGCCAGCATGTCGGTGATCGAGCCGAACTCGTCGAGGTGGCCGAGGACGTAGAAGAAGCGGGCCCCGACGATGGCGCCCACGAGCGCCCAGAGGACGATCGTCCCCACGTGCTCCTCCTGCACGCCCCGCTTCGGCCCCTCCCGCATCATCCACCAGGAGCCCAGCAGGTAGCCCACCGCGATCCCGATCCCGTGCGGGGAGATCGCCAGAGGTCCCAGGTCGATCCGGTCCAGGACGGGCCACGACACCGTCGCCAGGAGATCCATCGGCGCGAGTCTAGCGAACGTCGGGGTCGCCGGCGGTCCACACGTCCGCCACCGCCCTCCCCAGCAGCATCCCTCCGGCCACGTCCGCCGGGTAGTGCACGCCCAGGTACACGCGGGAGAAGGCCACGCCGCCGGCCAGCGCGACGAGCCCGCCGCGGACGGGCCCGGACAGGTCGAGGCCCCGGGCCGCCACGAGGGCGAAGGTGAGGAAGACGGCCGGGTGGCTGGAGGGCCAGGACGTCCCCCTGGGCTTCCCGATCAGGAGGCGTCCGGGCGCGATCGAGTCGAAGGGGCGGCTCCGCCGGTAGGCCCTCTTCAGCCCCTGCCCCAGGACCCACATCGTGCTCGCCGCCCCCACCGCGCTGGCGGCCTCGCGCCTGCGGCCCCAGGCCGCCAGCGCGGCGCCGGCGCCGAGCGACGCGTAGAGCGACCCCAGCTCGGTGAGCCCGGAGAGGAGCCGGTCGAGGGTGGGGTCCTCGAGCCGGGAGTTCATCGCCTCGTAAAGCCGGTCGTCGAGGGCGCGACCGCGGGCCTTGCCCGTCAGCGCGGCCACGGCCAGCGCGGCGCCGGCCAGCCCCAGCGCCCGTCCGATCCGGCGGCGTCTCACGTCCGCTCCACCGACTCCTTCTGCGCTCGGAGGCCCCTCCGCAGGATGAGGGGCGCGCCCATCAGCCGCACGGCCCGCGCCGCCGCCCTCCCCAGCACGCCTCCCGGGAAGCGGTACTCCACCTCGTGCTCCAGCCGGGAGCGGCTCGCGCCGATCGGGCGGACATAGGTGCGGACGGTCCCCTCGATCGGCCCGCTCAGGGCCACCTCCGAGTAGGTCGGGCGCTCGAGGTCCTTGACCTCGGCGCGGACCTCCGCTGACACGCTCAGGAGCCCCAACTCGACGCGGTAGGAGTCGCCCCTCTCCAGCTCGCGGTCGGGGGCGCCGCGGACCGCCTTGATCTGGCGGTTCCAGCGCGGGAGGTTCCGGGGGTCGGCGATGACGCGCCACACCTCCTCGGGGGTCGCGTCGACGACGACCGCGTCGCGGATCGTGCTCATCGGCCGTTCAGGCTACCGGTCGTCCAGCCCCGCCACCACACGACGCGGTCGGGACGCAGGCGGATCACGGCCTCGCCCTCGCCCGCGCCCGAGCGCTCGAGCAGGGAGACCCTCCCCGATCGGAGCCGCTCGGGGAGGAAGACCCGGGCCGTCCCCCGGACCTGGATCCCCAGCATCCGCGAGGCCCGCCATCGGGAGGCGTGGTCCAGGACCAAGGCGGCGGAAGCCCCGTCGCTCGCGTCGGCCAGCTCGAGGAAGGCGGAGGGGAGCGTCGCGTAGTAGGCCCCCTCCTCCTCGGGGCACCGCCACCGGACGGGCAGAACCGTCCCCGGACCGGGGCCCAGGGCCAGCGCGGCCTCCCCCTCGGATCCCAGGGCCTCTCGGACGTCCTCCGGCGCGTCGGCGTCGGGCGCCCTGCTCGCGGCCCCCCGTCGGAACGACCGGGCGCCGGAGAGTCTGCGCTCGATGGGGCCCCAGGTCTCGAGCACGACCCCGCGCGAGAGGTCGAGCAGGGCGCCCGACGCCATCGCCAGCGAGAGGAACACCCTCCCCGGCGGGGTCCAGCCGAGGGGCACCCGGTACGCGTCGCGCGCGTAGCCGGCGAAGAACCTCGCGTTCTTCCGCGAGAAGCGCAGGGCGGCTCGGGTCAGCAGCGGGCTCCGCGCGACCGACCTCGCCCACGACGACGGATCGAGGAGGTCGTAGAGGTCGACGCGGCCGCGGAAGCTCACCGCACGGTCCCCCGCCCGGACCAGTCCGGCGCCGTCCGGCCGCTCCCGCCACCGACGCGCCTTCCCGGACCGACGCGCGGTCGTCGCCCACAGGCGGTCCCCCTCGAGCGCGAAGACCATCGGGGTGACGTGGGGTCCGGGGGCGGCCGCGTAGCAGAGCACGCCCTCGGTCAGGACCCGGCGGGCCTCCTCGGGGATCATCCCGTGGACCCCTCCCCGACGGGCGGACGGAGGATCATCAGGCCCGTCCACACCACGTGGCAGGCGGCGCTGGCCAGGACCCCTCCCGTCCACAGGGCCAGCGCGGCCCAGACGGCGCCCCCGACCGCGGCCCCCAGCACGATGGGGACGCTCCCGCTTACGAGGTTCGCGCCCACGTAGAGCGCCCACCCCGCGAGAGCGGCGGCGCCGTCCCCGACGGCCGAGGCCAGGCGCCCCTGCACGAGCCCCCGCCACAGCGCCTCCTCGCCGGGGGCCACGACCAGGCACGCGATGGCCACGACGGTGCCGAGCGACATCCCCCGCCGCCACGCGTACACCTCGCGCGCGTGGCGCGTCAGGAGGGCCCAGCCCCGGACGAGATGCAGGAAGGCCGCGGTGGCCGCGTAGAGGGCCAGCCCCGCGCCCAGCCCGACCATCACCGCGACCACGCCGCCGCCGGGCTCGACCCATCCGGTGAGGATCGAGAGCAGGCCGAGCGGGCCGGCCGTCCAGCCCATCGCCGCCCAGATCGAGACGCCGCCGAACCGCACCGCCGCCCAGGCGCCCGCCACCACGACGGGTCCCAGCCAGGCCACCGCCAGCGCGACGGCGTCCATCTCAGCCGAGGAACCGGACCTTCGCGGCGAGCTCCGCGGTGAAGGCCGTGATCACGGCGAGGTAGAAGAAGCCCGTGGCGGCCTGGACGGCCCGGGGCCGAGTCTCTCGCAGCGCGGCCCGGATCAGGAACGCGATCAGCGCGGTGATCGCGACCATCCCCAGCACGATCGCGAGCTGGATGCCCCCACCCCCGACCGTGAGGAACGGGCTGAACCCCTCGGTCGGGGGGGTCTCGCCGGGGAGCCCGGCGATCACCGCCACCGCCTCGACGAGGACGGCGCCGATCAGCACGAGCGCCAGCCGCTGGATGTGGTCGCGGGAGAGCCCCCGGTCCACGAGGTACCAGTGCCCGAGCAGCAGCCCCACGGTCGCCGCGCCCATGAACGCGGCCCCGGCCAGGAGCTGGAGCGCGGCCACCACCCCGCTCGACTCGGCGACCCGGGCCATCGCCACGAGGAGGGCCAGGCCGGCCGGCACGGAGGCCAGCCCGAGCGCCCTCGCCGCGGTCCCCCGGCGAGCGATCAGCGCGATCAGCGAGAGCCCGGCCAGCGCCGACAGCGCGATCGCCAGGAGCGCCACGAGGCGGGCGGCCTCGCCCGAGCCCGAGGCCCGGGCCGCGTCGGCGGTCAGGGCGGTCAGCAGCGCGCACACGAGCACGGTCGCCGTCGTGAGGATGAAGAAGCCGCGCTTCACCTTCCCCCAGAGCCCCGTGAGCCAGAGAACGGCGGCGCTGCCGGCCGCGGTCTCGGCCAGCACGAGCGCGATCACGCCGGATGCCCCTTCCATGTGCCGCGGGATAGCCTACAGGGGATGCTCGAGCCCGGGACCAGCGCCACCGTCGCGGAGACCGTCGTCCAGGAGCACACGGCCGAGCGCGTGGGCTCGGGCGACGTCGAGGTCTACGCCACCCCTATGGTCCTGGCCCTCGTCGAGCGGGCCGCGGTCGCGGCGCTCAAGCCCGCGCTCGACCCGGGAACCACCTCGGTGGGGGCCCGGGTCGAGCTCGACCACCTCGCCCCCAGCCCGCCCGGCGTCCGGGTCGAGGCGACCGCCACGCTCGAGGAGGTGGACGGCCGCTTGCTGCGGTTCTCGTTCGAGGTGCGCGACCCGGGCGGCGTGGTCGCCCGGGGCGCGCACCTCAGGGTCCTGGTGGAGCGGGGGCCGTTCCTGGAGGGGGCGCGGTCCCGGGGACCGCGCCCCACCTCAGGGCAGCGCCACGAAGTCGTCCAGGAAGGCGCGCGCCGAGGCGGTGTCGGTCCGGTAGATCACGTTCGTGGCCCGGCACATCGAGTCGCCGGTGACCGTGATCCCCGCGATCACGTCGGTCTCCCCCACGCCGGCCCCGAAGAAGTTCGGGCCGCCCGAGTCGCCGAAGCACGTGCCGCCGTCCCCCGTCGACCTGTTCTGCGATAGATGCATCCAGGCGTTCTCGATCGAGCGGAACTCCGAGACCGCGTTCCACCGCGCACCGTCGAACGGGAACGAGGGCGGGCCGCCGCCGAGCACGGCCTCGTGCACCCCGTAGCCCACCGCGGTGAACCTCTGCCGCTTCAGGCCGTTCTTGGCCGCGGCCTCGCTCCACCGGTTCAGCGTCGGGAGCGACGCCGGGGTGATGCCGATCACCGGCTCGTCGAGGACGACGACCGCGATGTCGTGCGGATCGGACATGCCGCCCGGCCCGGAGAACGAGAAGTCCGGATGGGTGTGGAGCGTCCCCTGGTGCAGCGTGGCCGCCGGGCTCGTCACGGGCTCCACGAGCTCGCTGTCGAACGACACGAAGGCCGTCGTCTGACCGATCGACTCCAGGAACGCCGTGCAGTGCGACGCCGTGAGGAACACGTCCGGCGCGATCAGGCTTCCCGAGCAGATGATGAGCTTGTCGCCGTCGAAGTCGCCGATCAGCGCTCCGACGTTGGGGTGGTCGTCGCCGTCGATCACCCCGTTCACGATGGCGCCGCCGGGCGATGCCAGGGAGAGGACGACGAGGACGGAGAGGATCGGGATGAGCTTCCGCATGGGGCCTCACCTCCTATGGGCGCAGGCCGAGCATACCGCGGACAGGGAGATTCAGCCGAGGTAGGAGGCTCGCCGCATCAGCGTGGGGTCGACGAGCACGTTGAGGCACGCGGCCACCCCGCTGTCGAACGCCCGCCTGAGCGCCGGGCGGATCTCCTTCGGGTCGGTGACCCGCTCCCCGTACCCCCCCAGGCCATCGACCATCCGCTCGTACCCCACCTCGGTGGACAGGTTCGCCGCCGGCGCGTTCCCCTCCCCGTACATCGCCTCCTGGGCCACCTTGATCTGACCCCACGCGCCGTCGTTGCCGATGATCCCCACGAACGGGATGCCCTGGCGGATCGCGCCCTCGTACTCCATCGCGTTGAGCCCGAACGAGCCGTCGCCGTAGATCACCGCGACCTGGGTCTCGGGCCGCGCCAGCTTCGCCGCCATGGCGAACGACGGACCGACGCCGAGGCAGCCGAACGGCCCGGGGTCGAGCCAGTGCCCCGGCCTCCGGGCCTGCACGATCGAGGAGCTGATCCCCACGATGTCGCCGCCGTCGCCGACGATCGTCGCGTCCTCGTCGAGGAAGTCGCGGATCTCCCGGGCGAACCGCTGCGGATGGATGGGGACCGCGTCGGACGCCATCCCCGCCTCGGCCTCACGATGCGTCGCGGCCTCCACCCCGCGGACCTCCTCGGTCCAGTCGGGCTCCCGGGCCGACCCCAGGCCCTCGGCCAGCAGCTGCTCGATCACGCGCCCGGGATCGCCCACGATGCCCACGTCCACGGGGCGGTTCCGCCCGATGTGCCGTCCGTCCACGTCCACCTGGATCACCCGGACGTCCCCGGCCAGGTTCCTCCGCCCGAACCCCAGCCGGAAGTCCCAGTCCACGCCGAGGGCCAGCACGAGGTCGGCCTTCCCCAGCGCGTGCTTCCTCGCGGCCGAGAAGAAGGAGGGATGCTCGGGCGAGAGCGAGCCGCGCCCGAGGGAGTTGAGGAACACGGGGATCTTCACCGCGTCGGCCAGCGCCGCCAGCGCCTCGTGCGCCCCCGACCAGCGAACGCCGGAGCCGGCGAAGATCACCGGGCGCTCCGCGTCGCCGAGCATCTTCGCGGCCCTCCGCACCAGATCGGGGTCGCCCTGGGGCCTCCCCTCCGCGCGGAACCCCCGCGGGAGCTCCACATCGCCCGGCCACCCCCCGAGCTGCACGTCGATCGGGATGTCCAGGAAGGCCGGCCCCTGCCGCCCGGCCGTCGCGTGCCGGAGCGCCTCGGCCGCGTAGTCGGCGATCCGCCCCGTCTGCCAGCACGTGTCGGCCCACTTCGTGACGGACCGCAGCAGCGCCACGTGGTCCATCTCCTGGAGCGAGCCCATCCGCTGCTCGGCGAGCGGGGCCCGGCCGCCGAGCAGGAGCATCGGCGAGTCGGCGTAGTAGGCGTTGGCCACCCCGGTGACGGCGTCGGTCACCCCGGGCCCGGCCGTCACGGCCGCGACCCCCGGCCGGCCCGTAACCCGGGCCCAGCCGTCGGCGGCGTGGGCCGCCGCCTGCTCGTGACGGAAGTCGACGATGCGGATGCCCTCGGCCACGCACCCGTCGTAGATCGGGGCGATGTGCCCTCCCGACAGCGTGAAGAGGTGCTCGACCCCCTCCTGCCGCAGGAGCGCCGCGAGCAGGTTGCCGCCGTGCCGAGGCCCTCCCATGGGCGGCATCGTAGCCGGACGACGCAGGCCCGGTGTGGTGCAATAGGCGCCATGTTCGGCAGACGGAGGCCCGGGGCCGCCTCGGGCCCGCCGCAGCGCACGCCCTCCGGCTACCACCAGGAGGACTGGGAGTCCTACGACCACGTGGCCGAGGCCTACGAGCGGGTGAGCGCCGAGCGGACGACCGAGGCCGGGCGGGACCTCGTGGAGCTCGCGGGAGTGGGCCCCGGCCACCGGGTCCTCGACGTGGGGACCGGGACGGGGGTCGCGGCGATCGCGGCGATCGAGCGCGTGGGCGCCGAGGGCCTCGTCGTCGGCCTCGACCCCTCGTCGAGGATGCTGGCGCTGGCCCGGCCCAAGCACCCCGAGGTCCGCTACGTGCAGGGCGAGGCCCTCGACCTCCCCTTCCGCGCCGCGTCGTTCGATCTCGTGATCGGCAACTTCGTCGTCTCCCACTTCAATCGATGGGAGACCGCGCTCTTCGACATGACCCGCGCCCTCCGCTCGGGGGGCGTGATGGCGCTCTCGAACTGGGCGGTGACCGACGACGCGTTCACGAAGGCCTGGCGCTCGGTGGCCGAGGAGCTGATCGGCCCCGAGCTCTTCCGCGACGCGGCCCGCCGCGCCGCGCCGTGGCAGGACCGCTTCTCGGACCCGGTCCTCTTCGAGGAGTCGCTGAAGCAGGCGGGGCTGCGGGGGATCCGGGTCGAGCGGCGCTCCTACCGGTTCGAGATGACGCGAGACTCCTACCTCGAGGGCATGGAGACGCGCGTGCTGGCGCGCTCGCTCCACCGGATCATGGGCGACGCGATCTGGGAGCGGTTCCGCGAGCGGGCGGCGGGGGAGTTCGAGGACCGATTCGCGGAGCGGATCGGCGACACGCGCGACGTCTGGTTCGGCGTGGCCACCAAGGAGTAGGCGGGCTCAGGCGCTCGCCTCGTTCACCACGAACCGGACCAGGGTGCGCACGGGGATGCCGCTCGCGCCCTTGGGCCCGTAGTCCCCGCCGTTCTGCGCGAAGGCCACTCCCGCGATGTCGAGGTGCGCCCAGGGGATGTCGCCCACGAACTCCGAGAGATATAGCGCCGCGTTGATCGCCCCGCCGTAGCGGCTCCCGATGTTCTTCACGTCGGCCACCGTCGAGGAGATCTGCTCGCGGTACCCGTCCCAGAGGGGAAGCTGCCAGCCGGGCTCGCCCGCCTCCTTCCCCGCGACGAGGAGCTTCCGCGCGAGGTCGTCGTCGTTGCTCATCACGCCCCACAGCTGCTCGCCGAGGGCGATCATGCAGGCGCCGGTCAGGGTGGCCGTGTCCAGGATCAGCCGGGGCTTCCTCTCGGCGAGCAGCGCGAGGGCGTCGGCCAGGATCAGCCGGCCCTCGGCGTCGGTGTTCAGGACCTCGGTCGTCTTGCCGCCTCGGTGGCGCAGGACGTCGCCGGGGCGGATCGCCGTCCCGCCCGGCATGTTCTCGGCGCTGGGGATCGCTGCAACGACGTTGATCTTCGGCTTCAGCGTGGCGATGGCGCGCATGGCGGCCATGACCGCCGCGGCCCCGGACATGTCGGCCTTCATCCACTCCATCTGCTTGGCGTCCTTGATCGACAGGCCGCCGGAGTCGAACGTGATGCCCTTCCCGGCGAGGGCGATCGGCTTGCCTGAGCCTCCGGAGTAGGAGAGCTCGATGAGCCGCGGGTCGTTGGCGCTGCCGGCGCCGACGCCGAGGATCCCCCCGAAGCCCCCCTCCTCGAGGCGGCGCTTCGTCCACACCTTCACCTCGAGCCCGACCTCGCGGGCCATCCTCCGCGCCTCGCTCGCCAGGAAGTCGGGGGTGGCCTCGATCGCCGGGGTGTTCACCAGGTCGCGGGCCCACGAGGCCGCCTCGGCCACGACCTCGCCCCGCTTGACGGCCCGCTTGGCGCGGCGCTCGTCCCATCGGCTCGAGCCCAGCAGCGTGAGGCGCCGGAGCTTCCGCTCGCCGTCGTCCTTCTTGTACCGGAGGAAGCGGTAGCTCCCGAGGACGAGCCCCTCCGCGACGGCCTGGACCGCGTCCTCCCACGGTCCGCGCGAGGCCTGGGGCAGGGTCGTGGCCACCTTGCCGTAGCCCTGGATCCGCGGGGCGATCTTCCCCGTGGCCCGCCGGAGGCGGTCGGCGTCCACCTCCTCGCGCTTCCCCAGCCCCACGAGCAGGAGGGTCTCCGCGGGGAGCCGCCCGAAGGTAGGGACCGCGAACGCATCGCCCCGCTTCCCCTTGACGGCGTTGCGCCGCAGGAGCGCGACGAGGTCCTCGCCCATGGTCCTGCCGGCCTCCCTCACCCCCGGGCCGGCCTCCGGGCCCTCGAAGACGGGCAGGACGAGCAGGTCGGCGTCGTGCTTCGCGGGAGCGGCCGCGGCGTAGTCGATCCTGGGCACAGGGAACCTCCTGGAAGGGTGTGCAGTGGCGCAGTCTAGACGCTTTGCTCGCCGTCGTCCGGGCTCGTAGGCTGGACCGCCATGGAGCAGGCGAACCTCACCGACCACGTCCATTTCGAGGAGTCGGAGGCCGCGCGCAGCCCCATCTTCGAGTCGGAGCGGATCTTCAGCCAGCTCCTCTGCCTGTCGCGGAACCAGTCCTACGGGCCGGTGGGGGACCCCGGGGCCGACGCGATGCTCACCGTGCTCGCCGGCGAGGCCGCGTTCCAGATCGCCAAGCGCCGGACGCGGCTGAAGCAGTGGGGATCCGTGCTCGTGCCGGCGGGCGACGACCTCATCGTGAAGAACGCCTCGTCCGAGCCGCTCGTCGTGCTGATGGTGACCGCTCCGCCTCCGGGCGGCTGAGCAGGGCCACGAGCGTGGAGACGACGGCCGAGGCCGCCGCCGCCGCGACGAACGCCTCCAGGCGCAGGTCGAGGAGGTCGGGGGGCAGGGTGAGCAGCCGGAGGCCCTCCGTCGCGCTCCCGGTCGCCAGCCAGCCTGCGGCGACGACCCCCGCGACGCCGGCCGCGGCACCGGCCAGCACCCCCGCGGAGGTCGCCCTCCGCCACAGGCCGAGGAAGACGGGGGCGGCGATCGCCGCGGCCAAGAGGTCGGCGATGAGGAACAGGCGCAGCACGCTGTAGCCCTGCACGGCGATCGCCGCCCCCGGCACCGTCAGCGCCACCGTCACCCATCTCGCCGTCCCCAGCGAGAGGCGCCGCGCGCCGAGGTCGGTGGCGACCAGCGAGGCCAGGCCGTTCTGCAGCGTGTCGGTCGTCGACGCCACGAGCGCCACGGCCAGCCCCACCACCACCCACAGCGCCGGCCCCGGCAGCTCGCCGAGCAGCGCGAAGAACGCCAAGGAGGGCGGGTCCGCCCGCCCCGACCCCGCGGCCATCGCCCCCGCCAGCCCGGTCACGAGCACCACGGGCAGGATGATCGCCGCCCCCCCGAGCGCCCCCCGCGTCAGCGCCCGCCGGTCCCGGGCCGCCCACACCCGCTGCCAGAACCCCTGGTGGAAGAGGTTCGCCGCGACGATCGCGAGGAAGAGGACGACGAAGGTCTCCGCCCCGAGCCCGGTCACGCTGCCGGCCCCGCCCTCCCGGAGCTCCTCGACCGGCGAGCCCGACCCGGCCACCACCGCCGCGGCCGCGACGGCCAGGAAGGCCAGGACCAGCCAGGCCTGCCACCGATCGGTGGCCACCGAGGCGGGCAGACCCCCGTACGCCGTGTACGCGGCCGTCGCGGCCGCCACCGCCACCACGGGCACGAGCGGGTCGGTCCCCGCCAGCAGCGCGAGCACGCCCCCGATCGCGGTGAGCTCGGCGGTCAGGAAGATGAACATGTACGAGACCGAGACGACCCCGACCACCACCCGGGCGGCCGTGCCGAACCGCTCGCCCACCCATCCGAGGATCGTGGACCCCTCGGGCATACGTTCCAGCACCCGGGGCCCGAGCCAGGCGAAGATCGCTATCGCCGTCGCCTGCCCCACCGCGTAGCCGAGGATCCCCAGCAGGCCGCCGAAGGTCCCCACCTCGGGTGGCGCGAAGAGGATCCAGGTGCCGAGCGCCGAGGCGAAGAAGCTGAGCGCGAGCGCCCCGGCCCCCTGGCTGCCCCGGGCCGTCAGGTAGCGATCCCGATCGGCGGCCCCGAGCCTCCTCGCCGCCACCACCCCGATCGCGGCGAACAGGGCGAGCGCTGCGAAGGTGATCGCCAGGGCGGCGCCTCCGCTGACCATCCGATCGCTCCCTCCGCCGGCATGACCCGGATCAGGTTCGAGGGTCGCCGGCTCCCCAGCCGGCCTCTCAGCCCGGTGCCACCGGACTC
>Ga0299907_10001785_pt1 | contig 12681 bp, 11 predicted proteins | sample RVTome_16_FD_198680 | JGI IMG/M metagenome (GOLD analysis project Ga0299907, IMG submission 198680) | Soil microbial communities from uranium-contaminated site in the Upper Colorado River Basin, Wyoming, United States - RVT152D67 (version 2) ... | reverse complement strand
ACAGCGGAAGATGCGGTTCGGGCCACGCCCGACGGCGCAACTGTGATCATCGGTGGGTCGGGGGCCGGGCATTCCCTGCCCCAACGCTTCATCGACACCCTGGCCGAGATATATCGGTCAGAGGGTACGCCAAAGGACCTGACCACGGTTCGGGTTGTCGGCATCGGCGACTTCGCCGACCGCGGATTCTCCCAATTGGCCCTGCCGGGCCTGATGCGCCGGACCATTGGATCGAACATCGGAAACGAGCCGCGTCTTGGTGAGCTCGTCGAGCAGGGCCTTGTCGAGGCTTATTCCTTCCCCCAGGGTGTTCTTTCTCAACTCTGTCGGGAGATCGCGGCCGGTAGGCCAGGATTGATCACGGCAGTAGGACTCGACACCTATGTCGATCCCCGGCAAACGGGGGGCAAACAAGGGACCGCCACCGAGGACCTCGTGGAGGTGGTCGATCTCGCCGGCGAGGAATGGCTCTTTTTCCGGGCGTTCCCCATCGATGTCGCCGTCATCCGGGGGTCGACCATCGACGAGGATGGAAACCTGACCATGGAGGACGAGGCGGTGAGAGGCGAGATGCTCGCCATGGCGATGGCGGCCCGGAACTCGGGTGGCATCGTGATCGCTCAGGCGAAACGCCTCGCCGCCGCCAGGTCCCTCCCGGCGCGGTCCGTCGTGGTCCCCGGTGCCCTCATCGACCTGGCGTATCTGGATCCCGAGCAGACCCAGACCTACGCCACCGTCCACTCCCCCTACTACTCCGGCGCCCTGCGCCGGACAAGCACCGACGCAGGTGACCCTCCGCCCCTCGATGTCCGCAAGGTGATCGCACGCAGGTCACTGCTCGAGTTCCGACCCGGTGACATCTGCAACCTGGGGTTCGGAATCAGCCAGATGATCGGCGCCGTCTCCTGGGAGGAGGGGATCGCCGATCGGCTCGTCCTGACCGTCGAGCAGGGAATCTTCGGTGGGGTCCCGGTAGCCGGCAATGAAGGAGGGGCGGGGTTCAACTTCCAGGCGATGATCGACCAGCCCTACATGTTCGACTTCTACGACGGCGGTGGGCTCGACATCGCCAGCCTCTCGTTCGCACAGATCGACGCCGTCGGCAATGTCAACGTCCACAAGTTCCCCGGTCGTCTGCGGGGACCGGGCGGATTCCCCAACATCAGCTCTCGCACCGGGAGGATCTGTTTCGTCGGCACGCTCACCACGTCCGGCTTGCAGGTGGGCGTGTCCGACGGGCGTCTACGGATCGAGGCCGAGGGGACTCTCCCCAAGTTCGTCGAAGCTGTCGACGAGGTGAGCTTCAGCGGGGCGACGGCGAGCCGTCGGGGCCAGCAGGTCCGATACATCACAGAGCGGGCCGTGTTCGAGCTCCGGGACGGGCGGGTAACTCTCATCGAGGTTGCCGAAGGTCTCGACCCCGATACCGACGTGATCGCCCACATGGGCTTCGTCCCCGAGGTCTCCGGCGAGCTGGGCACGATCGACAAGAGAGTGTTCGCCGAGGGGCCGATGGGTCTCGCCAACGAGTTCGGGGTGAGTCGATGACCGGGTCGGATCCGATCGTCGTCGATAGTGGGCAGATAACGACGATTCGACTGGAGAACCCGCCGTTGAATCTCGTCACCGTCGAGCTCACCAGGAGACTGGACCATGTCCTGGCCCGTATCGAAGGCGACCCCGACGTGCGATGTGTGGTTCTCACGGGCACCGGCGAGCGCGCCTTCTGCGCGGGATCAGACGTGAAGGAGTTCGAGTCGCTTCAGGGCCGGGTGGGAGAAGGCAAGCTGCTCCTGGAGAAGGCCGTCTACCGACGGGTTGCCCGGCTTCCGGTGCCGACCATCGCCGCCATCCAGGCCGACGCGCTCGGTGGCGGGCTCGAGCTGGCACTCTGCTGCGACCTGAGGGTTGCCGACGAGCGGGCGAAACTTGGCCTCCCCGAGGTTCGCCTCGGCGTGATGCCGGGCTCAGGCGGCACCCAACGGCTCCCCAGGATCGTCGGGATCGCCAAGGCCAAGGAGCTCATCCTCATGGGAGAGATCATCAGCGCATCCGATGCCCTCGAGATCGGCTTGGTGAACCGGGTCGCCGAGGCCGGCCATGCACTCGAGGAGGCGATGACCATGGCGGAGACCATCGCCGAGCGTGGGCCGCTGGCGGTGCGCGAAGCAAAGCACGCTCTCGACCTCGCCGGTGACATGCCTCTCGACGAGGGGCTGGCTCGGGAGCTCGACGCCTCGGAGCGGATCTTTGCCTCGCAGGACATGTTGGAGGGGGCCCAGGCATTCTTCGAGAAACGGTCACCCCGGTTCACCGGTGAGTGAGCGGCGGTCGCACAGAGGAGCAATGGAAATGACAACTGATCAAACGCCGAACATCGAGAGGTTCGGAGTCTTTCTCCCCTCCTTCGTCTGGCGTGACGATGGCCCCGAGCGTGCAAGGGGAATCATCGACTTCTCCCGCGAGGTAGAGAGTCTCGGCTTCGACTCCATCTGGATCACCGACCACCTGCTTGCCGCCAAGCAGTTCTACTCGGTCTCCTTCCTCGAGCCCCTCACCGCGCTCTCGCTGGTGGCTGGAGTCACCGAGCGGGTCAGGCTGGGCACCTCGGTGATGGTGATGCCGATTCGGGAGCCGGTGCTGCTGGCCAAGCAGCTGGCCACATTGCAGTTCCTCTCCAACAACCGTTTCGTGCTCGGGGCCGGGATCGGCTGGTACCCACCGGAATACGCCGCCACTGGAGTCAAGAAGTCGGAGCGTGGCGCCCGCACCGACGAGATCCTCGAGATCATCGTGCCCCTCCTCGAAGGGGAGACCGTCACCTACCACGGGCGCTATTACTCGATCGACGAAGTATTGATCGAGCCAACGCCGGGACAACGGCCGGAGGTCTGGATCGGTGGCGGCTCCCAGCTGGCAGATCCAGGTTCGCCGGATCTTCCCCGTTTCATGGAGCCGGTGAAACGCCGCATCCTCGACGCCGAGGGGTGGGTTCCCCGGCCAACGTGTCCACCGGAGGACATCGCCTCTGACTGGGAGGAGTTGCAGGCCTATCTCGAGGAGAACGGACGCGACCCCTCGAAGCTGACCGTGGCCCATGAGAATTTCTTCCACTTCGTGGGCACCCAGGACCCGGACCAGGCCCGGGAAGAGCAGCACGAGGCGATGCTCCGGGTGATGAGCAGCGCCCGTGGCCCCGAGTACCTGGAGCGTGTCTACCTGTTCGGCACTCCCGACGAAGTGGTCCAGTCGCTTCAGGCCAGGGTCGACGCCGGAGTCCACAGCTTCATGCTCCACACCATGACGCCGGACCCGGCCCAGCTCGAGCAGTGGGCAACCCACATCATCCCCCACGTTCGCTTTCCGACAGCTGCCGGGTGACACGAAGAGTCGCACTCATCGGCAACCCGCTGAAGCGCCGGCATTCGGCGGTGATGCACAACGCAGCCTTCGCGGCCCACGGCATCGATGCTTCGTTCGAGCTACGCCCGATCGGCCGGGAGGACCTCGAGTCTTTCTTCGCCGAGGCACGCAGGCCCGATTGGCTCGGCTTCGGGGTGACGGCGCCCTACAAGCAGGCCGCGATGGAACATCTCGATGAGATCGAGGCGGGTGCCACTGCAATCGGGGCGGTCAACAACGGGGTGCGCCGTGACGACGGCGCCCTCGTCGGGTTCAACACCGACGCATCCGGATTTATCTCGGCGGTGGCTTCGACCGGGTTCGAAGTCACCGGCCGTCGGGCGGTGGTGGCAGGCGCCGGCGGCGCAGCCCGGGCCGTCGTGTGGGCCCTCCTCGACGCCGGAGCCGAGGCGGTGACCGTGGCCAACCGCACCCCCGATCGTGCGGCGGAGCTCGCCGCGGAGCTATCCGGCTTCGGGACCATCCTCCCCTGCTCCCTGGACGGGCCTGCCTTGACAGCGGCACTCGGTGCGGCCGCAATCGCGGTCAACGCCACCACGATGGGGATGACCACCGACACCTCCGCCTTCGACGTCTCCTCTCTGCACGAGGACGCCCTGGTCTTCGACCTGGTCTACGTCCCCCCGGAGACTCCTCTCGTCCGAGCCGCCGCTGATCGCGGGTTGAAGGTGTGCAACGGCATGGAGATGCTGATCCGGCAGGGTGAGATCGCCTTCGAGCGGTGGACCGGGATCGGATCGACCGCCGACATCATGCGCGAAGCCCTCGACGCCTGGCAGCCCGAGTCGGAGGCAGAACGCTGAGTTGATCCGCCGCATGAATCCTGCGCTGGAGCAGGCCGGTCTCCCGCCTCTGGATCGTTCGGCCTGGGTCGAGGTCGACATCGACGTGCTCACTGCCAATGCGGGAGCGTTGTGCTCGTTGGCCGAGCCAGCCGCCCTCGGCGCGGTGGTGAAAGCCGACGGCTATGGCCATGGGCTCGAGATGGCCGGGCGATGCGCGGTGGCCGGCGGCGCCGAATGGCTCTGCGTGGCGGATGCCGCCGAGGCGGGCCGCCTCCGCGGCGACGGCTACCAGGGTCGCATCTTCGTCCTCTACCCGGTGCCACCGGGGATCGCTTCGACGATGGCTGGCCTCGCCGTCGACGTGACCGTGGGAAGCACCCGTGATGTGCGAGAGATTTCCCATCACTTGACCATCGACGACCCGACCCTTGCGGTGCATCTCGAGATCGAGACCGGGATGACACGGGGAGGGGTGGCACATGAGGATGCCCTCGCCACAGCCACTGAAATCAGCAATGCCCGGTCGACCACGCTCGCCGGGGTGTGGACCCATCTGGGATCCCCCGAGAATGCCGTGGTGACCGATCGGCAAATGACGTTGCTCGATTCAGTGGTGGACTGGATCGCGGCGGCGGGCGTCGATCCGGGTGCGGTCCATGCCTTGGCCTCGGGCGGGTTGCTCGCCGCCGACATCGGAGGACATGCGCTGGTCCGGATCGGTCTGGCCCTATACGGGTTGCACCCTGGCGCCGGGCGGCCACTGCCACCGTCGGTCGCCCCGGCTCTTGCCGTCAGGGCATATCCGGTGCGGATCACCGAGGTCGAGCCGGGAATCGCGGTTGGCTACGCCGGGACCTGGGTCGCCGACCGGGTTTCGACGATCGCAACTATCCCCATCGGATATGCCGATGGGTGGTCCCGGTCCTCCTCACCGGGGACCTCGGTGCTCGTGGGAGGAGAACGCGCACCGATAGTGGGACGGGTGTCTTCGGACTCTCTCACAGTCGACGTGACCGGGATCGTGGGCGTCGGGCCCGACTCGGAGTTCACCCTTCTCGGGAGCATCGGCAACGACGAGATCACAGCCGATGAGGTAGCCGATGTCCGGGGGACCATCTCCTGGGAGGTTCTCCAACAACTCGGGGCCCGGCTGACCCGGGTCTATGTCTCGGGGGGTAAGCCGGTCGCTCTCCGCCCGGAGTCGACCATCGACATCACGACGGCACCAGGGGCCCGGATACCCGGCTATTGAGTGGCTTGTTTGTCGGTGGTGTCCCTCGGGCGTAACATCCGCGGATAACGCTTTCCTCCTTAGGAGAACCTGTATGTCATCCAGGGTGACGATCCCGATCGAAGATGGTTCCCTGATCGTCCACTCCCTGGGTGAGCCTGCCCATTTCGAACGCCCCGCCAGGCCACTGCAAAGTCGCCGCGCTTTTGCCGCCGTGCATGTCGTCGCGGATCCACGGGCAGAGAACACCCCGGCGTCGGGGGCGAACATCGATTGGGACGCCACCACTGCATTTCGCCGTCATGTCTGGTCCTGGGGTCTCGCCGTGGCCGACGCCATGGACACCGCCCAACGCGGCATGGGTCTCGACTGGCCCAACACCAGTGAGCTGATCACCCGCTCCTTGCAGGAGGCGCGGGCAGAAGGCGGGGACATCGCTTGCGGAGCCAACACGGACCAGTTGCCGGAGGGACCGGCGACAAGGGAGCGCATCGTGGAGGCCTACCACGAGCAGGTCGATCTCATCGAGTCCAACGGGGGGCAGCCGGTGGTGATGGCAAGCCGTCATCTCGCCGCCGTCGCCTCAGGCCCCGACGACTATCACCAGGTCTACTCGGAGATCCTCGGGCATGTTTCCGGCAAGGCGATCGTGCACTGGCTCGGGGACATGTTCGACCCGGCTCTCGCCGGCTATTGGGGATCACAAGATCTCGACGAGGCCTCGGGCTCTTTCATAGCGATACTCGAGGAGAACGCGGCAAAGATCGACGGCGTGAAGCTCTCCCTGCTGGACAGGGACCGCGAGATCGAGCTCAGAGGACGTCTCCCTGAAGGTGTCCGCATGTACACCGGGGACGACTTCGACTATCCGACCACCATCAAAGGCGACGGTGACCGACACAGCGACGCCTTCCTCGGAGCGTTCGACCTGATCGCTCCCGCCGCCTCGGCTGCAATTCAGGCTCTCGACAACGGCGAGGCGGAGCAGTTCGACAAGATCCTCGCCCCCACTCTTCCCCTCAGCCGTCATGTGTTCTCTCACCCCACCTACTTCTACAAGACCGGGGTTGTGTTCATGGCTTACCTGTCCGGTCATCAGGACCACTTCCGCATGGTGAACGGGCTCGAATCCGCCCGGTCGATCGTCCACCTCTCCCGTCAGCTGACTCTCGCCGACCAGGCCGGGCTCCTCCCGGACCCTGACCTGGCCGCCCATCGCATGAGATTGGTCCTAGAGCTGGCCGGGATCGTCCAGCCCTAGGAGGACCGTGCCCGACACCTTCCTCAACTACATCGATGGCAAGTGGGTGCCGGCCTCGAGCGGGGAGACCTTCCTCGACACCAACCCAGCCCGGCCCAGCGAGGTGATCGGGGAGTTCCAGCGGAGCGGCCCAGAGGACGTCGATGCGGCGGTGTCGGCGGCGGTGGGCGCCCGGGACGAATGGAAACACACGCCTGCCCCGCTCCGGGGCGAGATCATCGCCCGGGCCACCCGGATGCTGGTCGAGCGCAAGCCCGAGCTCGCCGAGACCATCACCAAGGAGATGGGCAAGGTGCTCGTGGACTCCGGCTACGACGTCCAGGGGGCGATCACCTCCGGGGAGTACATGTCGGGTGAGGGTCGGCGCATGTTCGGCGACACGGTGCCCTCCGGACTCCCCAACCGCCTGGCGATGACCGTCCGGGGCCCGGTCGGCGTGGTTGGGATCATCACGCCCTGGAACCTTCCCATGCTCATGCCCGCCTGGAAGCTGTTTCCCGCCCTGGTCTGTGGCAACACCGCAGTGGTGAAGCCGGCCGAGGACACTCCGCTGTCCGCCGTGCGGCTCTTCGAGGTCCTCGAGGAGGCCGGTCTCCCCCCTGGTGTCGCCAACCTGATCACGGGATTTGGGTCCGAGGCGGGTCAGCCGCTCACGACGCACCCCGATGTCGACATGATCTCGTTCACCGGCTCGCGGGCCGTCGGCAAGCAGATCGCCACTCTGGCCGGGGCCGAGCTCAAGCACGTGTCATTGGAGATGGGTGGGAAGAACGCCCTCGTTGTCCTCGACGACGCCGACCTCGCCGAGGCGGTCACCGGCGCCCTCTGGGGAGGCTTCTCGACGACGGGGCAGAGATGCACCGCCAGCAGTCGCCTCGTCGTCGACCGTCAAGTGGCCGACGAGGTGGTCGACAGGCTGGTCGATGGCATGCGTTCCCTGGTGGTCGGGGACGGCCTCGACCCCGAGACCAACGTCGGTCCGCTGATCAACGCCAAGCAACTCGAACGCGTCCACTCCTACACCAGCATTGGCGTCGAAGAGGGTGCCGATCTCGTCGTGGGTGGAGAGAAGCTGGACGAGGCGCTCGGGGGGTTCTTCTACTCGCCCACGCTCTTCGACCACGCCAGACCGGAGATGCGGATCGCCCAGGAGGAGATCTTCGGGCCCACCATCACCGTGATCCGGGTCGACGGGGACGACGAGGCGATATCGGTGGCCAATGGGACCCGCTATGGACTTTCCGCGGCGGTCTACACCCGTGACACAGCACGGGCGTTGCGAGCGGTCGGCGAGTTGGAGGCAGGACTGGTCTACCTGAATGCCCCGACCATCGGCTCTGAGATCCATCTGCCCTTTGGGGGTGTGAAGGACACCGGCAATGGCCACCGGGAGTCGGGGACTGCGGCCATCGAGCAATTCACCGAGACCAAGACCGTGTTCCTGGACTACAGCGGCACCCTGCAACGAGCCCACATCGACGAACCCACCAGCCAAGACTGACGGGCGTTTCCCGCGAACCCAGGGTTCTGGACGTCGCGGAGCGGTGCCTGCAATCCTGGGTTCGGAAGCCTGACCGCCCCTTCAGCGACTGGTGCGGTCCCGGTAGTCGTCGAGCATGGTGGCCGTGGCCGTGGCCCCGCATCGGTCGGCGCCGGCCTCGATCACAGCCAGCAAGGCATCGAGGGTCCGCACGCCGTGGGCGGCCTTGACCTTCATCCTGGGGCTCGTGTTCGCCCTCATGAGACGGAGGTCTTCGATGGTGGCCCCGGTCGGGGCATATCCGGTGGATGTCTTCACGTAGTCGGCTCCGGCGGCCTCGGTCAGGTGGCAAGCCCTGACCTTCTGCTCATCGGTGAGGTAGGCATTCTCGAAGATGACTTTCACGAGGGCATCCCCCGACACGTCTACCACGGCGGCGATGTCGGCCTGGACGTCTTCATCCTGCCCGGAGAGCAGCCAGCCGATGTTGAGAACCATGTCGAGCTCGACGGCGCCGTCTTCCAAGGCATTCTCGGCCTCGGCGACCTTGATCGAGGTTGTCGAATCGCCATGAGGGAAGGACACGACCGTCCCAACCGCGACCCCGGTGCCGGTCAACTCCGACGCCGCCAGCGCCACGTCGGCCGGGCGAACACAAACCGAGACGACTTGATAGTCGGCAGCGAGCTTGCACCCGGCCCTGATGTCGTCGCTGGTGAGCGTCGGTTTGAGCAGGGAATGATCGATCGTCCTGGCAAGCTGGGCGTAGGTGACGTCGTCGACGGTTAGTGAGATCGGCTCCATCTCCGAAGTGTGGTCACTTCACCGTCGAATGCCCAGACGACCACTCGAGGACGCGCAACGCACCAAGCGTGATCCAACGACTGGGCTGACCCTCCCCCTCATCCATGTCGAAATGAACCTCACCGGGGTACGAGTAGTGCATGGTCCATCGCCCGTCCTCGTCACGCCTCTTCTCGACCAGTTCGATCGCCTCGGCGCATCGCTCGTCGGCAACGACACCAGCACTCCGCAAGTAGTCGAGCCCTCTCAACACGTCGTAATGCCAGCGGGTCGGGAAGAAGAAGTAGGTCCACGCCGGATCGATCACCTCGCCGGTGGACAGGCGGTGGAACATGCGACGCTCGAGGAGGTACTCCTGTCCGCGTAGACGAGCCTCCGTGACGTCGGCGGCACCCGTGGCGCGCTCGTGCTCGAGAAAGCCTTCCAAGACGTTGATCGTGGTGTGAAACGAAGACCGGGTGGAGCCGTTCTCCGCCTCGCAGTTCCACCCTCCATCGGGTAACTGCTCGCCGAGGAGCCGATCGATCAGACCCTGGACGTCTTGACCGAAGTAGGAGCCGATGGCTACCACTCTGGCGTTGATACACGGCTCTACCTCGCCGGCGAAATATGGATTCTCGGCCCACGGTGCGTCTGGATGGTCGTTCCATCTGACCTTCTCCCGCACCTGGCTCAGAGCATTAGTGGCCTGCTCGGAGGCTGGGTCGAGTCCCATGACTCGCAACAGAGCCAGTGTGTTGGTCGTCGAGGTCCACTTGGGCTGATAGGTGCCACCGGCCCACTTCCCCTCTGAGTCCTGGAGGGAGAGGAGCCTGTCACCCCATCCCTCTGTGGCAATACGCGAGCGCTCGGCAGCGACCACGTCCGCCGGCTCGTTGGTGAGATCTCTCATCACCTGCCAGCGGATCGAGGGGTCGGAGTCGAGCAACCAGTCGATCGTTGCCCGGCGTGTATCTGTTTCCGTCATACCCGTCGACTGTAGGGCAGCCCCCGCGCTCAGCTTCCGCCGAAGGGTGACCCGGCGAGGAACTCCCCCACCTCTGGTCGAGAAATCAGCTCACCTTGCGTCTGCAGGTTGCAGAAGCCAATGGAGCCCATGAGGTTCAAAACGAGCCATTGCTCGGGGAGAGGAAGGTCGACGAACGGGGCTCCCCCGGCGACTACATCTTCGAAGGTGGCGATGTCGGTCTGGCAGTCCCCGGTCGACTGCCTTTCCCCGAGTGCTTCGTTCATTGCCATGACCGCGGCGAAATAGCCGACCGCCCCAGGAGCCTCCTGCTCTGCGACGGCGAGGAACAGTGCTGCTCCCTCTTCCTCTGTCATGTCGAGCTCGACATTCTCACATGCCGCAGTGTCTCCGATGGACGTCCCGGCGAGGGTCATCATGACCTGGAGGTGATCGTCGATGGTGGCGTTCTCCCAGTCGATGCCCTCCACCGCCGGTTCGAAAACCTGGAGGATCCCTGAGAGCTCCGCCACACATTCGGGCGGGATGTCCTCGACGCCAGCCCCTTGTTCGGTGGCAGTGGTCGTCATCTCCGCGGCGGTGGTTGTCGTGGTTTGGGCCACCGTGGTCGTGGTCGTGGTCTCCTCGACGAGAGCGAACGTGGACGTGGTCCCACCTGCGTCGGGGTCGCTGGTGATCGCCGTGTTTGTCCCGCCCCCGCACCCTGCTAACAGCAAACTCATGAGGGTGAGTGCGGTCCCAGCCTTACGCATGCCGATCCTCAGCACGAGCCCTCTCCCTCCGTGGCAAATCGAACAAGAGATTATGCCGATCCCCGATCGAGTGAGCGCCTACTTCCGGGCGGCGATCCTTGCCATCGCACCCTCCCAACCGGCGTCGAACGGCTTCCCCGGCTCGTCGAGGTCGACCACCAACGGGGCGTGGTCGGACGGGGTGGGCTTTCCCTTGCGAGCTTCCCGATCGATCTCGGCCCAAATCACTCTGTCGGCGACTGGCTGAGTGACATAGAGCAGATCAATCCTCATTCCCTGGTTGCGCTGGAACATCCCGGCTCGATAGTCCCACCAGGAGAAGCGGCCCACTTCGGGACGACAGATGCGAAAGGCGTCGACCAGGCCCCACTCACGGAGTCGTGCCAGGGCTTCACGCTCCTGGGGCGAGACATGGGTTCCGCCGTGCGCCTTCTCCGGATCCCACACATCCTCGTCGGTCGGAGTGACGTTGAGATCGCCACCGAGCATCACCGGCTCATCCGGCGCCAACTCCGCGGCCAGCCAGTCGTGGACCCGGGCCAGCCAGCGCAGCTTGCCCTCGAAGAACGGCGATCCCACCTGGCGACCGTTGGGGGCGTAAAGGCTGACGAACCGGATCCCGGCGCATGTCGCGCTCAGCATCCGAGCCTCGTCGAACGGGTCGAAGTCCTCCTCGGCCTGGCTCCGGCTCCGGCTGTCCCGCACCGGGCCGTCGCCAAAGTTGGTGATGACCTCCGAGAACCCGACCCGTGACGCGATGGCCACGCCGTTCCATCGTCCCTCACCGTGAGGAGCCACTTCGTATCCGGCCGCCTGGAGAATGAGGTGTGGGAAGTCGTCGTCGGCCACCTTGGTCTCCTGCATGAGGAACACGTCGGGCGCAGCCCGGTCCAGCCACTTCTCGACGGCCTCCAGTCGAGCCTTCAACGAGTTGACGTTCCAGGTGGCGACGCGCACGGCCCAATTGTGGCCGAGCCCGGATCGTCTGTCGTCAGTCCAACGCGAACGACCCGGTGACGATCTCGCCGGCAGACCGGTAGGTGCCCATCACGACACCTGTGGTGGATGTCTGGCTGTCGACCAACTCCAGCCCGGCGGGGATGGTGCCTTCGCCAAACAGACGCTTGCCCAATCCGAGGACGAGGGGGAAGACCCAGAGGCGGAACTCGTCGACGAGGTCGTTTCGTAACAGCGTCTGGATCAGGTTCCCGCTGCCATGCACCTGCAACTCGGGCCCATCCTCGGCCTTGAGAGCCGCAAGACCCTCCGCGGCGTCTCCTTCGATCTGCATGGCGTTGGCCCAGTCGAGCGTCAGCCGACTCCGCGAGACGACATATTTGGTCGCCTCGTTGAAGACCGGGGCGCCCTCCTCCTCGGAGGCGTGGGGCCAGTGGGCGGCCATGATGTCGTATGTCGTCCGTCCGAGGACCATGGCGAACGGCTTGCTCGTGGCTTCGCCCATGACCTCACCCATCTGCTCGTCCCAGTAGTTGACCGACCAGCCTCCGTAGGCGAATCCGCCACTCTGATCCTCCTCAGGTCCGCCGGGGGCCTGCATCACCCCGTCGAGGGTCAAGAAGGTCTGAACAATCAGCTTTCTCATGTCGATGTCCTTTCGATCCGTTGACTCGACCGAGTCCGGTCCGGCGAAGGATTAGACAGACCGACGGAGCCAATCTCATCGGTGGCGGTGCCGGCTCGGCTCACAATTGCGCCTCTCGCGGCCACGCTTTATGGTGCGCTTCCGGACAGCAATCGATTGCGCAAAGGAAGGGCACAGGGAGGACCTTAGGTGAAGGCAGCTAGCCGGCGGTCGCATGACATACTGGTCGGCGTGACCTCGACCGGCGCTAGGGATTGGCCGCACGGGGTGTGCTCGTGACCAAGAGTCACGTCGAGATCAACCCCACACATGACCGAGCCACCGGGCCGCTGGTCGCCTCGGTCCGGGATCTCAAGGTCTATTTCCAGGCGAAGG
>Ga0299907_10001784_pt1 | contig 12683 bp, 12 predicted proteins | sample RVTome_16_FD_198680 | JGI IMG/M metagenome (GOLD analysis project Ga0299907, IMG submission 198680) | Soil microbial communities from uranium-contaminated site in the Upper Colorado River Basin, Wyoming, United States - RVT152D67 (version 2) ... | reverse complement strand
GAGGATGCGAAGTCCGAGGTAAGCAAGAGCGGCGGCAAACAATATGGTTCCGGCTAGCCCTAAAACCGGCAGCACAGCCGAACCGACGAACTCCAAAAGTAGTCCTACGATCAAGCTGAGCGCGACCCACCACGGCGCGGTGCCTGCCCGCAAGATAGCAAAAGCCAAAACGATGAACCCCAGGGCGAACCCAAGAAGTCCCATCCCAGAAAATATATTCAGGGCCACGCTCTCCTTCATCGCGTCTACCAATCCGGCGAACTCGCCACTTGAAGGATCAATGGCAGCCATCTCCGCCGTAACCATCTGGGCTCCGCTAAAGGCGGAGTGACCGAAGAGCCCCATGATGGCTAGAGCCCCACCGGCATGAGCCAGTCCGGCGCCACGTTCGTAGATGAGGTGGACCAATCCGACGACCCCTGGAATCAGGACCAGCTGGCTGAGAGGAAACAGGACAGCCATCACACGTACAGCCGAAAGATTGTCTGAAAATTCCGCGAGTTGCCTGGATGAGTCATTCACATACTCAATCGGCATCTCCGCGATCTTGAAAGCGAGAAGCAATATGGAAGCGACTAGGAGCGCTAGGCCCGCGCCATTCTTTCTAAAGACTGCCGTGCTGGACTTCATCGCGCTTGGTCGCTCAGCTCTTCGCCTTCCGGAATACCGAGCTCTGTCCGGAACTGATCGTAGCCCTTCGCCTCCAGCTCGAGAGCAAGGTCTTTGCCGCCCGACCTCACGATCCGTCCGCCGATGAGAACATGCACGAAATGAGGCTCGACGTAATTCAAGAGCCTCTGGTAGTGAGTGATGACGAGCATTCCTCGGTTGGAGTCGTGGACCTTGATCACGCCCTCGGATACCTCCTTGAGAGCGTCGATGTCCAGACCGGTATCGGTCTCGTCGAGGATCGACATCTGCGGGTCGAGAACCGCCATCTGCAGAACCTCGGCTTTCTTGCGCTCGCCTCCCGAGAACCCGGTGTTGACATAGCGGTTCACCATCTCATCACCGACTTCGAGCAGATCCATCTTTTCCTGAAGGTACTTACGGAACTCAAGGGGGCCGAGCTTATTGTCGCCGTGAACCGCGTTGTACGCGGTGCGCAAAAAGTTCACCACCGATACACCTGGGACCTCAGTTGGATACTGGAACGCAAGAAACATCCCCTTGCGTGCCCGTTCGTCGGTACTAAGCGAACTTACGTCCTCGTCCTTATATAGGACTCGGCCTTTGGTGACCTCGTAGCCTGGGCGTCCCATGAGGGCATTGGCGAGAGTGGACTTGCCGGAACCGTTGGGCCCCATGATCGCGTGGATCTCTCCTGGCGAGATCTTGAGATCGATCCCGCGAAGAATCGGTTTACCTTCGACCTCCACATGCAGGTCTTCGATAACGAGTATTGGATCAGGCATTTGCTTCCTCCCGCGCTTTTAAGTAAACGTCTTCGCCTTCGACCTTCACGTCATAAACCCCGATTGGTTGTGTTGCCGGAAGATTCATGACCTCACCGGTTCGCATCGAGAACATCGAGCCGTGCTCGGGACACTCGACTTCATCTCTCTCGAGAAAGCCGTCGTGCAGCAACACGTATTCGTGAGAGCAAATGTCGCTGGTGGCCAGGAACTCCGCATCGGCGGTTCGGGCCAAACAAACCGGTTCATCATCGACAGTCACCTGGATCATGCGGCCAGGCTTGAGGTCAGAGGTCGAAGCAACGCGAGTCCACTCCCTCATGAGCCTTCCTCTCCAGCCGAGTGCCAGCGGCCCGCCAGCTTGTGCTCGATTGCATCGGCCAGGACCTGTCTGATCTCATCCTGACGAACGCGTCCTACAACCTCCTCGAAGAAGCCGTTGACTATCAGCCGCTCCGCCTCAGGTCGTTCAATGCCGCGAGTCATGAGATAGAAGATCTCCTCCTCGTTCATCTGGCCGACCGAAGCACCATGACTGCACTTCACGTCGTTGTTCAAGATCTCCAGCTCCGGCTTGGAATCGGCCTTGGCGTGATCGGATAAAACCAGGTTGCGATTGGTTTGGTAAGCGTCGGTCCCCGCTGCGTGCGGCTCGACACGGATCATCCCCGAGTAGACGGTGCGAGAGTCGTCCTTAAGCGCGCCTTTATAAAGAAGATCCGAGCGGCACCTGGGACCGATGTGATCCTGGAAAGTGCGGAAGTCGAAATGCTGTCCCTTCTCGGCAAAATAAAGGCCGAGCATCTCGCAATCGACTCCCTCACCGCGCATAGCAGTTCGGACTTCCTGCCTGGAGAAACGTCCTCCCAGCGTCACGATCAGGCTTCGGATGACCGCGTCTGTGGCCGCGCTCATGTCGATCCGCTGAAAGTTCCAGACGCGGCCCCCGTACTCCTGAAGCGCGACGAAGGCCACGTGAGAACGGGGGCCGGCGACTATCTCGACCGCACCGTTCGAGATGCTGTCGTGGGGAATAGAGATCGACTGGAATCGCTCGAAATAGGTGAGCTCGGCCCCCTCCTCGACCACGACAAGGGAGTGGGGAAAGATTCCGGTGCCCCCTTCATCGATCCATCTCTGGCTCTCGATTGGTAGCGAAACGCTCACACCCCTTGGAACGTAGAGAAACGTTCCTCCGCTGAACAGTGAGCAGTGGAGCGCGGCGAAGAGATGATCGTTGGGTTTTGTCTGGACGAACAGATGCTCCTGAACGATGTCCTCGTGCTCGACGATGGCTCTGTCGAGACTCATGAGGACTACCCCTTGTGCTGCGAGGTCCGGTGAAAGCTCCTGATGCACAACATCGGCGTCTCGTTGAACAACATACCCACCGCGTTCGCCTTCTTCCTTGACGAGAGTTTCCTGGACCTCGGTGATCTCAGAGGTCTCTTGGGGCGGTGCAAGGCGGAAAGGATCAAGACTGAACTTGAGCCGGCGAAAGTCCGTGTAGCGCCAGGCTTCGATCTTCTCGTGGGGCAGCTCGGAGTCCTCAACGATCTTCCAAGCGTCCAATCGACGCTCGAGCACCCATCTGGGTTCACGTAGGGCCGCGCTTAGTTGTTCGACGTCTTCTTTGGTGAAGCTCATCCTGTCTGGATCGGGGTTAGCCGACCGAGCCTTCCATCTGAAGCTCGATCAAGCGGTTCAGCTCTACCGAGTATTCAAGCGGAAGCTCTTTGGTGATCGGTTCGATGAAGCCTCGGACGATGAGACTCATGGCCTCCGTCTCGTCGATTCCACGCGACTGCAGATAGAAGAGCTGCTCGTCCCCAACTCTGGAAACGGTGGCCTCGTGCCCTACTGAGGCAGTCTCTTCTTCGATTTCGTTTGACGGATAAGTATCTGAGCGGCTGTGCTCGTCGAGGATGAGTGCGTCGCAGCGAACATTCGACTTAGCATTCTTGGCACCGTCGTCGATCCGAACCAGCCCGCGATATCCAGCCCGACCCCCATCCTTTGAGATCGACTTCGAGACAACCGTCGACTGGGTGTACGGGGCAACATGAGTGATCTTTGCGCCGGCATCCTGATGCTGTCCCTCGCCGGCATAGGCCACGGAGAGAACTTCTCCCTTGGCCCCTTTGCCCTTTAGGACAACGGCCGGGTACTTCATGGTGACCTTCGAGCCGAGGTTGCCGTCGATCCACTCCATAGTGGCGTTCTCATGCGCGACGGCCCGTTTCGTCACCAGGTTGTAGACGTTGTTGGACCAATTCTGGATCGTCGTATAACGCGCTCGTGCGTGATCCTTGACGATGATTTCGACAACAGCCGAGTGCAGAGAATCACTCGAGTAAACAGGGGCGCTGCAGCCTTCTACGTAATGAACCCAGGAGCCTGGCTCACAGATGATCAGCGTGCGCTCGAACTGCCCCATGTTCTCCTGATTGATCCGGAAGTAAGCCTGGAGAGGAATGTCTACAGACACTCCCTCCGGCACCCAGATAAAACTTCCGCCAGACCAGACGGCCGAGTTCAGTGCCGCAAACTTGTTGTCGTTTGGAGGAATGATGGTCGCCCAGTACTCCTTGACCAGATCGGGGTACTCGCGAACTGCGGTGTCCATGTCGGTGAAGATGACGCCGAGGTCCTCTAGCTCCTTCTTGGTGGAGTGGTAAACACTTTCTGAATCGTATTGGGCACTGACTCCGCCGAGGTAGTTCTTCTCAGCCTCGGGGATGCCAAGCTTGTCCCAGGTGTCTCGAATCTCGGGAGGCATGTCCTCCCAGTTCTTCACCTGTCCCGTGGGCTTGATGTAGTAGTAGATGTTGTCGAAGTCGATCCCGGAGAGATCTGCGGTCGCCCACCATGGCATCGGCCTGCGATTGAAGTAGTCCAGGGACTTGTGGCGGAACTTCCGCATCCATTCGGGCTCGTTCTTGCGGTCCGAGATTTGATCGATGACGCTGTGGGAAACGCCCCTTTCCGGCTTTTCGGCATAAGCGACCTCATCGTGCCAGCCGTACTTATAGCCCTCCTTGAGGCGCCGTACTTCTTCGTTTTCTGTAAGAACCGGGTCTACTCGGTCAGTCGCCATATTTTCCTCTCGGCCTCGGTGGCCGGATCGAGAAGTTTGCTCGATCTCCTGGCCCCCGTTGGGAGCCTCCGAGAGCCCAGTGTAACAGGTTAGGCATGCCTAATCTAGAGAGTTTTCGAGGAGCTATTTCCGCAGGTCACTAACCGTAATTGGTCCTCTCGAGAAAGTGCATTTGTGAATCCGCTCACAAAGTACTCTGGGGGTGATCTGGACCCTCATTTTGGGCTGGCCAAGAGCATCATCCTGCGGCGGACAAAGCTCCATTCCCCGTCCTGCAAGGTCCAGCCCATGCCCGTCTCGGCCCCCCTGGTCTCCACGAAGCCCATCACCGCGTCGACTCGCCTCTGTGGGAATTCGTCGGCTGCCATCCATTTCGAGAAGGAATCCTCCGTTTCGTGGATCGCCTCATCGACTGTGTCGAGACCGGCTGCAGAAAGAAGGGCTCGCAGCGCGGACGGGGGCCGCGATGAGGCATGGGACGGATCCCGGAGCATCTCGATGGCGTTCATCGCTTCGATCTCGGATGGTTCCTCCGTCGATATTTGATCCACCACCACCACGTGCTTTCTGCTAGCCCTGGCCATCTCGCTGAGCACAGGCACAGGATCGCCGACGTGATGCAGCATCTGAGCGCACGCAACAAGGTCGATACTGGAGCTGCGCAGCGGTAGGCCCCCGCCGTCGCCGATCACAAGATCCATCCGGTCGTGCAGACGCCTAGCCTCCAAAAGCATGGCTTCGGTGAGGTCGACGGCGATGAGATGGCCGGCCACGTCCGAGAAGAGTGAAAGGAAGTTCCCCGTTCCGGCCCCGACTTCGCAGATCGAAGATCCGCTCTCGGCACGCGAGAAGGCGACCACGCCCATATGGTCGAAACGGCCGATGGTTCTTTTCCCAAATGTTTTGGCCGTGCGCGTGAACTCGCTCTGAATCGTGGATCGGTCGCCATCAGACGGCACTTAGCCGCCGATCATCGACATAGAGCGCTCGGGACGAACGAAGTCTTCCTCGTTGATACGGTGCCCGGCTTCCTTCTTCCAAACCGCTGCCTTGATGGCCTCTGCTAGGTCGTCGTCGGTGCCGCCGCCGCGAACGATTGCCCGCAGGTCGGTCTCTACGATGGAAAACAGACAGGTCCTCATTTGCCCGTCGGCGGTGACTCTTAGGCGATTGCAGGAATCACAGAAAGGAGAGGAGACACTGGGGATGACCCCCACCGACCCAGAGGCGCCATCGGCGAAGCGCCACAGCGTTGCCGGCTCCACTCCGTTGTTGATCTTCTCGAGGGGGAAGCTCAGGCCGATTCTCTCGACAATCTCCGGGAGGGAAACAACCATCTCCCTTCGCCAGCGGCGGTCGGCGTCGAGCGGCATGAACTCGATGAACCGGATCTCGTAACCGGTCTCCCGGGACAGGCGTGCGAAGTCGACGAGCTCGTCGTCGTTTGTTCCCCGAACCACCACGCAATTGAGTTTGATCGGTGCCAGCCCGGCTGCGTCGGCGGCCTGCAATCCCTTCATCACCTGGTCGAGCGCGTCCCTGCGGGTGATTTCGGAAAAGCGGTGACGCATCAATGAGTCGACGCTGACGTTTATGCGCCGAAGACCTGCTCCGGCCAATGGCTTCGCGAGCTGATCCAGGAGGAATCCGTTGGTTGTCATCGCAAGGTCGATGTTGGGATCGATATCTCTCAACATGCCTACGAGGAGGGGCAGATCTCTTCTGAGCGTCGGCTCCCCACCGGTGAGTCGTATGGTCTTTATCCCCAACCCAACGAACACAGCCGCCACTCGAACGATCTCCTCAAACGTGAGGAGCTTCGCTTTGTTGAGCCAATCCAGGCCTTCCTCCGGCATGCAATAGACACATCGGAAGTTGCAGCGATCGGTTACGGAAATCCGTAAATCGTCTGCAACCCGATCGTAAGTGTCGAGAAGAGATCCAGTGGGCATCGGGGCAAGCGTATAGCTTTCCGGACTCAAGTGACTGCCACTTCGGCCTCACGTACCGCCCTGACGAACGCCTGCACCTTGGTAGCGTCTTTTCTTCCAGGAGATGTCTCGACCCCACCGGATACATCCACCCCCCATGGCCTCACTTCTTTGACGACTTCGGCCACGTTGGTCGCGTCGAGACCTCCCGCAACTACAAGTGGCACGTCGCTCAGACCACTGAGCCACGACACTTCGACCCTTTGGGACTCGGCCTCCGGCTGGGCGGGATCTTTGGTATCCACAAAGATGGCGTCCACGTCGAAATTCCTCACGGATTCAACGGCTTTTCTGCTGGTAGCCCTTACGACCTTCGCAAGAAAGAGCGAAGAACCCCTGCTTCTTATCGCCTCCAAAAAAGCGGGGGTCTCCGTGCCCTGGAGCTGAACTCCATCTAGCCCAACCTGTTCCACGATTCGGAACAGCTCATCGATATCGGGATCAACGAAGACTCCAACTTTTCTCAGTGACGGATGAAGCCGGCCGGCTAACAGAGAGGCTTTGAGCGGCGAGATCCTGCGAGGGCTTTTTGCAAATACAAAACCCACCGCATTCGCTCCGGCTCGAACCGCGGCACGGGCATCCTTCAAGCGAGTGATCCCGCAGATCTTTACAAAGGTTGGTCCCCGGCTCCCCATCGAGTCAGTGTACTTCCGGGGACGGGTGGGTGGTCAGCCGAGCTCAGACTCCACCGGTCCCAGCATTAGCGAGTCAATCGCATCTGCAGGATCGGCGCCTTCATAAAGAACCTGGTACACCATGGCAACCACTGGCAGGTCGAGAGAGTGACGCTTCATGAGCCGGACAGCTTCATCGGTGTTGTCGTAGCCCTCTACCGTAGTTCCCATCTCCGAGACTGCCCTCCTCGGATCAACTCCGCTTCCTACCAGTTTGCCGAAACGTCCATTGCGTCCACCAAGGACGGTGACGAACAGATCACCTGCACCCGCGAGTCCCAGGATTGTCTCTTCTTTTCCTCCAAGCGCTTTTGCAAGACGCGCCATCTCAATGAGACCGCGCGAAAAGAGTGCGGCTTTGGTATTCATCATCGATCTGCCTTGGGCCTCTGCGATCCCATCGCACATCCCGATGGCAATAGCGAGAACGTTCTTCAAGGCCGCTCCGACCTCGACGCCGGGGAGATCCGTGGTGACGTATGTCCTCACAGTCTGGGATCGGAAGGTCTCGGCCACCATCGCGGCCGCTTCGAGATCGCTCCCAGCGCATACGAGGCCGGTGGGCGTTCCGGCCGCGAGCTCCAGCGCGAGCGATGGTCCTACGACAATGACGACGGGATGACCGGGGGCATCCTCTGCGACCACTTGGGATAGAGGACGTGCCGTTTCAGAGTCCCAGCCTTTGGTGGCAACCGCCCACACCGCCCCGATACTAAGCATCGAGCGAGCTTCACGCACGACCGCTGAGATGCCTGAAGACGAGACCGCAAGCACCACGATTTCCGCCGCCGCCAGCGATTCAGCCCATGCTCCCCAGCGGGCGATAGCAACCGAAGACGGAATCCTCTGACCCAATCCGGGATGGGGATCGCCATCCTCGAGAGCACTCACGACGGCCTCGTCGTATTTGGTCGCCAGGATAGAGACCTGTTGGGATCCCCTTTCGAGACTTACCGCAAGGGCCGCCCCCATTGCTCCGGCCCCGATGATTGCTACTTGGCGCGCGCGCATATCCTCGCAATATAAGCGGTCTAGAAGATGCGTCGAGAGTTGCTAGCGAAGAACCTCGCGAACGTGATCCCCGAGCTTGCCTGGGTCGAATGGCTTCGTCACGAAAGCAGCTGCCCCCTCGGAAAGACCCCTTCGCCTCTCCTCCTGGCTCGAACGGGCCGTCACGATGATCACTGGGATGTGCTCGGTGTATGGATCGGCTTTCAAATGAGTGAGGACTTCCCAGCCGTCCATCCCGGGCATCATGAGATCGAGCACGATTGCGTCGGGCTTGTCGAGGGCTGCGATCGACAGTGCCTCCCCATTGGAAGCCTCACTTACCTGGAAACCCTCGGCCTCGAGATTCACGCGGCACAGCAAGCGAACATCCGGTTCATCGTCCACAACCAGCACTCGTTGCATTCCATGCCCTTCGTATGAGGTCTGTCTCCTTATTATCGGGATCTAGGAGATCGAGGCACAGACTCAATAATGGCCATTTTGTCCACAGAAAATACGACAGGGCCGGGCCCCCTTCGAAGGAGAAGTCAGGGACTGAGCGCGCGGCGAACGAACTCGATCAGTTCCTCTTCTCGCTTGCGAAGCGCCGTTGTGCCGGAGTCACGTCCCGCAAAGGCCCTGAGGACTCCCGCTTCGGTAAGAGACCCCACAATCGCGGTATAGAGCATGAACAACAGCAAGCCCGGATCCTGCTGTCTGAACTCACCTTGTTCCATCCCTCTTTCCAGGAACATGAGGGCTCTCTTTCGAAGGGGCTCCAGGTCGGATGCAACCTGCTCGACGACCTTGGGACTTCTCCTTGCCGCTTCGCGAAGGAAAAGTGGAAGCTCAGGCCATTCTTCTGCCATTCGAAGGATGCCGCGCACTACCGACTCCACCCTTGCCCAGCCGCTGTCGGACCCCTCCAGGACTCGCTCCAGAACCCCGGCGACGTGGATTGATACTTCGGAGACACATGCGTCGAACAAGGCGTCCTTCGAAGCAAAGTAATAAAGGAGCGTCTGCTTCGTGACTCCAGTGGCGTGGGCCACCGCGTCGAGGGTCGTGGAGTCGAACCCCTGTTTGCCGAAGAGCCTCACCGCCGCTTCCAATAATTCGCGGCGTCTCTCCTGGCCCCCCTTTCTCGTCACCGGTGGCTCCCCTACCGCCAGACCTTGGAGCTTCCCTGACGATGGCCTTGCCTTTCGATTGGCCGCGACGACTCCCACATCCTGCGCCAGTGCGCCGCTTCGGGGCCCGATCCTTTGGGAGTCTCACCCCGAACCGAGCGACGCATCGCGTCCCACCAATTGGAGCTGTTCTCATCCATGAGACGCTCCAGAGAAGAGCGGACCCGCACTATGAGTTCCTTGTGGTTCTCTTCTGGAAGGGGCCGGAGAGGTTCACCGAATCGGACCTCGACCGGCTGCCGGCCGGGGGCCGGCCAGTTTCTTCCCTTCGGCATTGCCTGATACGTCCCGCGAAGAGCTATAGGAACGATGGGGACTCCTGCTGCAATCGACAGATAGGCGATCCCCGGCTTGAAGGTCCCGAGCCAGCCGTCCGCGGAACGCGTCCCTTCGGGAAATACGAGGATGTTCCATCCCTGCATCAAAAGACGCTCGGCCATTCCCGCAGAACGGCGCATCCCCTTCCTTTCGACAGGAAAAGTATTGAAAGCCAGAGCGGTTCCCACCGCCCTCCACCAAACGTCGAAGAAGTAATCCGAGGCGGCGCCAACGGCAGTCATGTGACGCCAGCTCCTCGGCAGAGAGTTGAGGAGGACCGGGGCATCGAGATGACTAGAATGGTTGGCCGCAAACAATACCGGCATCTCCAAACCATCCAGGACCCCCCGTCCTCGGATTTGAAGGTCAAGCTCCCGGCGGAGCAATGGTGCGAATCCCAGTCTTAGGATCGCCGACCGCGCCGCTTTCGCGGGCGCCGTCCGCGCCCATTCGGTGGGGAACTCCCGATGTTGTACTTCAGGCAACTCAACCGATCGCGGAACCAGAGGCCTGTGTCCCCACCGCCATCCCTTGGCGACCTTCTCAAGTTCTCGGAACAAACTCATTTGACGTCGGCAAGGGCTAGAGGTGGAACTTTGATGGCGGTGATGCGAGGAGACGTACCAACTGTTTCCGACACCATGTCGAGAGCGTCCTGGAGCGTAGTTGCGCTTCTGAATCCCAATCTGCCGACGGTGCTGCGATCCCCTCCAACGAACACAACGTCGCCCAAATAGTCCATCGCATGCGCAGCCCAGTACCACATATAAAAGGGATGCACCCCGTGGTATGCGTATGAGTTCCGATAAAGATGTATGTACCAGGGGTCGGTGGCGAACTGCTCTTCGAACTTACTCTCTATCACGGATGGATCGGTGGTCTCGGCGAGCACCTCCTCGAAGAAGTCGACGTACGACGGGTGGTGGAGTTGGTTGAACTCGCGGGCTACCGGATGGAACATGATCATGGCTCCGCCCGGCCTCACAAGAGGTTTTCCTCTGTACATGTTGAAGAAGTATCCGAGTCCCTCACACACAACCAGGATGGGATTCATGATCGAGTTGACGTTGTAGGGACCAACGTAGGGGAGCCCTGCGATCAGCACGTCTGCCTGGCCATCCACTTCAACGAGCTGCTGTCGGTGAACCCGCTGGAGCGTTTGGGCATGGACCGCCTCGGTCTCACCTGCGGCGATCCCCGTAACCCCGTATGGAGATGAAATCTTGGCGAAAACCTCACGCTTCAGAGAACTCGAGGCCCGGTCGGTCGATTGCTTCACCGCCAGATAGGCAGCCTGGTCCTTTAGAGACCATTCCCACTCCCGCTTCTGGAGAAATTCAAAGGGGCCCCCGAAGGCGTCGTTGTTCAACGTTGTTTCGATCGTGAAGATCTTGACGTGCTGAGACAGAAGGCGACCCATCCGATCGCACGAGGAATGCAAAGCGCTGGCGTCAGGGTCCATATAAGAGCGCGAATGCATCATGGTCTGAACGTTGTGGTGGTGCTTCAGACTTCGGTAGCTTGCAAGCCCGACGGGAACGCTCTTGTGTCCTCCATCCATGGCAACCAGGTTGATGTTGATGTAAACGATGAGATCGCTTTCAGCTGCGCGCCGGTTGATCTCGACATCCTCACCCTGGTCGGTCTGGCCGAAATGAGTCAGGTTGTCCTGGTCCTCGGCGTCGTGATTGGTCAGATTCTCCGGCCAGAAGGACCGAAAGATCCTTTCTCCTACCGAGCGTTTGATCTCTGCACCGGTCATCCTTCGATGAAGCGAGTTGGCCACTATGAGCTTGACGTCATCGACCCCAGCCCTGGCCGCAAGTTCCAGAACCTGCTCCATAACGCGGCCTCTGATGTCAGGGGTCTTCATCGGGGGAAGCGGAAGTGATATGTCGTCGAATGCGATCGTTAGTCGCATCCCTGGTTTGAGCATCGCGCGCAGTGGTTCCGAGTTGAGCGGTTTCTCCAGCGCCCCACGAATGATGGCGTCTATGTCTGCCATAGCCGGCAACGATTCCGGCGGGTAGACGACCCGAGAACCCAAAGGTAATTTCTCCAACCTAAATCCCTCGCCGTTGTGAAACAGCAGTGGAGGGGTTCTCTCATCGACCTCCAAAACAAATCCAGGTCTAGTCACGTCACAACCTCCGTCAATCCAGCCTTGGGTCGAATGCCAGCTTCACCGCTCCGAGCGATCCAGCCGACATCGCGTGGTCGATGGCTTCCCGCCACCGCTCGAGTGGGTACGCCGCGGCGATCAACTTCCCGAGCTCGGCCTGCTGGCTGAGCTCTATCGCTTCTTGAAATGCCCCTGAACCCGAATATGCACCTACCAGCTCGAGCTCCCGGAACCAAGCGGGACTCAGATCGGTTGGGGCAGGCATGCCGGACATCACCACCCGGCCCCTCGCCCGCGTTGTCCGAAGAGCCAGGTCAAGAGTGGATGCCGAACCCACGGCGTCGAAAGCAACATCGACGCCACCCAACAGAAACGGTGAGCCTCGTTCTGGCTCAAGCCGAAATGCTCTGGTCGATCTCCTGACTGCTCCAAGCGCATCATCGGCCGACACGACGTCGCTCGCGCCGTAGTACCGGGCCAGCTGAGCTTGCGCCGGGTACTTCGCCACAACGGTTATGCGCTTTGGCTGCGAATACTCCCTGAGCGCGATCAAGGTCAGAAGCCCAACAGTCCCAGCACCGACTACCAGCACCGAACCGTCTTGTAGGACGTTGGCTCTTCTCACGGCGTGGATCGCGCAAGCCATGGGCTCAACCATCACCGCCGACTCATCGCTCATCTCTTCGGGGATGGGATGAAGCTGTGATGCGTGCGCGATGAACGAGGCGCTCCATCCCCCTCCGGTGTCTTTGCAATATCCGGTTTGCAGACCGGGGCTCACGTGGCCCCCGCTAACGCGTTCACACAAGTTCGGACTACCGGATGAACAGGGAAAGCATTCGGGTTCGATCCCACGGGGCCGGCAGGATAAGACAGGGTCGAG
>Ga0299907_10001783_pt1 | contig 12683 bp, 15 predicted proteins | sample RVTome_16_FD_198680 | JGI IMG/M metagenome (GOLD analysis project Ga0299907, IMG submission 198680) | Soil microbial communities from uranium-contaminated site in the Upper Colorado River Basin, Wyoming, United States - RVT152D67 (version 2) ... | reverse complement strand
GGGGGCCGTAGTCGGCCAGCGAGCGGTAGTAGCCGAGACGATCACCGATGTAGACGGTGAACATGTCCATAGCACCGACGGTGGCGCCGAACAGACGCTGGCTGAGGTCGTCTGCACTCGTTTCGTGGATCGCATTGGTGGTCACGGGCGTGCCTTTCGGTGTCGGGGCGGCGGGCATTGTGCCGCAACGAGCGGATAGACGTCGCGATATCCCGTCCCGGCCCGCAAACGAGGGTGCATCTACCTTGCCATGAGCCAGGCAACTGCACGCTCGTCGCGAGTCAACCGGTGTTGCGCATGCCGGCGGCGACGCCGTTGACGGTCAGGAGGAGGGCCCGGTGGAGGAGGGGGTCGGTCTCACTGCGGCGCCGAGCCTGACCCAGGAGGGCGGCCTGGAGGTAGTTGATCGGATCGAGATAGGCATCGCGCACTTGCAGCGTCCGGCGAAGCATCGGGTTTCCGGCGAGCAGCCCGTCCTGGCCGGTGAGTCGCAAGACTTCGTCCTTCGTCCGGTCGTGTTCCTGGCGGATCAGATCGAAAACGTGACGGTGAGCCGGGTCGACCAGCAAGTCGACGTACCGCCGGGCGATCTCGAGGTCGGTCTTGAAGAGCGTCATCTCCACATTGGAGATGAAGGTCTGTAGGAAAAGCCACTGCTCCATCATGCCCTCCATCACCGGGCCGTAGCCCGCCTGACGGGCCGCCTCAAGACCCGATCCGACGCCGTACCAGCCGGGCACGATCTGGCGGGATTGGGTCCAACCGAACACCCAAGGGATGGCTCTCAGGTCGTCGAGGGTGCCGCCTCCCCCGGGTCGACGCGACGGACGAGAACCGATCTTCATCTCTCCCAGTTCCTCTACCGGTGTCGAAGACAGAAAGTAGGGAACCAGGGACGGATCGTCGACGAAGCGTCGGTAGGTCGCGTGGGAGGCGTCGGAGAAGACCTCCATCGCCTCGGTCCACTGGTCCAGGACCTCCTCGGGCTGGCGAGATTCGCGATGGAGAAGCGACGCCTCGAGGACCGATGCCAGGGCGAGTTGCAGGTTTCGCTCGGCCAATCGGGGGAGGCCGTATTTGTCGGAGACGACCTCTCCCTGTTCGGTGATCTTCATCTGGCCGTCGACGGTGCCAAACGGCTGGGCCATGACGGCTGCGTGGGTCGGCCCACCACCCCGGCCGATCGTGCCTCCCCGGCCGTGGAACAGTCGCAGGACGACGCCGTGGTCGCGGGCGACATTGCGCAGTACCCGCTGAGCCTTGTAGATCTCCCATTGTGAGGTGGCGATTCCACCGGCCTTGTTGGAATCTGAGTACCCCAGCATGACTTCCTGGAGATCGCCCCGTATTGCCACCAGACGCCGATAGGCCGGCTCGGACAACAGGGCGTCCAGCAGATCGCCCGAATTGCGCAGGTCGGCGATCGTCTCCACCAGGGGCACGAACCCGACTCGGGCTACGCCCTGGGAAAGGTCGACCAGCCCCGCCTCACGAGCCAACACCACGGCTGCCAGTACGTCCTCAGGTCCTTCGGTCATCGAGATGACGTACGACTCGATGACGTCGGAACCGTATAGGTCCAGGGCCGTGCGGATGGCTCGGAAGGTGTCGAGGGTGGCGGCGGCCTCTTCGCTCAGCTCGACGGTGGTGGGTGCCAGAGGCCGGCGACTCTCCAGCTCAGCCGTCAGCAGGGCGTTGCGGGCGGCGGAGTTCATCGAGCCGTAGTCGACCTGGAGACGACCGTAGAGCTCGCTCAGGGCGGCGCTATGCCGGCGGGCATGCTCGCGAACGTCCAGGGTGGCGACGTGGAAGCCGAACACGGCCACGTTGCGCATCAGACGCATCAGGACACCGTCGGCGATCAACCTGCCTTCGTGCCGGCTGAGGCTGTCATGCAGGATCTCCAGCTCAGCTGTCAGGGCCGCCGGACCGGCATAATCGATCCCGGGCACATGCCTGGTTGCATTCTGGATGCGGCCCTGGGTGTTGTGGAGTCGCTGATGCACATAGGCCAGCTTGAGCCGATACGGCTCGGCGGCGTTGAGGCGGCCGAACCTCTGCCAGACACCGGGGAGGAGTTCCCTGTCGACTAGGAGCGACCTTTCCAGCTCGGGCGTGATGGTCTGTATCCGGTTCGAAACCGAGAGCTCTTCGGCGACGTGCTCGACGGCTGCGATGAGGTCGCGTAGCCCGCGGTCGTGCTGCATCTGCAGCACCGCCAAGGTGGTGTCGGGCGTCACAGATGGATTGCCGTCGCGGTCACCGCCGACCCAGGTGCCGAACTTGATGGGCGCCCGGGTGCCGCCGGCCGGGGCGAGGCGAGCCAACTGCAGGCTCGCTTCCTCACCGAGCACCGGCATGACGTCGGTGAAGAGCAAGTCGAAGTAGAAGGCCATCGAGCGGGCCTCGTCCATCGGCTCGGGCTGTTCGAGTCGCAGCTCGTCGGTCTGCCAGATTTGGTCGATGAGCTCGGCTACCCGCCGATCGATGCGATCCTGGACGGCCCCGGTGGCCCGGGGATCGAGTCGCTCATCCAGGAGATCGGCCAGAACCCGGAGCTTGGTGAGGATCGAGCGGCGTGCCGCCTCGGTGGGATGGGCGGTAAAGACGGGACGTAGCTCGAGTCGCTCGACCACACCGGCGATCAGATCCTGGTCGAGCCCAGCGGCGAGGATGCGATCCACAGTGCCGGCGAGGGGCTCCTCGCCGTCGGTGCCGACCAGGTCGCCGACTCGGTGGGTCTGCTCGGCGACATTCGCGAGATAGAAGTAGGCGGTGAAGGCGCGCATGAGCTGGATCGTGTCGGCGATGTCGAGGTCGTTCAGGATCTGGTCCAGCTCGGCTCCGGCGGCGGCGTCACCTTGATTGCGGATTCGTTTGGTGAGAGCCCGGACGCGCTCGACTCGATCGAGGAGTTCGGGGCCGTGTTGACGGGTCAGAGCATCGCCCAGTTGGCCCCCCAGACGTCGAATGTCAGCTCGCAGGGCCTCGTCGCGTAGGTCTTCTGTCACCTCGGCCACGTTACCGGGGCACATGCCGGCGCCGGGGACGGTCGTGGGGGCCCTGATTCGGTGTGGACTCACGCCGGTCAGCCGGTACCGTTCCCCTGGAATGTTCGACTCACTCACCGATCGCTTCGAGGCCATCTTCTCGTCCTTGAGAGGAAAGGGCAGGCTGTCGGAGGCCGACGTCGACGCGGCCCTGCGCGAAGTGCGGCTCGCCCTGCTCGAGGCCGATGTCAATGTCGCCGTCGTCAAGACGTTCCTCGGCAGGGTTCGCGATCGAGCCCTGGCCGCCGATGTCTCCAAGAGCCTCACCCCGGGCCAGCAGATCATCAAGATCGTCCATGAGGAGCTGATCCAGACCCTGGGCGGGTCCAACAGCTCGCTCCGTCAGTCGGCGCCCCCGCTCGTCATTCTCATGGTCGGACTACAGGGCTCGGGTAAAACCACTACGGCCGGAAAGCTGGCGAAGCATCTCAAGTCCAGGGGTCGCCGTCCGCTGCTGGTGGCGGCCGACTTGCAGCGTCCGGCCGCCATCGATCAGTTGGAGACCCTCGGCACCCGCCTGGGTGTGCCGGTCTACGCCGAACGGAAATCCAAGCCGGGCCGGGTCGTCAAGGCTGCTCTGAAGGAAGCCGCCCGCACCGGTCACGATGTGGTCATCGTCGACACGGCCGGGCGGTTGCAGATCGACGATGCCCTCATGAAGGAACTCGCAGAGATCGCCAAGATCGCCGAACCAGACGAGACGTTGCTCGTGGTCGATGCCATGACCGGTCAGGACGCCGTCAACGTGGCCCAGGGCTTTGTGGATCACACGAATCTCACCGGGATCGTCCTGTCGAAGCTCGACGGCGATGCCCGAGGCGGCGCCGTCATATCCGTCCGTGAAGTCACAGGAGCACCGGTCAAGTTCGCCGGTATGGGTGAGAGCCTCGACGACCTGGAGCCTTTCCACCCGGATCGGATGGCGTCACGGATCCTCGGCATGGGCGACGTCATGACCCTGATCGAGAAGGCGGAGCAGACCTTTGACACAGCCAAGTCCGAACAGGCCGCTCGCAAGATGGAGAAGGGCCAGTTCACCCTCGAGGACTTCCTGGAGCAGTTCCAGCAGGTCAAGAAGATGGGCCCCCTGGGCGACATCCTGGCCATGCTCCCCGGAGGGGGTTCGATGTTGAAGGATGTGAACATCGACGATCGCGACATCAGACGGGTCGAGGCCATCATCCACTCGATGACTCCCGAAGAGCGGCGTAATCCCAAGGTCATGAGTGGAAGCCGCAAACGACGGGTGGCGACCGGATCGGGAACCCGTCCCCAGGACGTCAACAATCTGCTCAAGCAGTTTTCCGACGCCCAACGGATGATGAAGTCGTTGGCCGGCGGTAGGGGCATACCCGGTCTCTCCGGGTTGGTCGGAGGCAAACGGGCCAGATGATGTCCGGGTCCCGGCTCTCGGGCTGGGAAGAGGAACGTTTCCCTTGCTATGCTGGCGACTTCCGGTTCCAGGTATCGACTGGCTCGCTTCTGTCGAGTGATGGCACGTGCGGACCGGTTCCCAATATTGAAAGCTGCCGGCCGGAGGCCGCGGCACCCCGATACCCGGGTGCCCTGATCCGGCCACGAGAGGTGAGTTGATGGCCGTCAAGATGAGACTGATGCGGATGGGCAAGACCAAGTCGCCCTACTACCGCGTGGTGGTGATCGATGGGCGCTCCCCCCGTGACGGTCGTTACCTCGACCTCATCGGACGTTACGACCCGCGTCAGGACCCGTCCGTGATAGACATCGACAACGAGAAGGCCATCGATTGGTTGCGCAAGGGGGCCCAACCCACCGAGGCCGTCAGCAAGATTCTCGATGCCGCCGGCGCCCTTACCCAGTTCAAGGTCAAGTCGGGCAAGATCCACACGGTTGGCGGAGCGGCCGCCGCCGCCAAGGTGTCGACGGTGGCGACGTCGGCCGAGTCCGCCGTCGAGGCCGAAGAGGGCGCCGTCTCCGAGGTCGAAGAAGTCGAAATCGAAGAAGTCGAGACAGTCGAGGCCGTCCCTCCGGTCGCCGCCGCCGATGGGGTCGAGCCGGAGGCCATCGACACCACCGACGAGCCATCGGCCACCGACTCTGAGGAGGAGTGAAGGTGGCCAAGGGAGAGATCGTCGAACGGGTTGTGACGTACGTGGTCAAAGAGATCGTCGACAACCCCGACGAGGTCAGCGTGACGATCGTCGAGCAGGGACCCGACGAAGTCCTGGCTGAGGTTCGGGCCGCCAAGTCCGACATGGGTCGCATAATCGGCCGCCGGGGCCGCGTGGCTCGGGCAATACGAGCTGTTGCCGGCGCCGCCGCCGACGAGGAAGGTATCTCGGCTGACGTCGAGTTCGTCGACTGACGAGCCTGTTATGGTCGGGCGAATCGGCCGGGCCCATGGCATCCGGGGAGCGGTCGTGGTCGACCCTCAGACCGACGACCCGGCCAGCCGCTTTGCTTCCGGCTCCCAGATGTTCTTAGAAGACGGCACCGCCATGGTCGTAAACCGGTACGAGGCAACCGACCGGTCGCCGGTCGTGACCTTCGAGGGCGTCGACAGCCGGGAACACGCAGAGGCCTTGCGAGGGCGGAGCCTGTACATCGCGGCCGACGCCCGCCGGCCTTTGGCCGAGGATGAGTTCTGGCCCGACCAGATGATCGGTCTGGCCGTCGTCGATCCGACGGGTGCCCCCGTGGGCATGGTCAGCGATGTCGAAACAGGCCTGAGCCAGGATCGCATTATCGTCGAGAACTCCGCCGGAACCTTCATCGTTCCCTTGGTGGCGGCGCTGGTTCTCGAAGTCGATGTCCTCGGCAGGCGGGTGGTCGTCGATCTGCCGCCCGGTCTCACCGACCCGATCACGGAGTAAACGGGATCCCGGCCAGTATCGACCCGTCGGGCGTTTCCACCTGTAGCCGGTCATACGGCCTATCACCCACCGGGATGGTCAAGGTGAACTCGGTCCAGACGCCCGGTTGTGAGACGAGTTCAACGTTCGTCTCCTCGATGGCGGTGCCGGCCAGTAAGACCGACACGTTGAGCCCGGCTGCCGTTCCGATCGAGTATCCGGTGACGTCTATGACCGGCTCGACGGTAGCCCCCAGGGCCGGTTCGACCAGGACGATCTCGTCGGTCACCAGCGGGCTGCCCACATCTTCGGGGCCACCCGGCTGGAGTTCGAGCTCGAGGCGGGCGGGAGATGTCAGAAGGCGGGCGCGCCCCACGACCGGGGCGTTCAGGACGAGATCCACGAACCGATTGCCGTTGGCGTCGACCGGCACGAAAATCCGCTCTACCAGGCCATGTTCCACGAGTTGGTCGGTGACCACCGAGGAACTGGCGGCGCTCTCGATCCGCAACACGCCGGCTGAGCGCAGGATGCTGGCCGAGAGGGTCGGCGGGGTGGTGGCGGGGGCGCCGTCGCCGGTAGCGAAGCTGATGGTGAGGACATGGCAATCCCCCGCCAGCCGCCAGCCGATCTCAGCGATACGAGCGGCGTCTGCCGTGGGCCGCTCCCAGGCGAGGAGTTGACCGTCGGTCAACATGACATCGCCTTCGGGACAGGCTGTGGTCGGGGGAATGGTCGAGGTCGAGGAAACGGGCGTGGAGGGCTGCGTGGTTTGGGGGACGGCCGTGGTCGCACCCGGCGGAGCAGTAACGGACGGTTCTCCGGTCACTGTGCAAGAAGCGAGGAGCAAAGCGCAGAGAAGCACTGTGAGTCGCGGCGGGCCCTTTCCTTCCGACGGACTAGCCGGGGCCGGGCCGTTCACTTTGAATTGGTGGCGCATCTCACTGTTCCTGACAGGATGAGGGCTCAGCGTACGGCGCGGCGTTGATCCTTTCGTAGGCTTAGACGGTGCGCATTTCAATCGTGACCATTTTCCCCGACTTCTTCCCGGTTCCACTTTCCCTGGGCGTCGTCGGTCGGGCGATCGACGGCGGCTCGGTGTCGGTCGACTACCACGACGTTCGCGACCATGGCCTGGGACGACATCGCCAGGTCGACGACACGCCCTACGGCGGAGGCGCCGGGATGGTCATGCGGGTGGAACCCCTCGATGCGACCCTCGCTCCGCTGGCCGACTCGTATCGGGTTCTGCTCACACCGACGGGTCGGCGCCTCGATCAGGTAATTCTCGATCGGCTGGCTGCGCTGTCCCATCTCACTCTGGTCTGTGGGCGATACGAGGGCGTCGACCAGCGCGTCATCGATCACCACATCGACGAGGAGATCTCACTGGGGGACTTCGTCCTGGCCGGTGGCGAGGCGGCAGCTCTGGTGATGATCGAGGGCATTGTGAGGCTCATCCCAGGTGTGGTTGGCAACCCCGAATCGACCTCGCACGAGTCATTCCGTTCCGGTCTGCTCGAAGAACCGGCCTACACCAAGCCGGCCGTCTATCGGGGGTGGGAGGTGCCCGAGGTGCTGAAATCGGGTGATCATGCCCGGATCGAGGAGTGGCGTGACGGGCAGCGACGCCAGCGCACGCGGACCCGCCGCCCCGACCTGTGGGACCGGTTCGTGGCCGAAGAGGAACCCTGATAGACTGATTTCCCGCCGGATTCCGTTCCTTATCGACCGGGATGCGACCTGCTTGGAAGTCCCTGATGTCACTCAAGATCGCCCATTTTGCCCGGTCTGCCCGCGTGACGCTCGGCCAACGGTGAAGCCGTTGAATCTACTCTGATGCCGACGAGGAGCCGCGATGAACGACATGCAAGTCTTGGAGAACGCCCAACTCCGCGACGACGTGCCCGATTTTCGGGCCGGCGACACGGTGAAGGTATATGTCCGCGTGGTCGAAGGTGGCCGGGAGCGGATCCAGGTGTTTGAAGGGGTCGTCATCGCCCGCAACGGGGGCGGCGCCAAGGCATCATTCACCGTCCGCAAGATCAGCTTCGGGGTGGGCGTCGAGCGTGTCTTCCCGGTGCATGCCCCGATCATCGACAAGATCGAGGTCAGCCGCCGGGGCGATGTCCGTCGGGCCAAGCTCTATTACCTCCGTGATCGGGTCGGGAAGTCGGCCCGCATCAAGGAGCGGCGCGACTGAGCGCAGTCCCCGAGCCCATGGGGGAGGACCACTCGCCCCTCACGGAACCCGAGTCCGGTGAGACCGAACCCGCCGAGGCTCGGCCATTCTGGGCGGAGTTGCCCGGGCTGCTGTTGACGGCGCTCGTAGTGGCGGTGCTCGTCAAGACGTTCCTCGTCCAACCGTTCTACATCCCGTCGGAATCGATGCTCCCCACCATCGAGGTCAACGACCGGGTGATGGTCAACAAGCTCGCCTACCGATTCGGCGACCCCGAGGTCGGCGACATCGTGGTCTTCCTGAATCCCAACCTCACGGCCGAGGATCTAGAGGAGACGATTCCCGAAGCTGTGATTCGATCGGTGCTCGAGGCGGTCGGGGTTCGGACGAGGGGGCAGGACGACTTGATCAAGCGCGTGATTGCCACCGAGGGCCAGACGGTTGCGGTGAGCGACGGCGTGCTGGTCGTGGATGGGTCGGCCCCTGAGGAGCTTTACCTTCCTGCTGGCACGGTGATGGGGGACTTCGAGCGGGTGACCGTCCCCGAGGATCACGTCTTCGTGATGGGCGACAACCGCAATTCGAGTCTCGATTCCCGCCGCTTCGGACCGGTCCCCAAGGAAGAGATCGTCGGCGAGGCGGTCTTGCGGATCTGGCCGCTCGACCGGTTGGGCGGGCTGTGAGCGGTCGCCCAGGTCGAAGTTGTCATCACGGTCTGGTATAGATCAGGGGACCCGACCGGGTAGGAGAGATGGAAGAAGACCTCGAGCGCTACGAAACCGAGTCCGAGCTCGCCATCTACAAGGAGTACCGCGATGTGCTCCCGCTGTTTCGTTATGTGGTAGAGACCGAGCGTCGTTTCTACCTCGCCAACCAGGTCGACCTCCACCGCCGCAACGATGGCGATTCCCTGTATTTTGAGATCGAGCTGTCGGACGCCTGGGTGTGGGACATGTTCCGGCCGGCTCGCTTTCTCAAGACGGTCAAGGTGTTGACATTCAACGATGTCAACGTCGAAGAACTCGAGCGACCCGACTCGCTGTGAGCCACCGGCGCCGGCGGGTGGGCGCCCTCGGTGAACGCCTCGCCGTGGCGACCCTGCGCAGGCATGGGCTCGAGGTCGTTGCCCGCAATGTCTCTGTTGACGGTGGCGAGCTCGACATCCTGGCCCGCGACCACGGCCGCCGGGTCGTGGTCGAGGTTCGAACCATCACCGGGCTGGGCGAGCCGTTGTCGGCCTTCAACCGGGGGAAAGCGGCCCAAGTAGCTCGGCTGGCCCGTCGGGTCGAAGCCCATCGGGTCGATCTGCTGGCGATCCGTCTCGCTCCGGATGGCGCCGAGATTCGCTGGGTGCGCCGGGCCGCCTGAGCTTTGTCGAGTCGGGCCATAGTGAGGGTTGTTGCCGCAGAGCGAGGTTGGGCGGGCGGAGAACGGTGGGGATCGGGTTGCGCTTCGGGCGGAGTCGGCGAAGCCTGCCGCCTGGTCCGCCGCGGGAACCACCGCAGGGAACCCGCGGTTGCGGATAGCGGAAACCGCGGTCGGTGGCCCACGGTTCGGTTCAGCCGGGCGACGGTGGGGAACCCAGGGTTCCTGACGACGCTCAGAGGGGTGTGGCGCCCTGAGAACGGTTTCGTCGGGTTGCGGTTCGCTCCGACACGATCACCGTGGGGAATCCGGGGTTGCTGGCGACGCTCAGGGGAGTGGGACGCCCGCGGTCGTGTCGCCCGCACCGATGGCGGCTTCGCCGATTCCGCCGAAACCGTTTCCCGCCAGCCCCGTGAACCCCCCTCGGCGCGTGCCTCAGCCCGGGACCCCGTTCATGCGTCGCTCCCGGTGCCAGCAGCCTCGGTGCCAATGACGACGCAGATCGGGGGCTTCATCGGGCACGACCACCACGTGGAAGGTGCCCACCGGGATGAGCGATTCACAACCGGGGCACTGATAGGCCTTGCGGGCCGCATAGGGCTGGACGTTGGTCACGGTCACTTCGAAATGTCCCCAGCGCTCCATGTGGGTCAGCCCCCGAAGAATCCCCAGGCGACGAGGGCGAGCGTCAACGCCACCGCGACGACGACGAGCACGATGTCGAGCGCGCTGTGAGACTCCTCTCGGAACGGATTGAACCCCATGGACCTCCACGGTACACGCCGGGACAGGGGCTCCCGGTTACCGTCCATGCGCATGTCGTGGATCAGCGCTGAAGATCGGGGGCCCATCCGTTGGATGACCCTTTCCAATCCCGGACGACGCAATGCCGTTCCCGGCGACGGCTGGACGGAGTTCGCCGAAGCTCTGGTGGACTTCGAAAAATCCGCCGCCCGCGTGCTGGTGGTGAAGGGTGCAGGCGAGGATTTCTGCGCCGGTGCCGACCTCGACCCCGGGGGAGCACCAGAGCAAGGATTGCTGGCCCGGCATCAGCGGATGAAGGTCGTGGCGGCAGCCGCTAGCGCCCTCCACCGGACTACCAAGCCCACGGTGGCGGCGGTCGACGGAGTAGCAGTGGGGGCAGGGCTGAACCTGGCGCTCGGCTGTGACGTTGTCATCGCCACCAGCCGGGCCCGGTTTTCGGAGATCTTCGTGCGCCGAGGCCTCACGGTGGACTTCGGGGGCACCTGGCTCCTGCCACGGATCGTAGGCCTGCAAAGGGCAAAGGAGATGGCGCTCTCGGGCCGGATCGTCGAGGCCGGCGAGGCCCAGCGGATCGGCTTGTGTCTCGACGTGGTCGAGCCCGAGCGACTCGAGGAAGCGGCCCAGAGTATGGCGAAGGGTTTCCTGGCCGGCGCTCCCGTCGCTCAGATGTTCGCCAAACAGGGGATCGACGCTGCCTGGGAGGTGTCGTTCGAGGATGCCCTCAGCTGGGAGGGCCAATCCCAGTCGATCTGTCTCACCACCGATGACTTCGGGGAGGGCGTCACGGCCTTCCTGGAGAAGCGGCCCCCTGACTTCCAGGGAGGCTGAGTTTCACAGAAGGAGGGGGGACGCGACCCCCTGGTAACTGTCACGGGGCTTCCGTACGTTGCGAGCATGTTTGCTTCGACGATTTCCGTGGTGATGGTGGGGGCGGAGCCGCGACCGGTGCGGGTTGAGGCGCATGTCGGCACCGCCAAGGAGGTGTTCAAGCTGAGCGGCCTGCCTGACACCGCCGTGCGCGAGGCCAAGGACCGGGTGCGGGCGGCAGTGGCGTCGTCGTCCATCATCTTCCCCACCCACTGGATAACTGTGAACCTGGCGCCCGCCGACGTCCGCAAGGGCGGGGCCGACTACGACCTCCCCATCGCGCTCGGTGTCCTGGGAGCGGCGGGGAAGATCCCCTCCCGCCCCGTGGTCGCCCTGGGCGAGTTGGCACTCGATGGCAAGGTTCGTGCCGGTCGGGGGACGTTGGGCGCCGCAATCGTGGCCGCCCGGATGGGAGTCCCCTGTCTGGTGGCCGAGGAGTCGGCGGCTGAAGCCGCGTCCGTACAGGGCGCCGACATTCGACCCGTCCGTACCCTCGCCGAGGCGATTGCCGTGATCTCCGGGGCCCAGGCCCGCCCCATCCCGCGACGGGCCGTGATCACCGCAGCCGACACTCCCGACCTGGCCGAAGTCCGCGGCCATCCTCTGGCCAGACGTGCCTTGGAGGTAGCTGCCGCCGGAGGTCATCATCTGTTCCTCCATGGTCCGCCCGGCTCGGGCAAGACGATGCTCGCCCGTCGTCTCCCCGGGCTGCTGCCACCGCTCACGGCGGATGAGGCTCTCACAGTCGCCTGCGTGTGGTCTGCTGGGAGTCGCAGCCGGGGGGTCGACGCGACTCCGCCGTTCCGGGCCCCCCACCACACCGCCAGCCTGGCGGCTCTCATCGGTGGTGGCACCGGCACCATCGTCCCCGGCGAAGTGTCGCTCGCCTCGCATGGTGTGCTCTTTTTGGACGAGTTGGGCGAATTTCCCGCCCGCACACTCGACGCTCTGCGCCAACCGCTCGAGGAAGGTGAGGTTGCCTTGGCCCGACGGGGGATTTCGGTGACCTATCCGGCTGCCGTCCAATTGGTGGCGGCTTCCAACCCCTGTCCCTGTGGCTATGTCGGCGACCGCCTCCACGCCTGCCGGTGCAGACCGTCATCGGTCGAGACCTATCGCCGCCGTATCTCAGGCCCGCTCCTCGACCGCTTCGACCTGCGGGTGGCCGTTCGCCGACTGCACGCCGAGGAAGTCCAGGGTCCTCCCGGCGAGCCGACCCTCGCGGTGGCGGAGCGAGTGGCGGCTGCCCGCGCCCAACAGGCAGAGCGCAGATGCCTCAACCGCGATCTTGGTCGGTCCGATCTCGACGATCTTGCCATCGACTCGGCGGCGGCCGAGATGTTGGGCAGGGCGGTCGATACCAGCGGTCTCACGGCCCGTGGCTTCGACCGCATCCGTCGGGTGGCCCGCACGCTCGCTGATCTCGCCGAGGCCGAGGCGATCGAGGAACATCACATAGCCGAGGCCCTGGCCCTGCGGGGATCGTGGTGACGTCAGTTGTCCGTGTCCGCAGGGGCGATCCTGGCTACCCGGTACGTTTGGAGACCATTGGAGACCCGCCCGCCGAAGTATGGATCCGCGGCGCCGTGCCGGCAGAAGCCGGCGTCGCCATCGTCGGGACCC
>Ga0299907_10001782_pt1 | contig 12689 bp, 12 predicted proteins | sample RVTome_16_FD_198680 | JGI IMG/M metagenome (GOLD analysis project Ga0299907, IMG submission 198680) | Soil microbial communities from uranium-contaminated site in the Upper Colorado River Basin, Wyoming, United States - RVT152D67 (version 2) ... | reverse complement strand
TGAGGCGAGCCAAGTCTCCGGAAAGATGGTGCCGGGAGACCCCACCTGGAAGTTCGGGTTGTGATCGTCGAATTCGTCGCTGTCGGAACGGAGCTGCTCCTCGGCCAGATCGAGAACTCCAACGCCGGCCAAATCGCGAGAAGGCTTGCAGCAGAAGGTTTCGAGTGTGCAACGGAACGCGCTGAGCGCGCATCCTGGCCCACTGGATGGGACCCGGTTGACGAGTGTGCAACGGAACGCGCTGTGGGCGCATTCTGGCCCACTCGATCCTTACGAGAGGTCGCAGGGGGCAGCCGATCCTCAGCCGCTTATCGAGTCCACCCCCACTCCTACCGGCTCCCTGTCGAGGGGAAGCTCCACCACCTGATTGCGCTCCACTGATAGGTCGGCGGCGATGTAGACCTCCATGGTCTGACGGGCCAGACGTGGCTGCACCATCACCGGGCGGTCGTGGTACACCGCCTCCAGGAAGTGCAGCGTCTCTCTTTCCATCGGCCCGGCGTACATGTGGTCGACGTATTCGCCGGGCATGGTCGACAAGGGGAAGACGACACCGTCATCCACTGTGTTCAAGATGATGTCCTTGTGACTGGCGTCCATGATGAGGGCGCCATCGGTGCCGAGGAACTCAATCCACGTCGAGGAGAAGTTCGGGTACCCGGGGGGTAACGACCAGCCGGCGCTGACAGTGACCGTCACACCGTCGTCCATGGTGATGACGATGATCTGTGTGTCTGGGACCCCGTGCTCCTCCTGGCGCGCTCCCCACGCCACCTGGGAGTAGACCCGTGCCGGTCGTCTCGGCTCCAGGCACCACAGGGCGAAGTCGATGTCGTGTGTCGCTTCCATCGCCGCCGGTGACAACTTGGTCCGCGATCCGATCTTGCCCCCCAATGACCGGGAGATGTGACGGCTGACGAGGACGCTGACCGGATCGCCAAGCGTCCCGTCGGCCAGACTCCGTTTCGCCAGCGCCTGCTTGGCATTGAATCGCTGCGAGTAGCCGATAGTGAACTTGAGGTCCCGGGTCTCGGAAATCTCAATCAGCTCGTCGGCTTCGTCGAGCGTGAGGGCGATCGGCTTCTCCAACAAGACATGTTTGCCCGCCTCCAAAGCTGCCTTCGCCAGCGGAAAGTGGGTCGACTCCGGTGTGGCCGACACCATGATCGCCTGGATGGCCGGGTTGGATACGAGCTCCTCCCAATCGGTGGTTGCGGTCGTCGGGTCCGTCTGCGCGGCAACTTCTGCCAGCCGCTCCGCAATGATCTCGGCGATGTGCAGCTCTGAAACCATCGCCGAATTGGCGGCGGCGACCGCCCGGATGCCGCCGCACCATCCGGTGCCGATGATCCCTACGTTCAATTGGTCCATTGTCTTCTCCTCTTTCATTCTTCCAGGAGTGCCTCGGGTGCGATGGGGAGAGCGACGGGACGTCCCACCCGCGCCGACCTGTCCATCGCCATGGTGAGTAACAGGTTGCGATGCCCATCCCGGGCGGTGGCGTGTGGTGTCGTGACTCCCGTGGTCAGTCGGTGAAACCAGGTCATGGTCTCCTCTCGCATCGGCCCCCACAGCAGACCGTCGGAGACATCTCCGGGTGGATAGCTGCCGATGAAGTCCACATAGCGTTTCGAGTCGGGCTCATAGCCCTTGGAGGTGTAGCCGGCCGGCTGGGGAACCTCCGTGGCCAGGATCACGTCGCGATGAGTGTCTTCGATATCGATCACGCCTCGGGTGCCGACGATCCCGATCTCCAACCCATAGACGGCTCCGGGCCACACAGTGGGCAGGGCCCAGCTGATGTTCATGCTCCAGATGGCGCCGTCATCCATGGTGAACAAGCCGAACGTGGCGTCTTTCGTGCCCATCCCGGCGAGCACCTTGTCGGTGGAAAGGGCGTAGACCTCGACCGGCTCTTTGGGCTCCATAAGCCACATGCACATGTCCAGGCTGTGGGTCCCCGAGACCACCATCGGAGTCAGGTTGGAGCGCTCAGAAGTCTTGCGCAGGGTGGCGTCGGGGACCATCCGGTTCATGAACGCTCTCGTCACCACACTGGTCACGTCTCCTATCTGACCCTCCCGGAGACGCTGTTTCACTGTTTGGAATCGCCGACGGAACCGCTGGGTGTATCCGATGACCGCGTCGACCCCGGCACCTTCGATCGCGGCAAGCACTCGGGCTGACTCCACCGGATCGGTGGCCAGCGGCTTTTCGATGAAGAGAGGGACTCCGAGATCCACAGCGGAGAGGACAGGAGTCACATGCTCGTTTTCCGCGGTGGCCACGATCACTGCAGTGACTTCATCCCTGCCCAGCATTTCTTCGAGGTCGGTGGTGACAAAATCGGCGTCGGTGTCCTCAGCCAGCGTCTTCGCGCTTCCCTCATCGACGTCACACAGTCCCAGCCAGCTCACCGCGGGATGCTCCCGGGCGAGAACCGACCGGATCCGACCCACGGTCCCACAGCCGACCACTGCCAGACCGATGCTATCGGATCTCATGAGTCCAGCCCGAGCAGACGAGCGGCGTTGCCACCGGCGATCAGGTTCCGGTCGCCGTCGGAGAGCCGGTCGACCTTATTGAGGAGGCCCAATGGATCGGTCTCCCCCATGTCATAGGGGTAGTCGGTGCCCAACAACACGTGGTCCGCCCCATGGCGATCGATGAGATAGCCCAACTGACGAGGGTCGAACACCATTGTGTCGAAATGGAACATGGCGAGATACTCACTCGGCGGTTTGGGAAGATTCTGGCGCACATCATCTCGTGCGTGATAAGCGTGATCGAAACGCCCCCAGTAGAGCGGGAGAAACCCTCCGCCATGGGCAAACACGAACTTCAGACCCGAATGACGCTCCATCACCCCATCGAAGATGAGACGACCGGCGCAGATGGTCTCCTCCAATGGGTGCCCGATGGTGTTGACGAAATAGTGGTCCATCAGCCGGGATGGCTCGGTGAAGCCGGTCGGATGGAGGAACACCACCAGACCGAGCTGCTCGACTTCCTCCCAGAACCCGTCATATTCTGGACTTGAGATCTCGACACCCTCGATGTGGGTGGCCATCTCGATTCCCCTGAAGCTGAGCTCGGTGGCGCATCGCTTCAGCTCGGACACCGCCTGAGTGGAATCCTGCATCGGGATCGCCCCCAGGGCGACGAACCGGTCCGGGTGGTCAGCGACCACTTTGGCCAGGTCGTCGTTGATCGTCTGGAACACCCTGTTGGCGAGATCGTCCCTCGTCCAGTGGAAGAGCTGATATGGGGAGACGCTCAACGCCTGGATGTCCACACCCATCGCATCCATGTCAGCGATCCTGACGTCAATGGAATCCATTTTGGGACGGAGCTCGGCGAGTTGGCGTTTGTTGACCTCTCGAGTCAGATCGTTGCCGACCTGCAGAGGTGCCTTGCCCAACCGATCTGCATCGGGTTTCACCATGGCTGCGGCCGCAGAGCATTCCCGATGACAATGGATGTCAATCACACGTGGGCGGATCAAGCTGTCACTTCTCCCATCTCGTACATCATGCACAATATAGAGTTCTGAGAAGGTCACCGTAGATCAGAGGCCAAATAGACGTTTGGCATTCTCCCCGGCCACCAGTGAAAGCGCCTCTTTCCCCAGGTCGGTCCTTGCAAGAAAGGCCAGCGGGTCGGTCTCCCCCATGTCGAAGGGGTAGTCGGTGCCCAGAAGGAGATGATCCGGGCCAACCCGCTGCGCCAGGGATTCCACCATCCCGGCATCGAACACCGTGAGATCGAAATAGAGGTCGTGTAGGTACTCGGAGGGAAGACGGTCAATGTGATGGCGCATCTCCGGCCGGTGTCGAAAGGCATGATCGGTGCGGGCCCAATAGAAGGGAAGGAAGCCACCCCCGTGGACCAGGACCATACGCAGTGCGGGATGTCGTTCGAAGACTCCGGCGAGGATCAGCCGGGTGACGGCGAGGGTCGTGGATAGCGGCATGCCGATCACGTTGACCAGGTAGTAGTCGGTCAATCGTTTCGCATCCGTGAAACCAGCCGGATGGAGTATCACGACCAGACCGGACTCCTCGAGGGCCGACCACACTGGCTCGAGGAAGGGGTCATCGAGATCGGAGCCGTTGACGTCTGCCCCGATTTCGACGGCAGGAAACCCGAGATCGGTGATATGGCCTATCGCGGCCACTGCGGCGTCGGTGTGGGCCAGAGGCAGGGTGCCGACTCCGATCAATCGGGAGGGATCGAATTCCACGGCCCGGGCAATTGTCTCATTCTGCATGGCCGCGACCCTGGGGGCGAGGTCGGCGTCCGCCCAGTAGAAATACTGAAACGGGGTGAGAGCCACGAGTTGCATGTCGATCCCCATCGCATCCATGTCGGCGATGCGGGTAGCCGGGTCTGTGTATTTCGCCTGGGCGAGTCGGTAGAACTCGCCATTCAGCTCTTTAGTCACCGGCGACGAGTAGAAGGTCCTCGGCTCGTACTCCGGCTTGAAAAGAGGCCGGGTCAGCTCAGCGGACTCCGGCACCATCAGGTGGGAGTGAACATCCACCGTCGTGACGTGGGGCTTGGGGGCATCGGACCCGGTCCAGGCCTCCACCCAACCTGTCGGAGTTGTTGGATCGGTCATGGGACTACTTTCCCCACCCCGGCACGACGTCTGACCACCTCCATAACAGCCGAGTTGTCCAAGTCGGCGAGGCCGGTGTTCTCACCTTCGGCAAGCGCCGCAGCGACGACCTCGACCAGTGCAACGGGTGCTTCGACATCATGTCCGTGCTCGACGATGAGCCGGGCGTCCTTGGCCGACTGGCGGAGACGGGCGAATGGCTCGTAATGGTCGCCGGCGATCATGCGATCGCCCCAAGCGTCCATGGCTTTCGAATACGCCAGGCTGTCTTTGAGCACCTCCAACGTGGCGTCGAGGTCGAGACCGGCGAGCTCGGCCACAACAAGTGTCTCCGCAAGTGCCATCCGGTGGATGGTGAGGGCATGATTGACCAGCAGCTTCATCCGGATGCCCGCGGAGACCGATCCCACGTGGTGATGGGATCGACCGATGGCGGAGAAGAGCGGGATGCCCGCCTCGAACGCTTCCCCGGGGCCACCCATCATCACTACCAGCTCGCCACGTTCGGCGATCTCCCCGTTGCCACTCACCGTGGTGTCGCAGTAGGTCATGCCGGATGCAGCCAGGGCTGCACCGATCTCAATGGCGTCGGTGGGTCGGCCGGTGGTGGCGTCGTAGACGGTGAAAGGAATCACCCCGGAGTTGGCGATTCCGTCGGGCCCGAGGCACACCTCCCTGCTGACATCGGAATTGGGGAGGGAGAGCAGCGCTGCCCAACATCCCTGGACCGCATCGGCTGGAGACCTCGCGGATACTCCACCGGCATCCTCAAACTCCGCGGTGCGTCTCTTGTCGATGTCGAAGCCACGCACATCGAAGCCATTTGCTGCCAGATTGCGGGCCATCCTCGACCCCATGAGGCCGAGACCGATTACGGCAATGGTCTGATCGGGCATTATCCGACCACGTCACTCAGTCCCTGACGGGAATGGTCAGATGACGCAAGGTGACTTCGGTCAGCCGCCCGGCGTCACCGGCCCTGGCTGCCTCCAGCATCGCGTGGTGATCGGTCGTGGCGGTTTCTTTGAGAATCGGGCTTCGTCTCAAGGTAGCGCTGACAAACACGACGGTGGTGTCCTGGAGGCTATTGATCAGCCCAACGAGACGACGCGACGACGATGCCTCATAGATCTTTTGATGGAAGGCCCGATTCCCGTGAACCCAGACGTCCCAGGCATCCGAGGCTGCCATCACCTCGAGGATCGCCTCGGCCTCACCGAGGATCTCAAGTGTCATGCCCTCGATCGCTTCCTGGATTGCCATTGGCTCCAGGACCTGGCGTATGCGAACGATCTCTTCGACCTCCCGCCTGGTCACCGCGGTGACTGCGCCACCTCGATAGCTGTCAAGACGAACCAACCCTTCGAACGACAGCTCGCGGAGGGCCTCGCGAACTGGAGTCGTGCTCACGTCGAACAGCGAGGCGACATCGGTGAGGGCAAGACGGGTCCCGGCAGCGAGCTCCCCGTTGAGGATGGAACGTCGCAGCGCTTCCGAGACATAGTCGGTGGCGGTTCGAGGACGGAATCTTCCGCCCAGGCTCGAATCCAGCATGTATCGCGTCGCCTCCCGTTCGCTCACCTCACACCTCTCACATCACCGGGTTTCGCAACGTGCCGATCCCGTCGATCGACACTTCGACCAGGTCGCCTGCCCGGAGGTAACGGGGTGGATCGAAGCCGATTCCGACTCCAGCACCCGTCCCGGTAGCGATGACGTCGCCAGGCTCCAGCGTCATCACTTCGCTCAAGGTAGCGATCAGGTTGGAAACACCGAAGATGAGCGCCGAAATGGGGGTCTCCTGACGTAGCTCACCGTTGACATGAGTTCGCAACCACGACTGCTCGATGTCGGGTAGCTCGTCTCTGGTAACGATCCAGGGACCCATCGGACAGAACGTGTCCGGGCTCTTGCCGACGAACCACTGGACGTGACGCTTCTGGAGATCACGTGCTGTGACGTCGTTGATGATCGTCCAGCCAAACACACAGTCGATGGCATCCGCCTCGCTGACATTGCGTGCGGGACGGCCGATGACCACTGCCAATTCGCCCTCGTAGTCGGTGGTTCCACTCGGGTCGTTGGCGAGGACGATGGGATCGTCAGGGCCGATCACCGAGGTTGTGGATTTGGTAAAGATCACCGGGTGCTCCGGTATCACCTGTTTCTCTGAGGCGTCAAACCCGGACGCCGTGAACTCTGCGGCGTGGTCGCGATAGTTGCGACCGACCGCAATGATGTTCTTGCGAGGAATGATCGGAGCGAGCAAGCTGAGTTCCGCCAGAGGCATCCTCTCCCCCAGACTCGTCACCGTCTCCACTGTGGGGAGATCCCAGGCGGCGATCAGATCGGCCATGTCCTCGGCCAGACCGCTTCCGGCGATGTCGACCACCTCGTCACCTTCCACAAAGCCAATCCGTGTTTGCCCGTTCCTTTCGAATCTGCCTAACCGCATCGGGAGGTGAGGGTACATCCTGCAAGATGTATTGTGTAGGTCAGGCCGCGGTCAGGGCCTCCCAAACGGCCGAAGTCGCCGCCAGCAACCCAGGATGATCCAGGGGCGTGTCCACCCTGGGGCGGGGAACATCGACCTCCACTGTGGTGAGCAATGGCCCCGGTGAACCTCGCATCACCGAAACCCGGTCGGACATGTACACCGCCTCCTCGACATCGTGTGTCACCAACAGCACCGTGAGGGGATCGAGTTGCCAATGCGTCTCGAACTCGCTGCGAAGACGTCGTCTGGTCGGCGCATCAATGTGTGCAAACGGCTCATCGAGCAGGATCACATCGCTGTCGTAGGCCAGACCCCGCCCCAACCCCGCCATCGTCTGCTGGCCTAGCGAGAGTTGATGGGGTTTGTTGTGACGCACTCGATCGAGACCGACTTGCTTGGTGTAGAAATCGCGAACTTTGCGATACAGGGAGGGTGGCTTGACCCCGAATTCTGAGCCGATGGCGACATTGCGTTGCACGTTCCACCACGGCAACAGTCGTGGCTCCTGAAACACCAGCGCCGTGACGTTCTCGCGGATGCGCTCTCCAACAAAGTCCACCCGACCCGATGTGGGTTTGGAGAGACCGGCCATGACCCGAAGCAGGGTGCTCTTCCCGCACCCGTTGGGACCGACCACCGCGTGCACGCTTCCCGAGGCCACATCGAGATCGAATGCGGAGAGGGCTGGGGTATCCGACCCCTCGTAGATATAAGAAAGACCCCGGATCTGCACCAGCATCGGGCCCATTCTGGCCTACGGATCTAAAAACCGTGCACCTCAGTCTGCAAAGTATGGTTTGTTTCATATATGATTCATCTTCGTCCCGATATCGAGGACGAATGAGTGAGGAGGTAACTGTGCGAGCACGACCGAAACGGTTGGGAGTCGCAATGATCGCAGTCCTGGCCCTCTTGGCGGCCGCGTGTGGCGACGACGGCGGCGAGGGTGACGGCACCGGAGATGGAGACGAGCGAACCGTTATCCGGTTCGCTTTCGCACCCGACCCCGTCTGGGACTACATGAACGACGAGGGAATCATTGTGGACTGGGAGGAGGAATTCAACACCCGCATCGTGACCAGCTCGACCTGGGATGAGTTCACCTTCTTCGCCGGAGGTCATGGCGATATCGTGTCGATGGGCACACAAGAAATCCCCGTCCTGGAATCAGAGACTGGCATCGACACGGTCACCTTCGGCAAGTACAACTTCCAGCGCTCGCCGATGATGACCCGGGCCGATACCGGATACAACGAGCTGCCCGACGTCCCGCCGGGATCGCCCATCTGCGTGAGCAGCCCCGTCTCCAACACGCAGTACTGGTCGGTGGCCATGAACGAGCTGCATGGGATCGACTACCGGGTGGGTGGTGGTGACTACGAGCTGATCGTCAACGATCACTTCGTCAACCCGCAGAACCTTCTGAATGGTGACTGTGAGGCCGCGGTGATCATCCCCGAGGCGGCAGCACCCTACCTACGCACAGGTGAGCTGGTGCTGATGTACGACGGGCTAATGCCGTTCCAGCAGTACACCCAGTTCTCCACCGTCGACGACGGTGAGCTGCACGTCATGTCCAACCTGTTCACGTCTACCAAGGAATTCGCCGATGCCAATCCCGAGGCGTTGGAGGCGTTCCTCGTGCTGTGGCAGCGAGGCATCGATGCCTGGGTAGACCCTGCGATTCAGGAGCAGATCATCTCGACGTACCCACAGCATTTCTCCGTGGAGGAGGAAGAGGATGTTGCGTTCATCCAGGAGTTCATGTCCGGTGAGGGCAACTGGTTCGTCGACTCGGTCTACCTCGACGAGGAGTGGGTCGAATCCGAGAGAGCGATCTGGGACTTCATGACCGAGCTCAACCCCGAGAACCAAAACTATCTGGAGCCCGGGTTCGAACAGCCCGAATTCCTCGTTATCGAGGAGCCGAGCTGACCGATCGAATCGGAGAAGGACGGCCCGCACCGGCCGTCCTTCTCTAGATTCGCACGAGAGCCGTTTCAGCTAAGTGACGACCACACTCGAGCCGAAGGAGAGGACCCCTCGCTCAGCGGAGGAAGAGCGACTGATCGCCCTTCGCAAGCGCGATACCCGTCGCAAATGGTTCTGGCGCATCGCCGGCTATGTGGTGATCCTGGGCACATGGCAGTGGTTCTCCAGCAACGTCTTCAATTCTCGCATCGTCCCGGGACCGATTCAGATCGTCAACGTATTCCCGGACCTGTGGAACAGCGGGAGATTCTTCGAGAGTTATGCCGCCACCCTGACCCGCATCGGCGTCGGATTCTCTCTGTCTTTCCTCTTTGGTGTTGTCCTCGGAGTGGCCACCCAGATCCGGTGGATCGCCGGTTTCTTCAAGGACTCCGTGACCATAAGCCTGGTTTCGCCAGGACTCGTCTGGGCATTGACGGGACTCGTGATTTGGGGATTCGAGCCTCAGGGCTGGATCTTCGCCATCTTCTTGACCACATTCGCCCTGGTGACCGTCAACATCGCCGAGGGTATTCGAGCCTTGCCCAAAGACCTCATAGACATGTCTCGGGCCTTCGGTGTAACAACCTGGCGCCGGCAGCGCGAGATCGTGATCCCATTTCTCGCCCCTTTCATCTTCACCGCCCTCCGCTTCGGATTCTCCATCGCCTGGAAGGTGACGGTGCTCACCGAGGTCTTCTCCTCTAACGCCGGCATCGGGTTCGAGATGAGAGTCGCATCACAGCTCTTCCGCATGGACGAGTTCTGGGCCTGGGCGCTCTCCTTCTTCGTCTTCGCCCTGATCCTGGAAAAACTGGTGCTTCAGCACTACGAGCGAAAGTTCTTCCGCTGGCGTCAGGAAGTGACCCACTGATGGCCACCGTGAGCGTCCCCCCCATTCATAAGTCCAGGCTTCGGCGGGTTGTCACATCGCCGGTCACCGCCCGGATCGTGTTCCCCTTTGTCGTGATCGCAGTGTGGTACGTCATCTACTACACGATCGACTCCCGTATTTTCCCGACTCCGTTGCGGGTGTTGGAATTCATGTGGGAGGAAGTCACGCTCACTAGTGGGATCCGTTTCAGCAGCGTCGCCGACAACCTCTATGAGCAGTTCGGGATCTCCATCTTCCGGCTCACCACCGGGTTTCTGATCGCGATGACCGTCGGCACCATCCTGGGATTGGCCATGGGTCTCTCCAAGGCGGTCGACGCCTTCTTCCATGACTGGGTGATGGCGCTTCTGGCCATGCCGGCGCTGGTCTGGGCACTGGCCCTCTCCATCATTTTTGGTTTCGGGAACACCGCTCCCATTCTCACCGTGATCCTCGCCGGGACCCCCTTCGTGGTCGTCAACGTGCGGGAAGGAGTCAGGAATACTCCGAAAGATCTGATTGACATGGCCCGCTCGTTTGAGGTGCCCCAGGGAAAGGTCAACAGGCACGTCCTCATGCCCTCGCTGATGCCGTTCTTCTTCGCGGCCTTGCGTTATGCGTACTCCATCGGCTGGAAGGGTCTCGTGATTGCCGAGGTTTTCGGATCCCAGGTGGGCATGGGCTGGGCCATCAGGTTCTGGTACGACGCCCACCGGGCCCACGGTGTCATCGGCTACGCCATCTTCTTCATAATCTTCGCCATGACCTTGGAGAAAGTGGTGTTCGACCCGTTGGCGAGACGGGTGTTCAGGTGGCGACCCTCCCTCGATGCGTATCAGCTCGCCGAAGGCGACTTTGGCGCAGTGGGTCAGGAAGGGTTCCTCCTCGAAGACGATGAGATCGACCACGACGTAGAGATAGCCGGCATGGAGGGACATACCGACGATGGCTGAGATAAAGGTCAGGGACTTGCACAAAGAATTCGGGATCGGCGAAGACAGGGTGGTGGCCCTCGAGAAGGTCAATCTCGACGTCAAAGGTCACGTCTTCGTGTCGATCGTGGGACCCTCAGGCTGCGGCAAGTCGACGCTGCTCAACATCCTGAGTGGCATCGAGACCCCCAGCTCTGGACTGGTGACCATCACCCAGGACAACCACGACGCAGAGCCGGGATATGTGTTCCAGGCGGCACGCCTGCTGCCCTGGAGGACGGTGATGGACAATCTCTTGTTCGTCCAAAAGGATCGCAGCGACGAGTCGAGAGAGCGTTGCCAGCGCTACCTCGAGATGGTCCAACTCGGTGACAAAGTCGACAAGTATCCCGGTGAGCTCTCCGGTGGCATGCAGCAACGCGTCGGCATCGCCCGGGCGTTCTCGATCGAACCGGATGTCCTGTTCATGGACGAGCCTTTCAGTCATCTCGACGCTATAACCGCCCGAACCCTGCGACGTGAGCTGCACGACATGTGGCGACAGACCAAAAAGACGATCCTGTTCGTCACCCACGATGTCGGGGAAGCCGTGGAGCTGTCCAATCGGATCGTCGTGTTTGCCAAGGGTGGGAAGTTGAAGGACGACCTCCAGATCGATCTGCCCTTCCCCCGCGACCCTGCCAACGACGAGGTAGCCGTTGCCAAGGCACAGGTGTTGAGGAAATTCGAGGAGCTCGACCTGGTCGCCAGCTGACCCGTAGGGGGAGCTGCGGTGACCCGCCCGAGCGACGGGAGAAGAGACGACGACAGAAGGAATCGTTCACATCCCTCCCCCGGACGACGAGTCGGTCTCGCCGTCTCGACGACACGCGGCAGGTTGGGCGATCGCCCTCGCGGTCGTCGCCGGAGGCTTGCTCATCTTCCAGACGAGGCCATTGGTCGCCGCCTTCGATTGGACCAGCTTCGAGCCACCTCCGGGTCCGCTGAACATCGATTCGACCGTGGCTCTCGGCGACGGTCTGGCCTTGCTGTCCGGGGTGACTTCGCAAGGAGTGCTCCTGTGGTGGCGGGACTCGTCGAGTACGTGGCAGAGCCAGCCCCTCGAGAACTCGCCGACGCAATTAGCACGAGCAGACGAAGGCGTAATCGCCTATCGGGCCCGATTTGGCAGCATCCTCACCAGGAGGGGCGAACAGTGGGTCAAGCTGTTGGATTTCGAGCTCCCGGCCGCCACCCGGTCCCAGCAGACGTCAGGCCGTTCGAGCATCGTTGACGCCGGCGAAGGCCTTTTGGAGCTGTCCCTGTTCGGTGACGTGTGGTGGATCGGGTCGCGCGGCGAATCGAGCCTCGTCGTCGAGGAACCCGCCTGGGGTCATGGAACCGAACAACGATTCACGTCCGCATGCCGACCACCGTCACGTAGCTCGCCGGACGTTCCCCCCATCGCGACCATGGGCGACCGGATCGTGGCTCTGACTTCCTCCAATCGTGATGAGCCGTTCGGAATCTGGCCCGTGTGCGAGCCGGTCGCCAGGACCACAGCCAATGGAACGGATTGGTTGACGGCGACCACGAGCCTCGGAGGAAACGGCGCTTATGTCTACGACATCGCCTGGCGGGACACCACGCTGCTCGCGGTAGGGGGCCATGGCATCGGCCTACCCGCGGTCTGGATGTCAGACGACGGGATCGATTGGGTCGACATCACACCACAGGTTCCCGATGCGGTCGACCTCTATCGGGTCGAGGCGGGCCGGGTTGGTTGGCTGATCCTGGGCCGGGACAGCCTTGAGT
>Ga0299907_10001781_pt1 | contig 12691 bp, 10 predicted proteins | sample RVTome_16_FD_198680 | JGI IMG/M metagenome (GOLD analysis project Ga0299907, IMG submission 198680) | Soil microbial communities from uranium-contaminated site in the Upper Colorado River Basin, Wyoming, United States - RVT152D67 (version 2) ... | reverse complement strand
AGGTCAACCGGACGAGCGCGATCAAGCTCCGGCTCATCACCTGCAACACGCAGAACAACAAGCCGGCAATCGCGAAGTCGTGTGCCACGAAGCTCCTGAGCCAGGGCGCCGACATCGTCATGACGACCTGCGACGTCGACTTCGCGGCGCCCGTCGTCCAGACGGCGATCAACGCGGGCAAGCTCACGGTCGCCGCCTGCATCGGGACCGATCAGATGGGCCCGAAGCGCTTCGGCGCCAAGGGTCGCCTCGCGTTCTCGTACGGCAACGTCGCCCAGGACGAAGGCTCCGCAATGGCCGAGTATGCATGGAAGCGCGGCTGGCGCAGCGCGTCGCTCGCGACGGACACCGTCATCGTCTACTTCCGCAACGTCGTGCAGGCGTTCGAGGCGCGCTGGAGGCAGCTCGGCGGCACGATCGCCACGGAGGAGACCTACCAGTCGCTCGGCGGCAACCAGGCGTCGTGGTCGAACGTCGTGTCGCGCTTGAACAACGAGGACGCCGACGTCATCGTTACCTCGACGGCTGCCGCGTTCGGCGCACAGGTGCCGATCATCAACGGCCTGCGGACCCTGGGGAACTCGACGCCGATCCTGAACTCGTGGGCCGGCGACGGGAACTACTGGTACACGCAGGAACCGAAGGTCTCGAACTACTACTACGTGACCTTCGCGTCGGCGTTCGGCAACGATCCGGTGAGGGCCGTCAACGCGATGGCGCGGGTGAACAGGGCTGCCATCGCCAAGGCAGGCAGCACCGGCGGGTTCGTCACCGGCCCGGCGGCCATCGACGGCATCCTGGTCGCGCTCAGGCGGACGGGCGGCAACACGAACGGCAAGGCGCTCGCCGCGCAGATGGAGAGGTTCAAGAACGTCCCGACGCTCTCGGGGCTCGTGAGCTTCTCGAGGCAGCTGCACACGGTGTTCGGCAGGCAGTACCGCGTCATCCGCGTGCAGAACAACACCCCGAGGGTCGTCGGCACGATCAAAGCCAAGGTCGTTCCGAGGATCTGACGTCGATGCAACGCGACCACCGCGGCCGCGACGCGGCCGCCTTTAAGGACGTTCGCGCGACCGGAATCCGCAACAGCGGATTCCGGTCTTGCGCACAAAGTCGCTGAGCTTTGTCGGACGCACCGCCTGACGAGACGCGGCGGTCCGGAGCCTCGCTCCGGGCCGCCGGAGTATCGCGTGCTTTCGAGGGCGTGCAGGCTCTTCGCGGCGTCACGCTCGAGCTTCACCGTCACGAGGTCGTTGGGCTCATCGGCCCGAACGGCGCCGGGAAGTCGACGCTCGTAAATGTCCTCACCGGGTTCGACTTCCCGGATGAGGGCGCTGTGGAGCTCGAAGGGCGTGACGTGACGCGGTGGCGTCCTCACAGGCGCGGGCGCGCGGGTCTCTCGCGAACCTTCCAGCACAGCCGCTCGTTCCGGAGCCTCTCGGTGCGGGAGAACGTGGAGGTGGCGGCGCTCGGTGTCGGCGCCGGCCCGCGTGAGGCCCGACGCCGTGCGGAGGTGCTGCTCGAGTCGCTTCAGCTCGGCTCCTACTCCGACGCGTCCGCGGGATCGCTCCCGCACGGCGACGAGCGGAGGCTCGGCGTCGCGCGGGCGCTCGCGACCGAGCCGCGGTTCGTCCTCATGGACGAGCCGGCAGCAGGCCTTCCCGAGGCAGAGGTGCCCGCCTTCGCCGAGGTCGTCCGCTCGGTGCGCGACGAGCACGACGCGGGCGTGCTCCTCATCGACCACAACATGGCGCTGATCATGGACGTCTGCGATCGCATCCAGGTGCTCGACCAGGGCCGGACGCTGGCCGAGGGCTCGCCGGGCGAGATCCGCGCGAACATCGACGTCGCGGCCGCGTACCTCGGAGAGTCGGCGGTGCAGGAGGCGGAGGAGTGAGCAACGCTCGCCGTCGGCTCGCGTTCGCCAGCAATGGGGCAAACGGAAACCGTGTTTCCTCCCGCGAAGCCCCCTTCTTCCTGAAGACGTGGGGAACCTCCCGGTTCCCCACACCCCTCCCCGCTCATGGGCCAGGCTCTGGCCCATGAGCTCGCTCGAGATCCGCGAGCTCGAGGTCGCCTATGGCGGCGTCGCTGCCGTCCGCGGCCTCTCGCTCGACATTGCGCCGGGAGAGATCGTCGGCCTCATCGGGCCGAACGGGGCAGGGAAGTCGACGACGCTCCACGCGATCATGGGTCTCGTCCCGGCCCGGGGCGGTGAGATCCGCTTCGGCGACCGCTCTCTTCGCGGCCGTTCGCCCGAGGCGATCGCGCGCAGCGGGATCGCGCTCGTGCCGGAAGGGCGACGGCTCTTCGCCGAGCTGAGCGTGGAGGAGAACCTCCGGCTCGGCCTCGCTGCCCGACCTCGCTCGAATGGCTCCGACGACGCGCTCGCCGAGGTCGCCCGGCTGTTCCCGATCGTGGAGGAGTACCGCCACCGCCATGCAGGCGCCCTCTCCGGAGGGCAGCAGCAGCAGCTCGCGATCGCGCGGGCGCTCGTCGCCGAGCCGTCGGTCCTGCTCCTCGACGAGCCGTCGCTCGGCCTCGCGCCGACGGTCGTCGACCTCGTCTTCTCGACGCTGAAGACCATCGCGGAGCGTGGGATCGGCGTGCTGCTCGTCGAGCAGCGAGCGCAGCGGACTGTCGCCCTCGCCTCCCGGACGCACGTGCTCGCGAACGGCGAGCTCCGGCTAACCCTGACACCCGCCGACGCGGCGGACACCGACCGCATGGTCGCCGCCTACCTCTCATGAGCGAGTTCCTCCGCGACGCCGTCGACCTGCAGGTGCAGGTGGACGCGATCGGCCTCGGCGCGGTCTTCGCGCTCATGGCGGTCGGCATCGGACTGGTCTTCGGCGTGATGCGGCTCGTCAACTTCGCTTACGGGCAGCTGATCATGGCCGGCGCGTTCGCGCTCGCCTACGCGTCGGATCGCGACTGGCCGGTGGGCGTGGGGATCGCGCTCTGCTTCGCCGTCGTGCTTGTGCTCTCGCTAGCGATGGAGCGCGTGGTCTTTCGGCCGCTCCGGGCGCAGTCCGCGGCGGTCATGCTCATCGCGACCTTCGCCGTCGCCTTCCTGCTGCAGTCGATCGCGCTCCTGTGGTTCGGACCGCTCGGGAAGACCGCGACATCGCTCGTCCAGCTCAACCGCCCGGTGGAGATCGCCGGCGTCGACATCCGCAAGATCACGATCGTCGCGATCGTCACTGCGGCCGTCTGTCTCCTCCTGCTCGTCGCGCTGCTGAACCGCACGTCGATCGGCCTGCACATGCGCGCTGCCGCGATCGACTCGCAGACGGCGCGACTGCTCGGGGTACGCGCCAATGCGGTGAGCATGGTCTCCGTCCTGATCGCGGGAGCGCTCGCCGCGGTGGTCGCGGTGATGCTCACCGTCCAGTACCCGACCGTGACTCCGACCTTCGCGCTGCAGGAGACGATCCTCGTGCTCGCGGGAGTCGTGGTCGGCGGCATGACGCGTCTCCTGTCGGCGACGCTCGGCGGCTTCCTCATCGGCTACGTGTCCGGGCTGCTGGGCGGTGCCCTGCCGTCGAGCCAGAGCCAGTACTTGCCGTCGTTCCTGTTCGGGCTCGTGATCCTCGTCCTCCTCGTGAGGCCGGACGGCCTCTTCACCCGTCGCCGCGGCCTGGTGGAGCGCGTGTGAGGGCGCGCCGCGAAGCTCTCGAGCTTCTCGCGCCGGCGGCGCTCGTCGTCGCGGCGGGACTGCTCGGCACCGTCGTGTCGCAGGCGACCGAGATCTACTTCGTCACCGCGCTCATCTCCGTTGCGACCGTCGTCGCGCTCTACGTCTTCGTGGGCAACGCCGGCGTCCTCTCGTTCGGGCACATCAGCTTCTTCGCGGTGGGTGTGTGGGCCGCGGGCGTGCTGTCGATCCCCGAGCAGGAGAAGCCGGCGACGATGCCCTACCTCTTCGACTTCCTGAGCTCGACGACCGTCGGGAACGTCCCCTCGCTCTTCATCGCGGCGGTCGTAGGCGGCGTGTTCGCTCTGCTCGTCGGGCTGCCGCTCATGCGCCTGTCCGGCCTGGCGGCGGGGATCGCGACCTTCGCCGTCCTCGGGATCACGAACAACATCCTGCGTTACTACGAGAAGATCGGGCCGGGCCTGAACACGTTCTCGTCCGTGCCGGAGACGACGGACCTGCTGCAGGCGACCGTCGGCGCAGTGCTCGTGATCGTCGCTGCGTTTGCGTATCAGCGCAGCCGTCTCGGGAGGCAGCTCCGCGCGACACGCGAAGACCCGGCTGCCGCGCGCGCAGTGGGGGTCTCCATCTACCGACAGCGGCTCGCGGCGTTCGCGCTCTCCGGCTTCCTCGCCGGGTTCGCCGGCGGCCTGTACATCCACTTCATCCCCATCAACGTCGACGCCGTCTACCTCGACCTGACGTTCATCACGCTCGCGATGCTCGTGATCGGCGGCGCGACGAGCCTCTGGGGCGCGGTCGTCGGCGCGCTCTTCGTCAGCGCGCTCGACTCGGTGCTCGCGGAGATGGAGGACGGGATGACGCTGCTCGGGCGGACGTTCGACCTGCCGTCGGGCTCGCGGATCGTCGTCGTGAGCGCGGTCATGGCCCTCGTGCTGATCCTCCGGCCGGGCGGCCTCACCGGTGGGCGCGAGTTCGCGCTGCCGAAGCTGCGTGCGGCGGTGGCGAAGTGAGGGTCTGCATCGTCGGCTGTGGCGCCGTGGGGTCGCTGTTCGCGGCGAACCTCGCGCGTCTCGACGACGTCGAGGTGTGGGCGTACGACGTCTCGCAGGAGCACGTGGACGCGATCAACGCGATCGGCCTCCGGCTCACGGGCGCCGAGGACGTCATCGGCCATCCCAGCGCGACGACGGACGCGTCGGCGCTCCCGTCGTGCGACTTCGGGATCGTCGCGACGAAGGCGATGCAAACGGAAGAGGCGATGGCCACGACGGCGCACGCGTTCGCAGACGGAGCCGTCGCGACCGTGCAGAACGGCGTCGGCAACGAGGAGGTCGTGGCGAAGCACGCCGCGCGCGTCATCCGCGGCACGACATTCCCGGCCGGGAAGATTCTCGAGCCCGGCGTCGTGCAGTGGGATGTGAAGGGCGACACGACGCTCGGCCCGTTCGAGCCGAAGCCGGCACGCGCGGACGAGATCATCCGGCTCGCCGACGCGTGCACCCGCGGGGGCATGCCTACGGCGGCTGCCGCCGACGCCCGTCCTGCGCAGTGGCGCAAGGTCATCTTCAACGCCGCGACGAACCCGGTCGGCGCGCTCACGGGGCTCACGCACGGGCGCGTGTGCGAACGCCCGGACCTCCGCGCCATCGTCAGTGCCCTCGTCGACGAGGGGAAGGCGGTCGCCGCAGCGCAGGGAATCACGCTCGACGCCGATCCCGAGGAGCTCGTCGACCACGCGGCCAAGCCCGACGTGGCCTTCGACCACAAGGCCAGCATGCTCCAGGACGTCGAGGCACGGCGCGCAACGGAGATCGACTTCCTGAACGGGGGGATCGCGCGCTTCGGGCGGGAGCTCGGGGTGCCGACCCCGCTCAACGACGCGATCACGCGGCTCATCAAGGGACTGGAGGCGTCATGGCGACGAGGCTGAGCTCGGAGCTCGAGCGGCGGCACGCGAACGTCCGAGCCGCGATGGCCGCAAACGACCTCGATGCGCTGATCGTCTCGGGCAGCGAGTACTCCGGGTTCGAGGGCGCGGTGACGTACATGTCCGGCTTCCAGATCGTCCACCGCTACGCGTACGTGGTCGTGCCGGCAGACGGCGAGTCGTACGTCGTTTTCCCAACGGAGGCGCGCTATGTCGGCGAGCACGGGACGGCCGAGCTCGAGCAGGTCTTCCACGATCGGCCCGGCGAGCTGATGGCGTCGCGTGCGCGCGATGCAGGCTGGCGGCGCGTCGGCGTCTTCGGGCTCGACTACGTCATGGCAGTGCGCGACTACCGCGTCCTGGAGGACCTCGAGCTCCTCTCCTTCGACGTCGAGTTCGACCACGCGCGCGCCGTCAAGAGCGAAGCCGAGCTGGCGTCCGTACGCGACTCCGTGGCGATCAACGAGCGCGGCTTCGAGATCTTCCTCGAGGCGTACGCACCGGGGAAGAGCGCGGCTGAGGTGATGGCAGCCGCCGAGGAGTGGTTCGTCGCGGAGGGCTGCGGGCGCCTGACGATGAACATGGTGCTCACCGGCACCGACACGTTCGCGCGACCGGAGTTCAAGATCGCGCGGCGCGAGGAGGTTCTGGGCAAGTTCGTGCTCCCCTCGCTCGAGGTCGCGGGACCGGGGATGCACTGGGTCGAGGTCTCGCGTGCGATCGCCTCGCGCGACGCCGTCATCTCGAACGACACCGAGCGAATGCTCGAGGCGTACCTCGAGTACCACGAGGCCGCGCGTGATGCGATGCGCCCTGGGGCGAGCTGTCACGACGTGCACCGCGCCGTGTCCACCGGCTTCACGGAGCGCGGGTACCACCTCGGCCACGTGACGGGGCACTCGATCGGCATGACGATGATCGAGTTCCCGAAGGTGGGCGAGGGGGTCGAGACCGAGCTCGCGGAGAGCATGGTGTTCTCGATGCACCCGCACGCGATCGCCGCGAACGGTGAGGACTGCCTCTACATGCAAGACACGTGGCTCGTCACCGCGGAGGGCGGCGTCCCGCTCGCAACACTGCCCATGCAGGTCTTTCGTGCAACCGTTTGACAGTGAAGCAGCGCGAGGAGGCTAATATCCGATCGTGAGCTGGCCGTGGCTCGTGTTGCTCGGCCTCGCGGCGGTTCTCGCCGTCGCGGTGGAGAAGCCGCGCCTGGAGCGCCGCTTCGGAGCCGCGGCGCGGCGCGATCGCGAACGCCAGCGGCGCAAGAGGCAACTCCGGGTCGTCACGCCCGAGGACGAGAACGACGAGTTCATCCGGTCGGTTCAACGGGACCTCGACGCGCTGCCGACGATCGAGGAGCGCGACCGGAGGACGTGACTTTCCGCAGATCACGAATCCGCTCTCGCGGATCCGCGATCGCGGAGATCTCTAAAGCCAGCCGCTTCGCGGCTGGGTCGCTGCGACTGACGACTGCCGGGGCTGTCCTCGTCTCAGGACTCGTCCTGGCCGCGCCTGCAGGCGGTGCGCTCGAAGTCCGGTTGTCCGTGACGCCGAAGCGGCCGTCCGCCCTCGACAAGACGACGATCGAGCTGCGGACATACGCGCCGCTGATTCGCGCCGACGGGTCGTGCTGCCGGCTCGAGCCGTGGGACTTCCGCCCCTATCCCTTCCGCCTCGAGGCGGTCTCCCCAGAAGGCAAGGTGTCACGCATCGGCGTGCGTCGCGCCGAGCCGACGCTCTGGCGCGGCACCGTCCGGTTCCCACGCCCGGGCCGGTGGGTTCTCCAGCTCCCACAGTTCGGGCAGCGCGTGTCGGTGCGTGTCGGTGCGCCACTTCCGACGCCGACACCGGCGGGCTTCGCCCCGCTCGGGCGACCCGGATGCGCGCCGGCGTCGCCGGCGGACTCGTCGTCACAGGGGTTCCGCGAGGTCTTCGGGACGGCGGTCGGGGACGAGGTGCTGTGGGCACTCCCGTTCCTCCCGAAGGGAACGACCTGGGCACAGCCTGACGCCGCTGTCTTCGACGGACTCGTCGGCAAGGAGATGAAGATCGTCTTCGCGATGACCGCCGGTCGCACATCCCATCGCACGCCCTTCATCGCAGTCGGCCCTGACGGGGAAACCGTCGAGCCCGTCTGGCGTCGGGGCCACACCGGGCCTACGTGGGTCGGTATCCCGGGCCACCAGTGGGGAGCCGGCTTCGTGTTCACACGGCCCGGATGCTGGCGGATTCGAGTCGGTCCGCGCGGGGACCTCTGGATGTTCGTCCGCTCCTAGCGCACGCGAAACGTGAAGGTCGCCGTGCGCGTGTTCGGGAGGATGCGAGCGACGTTCTCGGTGTTCTTCGACTCCTGATGGTCGGAGACGCGCACGCGGAGGCGATGCGTCCCTGTCGACAGCCCGCCGGTCGGGATCGCGAGGAGACCACCTCGCAGCGTCCCGCGGGCGGACGTGCCGTCGACCGAGATCCTGATCGACTCGCGGTACACGCCGGCGCCCGCGTCCGTCGCCGACACGAGGACGGGCCTGCCGCGCGCGACGCTCCGCGTGCGGAGTCGCAGGACGGGCGGAGTCACGTCGTCGACCCAGTACCGGTAGGTGAAGGTGCCCGCGCCTGCTCGCGTCGCGCTGTCGAAGACGATCGCATACTCGCCCGGCACCGGGGAGAGCACTCCCGCGGCGAGGAGCGGCTCGCGGAACTCGCTCATGTACGGGTTGTGGTTCACCGGAAGTCCGGCGTACCCCGTGAGCCTGTTCTCGTCGAGCGCGGCAACGATGCGTGGCTCGACGCGACTCCCGCGCCCGAGCTGCGTGATCACGACGCCGGCGTTCGCGACGCGCTTCGCGATGCGGAAGCGCACTACCCGCTCGGGCCCACGCAGCGTCGTCGTGACGCCGACGCCTCCAGGGGCCTCGGGGTACCGATAACGAGACACGAGGTTTCGTCTTCCCGCGGTGGTGCTCCGGTACACCCCCGGCCCGCGGAGCGTGCTTGCGGTCTGCTTGGCAAGCGCGCCAGTCGAGACACGGCCCCAGACAGGGACTCTCCGCATCTCACCGCCTCGACGAAGCTCGATATACGCATCGAGGTCGCCCGCGGCAGCAGCAGCCGTGACGGACACGGCGACGCTCAGCTCTCCGGGCACGGTGACCGTCGCGGGCAGAACGAGACGTGCGCCGCGGGTCCTACCTCTCGTGACCGCGACGACCTGCCACGACCCGGCGCCAGCACCCGCGCCTGCATCCTCGAGCGCGAGAGTGCTCGTGGCCGTCCGCCCGCGCGCGAGCAACCCGAAGGACAGCGCCGTGGGCGATGCGAAGACAAGCGGCCGATCTGCGCGGGCGAGCGCGACGACGCCACCGCCCTGGAAGCGGGGGCCGGCCGTGCGGCTGGGGCTCTGCGCCGAGTCGGCGCCCGACTGGACGAGCGCGGACTTGAGCTGCTCGACCGTCCACGCGGGATGACGCTGTCGGAGCAGAGCAGCAGCGCCGGCGATGTGCGGGGCGGCCATGCTCGTCCCCGAGAACTCCGTGAAGCCCCCACCGGAGATCGAGGACAGGACGTCGACGCCGGGCGCGGCGACGTCCGGCTTCAGACGCAGGGAGATCGTGGTCGGCCCGACCGACGAGAACTCGGCGTGCGTACGCGTGGTCGGGCTGCCGCTGATGTCGACCGCGCCGACGCTGATCGCGCTCGCCGAGTTGGCAGGCGACGACACGGAGCCCGCACCGAGGTCGTTGTAGTCGTTCCCCGCGGCGACCACCGGTACGACGCCCGCCGCAGCAGCGGCGTCGAGCGCGAGCGCGACGATGTCGCGACTGGGCTCGATCTCGGGCTCGCCGCCCGAGAAGTTGATGACGTCCATGCCGTCTGCAACGGCAGCCTCGATCGCGGCCACGATCGCCGGCGAGTTGGCGTTCGGGCTGAGGCCCGAGTCCGTCTGGACGAAGACCTTGTAGTTGCCGAGATAGGCCCGCGGGGCGACGCCCGAGACGCGGCGACCTCCCGCCTGAGTATCCGGATTCCCGGCTGCGATACCGGCGACATGTGTGCCGTGGCTGGAGTCGTCGTCGCTGTACGCGACGCGGGCACTTGCGGCGGTCGCGCTCTTCGGGGCGAAGACGCGCGCCGCGATCACCTTCGCGGTCGTGAAGCGCTGCTGTCCTTTCGGAAAGCCGGCGGGCATCGTGTATCCGGTCGGGTCGAAGAACGGGTGGCCGGGATCGATCCCCGAGTCGATGATCCCGATCGTCGTGCCCTGGCCGGCGGTGTCGAGCGTCTGCCCCCAGAGCGCAGGCGCGCCGATCTGCTGCGGTGTCGACGTGAGTTGCGGCTCGTAGCTGCCCGCCGGGAGGACGTCGCGAATCCCCGAAAGCGTGCGCAGACGCGCGACCTCGGACGGCGGGAGCGAGACCGAGAAGCCGTTCGCGACCAGCCGATACCGCCAGCCGATCTCGGCGTCAGGAAGCTGCGTCTCGAGCTCGCGCCTAAACACGCCCTGCTCGCGCGCGATCGCGGCGCCTGCGCGCGGCGCCCGAGCGAGTGGAGGCGACTCGAGCAGCACCACGACCTCGGCGCGATCGGCCGACTCCATCGGTATGGAAGGGCCGCCCGCAGCGAGCAGGACGGCAACGGCGAGGACGGCGAGCGACGCGAAGCGGGTCATCGAGGAGTGAGACGACCCGAAGCTAGAATCGGACGGCCGCGCGGATGTGGCGGAATTGGTAGACGCGCACGGTTCAGGTCCGTGTGCCCGTAAGGGCGTGGAGGTTCAAGTCCTCTCATCCGCATGCGTTCAGATTGTGCGCAAACGGTGGGATCCGCGAGTGCGGATCCCACCGTGCGCGGCACATCCCTGAAGCGGCCGCTCTCGCGGCCGGTCGCTACGACTGATCGACCGGTGTGATCCCTCGTCCGAGGGACGTCGCTTGAGCAGGGAACGACGACGACGGAAGGATGGACGCGCTCGTTCTCCGCGTTGCTCTCGTCGTGCTCGTGATCTCCGTTCCCGCGTGGATTGCGCTCTCGTTCGCGATCGTGCTCGGTCGCCTACGCTACGAACGCGCTCGGCGCGAGGCTGTCGCAGGGCCACTGAGCGCACGTGACGCGGCGCGCCTCGTGCGTCGAGCCGGGGGACGTCCGCGAACCGAGTGGGGGAGATGGCGGCGCATCACAGCGCTCCAGCGCCTCGAGCAGGCGCATCATCCCGCAGTGCCGCGGCTCGTCCGGCTTGTCCTCCACGACCCGGATCCCACGATCTCGGCCGCTGCCATCCGCACGCTCGGCGACATCGGCGACGAGTGGGCGATCGAGCTTCTCCTCGACGCTCTACGAGTCGGTCACGGGCAGCGCTCGCGAGTCGCGGCCGAGCTCGAGCGACTGGCTCCCGCACCCGGGACGAGGCTGCCCTCACTCTTGCGCGACTGGAATCCCGCGGTCCGCTTCTGGGGCGCGACCCTGCTTCGGCCGTATCCCGAGCTCGGCACGGAGACGCTCATCGACCTCACGTGGGACTCCGACCCGAACGTGCGGGCCGCAGCCGTCGAGACGCTCGGCACACGCAGTGGACACGGCGTCGGAGTCGCGCTCCTGGCGCGGCTCGACGACAGCGAGTGGTTCGTGCGGGTGCATGCGGCACGTGCAGCCGGCCACGTCCTCGGGGCGGAGGCCGCGCCGACGATCGCGCGTCACCTCGCGGAAGAGTTCTGGTGGGTCAGGACCGCCGCCAAGGATGCTCTCCGCGGGATGGGCTCGGAGGCGGTGCCGTCGCTTCTCGCGGTCCTCGGGCACGAGGATCCGTTTGCGCGGAATGGAGCAGCGGAGGTGCTACAGGACATCGGCTTCGTCGACTTCCTTGCGCTCGACAACCCGCGCAGCCCGCTGCTCGAGCGGATCTACGAAGCGGGCGGAGAGCGATTTCGCGCGGCCGCCGAGGCTCGGATCGAGAGCATCCCCGCGGAGGGAGTGGAGGCCGCATGACCATGTTCCTCGAGGTCACCGTCCTCGTCTGCCTTGGGTACCTGCTGCTGACGAACCTGACCTACGTGGCCCTCGTCGCGGTCGCGTTCGTGGAGAACGTCGTGCGCCGCCACGAGCATGCGAGTCAGGACTTCGACGTGCTCAGCGCGTCCCGCTTCACGATCCCGGTGAGCGTCATCGTGGCGGCGTACGACGAGGAGTCCGCGATCGTCTCGACCGTCGAGTCGCTTCTCGGGCTCGAGTATCCGGAGTTCGAGGTCATCGCCGTGAACGACGGATCACGCGACGGCACGCTCGAGCGGCTCGTCGAGGCGTTCGAGCTCGAGCCATACCAGGTATTCGTCAGGCACGTCTTTCCGACGGAAGCCGTGCGCGCGATCTACCGCAGCGCCGCGCATCCGAACCTCGTCGTCGTCGACAAGGAGAACGGCGGGAAGTCGGACGCGCTCAACGCGGGACTCAACGTCGCGCGCTATCGGTACGTCTGTGGCGTCGATGCCGACACCGTCTTCGACCGCGAGGCTCTCCTGAAGGGCATGCGTCGCGTCGTCGAGGATCCCGCGCGCATCATCGGCGTCACGAGCCACCTCACGATCGCGGAGGATCCGGCGCGCGCGATGGCAGCTCCGCAGGGCCGACGCCCGATCGACCGGCGGTCGTTCATGGCCTACCAGCACCTCGACTACCTGCGTGCCTTCTTCAACAACCGTCTCGCCTGGTCGCGGCTCGGGTTCATGCTGTGCGCTGTCGGCGCATTCCAGATCTGGCGGCGCGACGTGCTCGAGGAGGTCGGTGGGTACTCGCGCAGGTTCACGTGCGAGGACATCGAGCTCACATTCCGCGTGCACGAGAAGTTCCTCCGCGAAGGCCGCGACTACGAGATCCACTGCCTTCCGGACAACGTCGGCACGACCGAGGGGCCGGACACCGTTCGCAAGCTCGTCTCGCAGCGCGAGCGCTGGCAGCGCGTCATCAACGAGACCGTGTGGCACTACCGGAAGATGTGGCTGCGGCCGCGCTACGGAAGCGTGGGAATGATCGGAACGCCGTTCTACCTCGCGACCGAGGTGCTGGCGCCCGTGTTCGAGGTTCTCGGGATCGTCACGCTCGCCATCGCGGTG
>Ga0299907_10001779_pt1 | contig 12694 bp, 14 predicted proteins | sample RVTome_16_FD_198680 | JGI IMG/M metagenome (GOLD analysis project Ga0299907, IMG submission 198680) | Soil microbial communities from uranium-contaminated site in the Upper Colorado River Basin, Wyoming, United States - RVT152D67 (version 2) ... | reverse complement strand
GCGGACACGTGCACGTGATCCGGAGGGGTCCCGGCGCGCGCCAGCGCCCCCGAGAGCGCCATGGCGAAACAGGAGGAGTGCGCCGCGGCCAGCAGCTCCTCCGGGGACGTCCGGCCATCCGGAGCCTCGGTGCGGGACGACCAGGAGACGGGCAGGTCCGTGAACAGCTCGCTCGTCCCGGCGCTGACGGTCCCGGACCCACTCGCCAGGGGTCCGGTCCATGTCACGGTTGCAGATCGTGTGGCGGCCATCGGTGGGTGATCTCCTTCGCTAGACTCGGGCCAGATGAAGAGCCTACCGGAACGGCCGCCGATCATCCGAGGCGAGCGGGTCTACCTGCGGCCCGCGGATCGCCAGGACCTGCCGACCTTCGTGCGCTGGTTCAACGACGCCGACGTGCTCCGCAACCTGGCCATGCGCGCGCCGATGAGCGACGCGGCCGAGGCCGCCTGGTTCGATCGCATGCTGGCCGCGCAGGGCACGACCGACTACCACTTCGTCATCTGCCTCCTGGCCGACGACCGTCCGATCGGCACCATCGGGCTCCATGGCCTGGACTTCGTGAACGGCAGCGCCGAGTTCGGGATCGCCATCGGCGAGAAGGACGAGTGGGGCAAGGGCCTCGGCGCGGATGCCACCCGCGCAATCTGCGACTTCGGGTTCGGCGAGCTGCGCCTCGAGCGCATCGGCTTGCACTACTACGCCGGCAACGAGCGCGGACGCCGCGCCTACGAGAAGGCCGGCTTCGTCCACGAGGGAACGCTGCGGCGGGCGCGCTTCACGCGCGGCGAGCACCATGACGTCCATGTCATGGGCCTGGTCCGCGAGGAGTGGCTGCGCCTGGGGCATCGGCGCAGCTGGGAGTCCAACTGACGGGCATCCTGGGGCTGCCAGCCCGGCTGGCAACGCTGAGCGGGCACGCCCGGGAGCGGGCGGCTCGCTTGTTCGACGTCCGCGCCGTGACCGCTCGCCTGGAGCCGCCATCAGCCCTCGAGCCGTGGCTCGCGCAGACCTTCGGGTCCGTGGCCGAGGTGCGCGAGCAGACCGTGATCAAGGTCACGAACCGCGTGACCCTTGAGGCCGCCGCGTTCGCCCCCCTCCGTGCCCGGCGCCCGATCGACGGGCCGGGGCGGACGGCGGACATCAAGGCCGAGATCGCGGCCACCGTGGGCGATCCGTTCTGCCACCCCGAGACCGGGACGCCCGCCCATGCCTTTGGGCGCGTTCGCGGCGCCCACATGGTGAGCGGTGCGAACGCCGCGGCGGCCGACGCCCACCACGCCGTCCTAGTCTTCGACCGGCATGACCCGCTCGCCTTCGACGGACCGCTCGTTGCCGACCTGTTCGAGACCGGCCGCGCGTGGGCGGATCGGGCGCGGGCCGAGGACCCGGCTGCGGCGAACTACCTGCTGCTCTGGAACTGCCTGTGGCACGCCGGCGGCTCGATCATCCATGGCCACGCGCAGGTGCTGCTTGGAGCCGGACCGCACTACGCCCGCCTGGAGCGCTTCCGTCGTGATCGGGATGCGTACCGCGCCGGCCACCATGCGGACCTCGTGGCCGATCTCGTCGACGTGCACCGTGACCTCGGGCTCGCGGTCGAGCGCGGCGGCGTCACGATCCTCGCCCACCTCACGCCGGTCAAGGAGCGCGAGATCCTCGTGGTCGGGCGGCCGGGCATGGACGAGCGGGAGCCCGCATTCGCCGCGGCGGTGACCCACGCGCTGTCGACGCTCCGGGATCGGCTCGGCGTGCGTTCCTTCAACCTGGCGCTGTGGCGGCGGCCGCTGGTCGAGGGCGATGCGACGCCGGGCTGGGACGGCTTCCCGCCGATCATCCGCATCGTCGATCGCGGCGATCCGTTCAGCCGCCCGTCGGACATCGGCGCCATGGAGCTGTACGGCACACCGATCGTCGCGTCCGACCCGTACGACGTCATCGCCGCCCTCGCCTGAGCGAATGGACCATCGAGTACGATGCGGCCGTGTTCGAGCTGCGTCGCGACCCGGTCACCGGCTGGTGGTCCGCGATCGTCGCCGACCGGGCGTTCGCCCGCGAGGCCTTCGAGATCCAGGCGCAGCCCGTGGAGGGGACGCACTGCCGACACTGCGACGAGGCGCCCGATCATGAGCCGGAGCACCTGGTCCGGCGCATTGCCCTGCGGTCCGATGCATTCCACCGGATCGACTCGACGAAGGCGCAGGCCGCTCAGCTCTCGCTGAGCGAGGTGGAGCGCGCGACCGGCGCGTGGGAGATCCTGGTCGGGCCACGGGACCACCATGAGCGGCTCGCCGATGCGAGCCCGCAGCTGGCCGGCGCGCTGGTCCGCGCCGCGCGGGACGCGATGCGCGCCCTCGGCGCCGAGCCGCGCGACACCGACGCCGACGGACGTCCGGAGCCGCTCTACATCCAGGTCGTCCAGAGCTACGGTATGCAGGCCGGATCACGCAGCCAGCATCTCAACCTGGAGCTGTACGCCATCCCGCAGGTTCCGCACTGGGTGGCGGAGGAGATCGGCGGCGGCGCGCGCCAGATGATCAAGACGCGACGCTGCGTATGGTGCGCGCTCGCGGAGGCGGAGGAAGAGAACGGCGAGCGGCTCGTCTTCGCCGATCACCACGCGGTCGTCTTCGCGCCCGCCGCCAGCCGCTCGGCGTTCGAGCTCGTCGTCGTGCCGCGCGCGCACGCCGGCGACTTCACGACCCTTGACGACGACGCTATCACCGACGTCACGGCCACCCTGCAGCGCGCGCTCCATGCCCTCGACGCGCTCGGCGACCCGCCGTACAACCTGTTCCTGCACACCTCGCCCGCCGGCGAGCGGCTCGACCAGACGTTCCACTGGCACTGGGAGGTCCATCCTCGCCTGCGCGTGATCGCCGGTCTCGAGCGCGCAACAGCCCTTGCCGTGAACCCCGCCGCCCCCGAGTACGCGGCCGAGGTCCTGCGCGATCGCCTGCATCGGTAACACTGAGGGGGTGGTCGTGCGTCAGGGCCGAACGAGCGGGGGGCCGCGAATGTGGAGGACGAGGTGGATTCGATGGTCCTGCCCGGCAGGGTCTCGTGGGGCATGCCCGCGGTGAGCCGCCACGCCGTCGATGACCACGAAGCCGCGTTCGCCCGGCTCTTCGAGGAGTTCTCCGCACCGATCTACAACTACGTGCTGCGCATGGTCGGCGATCCCGACCGTGCCGCCGATATCACCCAGGACACCTTCATCAAGGCCTATCGCAAGCTCGACACCGTGACCGAAGCCGCCGCCACGAGATCGTGGCTCTACCGGATCGCGACGAACACCGCCATCGACGACATGCGCCGGCGGCGGATGGTGACCACCATGAGCGACGACGAGCCGACCTTTGCCAACCGCGCCGACCACCGACCCGGGCCTGAGGCCGAGGTGATGGCCGGCACGCTCGACGAGCGCGTTCAGCGCGCGCTGCTCGCCCTGCGACCGAACCACCGCCAGTGCCTGCTGCTGAGCGACCTGGAGGACATGAGCGCCCACCAGATCGGCGAGGTGATGGGCATGTCGTACGCCGCGGTCCGCACCCTCCTGTGCCGGGCCCGTGGCGAGATGCGTCGCGCGCTGGCGGCGGAGGGCTTCGCGCGATGAGCATGGATCGACACGAGCCCTTCGAGGAGCTCATCAGCGCCTCGCTCCAGGGCGACCTCACGTCCGACGAGCGCCGGCGCCTCGACGCGCACCTCGACGGCTGCGCCACCTGCCGCGCGACGCTCGGCTCGTTTGCCGACCAGCGCCGGATCGTGGCCGGCCTGCGCCACGTTGCCCCACCCCGTGATCTCGCGGCCCGCGTCCGGACCGGAGTCGAAGCGGGTGCCCACCGGTCGACACCGTGGTGGCGCCGGCCGCCGGCCATCTTCGCCGGCGTCGGCGGCGGCCTGGCGCTGGTCGCGGGGGCGCTGCTGGCCATCGTCCTGCTCGGAGATCCCACCGACACCCCCGAGGTCGGTCTCCCGACGACAACGCCCGCGCCCACGGCCGTGGCGACCGCCACCGTCACCCCGACGGTGCCGCCGGCCGCGACGCCCAGCCCCATCCTTCCGCCGGTCTCGAGCGTCCCGGCTCCTTCGGTCGAACCGGTGCCGACCGCCACGCCGGTCGAGGCGTCGCCGGAGCCCGACGCGTTCTTCGCCGTAACCGGCCCGGCCGACAACCAGGCGATGACCGTGCGGGAGGGCAGCACCGGCGAGACGATCCAGGAGATCGAGACGCCGCCCGGCGTGCCGATCGCGGCCGAGCTGTCGCCGGACGGCCAGTGGCTGGCCTACATCGTCGACGTGGGAACCGGCAGCGGCCTGACCGAGGTCCGCGCCACACGCGTGGCCGAGGGCGTGCCCTCGGACGATCCCGAGGCCCCACCGCCGATCGATTCGCCCGTCGCGGTCACGGAGACGGTCACCATCGGCGAATCGGTGGCTGGCAGCCCGTTCGTGGAGCACCTGTTCTGGTCGGCCGACGGGCGTTACCTGGCATATACGCTCGTCGACCGAGACGGGGCAGGAACCGACGTCTGGATCTATCAGCCGGAGGACTCGAGCGTCAGTCGGGTCACCGACGTCGGCAACGCGTACGCCGGGAGCTGGGTTCCCGGCACGGCCGACACCTCGCTGCTGTGGATTAGCACGGCCGGCGAAACCCCGGAGAGCCACCTGTGGATGATCCACGACGCCGCCACGGATGAGATCACGCCGAGCGACCCGGCCGAGGGCGAGTTCCCGTCCGCCTCGAACGTCTTCCAGCCGATCCTGAGCCCGAACGGCGCGCTCGTCATCTACTGGACCGGGCGCATGGCGCGCGACGGCGACGAGTGGATCTTCGTGGAGGGCGGATCGCCGTGGCTGGCCGAGAACCGTCGAAGCGGCGAGCGGGGCTTCGAGTTCGAGAACGCCCGCGAGGTCTTCCGTGACGTCACCATCCGCCAGAACGCGTTCAGCTCGGCGGCCATCCGCTGGGGCCTCGACAGCGACGCCTACGCGGTGTGGGATGCGTCCTGGACCGGGGAGGACCAGGGGACCGTCGACGCGTACCCGGATCGTTCGCGCGTCTATCTCACCCGGGCGAGCGACCCGCGTGGCCTGACGCAGGTGCATGCCATCGACAAGGCGGACCTGCCCGAGGGCTGGAGCGTGGTCGACGTGAAGGTCGCCGGCAGCGGCCGGCACCTGGCCATCACCGCCCGCCGCCCGCTCGAGGGCGACCTCTCGGTCCCCGAGGCCGAGCTGGTCCTCATCACCCGCAACACCGGCAACCAGGCGGACGAGCGCGACGAGCTCGGCAAGGCCGAGGGCCAGTGGTTCGGCCCGGCCGTGTTCAGCCAGGCGGAGTGGGCGAGCCTCGTCGGCGAGTAGGCATCGGGTATCCTCTGGGCCGAGCCCTTTAACGCGGTCCGGCGAGGCCGCCAAGGAGAGACGCATTGAGCGAACGCCGCATCCTCGGCGCCGATGAGCTGCGCCGCGCCCTGACCCGCATCGCCCACGAGATCGTGGAGCGCAACGGGGGTGCCTCCGACCTCGTGCTCGTCGGGATCCGCAGTCGCGGCGTCCCGATCGCCCAGCGCCTGGCCGCTCTCATCCAGCAGCACGAGGACGCCTCGGTGCCGGTCGGCTCGCTCGACATCACGTACTACCGCGACGACCTGACGCGCATGGCCCACGCCCCGATCGTCAAGCGTTCCGACCTCGAGGCGGAGGTCGCCGGCCGCACCGTCGTGCTGGTGGACGACGTGCTCTACACCGGCCGCACCGTCCGGGCCGCGCTCGATGCGCTCACCGACCACGGGCGGCCGCGCGCCGTCCGGCTGGCGGCACTCGTCGATCGGGGGCATCGCGAGCTGCCGATCCGCGCCGACTTCGTCGGCAAGAACCTGCCGACCAACGCGACGGAGATCGTCCACGTGCGCCTGACCGAGACCGACGACATCGACGAGGTCGTCATCGAGCAGCCGGAGGAGGCGCCATGACCGTCGACGCGCCGGCGCGGACCAGCCCGCATCGACACCTGGTCGACATCGACACCTGGTCGCGCACCGAGATCGAGGATCTGCTGTCGCTGGCCGTCGAGATGCGCGCCTCGCGAGCGGCGCGAGCGCATCGGTCCCTGCTCGAGGCGGAGACGGTGGGGCTCGCCTTCTACGAGCCCTCGACGCGAACGCGCGTGAGCTTCGAGCTGGCGGCGAAGGCGCTCGGTGCGACGGTGGTCGACCTGGCCGTCGAGCGCAGCAGCGCCGGCAAGGGAGAGTCCCTGGTCGACACGCTACGGACGCTCGAACGGACGGGCGTGACGACGGTGGTTCTCAGGCACAGCGCGTCGGGCGCTCCCCACCTGGCGGTCCGTGAGACCGGGCTGCGAGTGATCAACGCGGGCGACGGCATGCACGCACACCCGACCCAGGCCCTGCTCGATGCCCTCACCCTGCGGGAGGCGATCGGGCCGCTCGACGGGAAGCTCGTCGCGATCGTCGGTGACGTGGCGCACTCGCGCGTGGCGCGCTCGAACCTGCATGCCCTGGCCACCCTGGGCGTTCGCCTGCGCGTCGGCGGGCCGTCCGCCTGGGTGGCGGGCTTCGAGCGCTGGGCGGGCCTCGAGGTGGCGACCACGCTGGCCGCCGCGCTCGACGGCGCGGACGCCGTCATGGCCCTGCGAGTCCAGACCGAGCGAGCAGCTGCCGACGGCATCGGATCCCTGGACGACCACGTTCGAGACTGGCGCCTGGACGAGACGAGGATGCAACGGGCGGCGCCGGATGCGCCGATCCTCCACCCCGGCCCGACGAACGAGGGCATCGAGATCACCGCGGCGCTCGCCAACGGGCCGCGCAGCCTCATCGGCCGCCAGGTCGAGAACGGCGTGCCGGTGCGCATGGCGGTGCTGGCACGGCTCGCGGGCCTGGCGTGAGCGCCGGCCGCTTCGGCTACCTCACGGACGCTCCGGCCTCGCTCCTGCTGGCCGGGGTGCGGGTCGTCGACCCCGCCGACGACAGCGACGCGGTGCGCGACCTGGGCATCGTCGACGGCCGGATCGCCGATCCGGGGACGGTGCCGTCGACCGCCGAGCGCATCGACGGGCACGGCCTGGTGGCGGCGCCCGGCCTGTGCGACCTCCACGCCCATCTCCGCGACCCGGGCGACGGATCGGCCGAGACGATCTCGAGTGGCAGCCGCGCCGCCGCGCACGGCGGGTTCACCACCGTCTGCGCCATGCCGAACACGGATCCGCCGACCGATGGCGCCGACAGGGTGGCCGCCATCGCCGCGCGCATCGCCGATGCTTCCTGCCGGGTGCGGGTCATCGGCGCGGTGACGGTCGATCGAGCGGGGTTGGCCCTTGCCGATCTGGCGGCGATGACCGCGGCCGGTGCCGTCGCCTTCTCCGACGACGGGGGCGCCGTGCCGTCGCGTGCCCTCGCCGCCGACGCGCTGCAGGTGCTGGCCGGAGTCGACAGAGCGCTGATCGAGCACGCGGAGGATCTCGGGCTGGCCGGGGCGGGCGTCATGCGCTTCGGGCCGACCGCCACCAGGCTGGGGCTGCCAGGATGGCCGCCGGAGGCGGAGCTGGCGGTGGTGGAACGCGATCTCGCGCTTGCCGAGGAGACCGGTGCGCGCGTCCACCTCACTCACCTGTCGACGGCCGCGGCGCTCGACGCCGTGCGCAGCGCGAAGGCGCGCGGCGTTCCGGTGACCTGCGACGTGACCCCGCACCATCTCGCCCTCACCGACGCGTGGGTCGGCGGGGATCGGACCTTCGCCTGGGACGCCACCGGGGCCGATCAGACCGAGCCGTCACTCGCCTACCACGGTGACTGCCGGGTCAACCCGCCGCTCGCCGGCCGGGCGGATGCCCTCGCGCTGCTGGCTGGCGTGGCCGACGGCAGCATCGACGCCATCGCGACCGACCACGCTCCCCATCCGGCCTCGAGCAAGCGCGTGCCGTTCGAGGAGGCAGCCCCGGGGCTCATCGGCCTCGAGACCGCCCTCTCGGTCGGCGTCGCGGCCGTCGATGCCGGCCGCCTGGCGCTGCCGGAGCTCATCGCCGCGCTGTCCACCCGCCCGGCCTCGATCATCGGCGAGCCGCGCGGCCTGGCGGTCGGCTCGATCGCCGACGTCGTGGTCTTCGACCCACAGGCTCGGTGGCGGGTCACCGCCGCGGCCCTGGCATCGGCCGCGGCCAACACGCCGCTGCTCGGGATGGAGCTGCCGGGCGTGGTTCGCCTCACCGTCGCGGAGGGCCGCGTGACGTATCGCGGCTGAGCGCCGGGCAGCATCTCCGGCCTCGATGTGGGACCATCGCGGCGCCACTCGCGCACCCCGCCCTGATCGAGGAATGGCTTGTCAGTACGCTACAACGAGGATCTCGACCCGAACGAGGGACCTGGCTTCGGATGCTTCGTCACGCAGGCGATCCTGTTCGCCGTCATCCTGCTGCTCATCCCGGTCGGCCTGTTCGCCTTCGGCTGGCCGGAGTGGATCCTGGCCGCGCTGCTGTTCATCGACCTCATCCTGCTGTTCTTCGTGAGCATGACCAGCGTCTTCCTGCTTCGCGTGTTCTTCGCCGATCGGCGCAAGACCCGCGGCCGAACCCGTGGAGTTGCCCTCCCACCCACGCGCGTGATCACGACCGAGCCCGGCGCCGGGACGGCGGACGACGGAGGTAGCGATGAGTGAACATGAGCCCGACAAGCAGCGTTCCGAGTCCGAGCGGCTCAGCATGGGGATCGCGATCGGAGTCGCGATCGGGGCCGGCATCGGCGTGGCCATCGACAACCTGGCTGTGGGCGTCGCGATCGGGATCGCCATCGGCGCGGGAGGTGGCTTGGCGTGGAGCAAGAATGAGGATGAGAACGCCTGATGCCCCTGATGGTCACCTTCTTCAACGTGCGCAAGGGTCGTGACGCGATCTTCAAGCGCGGCATGCGGCACCTGTTTCCCCGCCAGGCCCGCAAGACCGAGGAGCAGTACGGCATCCGCTTCGTCGGCTGGTTCAACGTGACGGAGGGATCGACCTGGAACAACGTGGTCATCCTCGACCTGCCGAACTATGCGGTCCTCGACCGGATGTATGCCGATCCGTCGCTGCGCGGCTTCGGCCATCGCGTCGCCGAGTCGGTCTTCGATTCGAAGCACACGATCTTTCTCCGCGAGCGGATGGGCCCCGACTTCGTCTACAAGCCATGAGCGCGCCATCGGGGTCACCCCGGCTCACCGCCCTCCGAGAGCTCGCCGCGGAGGCCGAGCTCGAGCGCCGCGACTTCCTGTACGAGGCGACCGAGCAGCTTCGGCGCTTCGTGGACCAGAACCGGGAGCGCTTCCGCGAGGTCGGGCCGATCAAGCTGGTCGACGACGAACAGGACTTCCTCGTCTACCACCCGGTCGACGACACGTGGACGACCCGCCTCACATACCAGGATCCCGCCGACAGCGAGTGGTACGACCAGGAGCAGGTGCTCGAGACCATCTCGGAGCTCGTGGAGCTCTACAACCCGGCTGACATCTTCGCCTGGCTGATGGAGGCGGCGCGCGATGCGCCCGCACACCTGATCGCCGCCGATGAGCTGGCGCGCGAGGAGGAGCTGGTGGAGGTGGTCGACGACAGCTGGGAGGCCGGCCTTCCGCCCGGACAGCAGGAGACACTGGCCGCGCAGCGCCTGTGGCAGCTGGCCGATGCCTACCGCGCACAGCTTGGCGGCGCGCAGTCCCAGCTGCTGCGTGAGTTCAGCGCCAACGCCGAGGAGGTGCTGCGTCGCACCGGTGACCTCGGCCTGCTCGAGGAGCCGGACGACATCCTCATCCTGCGCGCCGACGGCCGGTTCGAGACGTCGCTCGACCTGTCCGACCGACCTCGTGAAGTCCTCACCGACGTGGAGGCGCGCCGGGCCGGGCTGGCCGTGACCGAGGCGAAGACGATCGCCGAGTTCTACGACCCCGCCGACGTCCTGCACTGGGTGACCGAGGCCCTCGCCGAGCGCTACCCGGCGGTCGACTTCACCGCCGTCTACGAATGAGCGATGCGTCCCTCCGCGTGGCGACGATCGAGGAGCTGTTCGCCCGTTCCGGGGCCCTGCTCGACGGGCATTTCGTCCTGAAGTCCGGCCGCCATGCCGGACGCTACCTGGAGAAGTTCCTCGTCCTCCAGCATCCCGCGCTCGGCGTCGAGATCTGCCGGCGCTTCGCGGAGGTGCTGGCGCCCTACCGACCGACGATGATCGTGGGCCCGACCACGGGAGGCGTCCTCCTGTCGTTCGAGACGGCGCGCCAGCTCGGCGGCACGGTGCGAGCCGCCTTCGCCGAGCCGGTCGCCTCCGGCGGCCGCGAGCTCCGGCGCGGGTGGCCGGTGGCACCGAACGAGCGCATTGCCCTGGTCGACGACATCCTGACCACCGGGGCGTCGCTGGTCGAGACCGCGGAGGCGGTTCGCGTCACCGGCGTCGAGCCCGTCGCCGCGGCGGTCATCGTCGACCGCTCCACGGGGCCCGTTCAGCTCGGCAGCCCCCTCCACGCCCTCGGCAGCCTCGACATCCCGTCGTGGGACGCCGCGGCATGCGAGCTGTGCGCCGACGGAATCCCGCTGACGAAGCGCGGAAGCAGCTGAGCCACTAGCCCTTGGCGCCCCCGGTGAAGTTCCAGGACGCGAGATGCAGCGAGGGCACCACGTACGCGCCGATGCCGAATACCGCACCGCCGACGAGGGTGAGGTCCGACCCGACGCCACGCACGTTGCCGGGCCCGAGCGCCTCGAGGAAGGACTGCGTGAAGCGAAGGTTCGCGACCGGCCGCTGGATGCGACCATCCTCCACCAGCCACACCCCGTTCCGCGTGAGGCCCGTGACGACCTGGGTCCGCGGGTCCAGGATGCGCGTGTACCACAGGTCGGTGACCAGCAGGCCGCGACCCATCGCGGCGACCAGCTCGTCCGGGGATGAACTGCCGGCCGCGAGCACCAGGTTGGCGGGGAGCGCACCCAGCGTCCCGGCACCCTCGATCGCGTTCCCGGTGGACTCCGCCCCCAGCGCCCGCGCGGTCCGGCGGTCATGGACGAGTCCGGTCGTCACCCCGTCACGGACCAGATCGAGGCGCCCCTTCGGCGTCCCCTCCGCGTCGAACGGAAGGCCGGTCGCCAGCGGGTGGCCCACATCATCGGCCAGTGAGATCGACGGGTCGAACTGGGTCTCCCCCAATCGGGCGAAGGACCGCCCCTCGTCGACGGCCCGCGCGTTGAACCCGTGGATGGCCAGGAAGCCGAGGACGTTCACCACGCACGACGGCGACAGCACGACCTCGTAGCGGCCCGGCCCGAGGTCGCTCACCTGCGCGCCGGCCCGCGCGCGTCGCGCCGCCTCCGCGCCGATGACGGCCCCGTCGAGGTCGTCGAGACGCACCGATGCTGCCCGCGCGCTGCCGTCGGAGGTCGGCGTACGCGCGATCCCATCGAGCATGGCCAGCGACGTCCGACCGGTCAGCCGCTGGCCGGCCGAATTGGCGAACGCGACCTCCACGCCCTCCGTGGAGCAGAAGCCTGCCGTCTCGAGGCCGCCCGCGGCCGCGACGAATGCGCCGACCCGGCCGGCCCGTTCGACCGGTGGTGCCTCGGCGGTGGCCGGGTCCCAATGCTCGACAGGTGGCGCCCCCGCCGGAGCGGCGAGGCCGGGCCAGGCGGAATCGACCGGCTGGAGGGCCGCGGCGTCCAGGGCCGAACGAGCAAGCCGCTGAAGGGCGGCCTCATCGGTCTGATTGCCGGTGACCTCCGCCACGCGTCCGTCCATGGCGAGGCGGAGGTGGACGCGCTGGAGAGCATCGGCGACGTTCTGGTGGATGAACCCGGTGGCGAAACGGGTCAGCGACTCCGTGCCGGTCATGACCGTCACCTCCGCCTCGGCCGCTGCCGGCAGATTCGCGAGAACGCGCTCGCAGGTGTCGAGCTGCGACGTCATCCGCGCACCCCCACGCGCACGCCACGGAAGCGACACGGCACCGATGGGTGGCCGGTGTGACCGATCTGCCCGGGCTGTCCCTTGCCGCAGTTCGGCGTGCCCCAGAACGTCCACTCCGACTCGTTGCCGAGCATGTCCAGGCTCTGCCAGAAGCGCGGCCCGATGCCGGTGTACGTCGGGTTCCTGATCATCCGTCCGCGCTTGCCGCCCTTGATCTCCCAGCCGATCTCGCAGCCGAACTGGAAGTTCAGCCGCTTGTCGTCGATCGACCATGAGCGGTTCGTGTCGACCAGGATGCCGTGGTCGGTGGCCGCGATCATCTCCTCCAGGCTGCTCGTGCCCGGCAGCAGGCCGACGTTCGTCATGCGCACCATCGGCAGCCGGTTGTAGCCGTCGCCACGCACCGCGCCTCCGGAGCTCTCGAGTCCTGCGAGCGCCGCGGAGTCGCGGCCCGACAGCACGCCGACCCAGGTCCCATCGCGCACGATGTCGACCGGGTGGGCGGGCGTTCCCTCGTCGTCGTACCCGAAGCTCCCGAGCGCGCCGGGAAGGGTCGCGTCGGCGGTGACGTTCATGAGGTCGGAGCCGAAGCGCAGCGAACCGAGCTGCGACAGGTCGAGCCAGGAGGTGCCGGCGAAGGCCGCCTCCCAGCCGAGGATCCGGTCGAGCTCCACGGCGTGGCCGACCGACTCGTGGATCTGGAGCGCCATCTGCTCGGAGCCGATGAGGAGGTCGATCGCGTCGTG
>Ga0299907_10001778_pt1 | contig 12694 bp, 16 predicted proteins | sample RVTome_16_FD_198680 | JGI IMG/M metagenome (GOLD analysis project Ga0299907, IMG submission 198680) | Soil microbial communities from uranium-contaminated site in the Upper Colorado River Basin, Wyoming, United States - RVT152D67 (version 2) ... | reverse complement strand
GCCGACGCCTTCCGGCGTCAGGGCCGCGGCGGGCGGGGCGTGACCGGGGCCAAGCTGCGCGACGAGGACTACGTCGAGCACCTGCTCACCACCACCGCCCACTCCTACCTGCTGTTCTTCTCGACCCGGGGCCGGGTCTATCGGCTCCGGGCCCACGAGATCCCCATGAAGGAGCGGACCGCCCGCGGCACCGCCCTGGTCAACCTCATCGCCCTCCAGCCCGACGAGAAGATCCAGGCGATCATCGACACCCGCCAGTACGAGGAGGGCCGCTACCTGTTCTTCTGCACCAAGAAGGGCGTGGTGAAGAAGACCCTCATGTCGGAGTACGACTCCTCGCTGCGCACCGGCCTGATCGCCATCAACCTGCGGGAGGACGACGAGCTGGTCCGGGTGGTGCAGACCACGGGCGAGAACGACATCTTCATGGTCTCCCGGGACGGGATGACGATCCGCTTCTCCGAGGAGGACGTGCGGGCCATGGGCCGGGCCACCTCCGGGGTGCGGGGCATGAAGCTGAAGGACGCCAACGACGCCGTGGTCGGCTGCGACGTGGCCCGGGACGACGTCGAGATCGTCCTCGTCACCAAGTCGGGCCATGGCAAGCGCACCAAGCTGGAGCGGTTCAACCGCCAGGGCCGCGGCGGCCAGGGCGTGCGGGGCATGAAGGTCACCCCCCAGCGGGGCGAGGTGGTGGCCGCCTTCATGGTGGCGGCCGAGGACGAGATCCTGGTGTTCTCCTCGGAGGGCAACATCATCCGCATGGAGGCGGGCGAGATCTCCTCCCAGGGTCGGGACGCCACCGGGGTGCGACTCGCCCGGGTGGGTGCCGGCGAGTCGGTGGTGGCCGTCGCCCCGGTGCTCGATCCCCCCGACATTGCCGGCGACATCGCCCCGGGCAACGGGTTGGTGGAGGGGCCGTGACGTATCCGTGGGTCGATGACCCGAACCGGGGTGAGCCCGAGCGCCGCTATCCGTGGCATGACGACCCCGACATTCCCTCCGCTGGGGTGGAGCCGCCGCCCGTCTACCGTCCGGGCGGCAACCGAAGGGTCCAGTGCCTGCGCCGGATCGACCCCTGGTCGGCGCTGAAGGTCTCGCTGGTGCTGTACCTGTGCGTCTTCGCCGCGGCCCTGGTGGTCGGCACCGGCCTGTGGCTGATCGGACGGCAGGTGGGCGTCATCGGCGACATCGAGAGCCTGATCGAAGATCTGGGACTCTACGTGGACGGCAGCTACCACTTCCGTGACGGCTACATCCTGCGGATGGCGGCCGTCCTCGGTCCCATCCTGGCCGTATTGGCCGCGTTGGCGACCACCGCCGGAGTGGCCGTCTACAACGTCGTGGCCCGGCTGACGGGAGGCCTCGAGGTGACGGTGAAGGAGGAGGACTAGGCCTCGGCGACGAGCCGCAGGCTGCCGGCCTGGGAGTCCATCCAGGCGGCGACTTCCTCGGCCCAGGTCAGGAAGTTGAGGCGGTCGAGGCCCAGCTCGAGGAGGCGCTCGGCGTGGGGCACCGAGCGGATCGGCACGCTCGCCAGGGGCTGCACGTCACACAGGCAGTCGAGGAGGGCGTGGGTGGCGCAACCCGCCTCGTTGGAAAAGGACATCGCCTCGTTGGCATGCATTCGACCCGGCTCCCCTTCTGTGCCCCGTTGCCTACAACAGTTAGAACGTATGAGTCAGGTTTCCATTACGGACCAGGGGGCGAAATGATCCCGACGGAAGGGGGCAAATAGCCCGAACGTGCCATCCCGGGGCGGAACCGGCCACCGGGGGTCGAACGGGACGCTCCGGTATACTCCCGGGCTTCCGGAGGGGCCCCTGGCCCGGCCGGGGGCTATAGCTCAGTCGGTTAGAGCGCGTCCCTGATAAGGACGAGGTCGCTGGTTCGATTCCAGCTAGCCCCACCCATGAAGGCCCTGCGGCGTGCCCTGCTGGCCCTCGGGGTGGCCGGGGTGATGGGATGGATCGTGCGCACCCGGGGCCGGGGCGGGGTTCCCCCCTCCAAGGGTGGCTGGCGCCAGCTGCACGAACCCGACTTCCGGTGAGTGCGGTGTCGAACCCGGGCGGTGATCACCCCCGCACTCTGCTCATCCTCGGTGCGGGGGCGGTCGGGCGACGCGCCGCCCGGACGCTGGCCGAGACCGACGGAGTGGGACGCGTGCTGGTGGCCGACAAGGATGCCGGCCGGGCGGCGCAGGTGGCGGAGACGCTGGGCCCGATGGCCGAAGCCATCGAGTGGTCGCCGGCCGACCCGCTCCCGGAGGACGTGGCGGCGGTGGCGGTGGCCGCCGAGGCCGGCGTGGAACGAGCTGTCGTCGAGCGGGGCCTGGAGCGCCGGGTGCCCATCGCCTGCTCCTCCGATGATGCCGACGGCGTCCGGGGCCTCCTCGACCTCGACGATGCCGCCCGGGAGGCGGGGACAGCCGTGGCCGCCGGCTGCGGTCTCGCTCCCGGCCTGTCCGACGTGCTGGCCCGTCACGCCGCCGATGCGCTGGAGGTGGCCACCGAGGTGCACGTGGCCCGGGCCGGATGGGCCGGGCCGGAATGCGCCGGCATGCTCCACCGGGCCCACCGGGGCGTGGCCCTGGAATGGCGCGACGGCACCTGGGTGCGCGAACGGGCGGGCAGCGGCCGTCAGCTGGTGTGGTTCCCCGACCCGGTAGGCGGTCTGGACTGCCGGCGGGCGACCTCGGCCCAGGCGCAGCTCCTGGTCGGCGCCCTGCCCCGCTTGCGCCGGGTGTCGATGCGGGTGGCGCAGCGTCCCGAGGGGCAGCGCCGCCGGGGCCGGTCCCAACCCGACAGCGAAGGCGACTGGGGCGCGGCGTGGGTGGAGGTCCGGGGCCGCCGGGGCCGGGCCGAGGAGGTGCTGGTCTACGGGGTGGTGGACCGGATGGCGTTCGCGGCCGGCACCGTCCTCGGGGTGGCCACGGCCTGGCTGGCCGGCCTGGGCGAGTCGGCCGTGACCCAGGTCGGGGTGCAGAGCCTCGGCGCCCTCGTCGAGCCGGTGCCGTTCCTGGCTGACCTGGCCCACCGCGGCGTCAAGGCGGCCGTCTTCGAAGGTGCCCGTTAGCCCGAAGGCGGCCCCCGTCAGGCGGTGGGGCGGATCACCAGCTTCCCGAAGATCTCGCCCGCCTCCAGGGTCCGCATGGCCTCGGGGACCTTGTCGACCCCGTCATGGACCTCGGAGAGCGGAGGGTGCAGGCCGGCATGCTCCACGAAGCGGCACACCGCCCGGAACTCCTCCAGTGACCCCATGGCCGAACCGAGCACCGAGATCTCCCGGAAGAACAACCGGTTCAGGTCGGCGGAGGGATCCGCCCCGGTGGTGGCGCCGGCGACCACGAGGCGTCCGCCCTGGTTCAGGGACTTGAGGGAATGGCTCCAGGTGGCCTTGCCCACCGTCTCGATGACGACGTCGACCCGCCGGGGGAGCCGCCCGCCGGATTCCACGGTGTCGTGGGCGCCGATGTCCTCGGCCTTCACCAGTGCCTCCGCCTTCCGGGACGTGACCGTGACATGGGCCCCGGCGGCCGAGGCCAGCATGATGGCCGCCGTCGACACGCCGCCGCTCGCCCCCTGGACCAGGACCCGCTCCCCGGGCCGAACCTGCGCTCTGCTGAACAGCATCCGCCACGCCGTGAGCCAGGCGGTACCGAGCCCGGCCGCCTCCTCGAAGCTCAGGTTGGCCGGCTTGGGCACCAGATTGGCGGCGGGCAGGGCGACCTGGGGGGCGAAGGTCCCGTCCACCCCGTCGGTGAGCATGCGCAACCCCTCCGGATGGGGGATCACCGGATAGAAGACGACCTCGGTGCCGTCGGGGGCGATTCCCGCCCCGTCGCAGCCCAGGATGACGGGCGGCTCGAAGGGAAAGCCCACCTGTCCCTTGAGGGTCCAGATGTCGTGGGGGTTGAGGGTGGCTGCCTTGACCCGGGCCACTTCCCAGCCGGCGGGCGGGTCGGGTGCGGGCCGCTCGCCGATGACGAGTCCATCCAGGAAATCGGGCAGGCCGAGCTTCTCGGCGTAGGCGGAGAGCATGCCTTGAAGTTAACGGGCCGACCGGCCCCGTCCGGGAACGGGCGCCGCCGGCCCTACACTGGGTAGACAGTGATCTCGGTGGCCTTGACCGAGACCCACACGGCACCGCCGTCAGCCAGGGCCAGGTCGGCCACCGCGGCCGGTGTGACCTCGGCCACGATGGGAATCGGTCCGCCCACCCGCACCCGCACCCGCTCACCCTCCAGGTCGAGTTCGTCGGCCGTGCCCTGCCAGACGTTGCGGGGGGTGCCCTCGGGAGCCTGGCGGTGGAGCGCCACCGCCCGAGGATGGACCACGGCGAAGACCTCGCCCCGGCCCGCGCCCGGCACGGCCAGCGACGCCGCCGGCCCGACCACCACCCGGTTACCCTCGGCCCAGCCCCGCAGCAGGTTGACCCCCACCAGGTCGGCGACGTAGCGGGAGCGGGGCCGGCGGCTGATCTCCTGGGACGTGCCGGCCTGGACCACCTTCCCCTGCTCCATGACCACCAGCCGCTCGGCCAGCGCCATCGCCTCCAGCGGAGCGTGGGTCACCACCAACCGCACCCCTTCGTAGCCGGCCAGCTGGCGGCGGAGCTCCCGGCGGGTCTCCAGGCGGGTGCTGGCGTCAAGGGCGGCCAAGGGCTCGTCGAGCAGGAGCAGCCGCGGTTCGGTGGCCAGGGCCCGGGCCAGCGCCACCCGCTGCGCCTGGCCGCCGGAGAGGGCCCGGGGCCGGGAGCCGGTGTGCTCACCCAGGCCCACCCGCTCCAGCCACCCACCGGCCCGGCGGCGGGCCTCGGCCCGGGCCACGCCCCGGGAGCGCAAGCCGAAGGCAACGTTCTCCAGGGCGGAGAGATGCGGGAAGAGCAGATAGTCCTGGAACACCATGCCGATGGGGCGGGCCTCGGGGGGGACGTGCACCGCGCCGTCGTCGAGCACGGCTCCGTCCAGTACGACGTGCCCGGCGTCGAAGGGCTGGAGGCCGGCCAGCACCCGCAGGAGGGTGGTCTTGCCCGCGCCGTTCGGACCGAGCAGCGCCACCGTCTCCCCCGGGGCCACGTCCAACCGGACCTCGAGGTCGAGCGCGCCGAGGCGCAGGTCGACATCGACTTCCAGGGTCATGAGCCCACACCGAGCCAGCGATCGCGCAGAGCCACCAGGACGACGAGGGAGACGGCCAGGAGCACCAGGGAGAGGACGATGGCCGAGTCCCGTCCCGACTCCAGGGCCAGATAGACGGCCAAGGGCATCGTCTGCGTGGTGCCCGGGAAGTTGCCGGCGAAGGTGATGGTGGCGCCGAACTCGCCCAGCGCCCGGGCCCAGCACAGCACGCCTCCGGCGACCAGGGCGGGTGTGGCGAGGGGCAGCGTGACCCGGCGGAACACCGTCCAGCGGCTCGCCCCCAGGGTCACGGCGGCCTCCTCGTAGCGGCGGTCCATCGTCCGGAAGGCGGCCTCGGCGGTGATGACCAGGAAGGGCATGGCCACGAAGGCGGCGGCCACCACCGCTCCGGTGGTGGTGAAGGTCAACCGCACCCCGACCGCATCCAGCCACTGACCGAGCAGTCCGCGGCGGCCGAAGGCGAAGAGGAGGGCGACACCACCCACCACGGGCGGCAGGACCATCGGCAGCGTCGTCAGGGCCCGCAGCAGCCGCCGGCCGGGGAACTCCACCCGGGCCAGGACCCAGGCCAGGGGGAGACCGAGCACGAACGACAAGGCGGTGGCGGCCAGCGAGGTGACGAGCGACAGGCGCAGGGCGGTGCGCACCTCGGGAGCGGCCAGATCCCCGGCCAGCGTCCCCCACGGTGCCCGCCACAGGAGCCCGGCCAGGGGGAGGACGAAGAACAGCGCGGCCATGGCCGCCAGGGCGGCGGCCAGGCGCGGCGGCCGGGACCGGCGCCGGGCCGGTGCGGTGCCGTCCGCCGGCCTCATGGCACCAGGAACCCGAAGGCGGCCAGGGCGGCCTGACCGGCGGGGGAGTCCACGAAGTCGCGAAAGGCGCGGGCGGCGGCGGGGTTGCCCGCCTGTTTCAGGAGTCCCATCGGGTAGACGGCGACGGCGCTCTGCGCGTCGGGAATGGCGACTTCGTCGGAGCGGTCGCTCGCCGCCCTGGCGTCGGTGGCGTAGACGAGCCCGGCGTCGGCCTCCCCGAGCGTCACCTTGGACACGACGCCCTTCACGTTCTCCTCCAGCGATCTCGGCCGGGCCGCCACCGCTGCCTTCTGGAGGACCTGGGCGCCGAGTTTCCCGCACGGCACCTCGGGTGCGCACAGGACGAGGAGCACGCCGGGTCTGGCCAGGTCGGCCAGGGTGGCGATGCCCTTCGGGTTGCCCTTGGCCACCAGGATCGTGAGGCGGTTGCGGGCGAACACCTCCGGGTCGCGGGCCACGGCTCCTTCGACCACTTTCTGCAGGCTGGCTTCGTCGGCGGTGGCCAGCAGATCGGCCGGAGCTCCGTCGAGGGCTTGCTGGGCCAGGGTGGAGGACGCCCCGAAGCTGAAGGTGACCGTGACGCCGGGGTGATCGGATTCGAAGGTCCGGCCCAGCTCGGTGAAGGCCTCGCTCAGCGACGCGGCGGCCAGCACCGTCACCGTCCCGGCGAGTTCCGGCTCGGTGAAATCGGCGGACGGGCGCGTCCGGTCCGGGGCGTCATTCCCGCAGCCGGCCAGGAGCAGCCCCAGGAGCCAGAGCATCCGGCTCAGGTCCGCCCCCCCGGGACCTCGACCACGACCACCGTGGACTTCACCGCCGCCACCGCCAGCACCCCAGGGGCGAGCCCCAGCTCCTCGGCCGCCTCGCGGGTCATGAGCGACACGACACGATGCGGGCCGCAGCGCATCTCCACCTGGGCCATGACCGTGTCCTTCACCACCCGGGTGACGATCCCCGGGAATCGATTCCGGGCCGACTGGGCCGCGATCGGCTCGTGGTCGGGAGGCTGGGCCGACGCCTCCAGGAACCGGGCCAGGTCGGCTCCGTCGATGACCCGGTGGCCGGCATCCGTGCGCCGAGAGGGAATCCGGCCCGTGTCCACCCATCGCCGCACCGTGTCGGCGCTCACCCCCAGCAGATCGGCGACTTCTCCGGGCCGGTAGATCGTCATGCCAGGAATCTAAGCCAAACACCTCTCGATTGCGAGCCGTATCGGCCAACTGCACCAGCATGTGCGATGAACGTCGAGGCAGAGATCCGGCGGTCGGACGGGGCTCGAATCGGTGGCCGGCGACACCGCCCCAGTAGCCTCGGGGTGAGAACCCCCGGTGCTGGTCAGGTAGGTGAGGCATGCCGAGCTCCTTCGAATTCAAGTCCATCTCCCGCGAATCGATCCCGGACGCCCTGAAGAAAGCCGAGCGCTACCGGCTGCTCGGCGACCCGGAAGAGGCGGAGAGCGTCTGCCACGACATCCTGCAGGCCGACCCGGGCAACCAGGACGCGCTGGTGGACCTCATCCTCGCCATCAGCGACCAGTTCAAAAACGAGAAGAAGCCCCGTCTCGAGATGGCCTACGGCCACGTCGACCAACTGACCGACGCCTACCAGCGGACCTACTACACCGCCGTGGTCATGGAACGCGAGGCGGGTGCGTATCTGCGCCGGGGCACGCCACCGGTCCTGGCCATGCTGCGCTATACGGAGGCCATGGACCAGTACGCCCGGGCCGAGGCGATCCGGCCCCGGGGCGACGACTCGGCCATCCTCCGCTGGAACGCCTGCGTGCGGGCCATCCGCCGCCGCCAGCTCCGGCCCGGGATCGGCGAGGAGCAGTACGTCAAACCGGTCGACGTCACCTGAGCCGCCCCGGCCGGTTCCTACACTGGGAGGGCCAGGGGGCGTAGCTCAGTTGGCTAGAGCATCTGGTTTGCAACCAGAAGGCCGTGGGTTCGAGTCCCATCGCCTCCACCGGGTCAGCGCCGCTTGGCGCCGGACTTCTTGCGGCGGCCGGACGTCTTGCGGGGGCCTGGCGTCCTGTGTCGGCCGGCCCGGGCCCGGGGGGTGGCGCGGGGTCTGGCGGCGTCGCCACAGGGTGGCGGCGCCGATGGTGGCGATGGCGGCCGGCAGCATGCCCGCGGTCGCGCCCGGGAGTCCTCCTCCCTCCCCACCGGAAGGAGGGGAGATCCCGGCGTAGACGAGTTGCGCAGGGTGCGTGTCGTCGGCGTTCTCGCCGGTGAACTCGACAGCCGAGCCGTCGGCGCCGTGGACGGTCATCGGGAAGACCAGGGTGGCCTGCCGTTGGGCGCTCCCGACCAGGTTGAAGTAGGTGCAGGCGTAGGTGACCGTTTCCCCGAGCGGGATCTCCACCGGCGTGGCGCAAGAATGGGCGCGGACCGGAACGGACCCCGTGACGCCGACCGCCACCGTGAGAAGGGCGAGGAGGCGTCGCATCGCCATACCGTAAGCCGCACGGGAACTCAACCCTAAGCGTGGCCTAAATCTCACGTTGTGTAGTTAGAGGCCAACGGTGCCCGGGTACCCCCCCGGCATATGTCCACTCCCATGCAGGACCTCATCGCTGAACTCGAAGTACGTCTCGTGAACACAGTCGAGCAGGCCAACCAGGCCGAGTTGGAGCGGTACTACGCCGAGGTGCTCGAGTTCGAGGAGCGCGTCGAGCGACTCCACGACACGCTGGCCTTCGTCGCCGACCGCATCGCCACGGAGGGTGTGGCGGCCTGGTAACGCCGGCACGCCGGCCGGCGGCCGCGGAACAGCCAGCCGGCGTCAGCGGAACAGGAGGCCCCACCCCGCCCCGGCCGCCATCAGCCAGGCCGCGTTGAGTCGCCAGCGGAGCAGCACCACGCCGGCCACGCCCGCGATGACCGCGGTGGGAACGTCGACGACGGCGTCACGGGCCAGCACCCAGGTGACACCCCCCATGAGGGCGACGGCGGCGACGTTCAGGCCGTCGAGGGCGGCGGCGGTGGTTGACGAACGCCGCATCCGGGCCACCACCGGTTCCAGGGCGGCCACCATCAGGAAGCTGGGCAGGAAGATGGCCACGGTGGCTACCAGCGCACCGGGAACGCCGGCCAGCAGGTAGCCGACGAAGGTGGCGGTGGTGAACAGCGGCCCGGGGGTGAACTGGCCGACGGCGATGGCGTCGAGCAACTGGTCCTCGCTGAGGAACCCGCCGCTCTGGACGAGGTCCCGGTGCAGGAAGGCCAGCAGCACGTACCCGCTGCCGAAGAGCAGCGCCCCCACCTTCAGGAAGACGGCGGCGATCCGCGCCAGGTCGACGTCGGCGGCACGGGAGCCTCCGGCCAGGAGCGCAGGAAGCAGGAAGGGAGCGGCCATCAACCGGGGCCGGCGGGAGATCACCGCCGCCAGGGCTGCGGCCGCCAGGAGGAGGACCGGCTCGTCCACGCCGGCGACGTACAGGGCCAGGACGGTGCCTCCGATCAGACCCAGGGTGACGGACTTGACGGCTGTCCGCCCGAGCTGGACGACGGCCAGGGCCACGACGGCGAGGACGACCGGCTTGACGCCCTCGAAGGAGTTGTCCAGCGCCGGCGTCGTCCCGTAGCGGACGTAGATCCAGGCCAGCACCCCGACGACCATCGCCGCCGGGGCGATGAAGGCCAGCCCCGCCACCACCAGGCCGGGAAGCCCGGCCCGCCGGCGCCCGACGTACATGGCCACCTCGGTCGACGTGGGGCCGGGGATGGCGTTGCTCGCCCCGACCAGGTCGAGGAACTCGGGATCGGTCAGCCACCGCCGCCCGTCCACCAGTTCCCGGTGCATGAGGGCGATATGGGCCGCCGGGCCCCCGAAGGCGATCAGGCTGAGGCGTCCGAAGAATCGGGCGAGCTCGGAGAGCCGGGAGCGGCGGTCGGGCATCGGGCCCCGACGCTAATGGCGAGTGAGTGGTACGGCCGGGTATGGAAGAATGCGTGCTGGGATCCCGGTCCCGCCTGATGACCGGGTTGTACCGAACCGGGGCGGCGCCGGGAACCTGCTTGATGCGATCTTGCCGGAGGCCCTTCCGAATCTTGACGGGTTCTTGACGGCGACCCGCCTATCTCCCGACAGCCGGCGAATCCTCGCCGCCCAGGGTCTGCGGGGCTTCGCCTACGGGCTCGGGGCCGTTCTCCTGGGCGCCAGCCTGGAGCGGAAGGGATTCTCGTCCCGCCAGGCGGGCGCGATCCTGGCCGCCGTCCTGGCGGGGACCGTCGTCGCCTCCGTCCTGGTGGGTCGGTTCGGTGACCGCCTCGGCCGCCGGGAGTGCTATCGGGTGCTCTACCTGGCCCTGGGACTGGCCGGCGTCGCCTTTGCTTTCTCCGACAATCCGTGGCTGCTGGGCGCGGTGGCTCTCAGCGGGTCGCTGTCCACCGAGGTGGTGGAGTCGGGCCCGTTCACCTCGCTGGAGCAGGCCATGCTGGCCACGTCGGGGCACGGCGGGCCCCGGGTGCGCACCTTCGGTGCCTACAACGCCGTGGCCACCGCCACCGGCTCGCTGGGGGCGTTGGCCGCGGGTGGTCTCGGGCCACTGCGCGACGTCTGGACGGCTGCGCCCAGGGACGAGTGGGCGTTCCTGATCCTGGTGCCCGTCGCCGTCGCCGGCGCCACCCTGGCCGGCCTCCTCTCCGCCGGGGTGGAGGTCGAAGGCGGGAAGACGGCCCGCTCCTCCTCGCCGCTCGGACCTTCCCGCCCGCAGGTGCAGCGGCTCGCCGCGCTCTTCGCCGTCGATTCCTTCGGTGGCGGATTCGTCGTTCAGTCCTTCATCGCCTACTGGCTGGCGGTCCGCTTCGACGCCTCCATCAGCTTGCTCGGCGTCGTCTTCTTCGGCGTGGGGCTTCTCCAGACCGGCTCCATGCTGGTGGCTCCCCGTCTGGCCGAACGCTTCGGTCTCCTTCCCACCATGGTGTTCACCCACCTGCCGTCCAACCTGGCGCTGGCCGCCATGGCCTTCGCTCCCAACCTGGGGGTGGCCGTGGCCCTGCTGCTCGTCCGGGTGACGTTGTCCCAGATGGACGTCCCCACCCGCCAGGCCTATGTCATGGCTCTCGTCGGGCCGGCGGAGCGGACGGCGGCGGCGGCATGGACCAACACCGCCCGGGCCGTGGTCCGCCCGGCCGGCCCCGCGCTGGCCGGCGCCAGCCAGGCCCTGAGCCTCGGAGCGCCGTTTCTCATCGCCGGCGTGGTGAAAGGCGCCTACGACCTGGCCCTGTGGCGGTGGTTCCGGCGGGTGGAGCTTCCCGAGGAGGGACAGGCCACCCCCTATTCTGCTCCGGAATGACCGGAGTCGTGATCGCCGTCCACGGAGGTGCCGGTGATCCCCGGCCGGCGGACCGCGACGGGCCCCGCATCGCGGCTCTGGCCCGCAGCCTGGAGACGGGCCACAGCTTGCTGCGGGCCGGCGGGTCCGCTGTCGACGCCGTGGTGGCGGCCGTGGAGGTACTGGAGGACGACGGCGGCTTCAACGCCGGTCGGGGCTCCGTCCGCACCGTGGCCGGATCGGTGGAGATGGATGCCGGTGTGGCCGACGGCGCCGGACGCCGGATGGGGGCGGTGGCGGCCGTCCGGGGGGTGCGCCACCCGGTCGCCGCGGCCCGGGCTGTCCTCGACGACGGCCGTCATGTGCTGCTGGTGGCGCACGGCGCGGCTGACTTCGCCCGGTCTGCCGGCCTCGCCTTCGCCCCCGACGGATGGTTCGAGGACACCGATGTCGGCGGGGGCGCCGACCCTGGGCCGTCCCCGGGCACGGTGGGGGCGGTGGCTCTCGATCTCCAGGGCCACCTGGCCGCCGCCACCTCCACCGGCGGGAGGAGGGGTCAGCTCCCCGGGCGGGTGGGGGACTCGCCGGTTCCCGGGGCGGGGCTGTGGGCCGACGACGCCACGGTGGCGGTCTCCGCCACCGGCGAGGGAGAGGCCTTCCTGCGGGTGGCGTTCGCCCATCAGGTCGATGCCCTCGTCCGTCGGGGCGGCCTGTCCCTGGAGGAGGCCTGCCTCGGCGCTCTGGAGGCGGTGCGTGCGGCCGGCGGGACCGGCGGTTGCCTCGCCCTCGACGGCCAGGGACGGCTGGCCATGCCCTTCATCACCCCCGCCATGGCCCGGGGATCGATCGACGTGGCCGGCGTGGTCCGGATCGGACTCGGCGCCGAGCTGGTGATCCATTCAGCCCCGAGCGGGACGAACCGGCCGTAAGGGGGAGGCGACGGACCGGAGGCCCGGACGCGTGCCTTAGCATGGTTTCGTGCCCATGCGAACCAACTGCAAGCACTACGAGAGCCGTACCTACGCCTCGGGTGAGTCGGTGCGCAAGTGCGATTTGGACCTGGCTCCGGAGGCGCCGTGGCGTTGCCCGGACGATTGCCCCGCCTTTGCTTTCCGCCTCGTCGACGTCGGCTGGACGTGGGGCGATCTCAACCGCCAGGCCGACCCGCCCGAGCCGCCCCTCAACGAGGACACCGCCTCTCTTCTCGACCACGCCGAGGACATCGTCAACGCCGTCGGACCCGAGGTCCTCGACGAGTTCAAGCGCCTCGACGAACAGCGCAGCAAGGGTCGCGGCCTGCTCGGGCGCCTTCCCCACCCGAAAGCGAACCGGCGGAAGAAGAAGCGCCGCTAAGAGGGTGCTTCGCCCGTTCTGGCCGCGTCCAGAGCGGCCAGATTGGCCTCGGCGGCGGCGAAGATCCGGGCGGTGCAGCCCGCCATCTCCACCGGGGGCATGATCTCG
>Ga0299907_10001776_pt1 | contig 12697 bp, 12 predicted proteins | sample RVTome_16_FD_198680 | JGI IMG/M metagenome (GOLD analysis project Ga0299907, IMG submission 198680) | Soil microbial communities from uranium-contaminated site in the Upper Colorado River Basin, Wyoming, United States - RVT152D67 (version 2) ... | reverse complement strand
GTGTAGGCGTTGATTGCGGCGTTGCGGCGCTCTCCGGTATCCGTGGAACGCAGCCCGGCGATGGCTTCGGTGATGCTGTCCGCAGCGAGTTCGATGGCCGTCGACAGCGTCCCGTGATTGCCGGTCAGCGCCTCAGGTGGAGTCAAGGCATCATGGCGCTGGGCGAGTTGTTGGGTGGCTGCCTGCACCGCCTCGAATCTTGACATCGCCTCATCGAACTCAATGGCGCGGGGGTCTTCATTAAACGCGTCGTTGGCCGTCACGAGTTCGGTTCGCTGCACCTGGAGATCGGAGTCGATGGCGTCGATCTCATCCAGGTACGCCTGGGTGGCCGGATCGAGCTGGGATTGGGATGCGGTTGTGGATGTCGTGCCGTCTCCTGCGGTTCCACCGGTTCCGGGTCCAGTCCCCTCGCTGGTGGTCGCCTGCCCACCGGTGGCGAGAGTCGTGTCCGGTGACGCCCCATCGAGCTCCCTGACGAAGAAGTAGGTGAACGCGATCATCCCCAGCACAACGAGGGGGAGGATCCAGCGGCCCGGTTTCGGGTCGGGGTTGACTGCCATTACCAAAGAGACGATAGCCAAGGGTTGTTCGGTTCCCGCAGATCACCGGGATCTCCCGACAACCCTCTTGAACCGGGCTGCACGCCCGCATACGTTCGTGGCATGGAGCCTGATCGTCAGGAGGTCTACGAGAGGATCCCCTGGGAGACTCTCGAAAAGAAGGGAGGCGACCGCCAATGGCTGGTCTATGCGGTCACGGGTGCCATCGTGCTCGGTGCTCTCGCCTACTCGTTCATGCGGAGCCAGCCGACGGCCGTCCCACCTCCCTCTCTGGCGGTCACGGCTGCGACGGCACCGGCCACCACGACACGATCGAACATGGACTCGACACCATCAACAGTGGCGAGCCCGGTTGTGGTGGCCGAGGCCGATCTCTACGCGGTGGATCCGGAACGTATTGTCGACCAAGCTGCCAGTCACGCCGAATGGTTCTCGGTCGAGTTCGTGGGGTTCGACGGATCCGACCAATCACAGGAGACACTGAGGTCGCTGCTTCCCGTCGGCCTGCCCCTACCCGAAGCCGCGAAAGACACCCAGGTGTTCGTCGACTGGGCACGAGCGAAGACCGTGACCCCCACCGGTCCGACTTCCTTCGAGGTCGATGTGTTGATCAGGTCGCTGGTCTCGACGGCCGAGTCCGGATTCGTCCGCCAGCCGCCGACGGTGGTGTCGGTTCCTGTCGAGATCGGGGAGGACGGTCAAGCCACGGTGACCGGCGTTCCGGGGGTGCGATCGATCGAATCGGGTGGGCCTGCCGAGTTGGGTCTCCTCGAAGTGCCAGATGAAGTGGCGTCACAGGTCGAGGGTCAGGGTGACGTCGTCGGAGGAGTTCAGGGCAGCGAAGGTAGTTGGCAGATCGTGGTCATGGCCGAATGGGCGGATGGGGTCAGGCGTCCTATCCTCGTCAGTCCCTGAGAGCCTCGCCGCGCCCAGTGACTGCCCCGTGAGCGTCAATGAGCGACGCTGACAACCTTCGAGTTTGCTCAGCCGGCGAACTGGCTCTCTAGGATCGCCGTCGCCTCGCTCGTAATTGCATCCCACGATCCGTCGGGAGTTTTGGTGATTGTGACGAAGTCAGCCGTGAAGAAGACACTGGACACCCCCTCCAGATCGAGCAGCAGTCTCAGGTACTCGTCTTCAGGCTCGGCCCCTTTCACGTATGTGCCCGGACCGCCCACCGACTCGCCAACGGAGAACTTCAGGGCGTTGGGATTTGGTGTTAGCTCCACTCTGATCGCCATACCCGGTCGAGCGTAGCCATGAGCATCATCGGGGTCGATGTTGGCGGGACGTTCACCGATGTGGTCACGCTCAACGATGGAGTGCTGATCGGACTCAAGGTGCCGACGACACCCGACCAGTCCGACGGGGTAGCGGCCGCGGTCGAAGGCGAAGCCGACGACGTGTTCCTCCATGGCACGACTGCAGCCACCAACACGCTTCTCGAAGGGCGGGGGGCGGAGGTCGCCCTCATTACCGACCAGTTCTATGAAGACCTCATCGAGATAGGCCGTCAGGAACGGCCGTCCCTGTATGACTCGTCGGCGGACCGTCCCTCGCCTCTCGTCCCCCGTCATCGACGGGTTTCCGATCCCAGGATGATTGGTGATGCCGAGATCGTGGCGATCGCCCTCCTCGATTCCTACCTCGATGGCTCGGGGGAGCGTGACCTGGCGAAACGAGTCTCCCTGCCCACGGTGTTGTCATCCGTCGTCTCGCCAGAGTTCAGAGAGTACGAGCGGCTGGCCACAACGGTCCTCTCGGCGTACCTCACACCCTCGGTGTCGCGATATCTGACTTCTCTCGACACACGACTGGCGATGCGAACCCGGCTGGTGATGACCTCGTCCGGTGGTCTCGTTCCCTTCGAAGAAGCGCCCGAGGTAGCCGGGCGGCTGGTCCTCTCCGGGCCCGCGGGTGGGGCCGTGGCCGCCGCAGCCGTCGGCACCCACCATGGCCACGAGTCGGTGATCTCTTTCGACATGGGGGGCACGTCGACAGATGTCTGCCGGATCTCTGGTGGTGTGTTGTCGGTGGGAATCGGGCACCGGGTCGCCGGACGTGTCAACCGGGTGCCAAGTGTCCCCATCCAGACGATTGGGGCCGGCGGGGGCAGCATCGGGTGGGTCGACGAGGGGGGCGCCCTACGCGTCGGCCCGCGATCGGCGGGTGCCACGCCGGGTCCGGCTGTCTACGGGAACGGCGGTGTCGACTTGACCGTGACCGACGCCAACGTGCTGGCTGGTCACATACCCTCAGACCTGGCCCTGGCGGGGACCGTCTCTCTTGATCTCCATGCCGGGCGTGTGGCCGCGGAACGCGTGGCCGATGAGACAGGTCTTGATGTTGCACGTGTCGTCTCGGGCATGCTCGAGGTCGTCGACGCTCATATGGAGCGGGCCCTGCGCGCCGTCTCGGTGGAACAGGGTGCCGACCCGAGGGAATCTGCGCTCGTAGCATTTGGTGGCGCCGGTGGCCTTCACGCCAGTCGGCTCGCCCGGCGACTGGGAATCCGTCGCGTCCTGGTACCACCACACTCAGGGGTCTTCTCGGCCCTTGGTTTGCTCCTGGCAACGCCGCGGGCCGACTATGCCGGCACGGTGATGCTGGACAGAGGCTCCGATCGACTGGACTCTTCGATCGAAGCGGCTGTCAAGTCGGCCGAACGACGATTCACCACGATGTTTGCCCGGCCACCGGAATCGACGACCGTCACAGCAGACATGCGATACGTCGGCCAATCACACGAGCTGGAGGTTGCGGCGACATCCGACTGGGCAAGGCTGGCTTCCCGGTTCCACGCCACCCACAAAGAGCGTTTTGGCTTCGACAGACCAGATCAGGAGGTCGAGGTGGTCAATCTGAGGGGTGTCGCCCTGGGCAGCCCGCCAATCACGTGGGCCGACCTGCCGTCTGTGTCTGCGAGCACCAAACCGCAAGGAGCTGATGGTGTGTGGCGGCGCGACTCTCTCCCTTCGGGTTTCGAGACGACGGGGCCGGCGGTGGTCATTGAGGACAACTCCGCAACCCTGCTCGAAGAGGGCGATCATCTGGTGATTCTGGAGGACGGCAGCCTCGAAATCACCGCGACTTGATCTACCTTGACAATAATGTGTGGCACACAGTATAGTTTCGACGGTGACATATGACGAGGCACAGCTCGAAGCGCATCTCAAGGAGCTGAGACGTGGCTCCGTCCTGCTGGCATGTCTTCTCATTCTCCGCTCTCCCGGTTACGGATACGGGCTTCTCGAAAGACTCGAGGAGGCCGGTGTTGAAGTGGATGCCAACACTCTCTACCCGATGTTGCGGCGTCTTGAGAAGCAGGGACTGCTGAGCAGCGAGTGGGACACCGACGGAGCGCGGCCTCGCAAGTACTACGCCACCAGTGAGCACGGCCTGGTGGTGGCCCGCGAGTTGATGAGGTCGTGGCTCGACATGACGCGGACGCTCGAAGAGTTGGAGAGAGAGGAAACATGACTACCGACCTGACGGATCGATACGTTGGCGCGACATTGCGCTCCATCCCCGAGAAGCAGCGAGCCGACATCGAGGCCGAGCTGCGGGCTTCGATCGACGACGCCATCGAGGCTCGAGTAGGCGACGGTGACCATGCCAAAACCGCCGAACAGGGCGTGTTGGAAGAACTCGGCGGCCCCGATCGGCTCGCGGCCGGTTATCTCGGGCGGCCCGGATACCTCATCGGTCCCGAGCACTTTTCGCATACAAGCGTCTGCTCACGGTGGTGATGATCACGGTCGTCCCGATCGTCACCGCCATCATCGCCGTGATTCAGGCGCTAGCCGGGGGGGGCGTCGGGTCGGGCGATCGGAACCGCTATCGCTCTCGTGGTTCACATCGCCTTCTGGACGACGCTGGTCTTTGCCCTGATCGAGCGTAGCGATCAGAAGGTGCCTTCCTCTGAATGGACCCTCGACAGCCTGCCCGCTCCTCCCAGCGCCGGCTCGATCAAGCTGAGCGAGACCATCGGCTCAATCGTGTTCCTGGTCTTCATGATCGCCGCCATCGTCTTCTCCAGGGACTTCTCTGGAATCACGACCGACGATGGGACGCCAATCTCGTTCTTCGACCCGGAGATGTGGTCGTTCTGGTTCCCCTTCTTCGTCGCGGTCCTGACAGTCGAAATCCTTTTTGAGATCGTCAAGTTCCGGGTGGGGCGATGGACCTGGACGCTGGCATCGGTCAACCTGGCCCTCAACGCATTATTTGCGACTCCGGCGATCTATCTGCTCACCAGCGAGCGTGTTTTCAACCCGGTCTTCTTCGAGGGAATTGGCTGGGGTGCCGAGCCAGCCGGGGGCGGCACACTCGTCCTGGTGACGTCGGTGGTGATCGGTCTGATCGCGACCTGGGAAGTCTTCGACGGCTTCCGCAAGGCAAGCAGGTAAGGGAAGCGTCAGGCAAAGACCACGCCGACCTCTTCTCGGCTGAGGGTCGTGTGACCACCGCTCCACTTCGATGGTCACGAGGTAAGCCCCGACGACGAGGTGCAGGCTGGGAGGAGGCTGGGCGGCGTTAGCCTCACCATCGGTCGTCGGCCGAGGATGAACGAGTTGACTCACGACATCACCGCATGTGTCGCCTATGTTCAGTCGGCGCTGTTGAAACAGGCAAATCCAGGCAAGGCGCGGGGCATGCAGGCATACATGAAAACGGCCATGCCCTTCTATGGCGTGCAGAAACCGGCTCGAACCGAGATTCTCCGTCATCTCAAAAGGGAGTTCGGCCCGGCCAACCGTGGGGAATACGAGGAGGTGGTCACTGCTCTTTGGGAGCTGGCCCACCGCGAGGAGAAGTACCTGGCACAGGCGGTCGCCATCGCCTTTCCCCAGTTCATCGTCCCCGAATCCCTGCCGATCTATGAGAGGTTCATCGATGAGGGCGCCTGGTGGGACTTTGTAGACGAGACGGCGACCCACATGATCAGACAGTTGGTGTTCGACCACCCCGACGAAGTCTGGCCGATCGTCGACAACTGGATCGATCATGAGGACATGTGGCGACGCAGAGCCGCCATCATCTGCCAGATAGGAGCCAAGGAACGCACCGATCCCGAACGTCTGTTTGCCTTTTGCCGGTCACGGGCTCACGAGACTGAGTTCTTCATCCGCAAGGCGATCGGTTGGGCTTTGCGGGAGTACGCCAAGACCGATCATGCGGCGGTGGCCACATTCGTCACCGCACACCACGCCGAGCTCTCCACGCTCAGCCTCCGCGAGGCAACCAAGCACATCGGAGCCCTGGTCGAGTGACGGTGGACCCAATCACCCTCGAGGTGGCTCGCAACCGATTCGCCGCTGTCGCCGACGAGATGGGGGTCGTCCTGAGACGGACCTCGTTGTCGCCAAATATCAAAGAGCGGGCTGATTGTTCGGCGGCTGTGTTCACGGCAGACGGGGAGATGCTGGCCCAAGCGGAGCACATACCGGTTCATCTCGGTTCGATGCCGGCTTCGGTTCGGGCCTGTCTCGATCGTTTCGACCCGGTCCCCGGTCTCCAGTACGCGGTCAACGACCCCTATGAAGGAGGGACCCATCTCAACGACCTGACCATCGTGGCCCCGGTCTTCGTCGCCGGGCGTCATGTGGCCTGGGTAGGCAACCGCGCCCATCACGCCGACGTCGGTGGCGAGGCCCCCGGGTCGATGCCGGCCCACGCTGTCCGGCTGGAACAGGAGGGACACATCGTCTCGCCGATGGTGGCGGTCAGCGGCGAGACGTGGACCGAGGAGTTCCTCAATCCTTTTCTCTCCGCCTCACGCACGCCCTGGGAGCGGCGGGGCGACCTCGACGGCCAGATGGGTGCCAATGCGGTGGCGGTGCGCCGGCTCACCGAATTGGTCGATATCGAAGGCATGGACCGCTACTTCGAGGTGGCGGAGGCACTTCTCGGCTATGGGGAGCGTCGAATGACAGCCGCCCTGGCCGATCTTCCCGACGGTGTCTACGAGTTCGAGGACTACATGGAATTCGGTGCCGACGACGTGGCGATCAGAGTCGCCGTCATCGTCGACGGTGAATGTCTGGAAGCCGACTTCACCGGTTCTGACCCGCAGGTGGAAGCCAACTTCAATGCAGTCGAGGCGGTTACCAGGTCCTGTCTCTACTACGCCGTCCGGGTCGCTACCGACCCGACGATTCCCGCCAACGGTGGTTCCTATCGGCCGATCTCGTTGGTCGCACCCGAGGGCACCATCGTCAACGCCCGATCACCGGCGGCCGTGGCCGCGGGCAATGTCGAAACCAGCCAGCGCATTGCCGACGTCCTGTTGGGCGCCCTGGCCCGGGCGGCTCCAGAGCGGGTCCCGGCGGCATCGCAGGGGACCATGAACAACGTTCTCATCGGCAACGACGACTTCGCCTACTACGAGACCGTCGCCGGTGGACAGGGAGCTCGGCCCTATCGAGACGGTCAGTCCGGGATCCAGACCGGGATGACCAACACACAGAACACTCCGATCGAGTCACTCCACAACCACTATCCATTCCGGGTCACCGCTTACACCCTGCGTCGGAACAGCGGTGGCGATGGCGAGTACCGGGGCGGTGATGGGATCCATCGCGAAATCAGCTTCGATGCGGCGGCCACGCTGTCTCTCATGGGAGAGCGGCGCCGAAACCCGCCCTGGGGTCTAGCCGGGGGCGGGCCCGGTGCCGTCGGCGAGGACTGGCTGGTGCGAGCCTCCGGAATCAAGGAGCGTCTTCCCGGGAAGACCACCGTGGAGGTGATCCCCGGCGACCGTCTCGTCGTGCTCACCCCGGGCGGTGGCGGGTGGGGACGGCCATAGTTCGCTTCTGTGGCACACAAAGCAGATAGGTAGCCTGAGACGATGAGTTTGGTGGCCGAGCTTCGGGCAGTCTTGGGAAACGAGGACGTCATGGAGCAGCCCATCGAGCTCCACCTTTACTCGAAGGACGCCTCCCTGATTCGGGGGCAGCCCACTTGCGTGGTTTTCCCTCAGGATGCAGCCGAAGTGGCGGAGGTTGTCAAGCTCGCGGAGAGGCACGGCTCGCCGATCGTCGCCAGGGGAGCGGGCACCGGTCTAGCGGCTGGCGCGAGCCCCACCGAAGGCGGAATCGTGCTGGTCACCACTGCGATGAACGAAATCGACATCGACCCCGAGAATCGGACCGCATGGGTCGGTGCCGGTGTCATCAATCTCGACCTCTCCAAGGCCGCTCAGCCGTTCGGGTTGCATTTCGCCCCTGACCCGTCGTCACAGTCAGCGTGCACCATCGGTGGCAATGTGGCCAACAACTCGGGAGGGCCGCATTGTCTTGCCGAGGGAAGCACCACGAGCCATGTCCTCGGGATGGAGGTGGTCCTCGCCGGAGGTGATATTGCCATTCTCGGCGGGCAGGCACCCGACCCGTCCGGTCTCGACCTGAAGGGGTTGATCGTCGGGTCCGAGGGAACTCTCGGTGTCGTTACCAGGGCTCTGGTGCGTCTTCTACCCATCGAGCCCGATGTCCGCACCCTCCTCATGAGTTTCGACACCGTCCGCGATGCGGCGCAGACCGTTTCCGACGTGATCGCCGCCGGTCTCGTCCCGGCCGCTCTCGAGATGATGGACAGACGGATGTGCGAAGTTGTCGAAAACTGGTTGGAGGCCGGTCTTCCCATCGAGTCGGAGGCGATCCTGCTCACCGAAGTCGTTGGGGAGACCGACGGAGTGGTTTCTCAGGCCGGCGTCATCGCAGATATCGCCCGGCTGAACAAGGCCACAGACGTTGAAATAGCTGAGACACCCGAACATCGAGCCATCCTCTGGAAGGCTCGCAAGTCGGCCTTCGGGGCGATCGCCCAGCTCGCCCCTGACTACTACCTTCACGACGCCGTTGTGCCGCGCACCCGGCTAGTCGAGACCATGGAAGCCGTCTATGCCATCGCCGACCGATACGGGCTGACCATGGCGAATGTGTTCCATGCCGGCGACGGCAACCTGCATCCCCTCATCGCATTCGACGCCAGTGACGAGGAGGCCAATCGGATCGTGCACCAGGCCGGCGAGGAGATCGTCGCAGCCTGTCTCCGGGTGGGTGGCGCCCTCTCCGGGGAGCACGGCATCGGAGTCGAGAAACGTGACCTGATGCCCACCAACTTCTCCGATCTCGATCTCGACGCCCAAGCCCGTCTCAAAGAGGTCTTCGATCCCGTTGGTGTCTTCAATCCCCACAAGGTCCTTCCCACGGGGTCGAGATGTTTCGACTTTGGAGGCGTGCGGCGCGAGGTCCCGGAGGGTGTCTGGGTTTGACCTATCACCCGGCTCACATCTCGTGGCTCGAGGTCGAGATCCCGGGAGCCCCCGAATCGGCATTTCATCTCGCTCCCAAGACAATCCGCGATGTCGAGGCGATCCTTCGCCATGCCACGGAGAAGGGCCTGGTCGTGCAGGTCTGGGGTGGCGGGACTCACTCCGGCTATGGCAACCCGGTGCCGCCTGATTTCGTCATGTCCATGGAGCGCATGGCCGACGTCGAGGTGTGGGAGCCCGATGACCTCACCATTGTGGTGGGATCGGGGGCACGGATCGAGACCGTCGAAGCCATGCTCGTGGAGCGAAATCAAAGCCTTGCCCTCTCGGAGCGACCCGGAGACGCCACCATCGGCGGCGTCATCGCCGCGGGAATCTCCGGCTTGCGTCGCGGTCGTCTCTACCCCACAAGGGAGCGGGTCCTCGAGGTGACGATGGTCACCGGAGATGGACGTCTCATCAGGAGCGGAGGACGCGTGGTCAAGAACGTCACCGGCTACGACCTCCATCGACTGGCAGTAGGAGCGTTTGGCTCACTTGGGGTGATTGTCTCTGTCTGTCTCAAGCTGTGGCCCACTCCTCCGGGCGCGGCGACAGTCCTCGTTGACGATCTCGAGCAGGCTTCAGCGATCGTCAGGCCGTTGGCAGTCCTCGAAGTTGACGGTCAGCTCATGGTCTACCTGCAGGGAACCGAGGCCGAGATCGAAGCGCAAACCACACAACTCGGCGGGAAGGCGACACCCGGCCTCGACTGGCCCCCGGACCCGACAGGAGCATGGCAATGGTCGTTACGGGTTCCCCCCGCCGTAACTACCCAGGCCGTAGCCCGTCTCCCCGACGGCTGGTCACACTTGGCAATCCTCGCTGTGGGCGAGGTGCGTGCCGCGTCCGATTCCGAAGACGGTGCCGAAGGCCTGCGATCGTGGGCCGAGGCCGTCGGCGGGAGTCTCGTCGTCACCGGAGGCGACTCCAGTGTCTTCGATCCATGGGGGACGCCACCTCCTGGCTTGGAGCTCCAGAAGCGTCTCATCGCCGAATTCGACCCGGGGCGAGTCATCAACCCGGGTCGGCTCCCCGGAGGCATCTGATGGCGCCCTGGGTCACCGAGCACCATCCCACGACCACCGAGCTGAACGCGTGCGTGCAGTGCGGTCTCTGTCTCCCGATGTGCCCAACGTTTCGTCTGACCGGGAGAGAGACGGCATCACCACGGGGACGTCTTCACGCCATGTCCGCGGTCAGTGAAGGAATCGTCGGCGTCGACGAGTCGTTCGCCGCCATCCTCGACTTCTGCCTCGGCTGTCGTGCCTGCGAGCCAGTCTGTCCCGGTCTGGTGCCCTATGGGAGGACCCTGGAAGGGGCGAGGGCGGAGATAGACGCTCAAATCCCAGGTCGGGCGAGCCGCAACCGTTGGATCGTGGGGACTGCGCTCGGATCACGGATGGTGATGCGGCTCGCCGGAATCGGGTTGTCGGTGGCACAGACGCTGAGGCTCACCAGGCTGGCGCCCAAGAAGTACAAGCGAATCACGGCAGGTCTCCGCCCGCTTAGCGGCCGGCCCTCCTCTTCGATAGGCCACGTTGGCGGGCCAGGTGACGCGGGCACGGTTGGTCTTCTCGCCGGATGCATCCAGGATCAGTGGTTCCGCCCGGTGAACCAGGCGGCAATCACCCTTCTCGAGCGGGCCGGATATACCGTGGCGGTCCCAGATAGTCAGACCTGTTGTGGGGCATTGGCCGCCCATGACGGCAAGGCTGACGCCGCGGTGCGTTATATGGACCAGAATGCCGACGCGTTTGGTGGGTACGACTATGTGGTGGCCACCGCGGCGGGATGCTCGGCGCATCTCGCAGACTACAGATGGATGGGACACGTCCCCGAGACCCTCGACGTGACGGTGGCGGTGGCACGAGCGATCGAGGACGGTCTTCTTCCCAAAGTCGAGGCGGTCAACGGGAAGATCGCAATACAAGACCCATGTCATCTTCGCCACGCACAACGTGTCGTCGACGAGCCGCGGACGATTCTGGAGGCGGCCGGATATGAGGTAGTCGAGATCGACGACGTCGCTCTCTGCTGTGGTGCTGCCGGGCTGTACACCGTCCTGCAGCCGGAGGCGTCCGAGCAGTTGGGCGTCCAGAAAGCGGAACAGGTTCGTTCGACCGGAGTAGAGAATGTGGCTTCGGCAAACCCGGGTTGTGAGATGCAGCTGCGTAGTCATCTCGAAGACGTCTTCGTCATCAAACATCCCATAGAGTGGTACCTGGAAGCGTGGCTATCACAGGAGAGGGCATGGTCGAGTCGGTGACCCAGAGCGGTTCTCCTCAGAATGGGACTGATCTGGTCAAGCGCTACGCGATCCTCGCCTACGGAGCCTTCGGCACGATGGCCGATGTCGGTCTGATGGTCCTGGGGAGCCTTCTCGTCGGGTTATCCCTGGCCGTGCTCATTGGCGGATTCGGATTGGTGGAGGTAACGGCCGAGGAGCTATCAACGGGGGAGATGCTGATCTCGGCCATCGTCCTTGCAGTGGTCGGTTTGTTCTGTCTCGGTGTTGCCTCCGAGGGCCCATTGGGCAGAGGCCGCCGGCTCGTGGGGTTCAAGCTGTGGGAGGTCGGCATCGGGCGCACACTGGCTGTGTTCCTGGCCGGGCTCATCGCCCTGTTTCTCTATGACTTCCTGGGTGGGTTCCTCGACATGGTTCCGGCTCCACTCTTCAAGGGAGTCGAGGGCTTTCGGGTGGTCGGGGTCTCCGGGCTGACGGTGATGCCGCTACTCGGTGTACCGCTGTCCCTTCTGGTCCGGGCGTCCCCCGACAACTACGCCTGGCTCCGCGCGGCCGACATCCCCGTGATGTTCATCGTCTGGACGGTGACGGCCATGCTGATCCTGACGTAACGCGTTCCTAATGCTGTAGGGGCCATATCCGGTCCCTACAGGGTCTGAAAGCACTCAGTAGATGGGCTTGGCGTGGACGATGAGCTGCTCCGGGTCGCCACCTGTCCGTCTGATCGCCTCCGCCGTCCAAGGGAGATCGGGCAGCTTGATGTCCAGCTCGCCCACCCGCCGTTCTGCGGCGAAGTCCAACAAGCCGTCGAGCAGCCCGAGGATGTCATCGGGTGTGGTCGCGATCCAACTGGTTCGCATCCAGTCCTCGGCCGGCTGCTCGACGCTGACCCAGCCGGCTGACGACTGGATGAGCTCCCCAGCCGCACCCGCGGTGACGTCCGACGGCCGGGCGGTGCGCCACTGCCACCCCATGGCGATGAGCTCCCTTGCCTCGCGGGCCAACTCGCTCGCCACCCAGAACAGCCAGGCGGCGTCGGCGTCCGAGCCCGGGGCGGGTCGCATCCGGTGGCGCTCGGCGGTCCGATGTGCCGGGTGGATGTCGAACCCCGAGAAGAGCCAACGGGAGACCTCGCGATATCCAAGCGTCTTCACCTGATTCCGAGCTGGCATGTTCGACGCCTCGGTGGCAAGCCGGATGACCCGTGCCCCCCGTCTTCGCGCCCACTCCACTCCGGCGTCGTTCAGGGCGCTGCCCACACCGGAGCGCCGACGCTCGGGATGGACCCGGGCACCTTCCAGCCAGCCTTCTGTTGGGGAGAGCATGGTCACATGGCACAACGCGAACGGAGTATCGGAGTCGTCCACACCGACAAAGACCTCCGAATCGGCCGCGTCCAGCCAGCCGGGGAGACGCTCCGGCACGTAGTCACCCCAGGTGAACGTACTCGTCGTCCAAGGGATGATGGAGCTCACATCTTCACGACGTGCGGGACGAACTACGAAGTCCACGGCTACATACGGTTGGGCACCGCGATACCCAGCAGATGAAGCAGGGTCTCGAGCGTGACCT
>Ga0299907_10001775_pt1 | contig 12703 bp, 10 predicted proteins | sample RVTome_16_FD_198680 | JGI IMG/M metagenome (GOLD analysis project Ga0299907, IMG submission 198680) | Soil microbial communities from uranium-contaminated site in the Upper Colorado River Basin, Wyoming, United States - RVT152D67 (version 2) ... | reverse complement strand
CCACACCGGCGTCGCCGGGCTCACCCTCGGTGGCGGCATCGGCTTCCTCATGCGCAAACACGGGCTCACCGTCGACAACCTGCTGGCCGCCGAGGTGGTCAGCGCCGAGGGCAGCATCGTCCGGGCGGCCGCCGACGAACACCCCGATCTGTTCTGGGCGCTGCGAGGCGGCGGCGGCAACTTCGGGGTCGTCACGCGGTTCCGATTCGCGCTGCATCCCGTCGGCCCGACCGTGCTGGCCGGGCCCGCCTTCTGGGCCGCGGACGACACCACCGACGTGCTGCGCTTCTACCGGGACTTCACAGCCGTTGCACCCGACGAGCTCGGCACCGTCGTCAGGCTCGGCACGATCCCCCCATTGCCGGTCGTCCCCGAGGACCTGCACTGGCGGCCGGCCATTGCCGTCGCCTGCTGCTACGCCGGCGCCATCGAAGAGGGCGAGCGTGCGGTGCGGGCCCTCCGCCAGTTCGGGGCGCCGCTCCTGGACCTGATCTCACCCATGCCGTACGCGGCCTTCCAGGGCGGCTTCGACGACACCGTCCTCCACGGGTGGCACTACTACTGGAAGGCGACGAACCTCGCCGGCCTGTCCGACGACACCATCGCCACCATCGCCGATCACGCCTACGCCGCCGGCTCGCCCCGGTCCTACGCGGCGATGTTCCATATGGGTGGCGCCGTCGCCCGAGTCCCCCAGGACGCCACCGCCTACGCCGGTCGCGACGTGGCCCACAACATCATCATCGACGCCGCGTGGCTCCCGGACGAGTCCGGCGAGCACGCCGCGGCCGAGGCCGCCTGGGCGCGGCGGTTCCTCCAAGCCCTCCAACCACACCGCGCCGGCGGCGTCTACGTCAACTTCCTTGATTCCGACGACGATGCCAGCCGGGTCCGGGAGGCCTACGGCGATCAGATCTACCGGCGACTCGCCGAGGTCAAGGCCAAATACGACCCTGACAACGCCTTCCACCACAACAAGAACATCCACCCCGGTTAAGCGTGGCTGGCGCTTTCGAGCTCGCGCGGCTGACCGGCGAGCAAGGAAATGTCTCACCCGGTTCGTAGCATCGGCCGCCGTCAAGGCGGCTGGGGCCGCTCGCCGCCGAAGCTACGAGTGGAGGAGAATGATCCTGATCGACGACCTCAAACAGATGTTCCGAGACTTCAAGGTCAGCGTTTCGGCCGACTTGGCCGACCAGCAACAAATCATCCGGGACTTCAAGGCCAGCGTCTCGGCCGACCTGGCCGACCAGCACCGCCGCCTCGATGAGTTCTCCGACGAAGTCCGCACCAGGATCGGAACGGCCGAGACCGCAATCGTCAACGAGATCCGCTCTCTGGCCAGCCGCTTCGACCTCCGACTCGGACGCATCGAGTCCCGCCTGACCGGCATCGAAAACGGGCGGTAGGTCCGGGCCCTCAGTGTCATAGCCCGCCCGTAGCATGACGGCGTCATGGGCGGAAGGCGGTGGACGGTCGACGAGGTGCTGCAGCTGGCTCCGGATGGGAGTTCGGCGGGGTCGGCGCGGCGGTTGTCGCTCTCGGCGGTGTGGTCGCAGGCGGGGTCGAGCGGGTCGTTGCTGTGGGGCAAGTGCCAGGGCAGCGCCCGGGAGCCGTACCAGGTCACGGTCGATCTGAACGAGCCGTCGTTCCGGTGCACATGCCCGAGCCGGAAGCATCCCTGCAAGCACGGGCTGGCGTTGCTGCTGCTCTGGGCGGAGGGCGACGGGTCGGTGGCCGAGGAGGCCAGGCCGGCCGACTTCGCCGCCGAGTGGGTGCAGCGCCTGGCGGCCAAGGCGCCGGGGTCGGGTGCGGCGGCCCGGGAGGCCACCCCACCCGATCCGGAAGCGCAGGCGAAGCGGCTGGCGCAGCGGATCGAAACGATGTCGGCGGGCATCGACGAGTTCGAGCGGTGGCTGTTCGACCTGGTGCGCCAGGGCGTCGCGTCGGCCAGGCACCAGCCGTTCGCCTTCTGGGACGGCGCCGCAGCCCGCCTCGTCGACGCCCAGATGCCCGGCCTGGCCGACCGGGTGCGGGCCATCCCGGGGCTCATCCACGCCGCGGCGGGCGACTGGGCGGAGCGGCTCCTGGCCGAACTGGCCCGGGGATACCTGGCGGTTTCGGCCTGGCGACGCCGCGATGTGCTTCCCGACGACGTCTTCGCCGACCTGCGGGTGGTGCTCGGCTGGTCGCGGCGGGTGGACGAAGTCCTCGACCGGGGCGAGCGGGTCACCGACCGGTGGGCGGTCGTCGGGCTGGCCCGGGAGGAAGACGACCGGCTGCAGTCGCAGCGGACGTGGCTCATCGGGCAGGAGACGGGCCGGGTGGCGGTGGTCCTCGATTTCGCCGCCGCCGGCGCCAGCCTGGCCGTCGCCGAGGTTCTCGGCTCGGTGGTGGAAGCCGAAGTGGCGCTGTACCCCGGGAGCGAGCCGCGCCGGGCGTTGTTCACCGGCGACCGTTCGGTGGTGGGCTCGACCGATCAGCTGCCGGCCGCCGGGGTCGACGCCGCTCTCGACCAGGTCGCCACCTGGGTGGCCGCCAACCCGTTCGCCGATCGGTTCCCGATGACCCTGGGAGGCGTCATCCCGGTGATCGACTCGGACCGCCGCCTCGTGGTGGAGAGGCGGCCGGGCGGCGCCACGCTCCCGATGAGCGCCGCCGGCGACCACCTTTCGCTCCTGGCGTTGTCCGGCGGCGAACCGATCGACCTGTTCGCCGAGTGGGACGGGTTCTCCCTGAACCCGCTGAGCGTTGCTACCGAAGGCGCCCTGGTGTCGCTGTGACCGCTTTGCCCACGAGGCCTCCCGCCACCCCGGGTGACAGCACCTGGGAAGGCCTGGTCGCCGCGGCGTTGGTGGGCACCGCCCGTCGACCCCCGCCGCGCTCGTCTCTTCTCGCCGACCTCGACAACGACACCGGCGGCACCACCAACTGGCGTTCCTCACCGCCGGATGAGCGCGGTGAGGAACGCCAGTTGTCGGAAGGCGCCTTCGGAGATCCTGCAGCCGCGCTCCTGGCGGAGGCCGCAGTGCTCAGCGCCTACCGGCGGGCCGGGCGGCTTCCCGCACCGGCGCCGCGGACTCTGCCGGCGCCGGCGGAGCCTGACGAGCGGCCACCCTGCTCCACCACGGCGGTCGAGGTTCTCGAACTCATCCTCAGCGGCGAGGTGCCGATCCCGGGGGGTGTGACGCTGCTGGCCGGGCAGTGGCTCGACGGTGCGGCTCGGGTCGGGTGCCGGGTTCCAGCCCGTCTGCTTCCCCGGCTGCTGGATCTCGGATCGACGAGTCCGGCGCTGCAAGCGGCGCTGCGCACCGTGGTGGGGCCGAGGGGGCGGTGGCTGGCCAGGCACCACAACCGTTGGGGCTGGGCCGCCGGCGAACCGTTCGATGATCTGGAGGCGGCGGAGCAGCGCTTCGCCACTGCGGCCAAGGGAGAGCGGCCGGCGATTCTCGAAGCCGTGCGGCGGGTCGATGTCACCCGGGGGCGTGACCTGTTGACCTCGACGTGGAAGAGCGACCCCGCCGCCGAGCGGGCCGCTCTTCTGCCCGTGCTCGCGGTCGGGCTGTCCGACGACGACGAACCCTTTCTGGAAGCGGCGCTCGACGACCGGGCGGCGGGAGTGCGCCAGGTGACCGTCGATCTCCTCGGCCGGCTGCCCGCCTCGCGCCGCGCCGCCCGCATGGCCGAGCGGCTGCAGGCGCTGGTGCGGCGCGGCGACGCCCAGGGCGAAATGCTGTCCTTGGCGCCGCCGGGAGAGCCCGATGCCGCGGCCCGACGCGACGGCATCAGCGACGCTGCTCCGGCAGGGATGGGTGTGTCAGCCTGGCGCCTGGCGCAGCTCGTCGCCGGAGCACCGCTGTCGTTCTGGACCGAACGCTTGGGCCTGAGTCCCGCCGAGACGGTGGCCGTCGCTGCGACGGTTGCACCCTCCCGAAAGACAGGCCCGCGACCGGGCCGCCCGGCGGGTCCGCTACTGCTCGGCCTGGCGTCGGCCGTTGTCGCCCAGGCCGGCCGTGTCGATCCCGACTGGGCCGTCGCCGTCTTTGCCCACCGGCCCTCTCCTCCTGTCCTCGCCTCCCTGCCTCACGACCTGGCCGCCGAGCAGCTCACCCGCCTCCTCGGCGCCGGAGTTGCGCCCGGTCCGGCGGTGGCGGGGCTGTTCGCCGCCTGCCCCGGTCCGTGGCCGAGGTTTCTGGGCGACGCCGTCCTCGACCGCTACCGGCGACTCGGCACGAAAGCTGTGCTCGAGCTGCAGGCCGCCCTGCCCGTCCTCGCCGCCCGGCTCGACCCGTCGGCGCTGCCGCTCGTCGAGACGTGGGTCCTCGCCCTGGCCGAGGACCAAGGCCTGCGGCGGCGGGTCCAGACCCTCGGCCACGCCCTCAGCCTCCGCGCCGTCATCCACCGGGAGTTCTTCTCATGACCGACCCCACCCCCAGCGAAACCGGCGTTCGTTTACCGGAATACACCGGCAAAGGAACGCCAGTTCCGAATGCCGGAGCCGACATCGTCCGGCCGCACGCCGAAGATCTCTACGCCGCCGAACTGGCGGCGCTCGCCGCCACCGACGAGCGGCCGCAGCCGCCGAGCTGGCGGTTGTCGCCGTGGGCGGTGGCCACGTACCTGCTCGGCGGCCGGCTACCCGACGGCACCGAGATCACCCCGAAGTACATCGGCCAGCGCCGCCTCGTCGAGGTGGCGGTCGCCACGCTGGCCACCGACCGGGCCCTGCTGCTGCTCGGCGTACCCGGTACCGCCAAGACGTGGGTGTCGGAGCATCTGGCCGCCGCCATCTCGGGCGACTCCACGCTCCTCGTGCAGGGCACGTCGGGCACACCGGAAGAGGCGATCCGCTACGGGTGGAACTACGCGCGGCTGCTGGCCGAGGGCCCGTCCCGCAACGCGGTGGTGGCCAGTCCGGTCATGCGGGCCATGGAGCGGGGTGCGCTGGCCCGCATCGAGGAACTCACCCGCATCCCGTCCGACGTGCAGGACGCCCTGATCACGATCCTGTCCGAGAAGACCCTGCCGATCCCCGAGCTCGACGACGAGGTGCAGGCCCGGCAGGGTTTCAACGTCATCGCCACGGCCAACGACCGCGACCGGGGCGTCAACGAGCTGTCGTCGGCGTTGAAGCGCCGGTTCAACACCGTGGTGCTGCCGCTTCCGGCCGACCCCGAGGAGGAGGTAGGTATCGTCGCCCGGCGGGTGGCCGACCTCGGCGCCGCCCTCGGGCTGCCGGCCGAGCTCGACGCCCTGGCCGAGATCCGTCGGGTGGTGACGGTGTTCCGGGAGCTGCGTTCGGGGGTGACGGCCGACGGCCGGACGAAGGTGAAGTCGCCGACCGCCACGCTGTCAACCGCCGAGGCGATCTCGGTGGTGACCAGCGGTGCTGCGCTGGCCACCCACTTCGGCGACGGCGTGCTGCGGGCCGACGACGTCGCCGCCGGCCTCACCGGCGCCGTGGTGAAGGACCCGACACAGGACGGCCTCGTCTGGGCCGAGTACCTCGAAACCGTTGTACGGGAACGCCCCGGCTGGGACGACCTCTACCGCGCCTGCCGGGAACTGACCTGAGCGTGGGGAACGTTGCCGTCTTCGGGGTGCGGCACCACGGGCCGGGGTCGGCCCGGGCGGTGGGCGAGGCGCTCGCCGAACTGCAGCCGGAGGCCGTGCTCATCGAGGGGGCGCCGGAGCTCGACGCCGTTGCGGCGTTGGCGGGTGGGCCGGACATGGTGCCGCCGGTGGCCGGTCTCGTCTACGGGGTCGACGAGCCCCGGCGATCGTCGTTCTATCCCCTCGCCGAGTTCTCTCCGGAGTGGGTGGCATTGCGCTGGGCGCTCGGCGCCGGACGGCTGGTCCGGTTCTGCGACCTGCCCGCCGCGCATGCGCTCGCCCTCGACGAACGGGAGCTCCTCCTCGGTGGCGACCCGATCGGGACGCTGGCCGAGGCCGCCGGATACGACGACCCGGAGCGGTGGTGGGAGGACGTCATCGAGCACCGCTATCACGGCGCCGAGATCTTCACTGCAGTGATGGAAGCGATGGCGGCCCTCCGCCACGCCGACGACGACGTCGCGCTCCGTGCGAGCGCCGCGGAGGGCGCCGGGGACACCGGCGAAGCCGGAGAAGCGAGCGGTAGGGAGGCGGCCGATGTGGCGGGCAGCGCTGGGCGCTGGGCGGCCGCGCGAGAGCACAACGAGCGGCGCGAGGCGGCCATGCGCAAGGCCATCCGGGCGGTGCTGGCGGATGGCGCCGGGCGGGTGGCGGTCGTCTGCGGTGCCTGGCACGCACCGGCGCTGCTGCCCGAAGCATTCCCCTCGGCCGCGGCGGACAACGCCCGGCTGCGCGGCCTGCCCAAGCTGAAGGTGGCAGCCACCTGGGTGCCGTGGACGTCGGCCCTGCTCGCCCGGCGCTCGGGATACGGAGCCGGCGTCGACGCTCCCGGCTGGTACGGGCACCTGGCGACGGCCCCCGACGCCGCACCGACCAGATTTCTCGTGAAGGCCGCCCGGCTCCTGCGGGACCGGGGGCACGACGTCAGCCCGGCCGCCACCGTCGAGGCCGTCCGCCTCGCCGAGGGGCTGGCCGCGCTGCGGGGCCGGCCCGGCCCGGGTCTCGGCGAGGTGCTCGACGCGGCGGAAGCGTCACTGGCCGGCGGATCCCCCGTGCCGCTGCGAGTCATCGCCAGCGAACTGCTCGTCGGCCACGACCTCGGCTCCGTCCCCGACGACACCCCGATGGTGCCGCTGGCCCGCGACCTCGCCGCCGCCCAGCGCCGCCTGCGCTTCCGCGCCGAGGCCGCCGCCAAGCCCATCGAGCTCGACCTGCGCAACGACACCCACCGGCAGCGTTCCCAACTGCTGCACCGCCTCGCCATCCTCGGCATCGGCTGGGGCCAGCCGGCCGACACCGGCCGCACCCGGGGCACGTTCAAAGAAGCCTGGGTGCTCCAGTGGCATCCGGCCTTCGAGGTAGCCCTCGTCGAGGCGTCGGCGGCGGGCACGACGATCGAGGCGGCCGCCGTCGCCACCCTCACCGCCGCCGCCGCCCGGTCGACCGATCCGGGCGACGTCGCCGCCCTGGTCGAAAAAGCGCTGCTGGCCGAACTCCCCGCCGCCCTCACGGCGCTCACCGCCACGCTGGCCGAGCGGGCGGCGCAGCAGCGTGACACCGTCCGGCTCATGGCGGCCGTGGAGCCGCTGGCCCGCACCCGCCGTTACGGCAACGTCCGGCAGGTCGACACCGAAGCGGTCGCCCCCGTCCTGGCCGGGCTCCTCACCCGGGTGGCGGTGGGCCTGCCGGCGGCGGTTGCCGCCATCGACGACGACGGCGCGGCCGATCTCCGGGAGCTGGTCGAGTCGGTCGACCGGGCCGTCGGCCTCCTCGACTGGGGGGGTTCACCAGCCTCCCCCTCGGATCACGACGCCGCGCTCCGCCAGCCGTGGCTGACGGCCCTACGCGCCGTGGCCGACCAGCGCGGTGTGCACGGCCTGCTGGCCGGGCGGGCGGTGCGGATCCTGCTCGACAGCGGCGTCCTCGACGCCGCCGACGTGCAGCGTCGCCTGTCCCGGGCGTTGTCCCTGGCCGACGACGCCCCCCGCAGCGCCGCCTGGATCGAGGGGTTCCTGGCCGGCGATCCCAGCCTGCTGCTCCACGACCACACGCTGCTGCGCATCGTCGACGACTGGGTGTCGGAGGTGCGGGCCACCGTGTTCGACGAGCTCCTGCCGGTGCTGCGCCGCACCTTCGCCACCTTCGCCGCCCCCGACCGCCGGGCGCTGGGCACGCACCTGCGCCACCTGGAGCAAGGCGGCGGTCCGGCCGCGGCCGACGACGACAACCTGGACCGGGAACGGGCCGAGCGGGTCCTGCCCCGGCTACGGGAACTGCTGGGAACGCAGCCGTGAGCGAACGGCTGCAGCGGTGGCGGCTCGTCCTCGGCGGCGGTGAGGGCGACGGCACCGGCGAGACCCTGGACGGCGACGATGCCGGGCGCGACTCCGTCCTCGACGCCCTCTATGGCGACGGCGGCGGTGACGGCAGCAGCGGCCGGGTCGGAGGTCGCGGCGCCGGCCTGGGCCGCTCCTCGCCCCGCGTCGCCCGGTGGCTGGGCGACATCCGCAGCTACTTCCCGGCCAGTGTCGTGTCGGTGCTCCAGCGTGACGCCATGGAACGGCTCGGCCTCGCCCAGCTGCTCCTCGAACCGGAGCTGCTCGGCGCCGTCCAGCCCGACATCCATCTGGTCGGCACGCTGCTGGCCCTGCAACGGGCCATCCCCGAGCATTCCCGGGAGACGGCCCGGGCCGTCGTCCGGTCCGTGACCGGCCAGCTCGAGGCCCGGCTCGCCGCCCCGACCCGCCAGGCCGTGACCGGCGCCCTCCACCGGGCCGCCCGCACCCGCCGGCCGAAGGCCGGCGACATCGACTGGGGCCGCACCGTGGCCGCCAACCTCCGCCACTACCAGCCGGACCTGGGCACGGTCATCCCCGAGCGGCTCGTCGGCTACGGCCGGCGCTCGCCGCAGGTGTTGCGGGAGGTCATCCTCTGCCTCGACCAGAGCGGGTCTATGGCCGCCTCCGTGGTGTACGCCTCGGTGTTCGGGGCGGTGCTGGCCTCGGTGCGGTCGCTGTCGACCCGGCTCGTCGTGTTCGACACCGCTGTCGCCGACCTGACCGAGGAACTCGACGACCCGGTCGACGTCCTCTTCGGCGTGCAGCTCGGTGGCGGCACCGATATCGCCGGCGCGTTGACGTACTGCGCCGCTCAGGTCACCCGACCCCGCGACACCGTCCTCGTGCTGGTGTCCGACCTCTTCGAAGGCGGCGACCCCGAAGAGATGCTGCGTCTCGCCGCCTCCCTGGTTGGCTCCGGCGTCACCGTCGTCGTCCTCCTCGCCCTGTCCGACGACGGCGCACCCGCTTACGACCACGACCACGCCGCCGCCTTCGCCGCCCTCGGCATCCCCGCCTTTGCCTGCACCCCCGACCTGTTCCCCGACCTGATGGCCGCCGCCATCGAACGCCGCGACCTCCAGTCCTGGACCGCCGCCCACGGACTCCATACCGCCGCGCCATTGCCGTAGCGATCACGTTTCCCCCCTATAAGGGGTGGAAGGACGTGATCGCCCCGTCGTGATCGGCGTGATCGCCGGCGTGATCGCCAGCGTCGCTGACAGCGGCCACGTAGATCGTCGGCGTGCCTCCGCCGATGCCGCCCTTGTGGCCGTCAACGCAGATAGCCAGGCCGGCCTTCACGAACGCGTCGAGGCGGCGCCGGGCGCGCTGGATCTGGTTGCGGTCAGGGTCGCCCGTCTCGAACAGCACCGAGGCCAGCGCTCGGGCGGTCAGCGAATGGCTGGCCCGCAGCACGGCCAGCGGGTCGGCGCCGCAGTCCATGCGGGTCGCGCCGGCGGCGTGGTCGTGGAACAGGCGCAGGGGGCCGATGTCACCGGCCGGCTGCTTGAGTTGGGTGAGGTCGACGTAGGCGTCGCCTGGTTCGCCCCACAGCAGAATGACGCTGCCCGCACCGGCGGTGATCCAGGCCGAGCCGTACACGTCGGCCAGGCGGGTCGGACGGTTACCGTCGCGGCCGTGCTTGCGCTGGTGGTGCAGGGCCACCAGTTCGATCCCGTCGGCCAGGGCCAGCTGGAGGGCGTGGTTGACCCGGGCGCCGACGTCATCCTTCACGAGGTCGAGGGCCACGTCCTTGAGCGAGTCCAGCACCACGGTGCCGGCGCCGTGTTGGCGGGCCATCTCCGCCAGCAGAGCGGGTCTGGCACCGAGGTCGTCGGCGAGTGGGCCGCGCCACACCACGAGCTGCTCAGTGAGGACGGGCCTGTCGGCCGGAGAGACCATCCGGGCCATGGAACGGCGGATCTGCTCGGGCCGGTCGGCGGCCACGTACAGGACCCGCCGCGCGTCGGGCACCACCGGCCAGCCCAGGACCGAGCCCCGCAATCCGATCCGGGCCAGGACCAGCTGCTGGACCAGCGTCGACTTCCCCACCCCGGGCGGCCCGACGACGAGCAGGCTCTCCCCCGCCGCCCAGGCGACGTCGCTGCCTTGCCCCCACAGGACCGGCACATCAACGGGCCCGTCGAGGAGGAACGACCCGCCGTCGACGACGCGCCGCTCGACCGCCGGCTGATCGCCGGCTTCCGCGGCGATGCACCGGGCCAGCGCCAGCCGCGTCGCCCGGTCCGGGGCCGCCTCCAACTCCCTAGCCAGGACCAGCAAGCGCCGTTCCTGGCCGCGTTCGGCCACCAGCCGGGCATAGGCCGCCGCGTTGCTCGCTGCCCCGCAGGCCGCCAACCGCCTGGCCAGGGCGTGCTTCCAAGGGCGCGGCGAGTCGGCGTCGCCGCCGCGCAGTTCCGATTCCACGGTCAAGGCGTCGACGGGGTCACCCCGTCCGAAGACCTGCAGGATCGCCTCGTAGATGCGGCGGTTGAGCGGATCGTGGAAGTCGTCCGGTCGCATGAGTGCGGCCGCCTCGCTGATGGCCGGTTGGGTGAGCAGCATCGCCCCCAACACGGCCGCTTCCGCGTCGGGCTCCCAGGGCGGGCCCGCCTCCGCCGACAGCCGCGTCACTCCGACTTCCCTCCCTGGCTCGAACGCTGCACCGGCTGAGAACCGACACTCCGTTCCGACCAGAGGGGTCGTGAGCCCCTGGCTGTAGCGGCGTTCCCCGGAACCTAAACAGCCGGACGCAGCCCGGCAAGGAGAACCACAGACGCGCCAGCGGAAGCGCAGGTCGGCCCGCGGCCTCACCCGCAACCAGCCGCGGGGAGTGGCCGCGGCTACCGGCCGGAGTAGCGGGCGGGGAGCCACCTTGGCCAGACTGCCAGGATGCCGTCGACGCTGATCCTGCTCCGCCACGGAGAGAGCGAATGGAACCGGGCCAACCTCTTCACCGGCTGGGTCGACTCCGACCTGTCGCCGTTCGGTGAGGAGCAGGCCCGCCAGGCCGGCCAGGTGCTGGCCGCCGAGGGCGTGCCGCCAACGATGGTGCACACGTCGCTCCAGGTCCGGGCCATCCGGACGGCCAACCTTGCCCTCGACGTGATGGACCGTCTGTGGCTGCCGGTACGGCGGTCGTGGCGGCTCAACGAACGCCACTACGGCGACCTGACCGGCAAGGACAAGAAGCAGACGGTGGCCGAGTTCGGCGAGGACCAGGTCAAGCAGTGGCGCCGCAGCTATGACGTCCCGCCGCCGCCGATCAGTGCCGACAACCCCCACAACCCCAACGGCCATCCGGCCTGGGCGCATCTGCCGGCGGAGCTCGTCCCCTTGTCCGAATGTCTGAAAGATGTCGTGGCCCGGGTGCTGCCGTGGCACTACGACCAGATCGTCCCCGACCTGGCCGCCGGCGAGGTGGTCCTCGTCGCCGCCCACGGCAACAGCCTCCGGGCCCTCGTCAAACACCTCGACGGAATCTCCGACGACGACATCTCCGAGCTCAACCTGCCCACCGGAGTGCCGCTGCGCTACGACCTCGACGACCAGTTCCGCCCGGTCGAGACCAAAGCTCCGCTCGAGCGGGCCCTCGGCGATCCCGAGGCAATCGCCGCCGCCTCCGCCGCCGTGGCCGCCCAGACCGGAAGTCCTTCTACCGCTTGATCACGGTTCCTGAACAGGTAGTGCCCCTTGCTGAGAGGCTTGCTGACGCAGTCGCCTTCGATTGGGGTGACTTCGAACGTGCCCGATGAGCGGGCGCCCTTGAAGCTCCCTCCGAGGGCCCCGCCCTGGAAGGGTCCGTAGGTGTATTCGACTTCGTCGGTGACTTCGCTACCGTCCGAGAACTTGTAGACGGCTTTCGTGTTTCCTTCGCCCCCGGAGCTGCAGCTATCCAGATCCTTCGTGCCGTACTTACCGTCGAATCCCATATTGCCGTTGCCCCCGCCTTTACAGTTGAGGGTTCCGGTTTCGCCTCCGGTGGTCACGGTCCCTGACGACGGCGACGTGGACAAACCCGGGTTGGCACTGAAGTCGCCTTCGGCAGTGCATGACGCCGGTTCCGCTCCGGCAACGGGTGTGGACACGCCGGGGATGGCCAGTCATGGTGTCGAAAGGCTTACATTCGGTCCTTCAGTTCGGCGACACATCCAAGGACCATCTGGGGCCAGACAGACTGTCGTCGTGGCGAAGGACGCTCGGGTGATTGTCCCTTAGGTTGCCTTTGTACGGTCCACTTCGGGCCGACACCTAGGGAGGTGCGATCCATGAGCCTGACGATCGACCCTGTGATCACCGATCTCGACGAGTGGGCCGCGGACCTGTCGATGGTTGACGATTGGCTCTATGCCATGTGGGGCGTCCGTCCCCAGCACAGCAGCCCGACACGGTCGTCGCGACACGTCCACCCGTCCAGCGTGGCCGGGGCCGGCTGGCTCAACGCTCTGTGGGGCTTCGCCGTCTAACCCGATGACGGCTCGAGGTGGCCGTCGGTCACGTGCAGCGCGTCGCCGCTGAGCTCCACGCCGTCATCGAAGGCGAGCACCGCCCGGTTCTCCGGATGGGGTCGCACGTGGATCGACAGCAGCTGATCCAGCGTGTCGAAGATAGCGATCGATCCCCGCGGTGGCGGCGTCAGCCAGTGGACCACGACCACCCCGGTCGAGAAGAGCGTCCCCTCGAGCACGACGCCGGTGCCCGACACACCGGAGACGTCTTCCTGCCGCCGCAGCCTGAAGCACCGGATTCCG
>Ga0299907_10001774_pt1 | contig 12705 bp, 12 predicted proteins | sample RVTome_16_FD_198680 | JGI IMG/M metagenome (GOLD analysis project Ga0299907, IMG submission 198680) | Soil microbial communities from uranium-contaminated site in the Upper Colorado River Basin, Wyoming, United States - RVT152D67 (version 2) ... | reverse complement strand
CCCGATCATGCTGCGCCCCCGAAATCGGGACGGCCATGGTCTCGACGCCGCCGTCAACGACGATTTCCACCACAGCGCCATCGTCGCCGCCACCGGCCGGAACGAGGCCTACCTGAGCGATTACCGCGGCGGGCCCCAGGAGCTGGTGTCGTCCGTCAAGCGGGGTTACCTCTATCAGGGGCAGTGGTACGGCTGGCAGGACCAACCCCGCGGCTCCTACTCCCTCGATCTCGGGCCCCGACGCTTCGTCCACTACCTCCAGACCCACGATCAGGTGGCGAACACCTTCCGGGGCCGCCGCCTGCACGAGCTCACGAGTCCGGGCCGCTTGCGGGCGCTGACCGCCCTCCTCTTGCTCAGCCCCCCGGTGCCGCAGCTGTTCCAGGGGCAGGAGTTCGCCGCTTCGAGCCCGTTCCACTACTTCGCCGACCACGACGGCGATCTGGCCGAAGCGGTGCGGGTTGGCCGGACGGCCCAGGTTGGGCAGTTCCGGAGCCTGGCCCGGGCGGTCGGCTCCGAAGGCATGGCCCCACCCAATGCCCGGGCCACGTTCGAGCGTTGCCGGCTCGACCACACCGAGGCGACGACGAACGCCGAGATCCTCCGGCTCCACCGTGATCTGCTCCACCTCCGCCGGGAGGACCCCGTCATCGCCGCCCCGGAATCGGTGGTCGACGGCGCCGTGCTCGGCCCCGAGGCGTTCGTGTTGCGCTTCTTCGGTCCGTCCGGCGACGACCGGCTGCTGGTGGTCAACCTCGGGACCGACCTGAGCCTGGTGCCCAATCCGGAACCCCTCCTGGCTCCGCCGATCCGGGGGAGTTGGGTGGAGCTCTGGTCGAGCGAGGACCCCCGCTACGGCGGCAGCGGGACCCCGGAGTCGGACGTGCGGGGGCCGTGGACCCTGGCGGCCCATTCCGCGCTGTTCCTCGGGTCGCCGTGAGCGGTGCCACGGTCGTCCGTCCGGTGACGCCGCCGGCGGATGCCGATCCGGTCCGCCAGGTCCAGCGGGAGTGGTTGGTGACCAACGGGATCGGCGGCTACGCCTCGGGGACCGTGTCGGGGCTCGTGACCCGCCGCTATCACGGCTGGCTGGTGGCCGCCCTGCCCAACCCGACGGGGCGGGCGGTGATGCTCACCCACCTCTCGGAGCAGCTGCGCCTGCCCGACGGGCCCCGGGTCGAGCTGGCGGCCGAGGAGACCGAAACCGGCCGGTTGCAACTCCACGGAGACCGCTACCTCACCGACTTCAGCCTCGTCGACGGCCTTCCCCGCTGGCGCTACGACATCGACGGCACGGTGCTCGAGAAGCGGGTCGTGCTTCCCCACCGCCACAACACGGTCCACGTCACGTACCGGCTCGTGGCCGGCGACGGCGACGTCCTCTTCGAGCTCCGACCGTCGATGCATTTCCGGCACTACGAGGCGGCCGTCAATTCCGAGCTGGCCCGGTACTCGCTCCTGGCCATCGACGACCGCTACGAGATCGTCGGGGACCCGTTCTTCCCGCCTCTGCGGATGCGCCTCCACGCCCGCGACACCGCCTTCACCCACCGCCCCAAGACGATCTCCCACGTCGTCCACCGCGCCGAGCAGAGCCGGGGCTACGACGCCCGAGGCCCTCTCTGGAGCCCCGGGTACTTCCAGATTCAGCTGCAACCAGGCGAGGAAGCGACCCTCGTCGCGTCGACCGAGTCGTGGGAAGTGATCGACGGCCATCCGCCCGACGAGGTGGAGACGGCGGAACAGGCCCGGCGGGCGCGCCTCGTGCGCAACGCTCCGGCGCCGCTGTGCAACGACCTGCCCGAACTCGTCTTCGCCGCCGATCAGTTCATCGTCGAGCCGGTCGGCCGGGAGGCGGCCGCCGGCGACGAGGTCCGTTCGGTCATCGCCGGGTACCACTGGTTCACCGACTGGGGCCGCGACACGATGATCTCCCTCGAGGGGCTGTGCCTGCTCACAGGCCGGCATCGGGAAGCCGGCTCGATCCTGCGCATGTTCGCCCACCATGTGCGCGACGGGCTGATCCCCAATCTCTTCCCCGACGGAGATTCGCACGGCCTCTACCACACCGCCGACGCCACCCTGTGGTTCTTCCACGCCATCGCCCGCTACCAGCACCACACCGGCGATCGAGAGACGCTCCGCCTCCTGCTCCCGGTGTTGGACGAGATCGTGGCCCGCCACGTGGCCGGCACCCGGTTCGGGATCGGCGCCGACCCGGCCGACGGCCTCCTGCGGGCCGGCGCCCCCGGCCTCCAGCTCACCTGGATGGACGCCAAGGTCGACGACTGGGTCGTCACCCCCCGCCGGGGAAAGCCGGTCGAGATCAACGCCCTCTGGTACCAGGCGCTCTGCCTCCTCGACGAATGGGCGGCCAAGGAGGGCTTCACCGTCAACGTCGACCTCACCAGCCTCCGGGAGACCGTCAGGGAATCGTTCAACCGGCGGTTCTGGTACGAGCCGGGTTCCTACCTCTTCGACGTGGTGGACAGCGAGGACGGCGGCGACGACGCCACCTTGCGGCCCAACCAGGTCCTGGCCGTGTCGCTGCCCCGGGCCGTGCTCCACCCCGACCGGTGGAGCCCGGTCGTCGACGCCGCCGCCCGGCACCTCCTCACCCCCCTGGGGCTCCGGACGCTCGCTCCCGGTCACCCTGACTACAAGGCCCGCTACGACGGCGACATTCGAGCCCGTGACAGCGCCTACCACCAGGGCACCGTGTGGCCCTGGCTCCTGGGGCCGTTCATCGACGCCTGGCTCAAGACCTACCCCCAGCGCCGGGAGGAAGCCCGGGCGATGGTCCGCGGCCTCCACGAGCACCTCGGCGAGGCCGGGATCGGGTCGCTGAGCGAGATCTTCGACGCCGAGGAACCATTCACCGCCCGGGGTTGCATCGCCCAGGCCTGGAGCGTGGCGGAACTGATCCGGGCGACGGCCTCGGTGGCGGACGCCGAGCGGACGGGTTCGAACCCGGCAGTGGTAGATTGAAGTTGTTCGCAGGCTGATTGCCTGCGGTGGCGGCGCTGCTCGAGACCCCGGTCGCGCATCCAGGAACTGGATGCCGAGGAAGGTCGAGCATGCGGGTGGATCAGGAAGTGCAGAGCGCAGCGGAGCTGGACGACGTGCGCGTCGTCGCCGTCGACTCGCGGAGCGAGCGGCGTCATGTGATACGGCGGTTGTTGGAGCTGTGCGTCGAGCCAGCGGAGATCGGCGAGGCCGACAGCCGGGAGGCTGCGATCGAGCTGGTCGGTCGATGCCGTCCCGAGGTGGTGGTTCTCGAGATCGCGATGCCGCTCCAGGAAGGGCTCGACACCATCACCGCCCTCCGGCTCATGTCACCGCCGCCGCGCATCGTGGTCTGCTCGTTCCTCCACGACGCCGTCACCGTTCAGGCCGCCCTCGATCGGGGGGCCGACGCCTACGTCAACAAGCCGGTCGGTTCGGCGGAGCTCCGAGCCGCCCTCGGAGTGCCGTTGGCGGCTCGGGCCGCCCTGGTCGCGACGTGAGAGAGCTCCCCGAGTGCCCGCGCTGCGGCCTGCTGCTCGACGGCGCCGCGACGCCCCGAGGTGGCGCGGCCCGCAATCGACCGTTTCCGGAACGTTCGACCGGCTATTGCGTCAACTGCCACATCGGCTTGACCAAGATCGACGGAGTGTGGGCGGCCACGGCGCGGTCAGCGCAATGATCGAGTCTCGTCCACTCCTGCGTCCTGTTGAACGCCTGGTGATGCGGCTGGTCGCCGAAGGCGTCGGGGACGTCGAGATCGGCCGCCGTTTCCGCCGCAGTCCGGAGATGATCCGTCGGATCGACACCATGGCCCGGATCCCTCGGACGGCCCGTGCCCCGGTGGTCTCCGACGATGGATTGCGCCCGTTGGAGCGACGAATGCTTCGCTGGCGGCACTACGGCGCCACCTACGCCGAGATCGGGGCACGCTTCCGGCGCAGTCCCGCGTTCGTGGCCCGGGTCGAGACCCTCGCCCACTACAAGCTCGAGGACCGTCCATGAAGGAGGCGCGCGTGAACGTGCGACCCAGTGAATCGGGCCAGCGCGATGACAGCCGTGAAGCGTGGCTGGCGGCGACGTTGGTGGAGCTGGCCGACACGCTGGTCGACGAATTCGACATGGTCGATTTCCTGTCGATGCTCGCCCAACGGTGTGTCGAGTTGTTCGGGGCGGTGGAAGCCGGGCTGATGCTGGCCGACCCGGCGGGCAACTTGCGGTACATGGCGTCGTCGTCCGAGCGGGCCAAGATTCTGGAGCTCTTCGAGCTCCAGAACGAGGAAGGGCCCTGCCTCGACTGCTTCCGGACTGGCGAGCAGGTCGTGAACCAGCGCCTGAGCGACCCGTCGGGACGTTGGCCCCGCTTCTCCGGCAAAGCGGAGGCGGCGGGGTTCGTGTCAGCCCACGCCCTGCCGTTGCGCGTCCGCGGCACGGTCATCGGGGCGATCAACCTGTTTCACTCCGAGGACCGCCAACTCGACGCCACCGACGTGCTGCTGGGGCAGGCGATGGCCGACATCGCCACCATCGGGATCCTCCAGGCCCGGACGCTCAGCCAGGCCACCGTCCTGGCCGAGCAGCTCCAGGAGGCCCTCAAGAGCCGGATCGCCCTCGAGCAGGCCAAGGGACGGCTGGCCGAGCGCGCCGGGATCGACCTCGACGAGGCGTTCTCCAGGCTCCGGGGCTACTCCCGGCGCCACAACCGCGGCTTGACCTCGGTGGCGGCGGCGTTCCTGGCCGGTGACCTTCCGGCGGACGACCTGACGCCCGCCCCAGCCCCCCGGAGTCGGTCCGTCCCGGGCCGCGGGAGGCAGTGATGCCGATCGATGACGACGGCGCAGGCGTCGGGCCGGAGGAACGCTCTCGTCCCCTGGGAGCGGCCGCGGACATCGAGCCCGACCTGTCTCGCAGTCTGCTCCGGGTCGCCGCCATCCCTGCCAACGAAGACGTCCTCGACGCCGCCTTGCGCCTCGTCGTGGCGCTGGCCAGGGTCACCGTGACCGGTGCCGACGGTGTGAGCGTCTGCCTCAGCCGCCATGGCACCTTGAGGACCGTGGCGGCCAGTGACGCGACGGTGACCGGGATGGATCGCGACCAGTACGCCACCGGCGAAGGACCCTGCGTCGCCGCCGCCACCGAGGGCCACTGGTTCCACGTCGAGTCACTCGACGACGAACTCCGCTGGCCGGCGTTCATCCCCCGGGCCAGAGATCGCGGCATCAACAGCATTCTCTCGACACCGCTGCTCACCCAGACCCGCCCCATGGGCGCCCTCAACATCTACTCCCTCCGCGCCCGGGCGTTCGCGAAGCCCGAGCTCGAGCTGTCGTCGATGTTGGCTTCGCGGGCGTCCGACCTCCTTGTCAGCGCCGCCATGGATGTCTCGATGGAGGACCTCAGCCGCCAGCTCCAGGAGGCGCTCAAGGGCCGGGACGTCATCGCCCAGGCCCGGGGGGTCCTCATGGGCCGCCATAGCGTCACCGCCGACGCCGCCTACACCATGCTGCGCCGTTCGTCCCGTCAGAGCAGCACGCCGCTGCGGCGGGTGGCCGAGGACCTCATGGGCTCAACGCAGCCGGCCACCGGGGTGACGGCTCCTGATGATGCCTAAGGAACCGAGCGACATGCTCGAGCGGGCCCGTCAAGACGCCATGCTCTCCATCGGCGCCCTCTGGCTGCGCTACTTCGAACTGGGTGGCATGGGCACTGCCCTGGAGCTCGAGGCGTACCTCTGCGGCGCCCTCCGGCCGAGCCCCCACGAGTACGACGTGCTGGCCCACACCCTCAACGAGCGCTTCTTCCAGCTTGGCGGGGATTACCCCATCCCGTACTCCGACGACGAGGAGCCCTGACCGTCCGGTGTTTCGGACTTACGGAAGCGTGGTACGGTCGAAATGTCCGCAGCATCTGTGATGTAGGGCGCCGCCCAAGACCTCGGTTGCGCATCCACCCGCGTTGGATGACCCGGGAGTCTGGACTTTGCCAGCCGATGTTGCCGAAGGGGTCTTCCCCCGAGATCGAAAAATCCGCCAGCGAATCTCGCTGACCGCACTCCTGCTCGGCGTGGGATTGCTGTGGCCATTTCCCCTCGGAGCGGCAGTTCTGATGGTTGCCGCCGCCTTCGCGCTCGTCATCTCCTTGGAGGACGCGCTCACGGTCCCCCCGCCCGTCCCCCGCACGGCCAATAACTCTCCTCGGAAGGAAACGCAATGAGACGCATACTCTTCGTCGTCGCCCTGCTCGCTGCGCTGGTACCGACAGCTGGACAATCAGCTTCTGCCCAGGTCACTCCCCTGGCCCCGTTCTCCGGCTACAGCACCGGAACCGCCCTTCACGCCGGTGCCCTTGAAAGCGGCACGACCCGCCTGTTGGACACAGAGGTCGCCTTCTCCGGCGCCAACGTGAACTCCAGTGGGCTCGGCGCGCCACTCATGAACGAGATGAAGCAGGCCTACCAGCTGCTCACCACGGCGGCCGACATGAGCGCGGGCCGAGGCTCGGGTCTCGAGGTCGGCGTGAACACGGTGGTGCCCAATGGCGTCAATGCCAACCAGATCAACCCGGGTAGCACCGTCCAGGCCTTCGCCCCCGAATCCACCGGCCTGCTCGAGAAGCACTTCATCGACGTCGACCTCGAACCGATCATCAACAGCGACTACCTTCGCGGGGAAGCGCAAGCGATGTACGGCCCCTGCGTTTTGGGCCAGCCGATCAGCTTCGGCCGTGGCTACGCCGGCACCGCCGACTTGGTCAACTCCTCGACCGAGGCGATGCTCGCGACCAACACCACCCCCGGCAACGACGCCGTGAGCCAGTCCAGGTCGTTCACGTACCTGGTCCCGAATGGAAGCGGTAAATACGCACTCGTGAGCGAGACCCGCCAGATCCTGGCGCCGATCACTCTCTTGCCCGGAATCGCCGCGATCGATGGCGTACCCGCGGTCGGTGCCGTAGTCATCGAGTTCGCCGGCGAGTGGGTTCTCCGCTCGACGGCCAACGGCCTGCAGGGCGGTTCCACGGTGGTATACGGGCCGGACCCAGCTACCAGCCCGGAGACCAAGGTGCTCACGATCAAGGTGGGCGACGCAGTCTTCCAGTCATTCACGACGCAGCAGTTCCTTGAGAATGATGGTCTCGGCATCGACGTTCCCGGCGTCGGCAAGATCGCCATCGGCGAGGCCCCTCGCGCCATCGGCGGTGCCTTCGGGTCGAGCCCCGTGACGGAATCCAACGGCACCCGGGCGGCCGCCGCCGTCGACGTCCTCCGTATCACCACCGCAGAACTCGCCGAGACGCTCGGCATCGACATCGCCGACATCCGCGTCGGGCACATGGAGTCCGAGGCCATCGTCCCGCCGGGCGGGATCGAGTGCGGCATCCCGGTCAAGAAGACCGGAACCCCCGCGTCGGTCGTCGCCGGCGACAACCAGGTCGTGAACTACACCATCACCGTCCCGTCCGACAAGGACGCGATGAACGCGGTCGCCTGCGACCTCATGAACATCAAGGTGGTCGACGTGACCACCGCTGAGCCGGGCGTCCTGTTCGAAATCGTGTCGGCCTCGAACGGCGGCAAGATCAGTGGGAACACGGTGACGTGGGAGAACGTCGGGACGTACAAGCCCGGTGATGCACCCATCGTCCTGAACGTCGGCCTCAAGGTGCCGGCCGGCTCGGCCGCCGGGATGATCACCGACACCGCCACCGCCACCGCCGTCCTCGGGAACTGCAGGGGCAACGCCTCGGCCAACGCCGACTCTCTCACCGGCCTGGCCAGCCTCAACGCCGCCGCCCTGAGCGGCAGCGGCGTCGCCTTCAGCGGCACGACCACCACCGTCGCCGGTGTTGCCGAGGTCCAGGCCGCTCAGGGTCAGGGCCCCACCCCCGTCGGCGGTGTACAGACCGGCGCCGGCGGCACCAGCCCTATCAGCAATGAAGTGCTGCCGATCGGGACCGCCCTGGGCTCCGTAGCCCTCGTCGCCTCCCTGACCGCCTGGCGTCGTCGCCGGAACGGCTGAATCAAGTGGACCACGGGCGGGTCGCCGGCTTGAAGAATCTCTTCAGGGCGACGGCCCGCCGGCGACTCGCCGTCGTCCTGCTCCTCGTGGTGGGCGGGGGGATGATCACCTTCATCCTCCTCCCCCGCGGGGAGTCGCCCGGCCCCGTGGCGTCAGAGACACCGCCCGCCGGGAGGGTCATCGCGGTCGACCCGATCCCGGGACCTCCTCCCGAGCCCCCTGAGGTCGTGGCCGCGTCTGCACCGGGGAAGCAATACGCCCCGATGACCATCCGGATCCCGGTCATCGCCGCCACGGCCCCGGTCGACCCGCTCGGCCTTAACCGGGACGGCACGCTCCAGGTCCCGACAGACTTCGGCCGGGCCGGCTGGTACACCGGCCGCCCGCCGCCGGGAGCGACCGGCCCGGCGATCATCGTCGCCCACGTCGACTCCAAGTCAGGCCCGGCGGTGTTCGCCCGACTGCGGCAACTGAAGCCCGGCGACGAGGTCACGGTGACCCGGGCCGACCGGTCCGCCGTCATCTTCGTGGTCGACCGGGTCGAGTCGCATCGGAAGAACGCTTTCCCGACCAACGCCGTCTACGACCCGACGCCGGGCTCGACCCTGCGGCTCATCACCTGCGGCGGGTCATTCGACCGCAAGACCGGGCACTACCGCGAGAACGTGATCGCCTTTGCTCACTACAGGACCTTGACGTCGCCTCCGGCGGGAGCCTGATCAGTTGGCCCAGCCGATCATGTGGGCGAAGACGATGATGTTGTCGCGGTAGTGGTCCCCGAGGGTCCGTTCGAACGGGCCGCCGCAGGTGATGAGCCGCAGGGCGGTCTCGGGGGTCGGGCCGTAGACGGCGTCGGTGGGGAAGGCGTCCTTCCGGTGCTGCTCCACCCGGTCGACGACGAAGAGGACGCGACTGCGGTCGGCCCGGGTCACCACGATCTCCTGACCGGGGTGGACCTGGGGCAGCGTCCAGAAGGCGCCGGGCCCGCGGCGGCTGCTGCGGTGGGCGACGATGATCGCCGGTCCGGTTTCCCCCGGGGTGGGGCGGCCCGTGTACCAGCCGGCTCTGGAGAAGTCCTTCGGAACCTCGAGCGTGCCGTCCCGGTTGAGACCAAGCGGTCCGATCCGGGCGGTCACCCTGACCGCGGCGATGTCGACCCGGACCGGCGGCGAGGCCCCGAGCGGCGCCGACGAAGCGATCCACGGGTGAAGGTCCGGCTGAGCCGGCGGCGGCGCGACGGACGTGGTCGGGACGGACGCAGCGCGCCGCGGGGCAGCAGCCGGAGGCGAGGGCGGATCGGCGGGAGCGGTCGCCTGGACTGAAACCGGCGGGGCGGGAGTGGGCTGGGGGAGGAACGATGCCATCTCCTGGACGCCCGGCGCGGGTGCCTGAGGCAGCTCAATTGCGCCGGCTGGTGCTCCGCTGCTCCTCCGTGCCGGCTGGTCGGCCAGGATGAAACTCCCGGCGAGGCCGGCGGCGACAAGGCTCACCAGGAGCGAGGCCGCTGGGCCGCGCCGCCAGGGCCGGAACCGAAGCATCTCCCCGACCACGGCCGCCCCCGTCCCGATCGTGGACCCCACTGATCGGCCCCATTGCCGGCGCTGTCAGCAACCAGCACGGGGTGGCGCGGCCGCTTGCGGGGTCTGGGCAAGCTGTCGGACGACACTGTGGGCGCGTCCCGACCCGGGCGTCAAGCCCCCGGTCACCCAGCCATCAGGGATAGTTGGGGCGTCGCCGGGGTCTCGGGCAACGCCAGCCGACGACCTCCAGGAGCGGGCGGCGATCCCGGTCAGTCATCGACCAACGCATCGTACCGTGTTCCGGCCCAATCAGCGCAGCCAGGGATCCTTCAGGTCGAGGTACTCGTCGATCGTGATCGCCGACATGAGTTCGGCGTAGAGCGCCTGCATCTCGGCGGGGCCCATCGTGACCATTCCGCCAGACCGCCGGCCCATTCCTCTCAGATGGTGCGTTCGCCGCGAAGGTCGCCGGGGCTGCGTTGGCCGCGCTGATGCGTGGGTATTCCTCCCGGACATGGCGAGTGACCGGTTGCTCTCGGAGGTGTTGAGGGAGTTCGCTCGCACCATGGTGACGGATCTCTCGATCCAGGGGATCCTGGACCATCTGGTGAAACGGACCGTCGAGGTTCTGCCGATCACGGGCGCCAGGGTGACGCTCGTCCCGCCGGGTGCGGGGCCTCGCTACGAGGCCACCTCAGACGGCGCCATCCGGGCGCTGGAAATGGGAGTAGGAGCGGCCTTCGCCTTCCCGCTCCGGTACGACCAGCACCAGCTGGGGACGCTCCTCCTGTACCTGGACACGCCCGGAGTCCTGGATGTCGCCACGAGGGAGGCGGCGCAGACGCTCGCCGACGTGGCTGCCGCCTACATCGTCAACGCCCAGGCCCGCGTCGCCCTGCGTGACACCTCCGACCAGGCGCAGCGGATGGGTCTGCACGACCCGCTGACGGGGCTGCCCAACCGGGTCCTCTTCCTGGAGCGGCTTGACCACGCCGTGCTGCGCAGTCGCCGTTCAGGACATACCGCGGCTGTGCTCTTCGCTGATCTCGACCGCTTCAAGCTGGTCAACGACGTTTATGGCCACCGCGCTGGCGACGAGCTCCTCGTCGCGGTGGCGCAGCGGCTCGAGGCAGTGCTCCGCCCGGGCGACACGCTGGCCCGCCTGGCCGGCGACGAGTTCGTCATTCTCTGCGAAGGTCTCGACACGCCCGCCCGAGCCGACGCCATCGCGGCCAGGATCGGCGCCGAGTTCGCGGCACCATTCCAGTTGGAGGTCGCCGAGATCGACGTCACCGCCAGCGTGGGGATCGCGTTGCTGGGCCGCGACGACCAGCGTCCCGAAGAGCTCCTCCAAGACGCCGACATGGCGATGTACCAGGCCAAACGTCGCGGCGGGGCCCGCCACCAGATCATCGACCTGAGCGAGAAGCGCCGCACCCTCCAGCAAGTCAACCTCGAGCGAGAACTGCGCGGTGCCGCCACCCGTGGGGAGCTGCACCTGGAGTACCAGCCCATCGTCGAAACCGGCAACGGGCGCATGACCGGCGTCGAAGCCCTCCTGCGGTGGGCCCATCCATCCCAAGGGCTGGTGGCCCCGTCGGCACTGGTACCGATCGCCGAGCGGTCCGGCCTCATCAACGAGATCGGACGGTGGGTCCTCGCCAAGGCCTGCCTCGACCGCCTCCCCGGGAGTGGCCGGTCCGTCATCGACAACCTGACGGTGTCGGTCAACGTGTCGGGTCACCAACTGATGTCCCCCGGCTTCCCGGCCACCGTCGCCGACGTGCTGTCCGATACCGAAACCGACCCCCAACGGGTCACCCTGGAGGTCACCGAGAGCGTCTTCGTCCACGACGGTGGACGGGCGCTCGGCGTCCTCGCCGAACTGAAGGACCTCGGGCTGAAGATCGCCCTCGACGATTTCGGAACCGGCTACTCCTCCCTCCAGTACCTCAAGCAGTTCCCGATCGACATCGTCAAGATCGATCAGAAGTTCGTTTGCGACCTTGAACATGACGCCGCCAGCCATGCCATCGTCTACACCATCGTCGAACTGGCCCACGTCCTTGGTATGACCGCCGTCGCCGAAGGCGTCGAAACCGCCGAACAACACCAACTGCTCGCGTCGATCGGTTGTGACTTCTGCCAGGGGTTCTACTTCGCCCACCCGCTGCCCGCCGACGATCTCGACGCCTTGACCCTCCCCGGTATGGGGTTACACCTGCCCGTCCTCCCCCTTCAGCACACGAGACGGGCGGGATAGCCCTCGGCCCGGAACTCCTCGACCTGCTAGGGTGATTCCCGCAAGAGCTACAGCCCTTTGTGCTGCTCTGGACCCTGGTTGCGCATCCGATTCGTCTGGAACCCCAGGGCCGGCGCCAACGGAACCAACGGAGCTCCGGGCTTGGACGGTCGGGACGCGACCTACGTCGGTGCGGACTGGTCGATCATCGACCGCAACGTGTTGGGCGGTGGCGATTCCTACCTCCGCGCCGGACCCGGGTGTATTGCGGAGATATGCCCCGGCTCGCTCGGTCAGGGCTCCCTCGGGATCCGGACCGCCGGTACCGCGGACAAGATCGCCTTCGGTAGTACAACTGCGTACGACGGAGTTCTCGTCAAGGAGCTGACGAAGCTCAGCTTCTCGGTCTTCACGAGCACTGAGAACTCGCTCCACGGGATGGGAAATCTGCCGAACCTGACGTTCGAGATCGATCCGAATAGGCAGGCCGTCGGCGGCAACTACTCCTCGCTCGTCTTTATCCCGGCACCGCTGACAGAAGCTCAGTCCGACAGCTCAACGAACGGTTGGACAAGTATCGACGCGACGACCTCGGGAGGCTGGGCCCTCACCGGAACTCACACGAGCTGTAAACTTGGAGTTGCGACCTGCACCTTTGCGCAAATGCAGACGTACCTCGACGAAAGCACCGGCGACACAGAGCCAGCATCGGCCGTAATTACCTACTCGACCGCCTTCAGCAAGGGGAGCGGCGGGCCCTTCTTCTCTGGCGCGGTGGACGAGCTCCGGATCAATAACGATCTCTACAACTTCGAACCCTTCGGCGTCGTGAAGACCGCTTTCCCGTAAGCTGAGAGACTAGGCACCGCTTCAGCGACGCCCCCGGCGAGTCCCGCCCGGGGGCGTTCGTTCTCCCTCCTGA
>Ga0299907_10001773_pt1 | contig 12706 bp, 11 predicted proteins | sample RVTome_16_FD_198680 | JGI IMG/M metagenome (GOLD analysis project Ga0299907, IMG submission 198680) | Soil microbial communities from uranium-contaminated site in the Upper Colorado River Basin, Wyoming, United States - RVT152D67 (version 2) ... | reverse complement strand
GATCTCGACCGACCCGTTGTTGTCGAGGTAGATCGCACCGCCCTCGCCCGGCGCGGCGTTGAAGGCGAACGACGCGTCGGTGATCTCGACCACCCCGTCGCCGCCGGCCGACAGCGCACCGCCATGACCCTCGCCGGGCACGCCGGCGAGGGGGACGCCGGCCTCGTTGGCGGTGAACGACGTGCCGTCGATGGTGGCGCGGCCCTCGGTCGCGGTCGAGAGCGCACCGGCCGAGCCGTGGGCGCGGTTGTCCGAGAAGGCCCCGCTGTTCACGGTGAGGCTCGACTTCGACACGACGCCGACCCCGCCACCGTCGCCGGCGGCGAAGTTGTCGGTGATCTCGGTGTCGGTGAGCGTGAGGGCGCCCTGGTGGTCGCTCCAGATGCCGCCACCCCCGCCCCCGGCCGCCGTGTTGCCCGAGATCGTGGAGCCGGTCACGACGGCCTGGCTCGGCACGCCGGACGCGTTGAGCTCGCCGGCGTTGAAGATGCCACCGCCGCTGCGCGCCTCGTTGTCGGAGACGACGCTGCCGTTGCGCACGTGCAGCGTCCCTGTGGCGGTGTGGATGCCACCGCCATCGGCGGTGGTGGTGTTGCCCGTGACGGTGACGGCGTCGAGCGTCACCGTGCCGTTCGACAGGCTGTAGATGCCGCCGCCGTCCTCCGCGGTGGCCCCGTCGCGGATCGTCACGCCCGCGAAGGTCACGTTGCCGGCGGTGTCGAGGACGTGGAACACCCGGTCCGCAGCGTTGCCGTCGACGACCGTCGTGGCCGCACCGGCGCCGTCGATCGACAGGGGTGCGGTGATGTCCAGGTCGCCGGTGGCCGCGCCATCCTCCCCGGCGCCCACGGCACCGAGGACGTACGTGCCTGCGGGCACCTCGACGATGTTGGGATCCGCGACCGCGTTCGCTTCCTGGATCGCGGCCCGCAGCGTGCAGGTGCCCGTGGCCGTGGCGCACACGCCGTCACCGGGGTTGGCGTCGGGGGCGTCGACCGTGGTCGTCACGACGAGGGTGGTCGGTGCGGCGACGGCCTCCTCCGGCGGGTAGTAGGTGAGGAGCGCAGCGGCGGCGACCGCCAGCCCGACGAGGGCGCGCGACAGCCGTCGGCGCGTGCGATGACGGGGGTGGTCCCCGCCGTTGCCCGTCGCAGGCGATGCGCTGCGACCGTGGAATCGATGCCCCCAGTGACGACCAGTGCCCGCGTTGCCCATCTGACCCTCCCGTCCCCTGTCGGAGACTCCCTGAGAGCTCTCTCATGTCGCTCGGGGTGAGGTTCGTCGCCGCGCGTAAGGCGGCGGTAAGGACCGGATGAGAACTGGTGCGAGGTCGTCTTGCGCGGAAGCCGGCGCAGATCACGCGCCGGTGAGCGGCGGTTGCGCAGGCCAACGGGGAGCCCGAAGGCGATAGCCCACGCCGCGCACGGCCTCGATCGTGCCCTCTCCCAGCTTCTTGCGCAGCGAGCTCACGTAGACGTTGACCACGTTCGTGCCTGACTCGACGGCGTCGCCCCAGGCGTGCGACAGGAGCTGGTCGCGGCTGAGGACCTGGTCCGGATGTCGCAGGAAGACCTCGAGGAGGCGGTGCTCCTGCGGCGTGAGCGTGACCTCGTCGCCGTCCACCGTGACGCGGCGGGTCCGGAGGTCGAGCTCGATCGCCCCCGCCGCCAGCACCATCGGCTCCTCGGTCCCCTGAGCCCGCAGACGCACCCGTACACGGGCGAGCAGCTCTTCGAAGCGGAACGGCTTGGTCATGTAGTCGTCGGCCCCGACGTCGAGGCAGGCGACGGCATCTCGCAACTCGGGGCGGCCGGTGAGCACCACCACGGGGAAGTTCTTCCCGTGCCGTCGCAGCTCCTGGAGGACGTGGAACCCCTCGCGCCCCGGAAGCGCGAGGTCCAGGATGAGCAGGTCGAAGCGGTCGCTCAGGCTCATCTCGGTCGCCCTGGCACCATCGTCGGCGATCGTGGTCGTGTGGCCGTTGGCTCGAAGGCCCTTCTCGAGGAACGCCGAGATGAGCTGGTCGTCCTCGGCGATCAGGATCCGCGCCATGCCGTCCTCCGTGGGATCACGATCGTGAAGCGGCACCCGTGCCCGGCATCGCTTGTCAGGATGACTTCGCCGCCGTGGGCCTCGGCGATCGACTGGACGATGGCGAGACCGAGCCCCGCCCCGCGGTAGCGCTTGGCAGCGTCTTCGCCTCGGCTGAACCGGCCGAAGATGCGTTCCGCGTCGCGACTCGAGACCCCGACACCGCTGTCCCGGACCCAGATCCGCACCGCGTCGTCGGCGAGCTCGACGCCGATGCCGATCTCGTCACCCGTCTCCGTGTGGTTGACGGCGTTGTGGGCCAGGTTCAGCGTGGCTTCGGTCAACCGGTGCTTGTCGGCGACGAAGGTGCCCGCCGGCGCGTGGTCGAGGCGCCAGTCGCGGTCCCCGAGCGCGCTGGCCTTGGTGACGAGCTCCTGGCTGAGCAGCTCGGCGTCCACCCGCTCCGGCTGGAGGAAGTCCCGACCCTCCGCCTCGACGAGCGACTGGAGATCGTCGACCAGCCGTCCCATCCGCGCCAGCTCGTCGAGGACCAGCGGCATGACGCTGCGGCGCTCCTCCTCGTCGTCGCCGAGCAGCTCCAGATGGCCGGACGCCACCGTCAGCGGCGTGCGGAGCTCGTGGCCGGCGGCCCGCACGAAGTCGATCTGGGTCTGGTAGGCCGCGTCGAGCCTGTCGAGCATGGCGTTGAACGTCTCCGCCATCTCCGCCGCCTCGCTCGACCCCGACACGCGGATCCGGCCCGTCCGGTCCTGTTCGGAGACCGAGCGTGCCGTCCGCGTCAGCTCGCGAACGGGAGCCAGCACCCGCCCTGCGATGAACCACGCGCAGACCGCGGCCGCGAGGACCGCCGCCACCATCACCGCCGCGCCGTAGGTCTGGAGCTCCTGGATGTTGCGTCGCTCGGCCGCGGGCAGGATCGTGACGACGAACGCGCCCCGGTCGTCGCCGAGGGCGAAGCGGACGGCCTGGTACTCGGCCTCGCCGTACGGCGTCTCGAACGTCCCGATCGTCTCTGTGGGCCCGTCGGCGAGGGAGAACGCCGACCACATCGCCAATGCGCTGTCCGGTAGCTCACGGCCCGGGAAGCTACGCACGCGATCGCGCTGCAGCTCGCCGTTGATGAACGAAACGAACGCCTCCTCTGGGCTGGGCACGTTCCTCTCCATGAAGAGGTCCAACGCCCGCTCCAGCGACTCGAAGGGCCGGCCGGTCGAGGGATCCAGACCGTTGTCGACCAAGGTGCGGGCTTCGGCCAGCTCCTGCCGCAGCGCCGACTCGGTCCGATCATCCAGGCGCACGAGGAGCACCTGGCGGATGCCGAACCCGGCGACCGCACCGGTGACGACGAGCAGGACCAGATAGGCGGCCACCATCCGGCTGCGGGTGCTGGCGAGCACGCCGGCATGCCTGGCCGGCTCCGACGGGTCCGGCGCGGCGTCCGCGCTACCGGTGACCACCCGCACGGCTCGATCGTCGGGGCCGGTGCTCTGTCGCACCGTGCCCGCGCCCTTCTCCTGCGACGTGCTGACCCGGTTCTTGACGGCCGAGGCCGCGCCGCCCGGGGTCGTCTCGTCGTGCCGTTCCTGCACCAACGGCCGCCCTTTCGCCCTGTGGTCCAGAACCCTAAGCACACTGGGGGCGGGAACGCCAGCACCGAGCGTCGTCAGCCGTGCCGCCTGCAGCGAACGTGAGGACGGTTCCCGGGCTGACGGGACGTCAGGTTGGCAACTACGGTCGGCCGTCCTGTCCTGGACGCCGACGCCCGCGCGGGTGTCGCCGTGGCGAGTGCCGAAGGGGGCCACCACATGACCGCCGACACCGGTGCCGAGGAGGCCAACGTCGAGTTGGTCCGGGGGTTCTGGAACGCGCTCGGCCGCCGGGACTTCGACGCCGTCGGTTCCTACATGGCGCCGGACGGCCACTACGTCGACGTCGCGGTGAAGGACATCGACCCGGGCGCCCGCGGGCCCGAGCAGACCGCCGCCCGCCTGCGGCTGGGGCTCGGCCCGCTCCACGCCTACGAGCTGCACGACGGCCCCATCGTGGCCTCCGGTGGCTACGTGATCACCGAGCACAGCGAGACCTGGACGTGGGAGCCCGGCGTGTCGGTGACCCTTCCCTTCACGTCGGTCATGCAGGTCGGCGACGCCAGGGTCGGCCGCTGGTGGGACTACTTCGATCTCGCCACGGTCACCAACGCCGCACCGCAGTGGTGGCTCGACCACATCGCGGCCGGCTACAGGTAGACCGGGTGCCCGGGCACTCGGTGCGCGAGGCGCCCGCCCCTCGCTAGCTCGTGCCGCCTTCCCGGGCCCGCTTCGTGTACGTGCCCGCGGTGAGGGCGGCGTACGACCGGGAGACGATGGCCTCGAGGACGTCGAGGTCGACGGCGGTCAGGTCGTTCACGTAGATGCACCCGACACCGGTCGTGTGCGGCCCGAGCTGTTCGAGCAGCTCCGCGTGTGCCCCCCACTCCGTCCACGACGTAGACGGTGGTCGCCGCCTTGCGAGCGGCGAAGCCGGCGGCCGCCGTGTCGCCCTGGCGGCCACTCGCGTACTTGTAGTGGTAGCGGCCGAACCCGACGATGCTCCCCCACATCCGGGGCTCCTCGCCGGTGGCGCGACGCATGAGCTCGACCATCGTCTCGGCGTCGCGTCGACGCATGGGTGAAGAGATCCCACCGAGGTAGTCCCGCACATCCGGTTCCATGCGCCCACTCTGCCAGGGCACCCCGCGCCCCGTCCGTCGCACCCTGTTCAGCGACGTGAACTGGTGGGCCCCGGCCAAGGCGAGCACCGTGGCCTACGATGCCCTCGCGCGCCGGATGCACCGGCCCGAGGGGAGGGTCGACGTGACGCACAACGGGTTCAGGGGTCTCATCGTTGCGACGGCCATGTGTGCCGCGACCCTGGGAGCGGCGGGCGGCGCGACCGCCGCGCCGGCAGGTGCCTCCCTCTGTGAGAGCCCTCCGGGTGCCCCGGCACAATTTGGCACCGCGGCCGCCGGGCTCGCCGGGCGCGGTGGCAAGTCCCGCGAGCCGGACCTGGGCCAAACGCACGAGGACATGCCGGCCTCGGCCAAGGGCCGCGCCGGACAGGACTTCACCGCCCGGATCCCCGTCTATGTCCACGTGGTCACGGACGGCGCCATCGGGAGCCTGACGACGAAGCAGATCAACGACCAGATCCGCGTGTTGAACCTGACGTTCGCGGGCGGCGAGGGTGGCGCCGACACCGGGTTCTCGTTCCAGCTGGCCGGTGTCACGCGCACGGACAACGCGGCCTGGTTCTATGCGGGCCCGAGCGGCGTCCACGAGAACTCGATGAAGAGCACCCTCCGGCAGGGAGGGTCGAACGCGCTGAACTTCTACTCGACGACCGCCGGCCCCTACCTCGGCTGGGCCTACTTGCCCGACATCCTGACCAAGCCCGGACAGGCGCACCTGGACGGCATCGTCATCGACTGGGAGTCGATCCGCGGCACGTCGACGACCTACGCGGGCACGTTCGACCAGGGCGAGACCGCGACCCATGAGGTCGGCCACTGGCTCAACCTCGAGCACACTTTCTTCGGAGGCTGCAGCGCGAAGGGCGACTTCGTCGCCGACACCCCGGCGCAGAAGACACCGACGTCCGGGTGCCCGGTGGGCAAGGACACGTGCACGGCCCCTGGGCTCGATCCGATCCACAACTACATGGACTACTCGTTTGACTCCTGCTACACGGAGTTCACACCCGGCCAGGCGCAACGGATGAGCGACGCCTGGTTGCTGTTCCGAGCGGGTCAGTAGCGGCCGGCACCGGTCCTCACGTCGCGGTCGCTCGGTCCGACCCCTTGCGTGCGGGCGCGGGCGCCTGCGGGCCGCCAGTCGACGCCCGCACGCCGACGCCGGGCACGAACCTGCCGACCCGTTCGGCATAGGCGTAATAGGCGTCGCCGTGCGTCGCCACGAGGTGGGGCTCTTCGACGCAACGGACCTGGAGCTCGAGCGCGGCGACGAGCACGGCGAGCCCGACGAGCGCGACCGGGTTGGGCACCATGAGAGTGAGGCCGATCGCGGTGATGAGCATCGCCGAGAAGATCGGGTTGCGGACGAGCGCGAACGCTCCGCCGGTGACGAGGTCGGTGCGCTCGGACGGGTCGACGCCGATCCGCCAGGAGGCACCCATCGAGAGCTGTGCCTCAAGCGTGGCTACGACGCCTGCAGACCCGACCGCGAGCCCGATCCAGTTGAGCCACGAGCGGTCGAACATCGAAACAGGGTCGAGCCCGAGCAGCGCGGTCGCGGGCGCGGCCACACCGACGATCAGAGCGAGGCCGAACAGGATCCCGGCGAACCACTCGACCGACCCTGCCCGGCCGCGCAGCCCGCGGAACCCGCTGTCGCCGGTGCGACGCCGGTGGATCAGCGTCCGCAGGCCGAACGCGACCATGAACCACGCGGCGTAGAGCGCGAAGGCAGCTGCTGCCATCACCGCACCGTCAGCACTCCATCTCAACGGTGCGTTGGCGCCCGACCCGAGAAGGTGCACGGCCGAGAGCAGGGCGCGCTGCGCCGTGTCGATGGTCGAGCTCAGGCACGGCCGTCGAGGTCCGCATGGTGGGCGTCGACCTCGAGCTCGAGGTCGACGAGATCGGCCAGGGCGTGCGCCAACCGCGGCGAGCTGAGCTCGTAGCGGACCTGGCGGCCCTCACGCTTTGCCCGCACGAGCCCGCAACCGCGCAGGCACGCCAGGTGGTTCGACACGTTCGTACGCCCGGCACGGAGGGCGACGGCCAGGTCGGCCGGATACGCAGGCCCCGTGAGGAGGCTGAGCAGGATGCGACGGCGCGTCGGGTCAGCGAGCGCCGTGCCCACCCGCTCCAGCGCATCCGTGGTCACAAGGGCTGAGGTCACCCGGCGGATAGTACAGCCTGTGCTGAATTCAGCAAAGCCTGACACGAGCGGGGTGGCCGGACGCGTCGTGCTCAAGCGGCGCGAGGGGCGAACATCATGACGCCCACCCCCACCAGGCAGAAGGCGGCACCGGCGAGGTCGTAGCGATCGGGTCGGAAGCCGTCCGCGACGACGCCCCAGGCGAGCGACCCGACGACGAAGATGCCGCCGTAGGCGGCGAGGACGCGTCCGAAGTGGGGGTCGTCCTGCAGGGTGGCGACGAACCCGTAGGCGGCCAGCGCGCCGATCCCGGCGCCGACCCAGGCGATGCCCCGGTGCTCCCGGACGCCCTGCCAGACCAGCCAGGCGCCCCCGATCTCGGCCACCGCGGCGACGACGAACAGGACCAGAGCGCGCACCACCGACATGCCCGGGAAGCTACCGGTGGCCCGCGTCAGCGGGGAGATTCGCCGAGGCGCCTTGGCCTACGTGTGGGCTCGAAGGTCTACGGTCAGGTCATGTCCGCGACCCACCAGATCGCCGATGCGGCCCAGCGCAGCGCCTCCACAGCTCTCGGCGAGCTGAGCCACCTCGACTGAGGGCCGAGTGGACAGCGACATGGGCTTCTACAGGACCCAGATCGTCCCCCGGTTCGCCGACATCGCCCTCAGGGGCCGCGAGCTCAGCCGGTTGCGGGCACGCGTCGCCGCAGGCCTCGAGGGAGAGGTGCTGGAGGTCGGCTTCGGCAGCGGCCTCAACGTCCCCCACTACCCGCCGGCGGTCACGCGGGTGCGCGCCGTCGAGCCGGCGACCGTCGCCCGCAAGCTCGCTGCCCGCCGCGTCGCGGAGAGCTCCGTGCCGATCGACTACGTCGGTCTCGACGGCGAGGACCTGCCCCTCGATGACGCCAGCGTCGACCACGTCCTCACCACCTGGACGCTGTGCACCATCCCCGACGTCGACCGGGCACTCGCCGAGATCACCCGGGTCCTTCGCCCCGGCGGCGTCCTCCACTTCCTCGAGCACGGTCGCTCCCCGGACCCTGGCGTAGCTCGCTGGCAGGACCGGCTCACCCCACTGCAACGGCGGCTCGCCGGCGGCTGTCACCTCAACCGGCCCATCCAGGACCTCGTCGCCCGCCCGGGCCTCCAGGTCGACGAGGTCGACAACTACTACGTCACGCGGCCCAGGCCCCTCGGCTACATGTACGAAGGCACGGCCACCAGGACCTGATCCGGCGGGAGCCCGCCCGCCGTCCGACCAGATGCCGGGCATATGTGCGTCTTGACTTACGGTTGATGATGACTTACCGTGCGCTTCCACTAACCGAGTGGAAGGGAAGCATGATGCTCCAGAACGCCGACACCGACGTGCGAGTCGAGGTGGCGGTCGACGCGCCGATCGAGCAGGCCTTCGCGACCTTCGTCGAGCGGTGCGACGACTGGTGGCCGCGGATGTACCGGCTGAGCGAGGCCGAGCGCACCGACGTGCGGATCGAGCCCGAGGAGGGCGGCCGCTGGTACGAGGTGACCGCCGACGGCGGAACCTGCGACTGGGGTCACGTCCGTGTCTGGGACCCACCCCGCCACCTCGAGCTGAGCTGGCAGATCGACGTGGCCTTCGCCCCCGAGCCCGATCCTGCCAAGGCGAGCACCGTCGAGGTCCGCTTCGCACCCGAAGGGGCTGATCGCACCCGGGTGACCGTCATCCACAGGGACCTCGAGCGTCACGGTGAGGGGTGGGAGTCGATGCGTGCGTCCGTGGCCGACCAGGGTGGCTGGCCCGGCATCCTCGACGCCTACGCATCGCTGGTCGCGGCGACGCCCTGACGCTGCGCCTCGCCACCAGACCGCCCCTGGCAGCGGACGGGGGTAGGCCGGCACGCGACCAGCTCGGCGTAGCGTGGCGCGATCGCCGACCTACCCCCTGACTTCGCCGCCGATCTCCGGAACCCTGGGCACTGGCCCGAGCTCGAGGACAGCCTGTGGCGATCACCGGCACTTGTCGAGCTCACGTACGGCCGCCTCTGGCGGCTCGTGGCCGAGGCTCTGCCGACCGCAACCGCCCGGGTGCTCGACGTCGGCTGTGGCCACGGCGCGCTCAGCCTCGAGCTCGCTCGAGCCGGCCACGACGTCACCGCGATCGACCCCGACGAGACCGCGATCAGCCTCGCCAGGCGCACGGCGCACGAGCGCCGTGCCGGCCAACTGACCTACCACCAGGCAGACGTCGAGTCCTGGGACGCCGACCAGGGCGAGTACGACGTCGTCGTCACCACCCGAACCCTTCACCACGTCACCGACCCCGCGGAGGCGATCGCCAACATCGGGCGCTGGCTACGGCCGGGCGGCCGGCTCGTGTGCGTCGACTTCCTGCACGACCGGTTCGACAACCGGGCCGCCCGCTGGCTGGCCCAGACCCGCGGACTGCTCGAGGCCACCGGCATGTACCGCAGCGACGGCCACCTGCCCGCCGAGCCCGACGCGGCGGTCGAACGCATCGACTGGGAGTGGGCGCAGGACCACGTCGTCGAGCACCAGCTCCACGGCTCCGCGGCCATCGAAGGACCCCTCGGCCGTCTGTTCCCCACCCATGCCCGCAGCTGGCACCCCTACCTGTACTGGGACCTCCTCGCCGGCCTGGCCGCCGCCGACCCGCACAAGGAGCGCGCCACCGCCACCCTGATCGCCGCGTGGGAGGAGTCCATGATCGCGGCGGGCACGCTGTCACCCGTGCTCATGCGCTTCGTGGCGACCCGGCGGGCGGTGGCGACCGTCCTGGACGAGCCCGCCGTGGGGACCGCATGAGCACGAACGTCCCGCACAGTGCGCAGGTGCCGCCGGAAAGCACGGACGCCGTCACCGAGACCGGCGTCGTGGAGACGGTCCGGGACGGCTACGACGCCGTCTACGACGCCCTGCCGCGGAGCGACACGTTCAACGGGATCTGGCGGACCAACGCCTACCGCGGCGAGTTCCCCGCGGAGTTCGCCCACATCGGTTTCCTCACGCTCGCCGAGGCGCGCCGCCTGCTCGACCTCCTCGAGCTGGCCGACGGCGACCTGCTCGTCGACGTCGCCTGCGGCGCGGGCGGGCCCGGACTGTGGGCGGCCCGAGAGACCGGCGCATCGCTGATCGGGATCGACCCGTCGGCAGCTGGCCTCGCCGCCGCCCGCCGGCGAGCATCCCGCGTGGGGCTCGACGAACGAAGCCGGTTCCAGCTGGGGACCTTCGAGCACACCGGCCTGCCCGACGGGGCCGCCGACGCCGTCATGAGCATCGACGCCTTCCAGTACGCACCGGACAAGCAGGCGGCGATGGCCGAGTTCCTGCGCATCCTGCGCCCCGGTGGTCGTGTCGGCTTCCTGTGCTTCGAGGTGGACGCCAGGAGGGTGGAGGGCGTCCCGGTCCTGGGTGTCGACCCGGTCGCCGACTACGCATCGCTGCTCGACGGGGCCGGCCTCACCGTCGAGGCGTACGAGGAGACGCCCGGATGGGCCGAACGCGTCCAGGCCGCGTTCGATGCCGTCGTCGACGCCGCGGACGTGCTGGCGACCGAGATGGGTGAGCGAGCCGCGGCCGGTGTCCTCGCCGAGGCGACGCTCACGGTCGAGCTGAAGCCCTACCGCCGACGCATCCTCGCCGTCGCGGCGAAGCCGACCTGACCGGTTCACCTAGGCCGAGGAGTCGGCACTCGTGCTGTCCGATCCGTTGCCGGCCACGGCAGGGGGATCGGAGGGCAGGTCATGCCCGGCCTTGATGAGCGGGCGCCGGATGCACAGGTCGGTCAGCTCGGCCTCGCGCCAGTGCCTGATCCGTCGGGCCGACGGCTCCTTCTCGATCTGGCACGCCAGTCCCTTCAGCGTCTGGTCGTCGCCGAGGATCTCGGCGGCGGCCGCGCACCGGCCCTGTTGATCGGCGTCCCTGGCGACGTCCAGCAGGCTCGAGGCGGTGCGGATCCCCAGGCTGCGCAGGTGGCTGATCCGGCTCCTCGCCTCGCCGTCCTGGCCCTCGGCCTTCTCACCGTCTCGGCCCTCGACCTTCTCGCCGTCACCGTCCCCGCTGGCGCGGTCCTCGCCCTCGTCCACCAGCAACACGAGCATGGCCTGGTCAGACCAGTCGACGAGGCGCTCGACCGGCATGCGGGTGTTCACCATCATCGACACCAGGTCGGACTTGGCCAGCGAGGGGATGTCGCTGATCCCCTCGGACTCGAGACGGGCGCTCTCGTAGATGTCGATGCCGTCGATCTGGGTCAGCGCCCGGGGTGTGGAGAACGTCGTGGCGAACGCTCGCTGCACCCATCCGTCCTTCTTGCCGGGGAGATCGCCGATCAACGACGTCATCAGCAGGCCGATGCCCTGGAGCACCGTGATGGGGACGACGCCGGCCAAGAAGGCGATGGCCCACCACACGTTCTCCGCCAATCCTGAGGGCTCGAGCAGCACGTTGATCAGGTAGGCGATCACCACGACAGTCACCAGCCGGGTCGTGATCTGGTTGTAGAGCTTGGGTCGGAGGTCGCCTTGGAAGTAGCCGCGGAGCACCAGGAAGACGGCGAAGAAGTAGGCGCCGAGGAACGCCATGGTGGCGGCGCTGGGCGTCGGGTCGAGCACCTGGAAGAAAGAGAGCTGCACCCCGCTTTCGGCCTCTCGGGCGTCGGCGGCGGCTGCTTCGGCGGCTGCGGCCGCCTGGTCGGCGTCTTCCGGCAGCGCTGGTTCGCTCGTCGAGGTGGTCGACGAGCCGGTGCTCTCGGCGGCGATGGCGTCGGCGGTGTCGCGGTTCCGGTCCGCCTCGGCAGCAGCGGCCTGGGTGTCGGACACGTCCCCGTCGTCCGCCGCCGCCTGCGCCCGCTCGGAGGCCGACTCGGTGGCCGCCACCACGGCCGAGAGCTCGTTGGAGCCGGCGAAGTCGAACGACTTCGTGGGAAGGATGAGAACGGTCCAACCGAGGCTGATGAGGATCGTGGCCACGATGATCGGCGAGTGGCGCCCGCCCAGGAAGCGCACGGAGTCGGTCGAGAAGCCCGACGCCTCGGCCAGCTGGTCGCCGTAGCGGGCGTCGACGTCGGCCAGCGTCTCCATCTGCGGGTCCATGCGGAAGATGGCCCGGACCCACCCGCTCCTGATGGTGCCGACCCGCTGGCGGTCGAACTGGAAGTACATGAGCGCCGGGAACAGCGACAGCACGGCGGTGTAGATGACCTGGACGAGCCTCGACACGAGCCGGCTCTCCAGGCCCTGCTTCACATGGAGGCCGCCCTCCATGACCAGGAAGCTCTTGGCGTCGGTGCCGACGAAGATGGCGATGGCCGGAAGGACCGCCCCCACCACGATCACCACCAGCAGCATGGCGACGTACTTCGTCTGCCGGGCGGTGTCGTTGCCGTCGTAGTAGGCGTCGCCGAGGCCGAACTCGACGTCACCCTCCTCGGTGTCGGCAATGCGGGCCGCATCGGCGCGCTTGCCCTCGCGAACTGCGGCCACGAGCAGGGCGACGACCACACCGGTGGCGAACGCCGACGTCGTCACGATGACCTCGGTCCGATAGAGGGTGCCGTGCACGATCACGTCGAAGACGACGGCCGTGAGCGCCGCCAGCGTCACGGCCCACACGACGAACCAGCACCGGAGGGACCTGCCGCCAGGCGCACACTCGCGGACGCGCAGCTGGTGACGCTGCCGCAGCGGGCGTAGATGGTCGGCGAAGGGAGCGAGCCTCTTGCCGTCGAACTCCCGACGCGCCAGTGGCGCCAGGCAGAGGTCGCCGTAGTCGTTG
>Ga0299907_10001772_pt1 | contig 12708 bp, 13 predicted proteins | sample RVTome_16_FD_198680 | JGI IMG/M metagenome (GOLD analysis project Ga0299907, IMG submission 198680) | Soil microbial communities from uranium-contaminated site in the Upper Colorado River Basin, Wyoming, United States - RVT152D67 (version 2) ... | reverse complement strand
CTCCAAGCGCAGAAAGCGCGCCGCGTTCATCGCGGGCTCAGCCCCTGAGGTGCTCGTTGAAGAACGCGATGGTCCGCTCCTGGGCCAGCCGGGCCGCGTCCTCGTCATAGCGGGGCGTCGTGTCGTTGTGGAAGCCGTGGTTCGCGCCCTCGTAGACGTGCACGGTGAACGTCTTCCCGTGCGCCTCGAGCGCCTCACGGTACTCCGGATACCCCGCGTTCACGCGCTCGTCGAGCCCCGCGAGCTGGATCATGAGCGGCGCCCGGATGTTCGAGACCTCCTCGAGCGGCGGGGCGGAGCCGTAGAACGGCACGCCCGCGCCCAGATCGGGGAGCTGCACGGCGAGCTGGTTCACCACGCCGCCGCCGTAGCAGAACCCCACGGCGCCGATCCGCCTCGTGGTGTCCTCGTGGTCCCGCAGGAAGCGGAACGCGGCCACCCAGTCCTCCATCATGACGTCCCGGTCGAGCTGCCGCTGCATCTCCCGGCCTTCGTCGTCGCTTCCGGGGTATCCGCCCAGCGGCGTGAGCGCGTCGGGACCGAGGGCCACGAAGTCGGCTGCGGCGAAGCGACGGACCACGTCTTCGATGTACGGGTTGAGGCCTCGGTTCTCGTGGATCACCAGCACGGCCGGCTTCGGCTCGGTTCGGCCCTCCGGCCATGCCATGTACCCGCGCATCGTCCCCGATCCGTCGGGCGACGGATAGGTGACGTACTCCTGCCGGATCGCGGGGTCGTCCGCAGGGACCTGCGCGGCCCACGCGTACTCCGGCTGTAGCGCGTCGAGGACGGCGAGGGCCGCGGCACCGCCGCCCACCACCCGCGCGGCCCCTTCGAGGAAGTCGCGCCGCGTGATGGACCCGTGCACGTAGCCGTCGAACAGCTTGAGGATTTCCTGGGGGAACTCCCGCGCCTTCCTGCGCTCGTTCATGTCCGCTCCTCTCTACGCTACGCTTCCGGCTCGATCGAGAGCTCGGTCGTGATGTCGATGGTGCCCGTGAGGGAGCGGTACACGGGGCACTTCTCGGGGTGCGCCTCGAAGGCGCGCTCGATCGCGGCCCGCTGGTCCTCGCTCGCCTTCAGCCGGTACCTCACGTGGATCCGCCGGATCACGAGCACGCCGTCCTCCGTGGTCTCGATCTCGCCGGTGGTCTCGCCCTTGAGTCGTCCCTCGTCCGCCCTGACGCCGCGCGCTTCCAGCGCGCCCCCGAAGGTCCCGGTCAGTCAGCCGCCGGCCGCGGCCACGAGGTAGTCGAGCGTGGTCGCGACCTCCCGTTCCGGCGTCACGCCGTAGTGCTCGGCGATCGCCGAGTGCACGCCGAACTCCACGGGCTCGTCGGTGGCCGGCAGGTGCGCGTGGCGCAGCGGCCCACGGTCACGACACACGATGACGGTCGAACGGTAGACGACGTCTCCCATCTGACTCTCCCGGCTCGAGACGACCGGACCGACGACGTCGAGGAAGTTCCCGATGACGTGCGGCGTCGGACCCGGATCGTGTCACCGTCGTATGATGGAGGGATCACCCGCGCGAGGCCACGCCCGCCCGATGCGGAGGGAGATGGACGGGGCACCCGGAGAGGAATACGGTCTGACGAAGGAGCGGAGGCGGGGTCTCGCCGAGCTCCAGAATCGGACGCTTCGCTACTTCGTGGATCTGGCCGATGTCGAGAGCGGCCTCGTCCCGGACAGCACGCGGGAGAACGCGCCCGCGAGCATCGCCGCCACGGGTCTGGGGCTCTCCTGTCTGGTCGTGGCCTGCGAGCGCGGTCGGATTTCGCGGCGGGAGGCGAGCCGGCGGGTCCTCAGGACGCTGCGCACGTTCCGGGACGGGCCGGCGGCCGACGGCCGCGGAGGCTTCTTCTACCACTTCCTCGACATGAAAAGCGGCCGCCGCGCGTGGAGGAGCGAGGTCTCCACGATCGACACCTGCTTCGTGCTCGCCGGGGCGCTGACGGCGCAGCGGTACTTCGATGGTGATCGGGGTACCGAGCGCGAGGTGCGCGAGCTGGCGGACGCGATCTACCGTCGGGTCGACTGGCGCTGGGCGCTCGCCGGTGGCCGGACGGTGTCGCACGGGTGGACGCCCGGACACGGATTCCTCCGCGCGCGCTGGAGCGGCTACAACGAGGCCCTGCTCCTCCAGGTGCTCGCCCTCGGATCGCCCACGCATCCGATCCCGCGCGCCTCGTACGCGGCGTGGACCGAGACCTACCGCTGGAAGCGGCTGTACGGGCTCGATGTCCTCTACGCGGGGCCCCTGTTCATCCACCAGCTCCCGCACGTATGGATCGACCTGCGGGGGATCCGGGACGCGCCCATGCGGGAGCGCGGGCTGGACTATTTCGAGAACAGCCGCCGAGCGACCCTGGTTCAACAGCGGTACGCGATCCGCAACCCGCGGGGTCTGGAGGGCTACGGCGAGCACGTGTGGGGCCTGACCGCGAGCGACGGCCCGGGTCCCGCCGAGCTCGAAGTCGATGGCAGGGTGCGCCGCTTCTGGGACTACCGGGCGCGCGGGGTTCCGTGGGGACCGGATGACGGCACCCTGGCTCCGTGGGCCGTGGCCGCATCGCTCCCGTTCGCGCCCGGGCTCGTCGCCCGCACGCTGGAGGAGATCGATCGTCGCTATCCGGAGGTGATCAGCGAGCTCGGGTACAAGTGCAGCTTCAATCCGACGTACCCGGGGGAGGAAAAACCCGGGAGGGGGTGGGTGTCGAAGGGGTACTACGGGCTCGACCAGGGACCCGTCGTGCTCATGATCGAGAACTTCCGCAGCGGGCTGATCTGGAGGCTCATGCGGAGCTGCCCGTACGTCGTGCGCGGTCTCAAGCGCGCCGGCTTCCGCGGAGGGTGGCTGGACGATTAGGCCCCAGATCGTGTCGCCCTCGTACAGGATGGACTGGAAACACGCGCTCGAGGCCCCTCCTTCCCCCCGGCGGCGGGGCCGGGCGCCTTCGTTCAGGGTGTGAGCGGCCTCTCTCGCTCGAGCGCAGCGACCTGGCGCAGGGCCGAACTCAGATCGGTGTACTCGAAACGGATGCGGCCGTCGGCGTCCGTGATGAAGTACTCGGGAGTTCCCCACGCGTTGAACGCCCGGATCGCCTCGCGGCGTGTGTCGTGGTAGAGGGTGATCTCCACGTTCTTCTCTCGCAGGAAGGCATCGAGCTCCGGCGACGGGGGTTGCTCCGCGATCACGATAGCGGCGATCCCCCGAGCCTCGAGCTCGTTCGCGAGCCTCTCGATCTCGGGCAGCGCTTCGATCGCCGCGCCGCAGTAACGATCCCACATGGTCACGAACGCGACACGACCGGCGGCGATGTCCCGGAGCGTCCGCGTCTGCCCGTCGCGCGTCTTGAGCCGGACCGGGTCGGGAAGCGAGCGCATGGTCGCATCCTCGAGCGTACGGTCGTGCATGGCCGTGCGGGCGGCCTCCACGCGGTCCTGCCACACCGCCTCGTCGTACGCCGAGCCGAGGCGATCGCGTATGGAGTCGGCGAATGCAGGTGTCGTCGCCGGATCGGCGGCCACGCGGGCGAATGTGGAGAGCGCGGCATCCGCCCGGCCGAGCTCGAGCTGCGCCTCGGCGATGCGCCGGAACATGCCCGTGTCCCAGCCGATGGCCGCCGCCCGCGCCAGCGTCGCGGCTCCGCGCTCGGTCTCGCCCGCGTCGATCAACGTGTTGCCGAGCGTGGCGAGAACCGATTGGATCGGCCGTTCGAGTCGCCGCAGGTTCTCCTCGACCGTGAGGTGCAGCGGTCGGTCGTCATCGGAAGGGGACTCCAGCCGGGCGAGCTCGCCCTCGAGCAGCGTGATCGCCCGGGGGCGAAGCGCCGGGATCGGGGCGATCGCCCGAGCCCCGTTCACCCGCCCCGTCGGCCAGACCTCCAGATAGCGGTCCGCCCACAGCCCGGCGAGCTCCGCGTCACCGGTTCCCGCGGCGAAACCGAGCCCCTGGCCGAGGAGGTGACCGTAGCCCGGCCCTGTCCGCACGGGCTCGTCGTCGACCGTGCCCCAGATCGAGTCGAGCCGGGCGATCACGTAGGCGGTGTCGGCGTAGTGCGGCATGAGGATCTCGTGGATGATCCGGTGTTGCAGGGTCTGGGTGTGGCGCGGGAAGGCGACGAGCAATCGCTCGCGCCAGTGGGCTTCGCGAGTCGAGTCCTCGGCCCTGCGCGCGGACCACATCGTCGCGGCGAGCTGGTCGCCGTCGAGGCCAGTCCGGCCGCGCAGCTTCGCGTCCAGCCGGGCGAAACGGTCCTGAAACGCCGCCAGACCGCTGTCGGCCCACGCCTGCTCGCCCATGACGAGGGGCTCGAAGAAGGACACGAGCGACAGGCTGCGCGGCTCGTCCGGGTACAGCCGCGCCAGCTCGCGCGCCGACTCGAACGCCAGCTCCCAGTTGCGGCCCATCAGGTCGTTCGACCTCTGCTCGAGGGCGGCGGCCAGCGGTCGGCCCTCGTCGTGGATGACTAGCTCCCACAGACGGCGATCGTTGGCGTCGACGACACTCCCATCGGGAGCCTCGACGGCGAATGCCGCGAACACGATGGAGTCCGGCAGCGTGAACTCGCCCCGGTATTCCCCATCGTCGTCGCGCTCGAGCGTCGCCAACACCGTGCTCGTCATGCCGCCGTTGTACGACTCGTCGTCGCGGTCCCTCAGCCGCGCGCGCAGCCTGAGCGTGGGGTAGGACGCCAGGGCGGCCTCGGGTGTGTAAGCGACAGCGATGGCCGCCCCACGGAGCGGCCGTTCGGGCTCGAACCGCAGATCGCTGGCGTGAGCCCCCGCATCCCTCACCTGTACGGCGATGAACCCGGCCGCCAGCAGGAGCCCGATGGCCGCGACCCGTGCTGCGGCGCGTGTGATCCGGGGCGCTCGCGGGTCCGACGTGGGTAGGATGACGCGATCTCCGGCGGCTCGTCGGGCGACGACCGCCTCGAGCAGTCCATCGGGCGGCCCGACGGGGTGAAGGCCACCCGCTGCCTCGCTCAGGGACCGGATGGAGAGAACGAGGGCGCGGCACCGCGCGCACGCCTCCAGGTGCGCCGCGACGTGCTCCCTCCGCAGGCCGGTCAGCTCGCCATCCTCGAATCGGTGCAACGTGACTTCGCGCGGATGTCCGATCGGCATGCTCACGCCCTCCCTCCAAGAAGCTCCTGAAGCGCCTTTCGCGCCCGGAAGAGACGCACCTCCGAGGCGCCCTTCGTGATCCCCAGCACGGCGGCCGTCTCGCGGTGCGTGTACCCCTCGATCTCCTTCAACACGAACACCACCCGAAGCGGATCGGGAAGGAGGGCGAGCGCCCGCTCGAGAGCGATCTTGTCGATCGCCGGGGTCGTCTCATCCACGGGGCGATCGTCCGGCCGCCGGTCTCCGTCCAGAGACCGGGTCCGGCGCCGGTCACGCAGACGCATCAGCGACGCGCGCACCGCGATCCGCTTCAGCCACCCCTCGAACGAGCCCCGGCCGTCGAACGCGGCCACCGCCTCCGGCAGCCCGACGAAGACATCTTGCGCGATGTCCTCCGCGTCCTCCGCGTCCGCGGTGATCCTTCTGGCGGCGTCATAGACGACCGTGGCGTACTCCCGGTACAGCGAGGCCAGGGCATCCGTCGACCCGTTCCGCACGTCCCGGAGCAGGTCGCAGAGGTCCGTCCGGTCGACCAGGGTAGTGAACCTTCCTCCTCTGAGTGCGCCCCTCATCAACCAAGATGCACGAGACCGGCGAAAGCTTACACGGCTGTCCGCAATGGCGGGGTGGCCGAGGCCGCGCCTCGTGATCGAAGCCGGTTCAGCCGCGCTCCGAGATCGAAGCCGGTCAGCCGCGTTCGACCGCGCGGCCGATCACCTCGAGGAAGTTCTCGACCACGCGGTGCGTGAGGCCCCAGATCGTGTCGCCTTCGTAGAGGATCGACGGGAACACGCGCTCGAGTCCCTGATCCTGGAGCCGGAGCTCCGAGCGGGCCCCGGGATCGTGGAGCGTGGAGAGCGGCACCCAGAGGTGGTACTGGATCTCGTAGTTTGGAGAGATCTCGGGTTCCTCCTCGATCCAGGCGACGTGGGACGAGACGACGATCGAGGGGCTACCGCGGGTCACGGGGTGGACATCGTCGAGACGGCCCACGAACGCGCCCCGTGGCAGCGGGATGCCGAGCTCCTCGTGGGTTTCGCGGCGCGCGGTGTCGATCGAGTCGGCGTCGGACGGGTCCACGTGGCCGCCGGGGAACGCCATGTGACCGGACCACCGGTCGCCGGGGAGCTCGGCCCGCCGGACGAACAGGAGCGCGAGATCGGACGGCACAGGCCGGACGATGAGCGCGACGGCGGCCAGGCGATCGGCCGCGCCGGGCTCGGCGCGCGTCGGGTCCGAGCGGGCGAGGGCCGCGCGGAGCGCCTCGCGGCCGGGGGCCGGGTCCCGGCTCACCGCGAGCCCCCGGTTTCCTCGAGCAGCCCGAGATAGCTCTCGTAGCGCCGCCGGCTGATATCGCCGGCCTCGACGGCGGCCGTCACGGCGCAGCCGGGCTCCGACCGGTGGAGACAGTCGTTGAACCGGCAGCCCTCGCGGGCCGCGAGGATCTCCGGGAACCCGATCGAGAGATCCACGGGGGCGACCTCCCACAGGGCGAGGGTCTGGAGCCCGGGCGTGTCGGCCACGTAGCCGCCGCCCGGGTATGGATAGAGCGCCGACGCCACGGTCGTGTGGCGGCCGCGGCCCTGCCGCTCTCCCACCGCTCCCACGCGCAGGTCGAGACCGGGGATCAGGGCGTTCAGGAGGCTCGACTTCCCCACGCCCGACTGTCCGCTGAGCACCGTGATCCGGCCGCGCAGCCGCTCCTCGAGCTCGCCGAGGGCGCGGCCCACGGCGGCGCTCGTGAGCAGGAGGTCGTAGCCGATCCGGACGTACGTCTCGAGCGGGGCGGGGAGCGCGCCCGGCTCCTCGTCGATCTTGTTCACGACCAGGAAGCGGTCGAGCTCGTTCAGGTCGGCGAGCGCCAGCAGGCGGTCGATCATGAGCCAGTCGGGGTCGGGCGAGGCGAGCGCGGCGACGACGGCCACCTGGTCCACGTTGGCGACGATCACCTGCTCGCGCCGGCGGGACACGCCGTGGCGGGTGAGCGCGCCGTGTCGCGGGAGCACGCGCGCGATCCGCGCGCCCTGCTCGCCCTCGACGGGGTCGAGCTCGACGAGGTCGCCCACGGAGACGATGCGGTCGTCCTTCTGCTTGATGCGTCCCCGGAGGCTGCACGCCACGACGCCGTGCGGGGTGTCGACCTCGTAGACGCCGCCGGAGACGCGAAGCACGCGCCCGGTGAGATGCCCGGACGGCGCGGAGGGGTCTGTGGACGACGACAAAGGAGCGGCGGGCCTAGCGGATGGCCGGGAGACCGGGTCGCGGACTCATTCGCCCTCCGCCGCCGGAAGGCGCGGTGCGGCCGGGTCCCGCTCCAGCAGCTCCTCGAGGCAGTTCCAGCCGAGGAGCGCGCACTTGATGCGGACGGGGAACTTCGACACGCCGGCCAGCGCCCGGAGGTCGCCCAGCCCGGCGTCTTCCAGCAGCGCCTCATCGCCGTGCAGGAGGCGGGTGAAGCGCTCGGAAAGGGCCAGCGCCTCCTCCGCCGTGCGGCCCTTTACGCGCCCGGTGAGCATCGAGGCCGAGGCCTGGCTGATCGAGCACCCGCGACCCGCGAAACGCGCCTCCTCGATGCGACCGTCGGCCACGCGGATCATGAGGTCGATCACGTCGCCGCACAGCGGGTTGTTCATCGTGATGGTGTGGGTCGCGTCCTCGAGGGCGCCCTTGTTCCGGGGGCGGCGGTAGTGATCGAGGATCACTTCCCGGTAGAGCTGGTTGAGCGACGAGGGGATCGCGCGATCCGGTCCTACGTTCCCGGGTTCGGTGGTGTCGGTCATCCCACGGAGGTTACCCCGCCGAACACCTCGGCCGCCATGGCCAGTCCCTCGACCAGGGCGTCGATCTCGTCCGGCGTGTTGTACAGATACAGGCTCGCCCTCGCCGTGCCGGCGAGACCGAAGTGATCCATGAGCGGCTGGTTGCAGTGGTGTCCGGCGCGGATCGCGATGCCGCGCTGGTCCAGGATCGTGGACAGGTCGTGCGGGTGGATGTCGCCATAGGTGAACGAGAACACCGACGCGCGGCCCTCGCGCGGCCCGTACAGCGTGAGACCCGGGATGTCCGACAGCGCCTCGAGCGCGTGCGCGGTCAGCGCGGCCTCGTGCGCGGCGATCGCGTCGAGGCCCACGTCCTCGAGGAAGCGGACCGCCTCGCCGAAGCCCACGGCGCCCGCGATGTTCGGCGTGCCCGCCTCGAACTTGTGCGGCACCGCGGCCCACCTGGAGCCCGCGAAGGTGACCGAGGAGATCATCTCGCCGCCGCCCTGGTAGGGGGGCATCTCCTCGAGGAGCTCACGTCGCGCCCACAGCACCCCGACCCCCGTCGGCCCGCACATCTTGTGGGAGCTGAAGGCGTAGAAGTCGCACCCGAGCGCGCCCACGTCGATCGCGAGATGGGGCGCCGCCTGCGCGCCATCGACCAGCGTGAGCGCGCCGGCCGCCCGCGCGCGCGCCGCGAGATCGCGGACCGGGTTGATGGTGCCGAGGCTGTTCGACACGTGGGTGAACGCCACGAGCCTCGTCCGGGGGCCGAGCAGGCGGTCGAAGTCGGCGAGGTCCAGGCGTCCCTCGGGCGTCACGTCCACGAAGCGGAGCGTCGCGCCCGTGCGCTCGGCGATGAGCTGCCAGGGGACGAAGTTCGAATGGTGCTCCATCTTGGTGAGCAGCACCTCGTCGCCCTCGCCGAGCCGGGACCCGCCCCACGCGGCGGCGACCAGGTTGATCGACTCGGTGGTCCCGCGCGTGAACACGACCTCGGCGGGCTCCGCGGCGCCGATGTGGCGCGCCACCACGTCCCGCGCCCCCTCGTATGCGTCGGTGGCGGCCGCGCTGAGCGCATGCGCCCCCCGGTGCACGTTCGCGTGCTCCTCGCGGTAGTAGCGGTCGAGCCGCGCGAGGACGCGCTCGGGGCGCTGCGAGCTCGCCGCGTTGTCGAGATAGACGAGGGGGTGCCCGTTGACCTCGCGCGCGAGGATGGGGAACTGGGCGCGGAGCGCGGCGACGTCGAGCGGCGCGGCGCGTGGGCGGTCCGTCTGCGGGGTCGTGTGGGCTTCCATAGAAAACCGGGAAGGGGAGGACGCCGGTCAGTCGCCGAGCTTCACCTTGACGTCCTCGCCCTCCACCCGGACCTCGTAGGTTGCGACGGGCACAACGGCGGGCAGCGCCCGCGGCTTGCCGGTCTCGATGTCGAAGCGCGCGCCGTGGAGCGCACAGGTGATCTCCCCGTTCGCGAGATCGCCCGTCGAGAGGGGGAACTCCTCGTGGGAGCACCGGTCCTCGAGCGCGTAGATCTTCCCCTCCCGGTTGACGAGCACGATCGAGGCGCCGCCGACCGTCACGCCCACGAGCTCGTTCTCCGGGACATCGGAGAGCTTCGCGACCGTCACGAACTCGCTCATATTCCCGTCTTCTCCTCGATGGCTTCCAGCAGTCGGCCGCGGACGCCGGTCATCGGGATCCGGTCGAGGACCTCCTCGAAGAACCCCAGCACGAGCAGCCGTTCGGCCTGATCGCGCGTGAGCCCGCGGCTCCTGAGGTAGAAGAGCTGCATCTCGTCCACCGGCCCCGTCGTGGAGCCGTGCGAGCAGCGCACGTCGTCGGCCTCGATCTCGAGGTTCGGGAGCGACGTCGCGTGCGCCCGGTCGCTCAGGAGCAGGTTCCGGTTCGTCTGGTACGCGTCGGTGAGCTGGGCGCCCCTGTCCACGCGGATCAGCCCGCGGAACACGCTCGACGCCTCGTCCGTGAGCGCGCCCTTGAACAGGAGGTCGCTGCGCGCGCTCGGCGCGGCGTGATGCTGGATCGTGTGGTGGTCGAAGTGCTGCTCGCCGTCACCGAGCCACAGAGCGAGCATGTCGCTCGAGCACCCGGGTCCGAGCAGTCGGCTCGAGACGTCGGCGCGCGACAGGTCCGCGCCGAGCTGCACGTTGAACGTGCGCAGCTTCGTGTCGCGGTTCGCCTTCAGGTGCTGGATCGAGAAGTGCTTCACCCCGCGGCCGTAGCGCTGGAGCGCGACGTAGTCGAGCGTCGCGTTGTCGCCGCCCTCGACGATCGCGGCGTGCACCGACAGGGCGTCGAGCGGCTCGGACACGAACTCGTCGATCACCGCGCCCTCGGCCCCCGTCTCCGCCACGACGAGCGAATGCGTGGACACGAGCGCGCCCGGGCGGTCGATGAGCCGGAACACGTGCACGGGCGCGTCGAGCTTCACGTTCTTCGGGATGCGGAGCAGGTACCCGCCGGTCAGGAACGCCTGGTGGAGGGTCCAGAGCTTCTCCTCCATGGGCTCCGGCCGGGCCTCGTAGAGCGCCCGATCGAGGAGCTCCGGGTGCTCGGCGGCAGCCACCGCGAGCGAGCACAGGACGACCCCCTTCGACTCGAGCTCCGGGTCGAGCCGCACGTGCACGACCCGTCCGTTCCGCTGGACGACGATGCCCGCCCGCTCGCCCGAGCGGCCCAGCACCTCCTCGACCACCGCCGGGAGCGCCTCGCGCGACTCGCCGTCCGGCGCGACGGGCTCGTACGACGCGAAGTCGATCTTCGACAGATCGGTGTAGCGCCACTCCTCGGACTTCCGCGTCGGGAGCGGGAGCTCGCCATACCGCTCCCAGGCGGCGCGCCGCGCGGCGAGCAGGTCGGCGGGCTGGTCGAGCCCGGCCGCGAACGTCTCGAAATCGAGCGCACCGGCGGTCTGCCGCGCGTCCCCCGGCGTCGCCGCCGGGGCGCTCATGGTCGTCGGTTCGCTCAAGGTGATTCGTCTCCGTGGTCTCTCGGCTCGCCTAGCCGACCGAGCCTTCCATCTCGAGCTCGATCAACCGATTGAGCTCGATCGCGTACTCGAGCGGAAGCTGCTTGGCCACCGGCTCGATGAACCCGCGCACGATCATCGCCATGGCCTCCGCCTCGGATACCCCGCGGCTCATGAGGTAGAAGAGCTGCTCGTCGCCGATCCTGGAGACGGTCGCCTCGTGGCCGACGGACGCTGTGCTCTCGTCGATCTCGATATACGGGTAGGTGTCGGTACGCGAGGTCTGGTCGAGGAGCAGCGCGTCGCACTCCACGTTGGACTTCGCGCCCACGGCGCCGGCGTACACCTTGCACAGCCCGCGGTACGACGCGCGCCCCAGCCCCTTCGAGATCGACTTCGACGTGATCTGCGACGTGGTGTGCGGCGCGACGTGCACCACCTTGCCGCCCGTGTCCTGGTGCTGTCCGTCGCTGGCGTACGCGATCGAGAGGATCTCGCCGTGCGCGCGCTCGCCCACGAGATAGCACGAGGGGTACTTCATGGTGAGCTTGGAGCCCAGGTTCCCGTCGAGCCACTCCATCTTCGCGTCCTCGTGCACCAGCGCGCGCTGTGTGACGAGGTTGTACATGTTGCTCGACCAGTTCTGGATCGTGGTGTACCGGAAACGGGCGCCCTTCCTGACGATGATCTCGATCACGCCCGAGTGGAACGACTCGGTCGAGTAGACCGGCGCCGTGCAGCCCTCGATGTAGTGCGCCTCGGAGCCCTCATCCGCGATGATCAGCGTGCGCTCGAACTGGCCCATGCGCTCCGCGTTCACGCGGAAATAGGCCTGGAGCGGGATGTCGACCTTCACGCCCTTCGGAAGGTAGACGAAGGACCCGCCGGACCACACCGCGGAGTTGAGCGCCGCGAACTTGTTGTCACCCGCGGGGATCACGGTCGAGAAGTGCTCGCGGAAGAGCTCGGGGTACAGCTTGAGCCCGTCCTCGATCGACTCGAAGATCACGCCCTGCTCGCTCCACTGCTCCTTGAGCGAGTGGTAGACCATCTCGGACTCGTACTGGGCGCCGACGCCCGCCAGCGACTTGCGCTCGGCCTCCGGGATCCCGAGCCGCTCGAAGGTCGTCTTGATCTCCTCCGGGACGTCGTCCCAGGACCGCTCCATGCGGTCCTGCGGCTTGAGATAGAAGTAGATCTCGTCCAGCGTGGCCTCGAGGGTCGAGAGGTCGCCGCCCCACTTCGGCATGGGCTTCGAGTAGTAGATCTCGAGCGCCTTGAGACGGAAGTCGAGCATCCACTCGGGCTCTTCCTTGTGCTCGGAGATCTGCCGGACGATGGCCTCGGACAGACCCGGCCGGGCCTTGAACGTCGGTTTGTCCTTCGTCACGAACCCGTATTTGTACTCGTCGAGTCCGAGCTCGTTGATCGTCGTGTTCTCCGGCATGTGAATCCTCGGTTTCTTCTCGTCGGTGCAGGGGAGGCCGCGGGCGTCGTCAGACCACGGCCTCCGTCTCGTGCAACCAGTCGTACCCCTCTTCCTCGAGCCGGTCCGCCAGCCCCGGTCCGCCACTCTCGGCGATGCGCCCGCCGATCATCACGTGCACGTGATCGGGGTGAATGTAGTTGAGGATGCGCTTGTAGTGCGTGATGAGGAGTACCCCCAGCGCCTCGTCGGCTCCCGTCAGCGTGTTGATGCCGCCCGCCACGACCTTCAGGGCATCGATGTCGAGCCCGCTGTCGGTCTCGTCGAGCACGGCGAGCGCCGGCTCGAGCACGGCCATCTGGAGGATCTCGTTGCGCTTCTTCTCGCCCCCGGAAAACCCGTCG
>Ga0299907_10001771_pt1 | contig 12709 bp, 16 predicted proteins | sample RVTome_16_FD_198680 | JGI IMG/M metagenome (GOLD analysis project Ga0299907, IMG submission 198680) | Soil microbial communities from uranium-contaminated site in the Upper Colorado River Basin, Wyoming, United States - RVT152D67 (version 2) ... | reverse complement strand
TGGAGGTCGTGCGCGGGCCGGCATCGGCGCTGCACTCGGCGTCCGGCGCCGGCGTGGTCAACGTCGTGTCGCGGACGGGACGCGACAGCCCGGGCGCTACGTTACGGGTGCAGGGAGGGGGCTTCGGATTCCGCAAATTCGACGCCCGGGCGGGGGGGCTGTTCGCGGACGGCCGAGGCAGCGCGCTGGCCGCCGCTTCGCACACCGCGACGGACGGATACAGGAGACACAGCGATGCCGACGTTCTCCGCGGCCAGCTGGCGTTCGACTATTTGCCGGGGTCGAGCACACGGGTGACCGTCCAGGCCAGCGGGTCGCGCCTCGACTCGCGCTTGCCTGGCTCCCTGAGCCTGCCGCAGTTCGACGACGATCCCGACGCCGCCGCGCCAGCCGCCACTGCGTTCGGATTCGGACGCATCGACCATAGCTACCGTGCCGGCGCTCGGGTGGAAACGGCCGCCGGCGACGCGGTCGCCGCCGGGTATTTCTTCTACGGCCGCGGGACCCTGTTCCTGCCCATTCCTTCGGAGATCGTGGACGTCGACCTGCGCCGGGTCCAGGGCGGCGGCCGCGTTCGAACGAGCCGCATCGCAGGCCTGCCGCTATCCGCCGCGGTCGGCTTCGATTACGACCGACTCCACGGAACGGATCACCGCTGGGAGAACGATGCCGGCGTCCCCGGTGGACTGCTGGACGACGGACGTCTTTCCGTCCCGGGCCTCGGTGCGTACTCCCAGGCCGAGTGGCACGCCTCCTCCACGGTGACCGCGACTCTCGGGCTGCGGCACGACCGCGTGACCTACCGCGTCGAGAGCGACGTGACGGCCGGCATTCCGCGGCAGGAGACGGCGGTCGACCAGACCTCCCCCAGGCTGGCCGTCGGGTGGCGTCCCGACGCCGTGACGTCGGCGTACGTCTCGGTCGGACGGGGCTTCGAAGTTCCCACTCTCGCCGAAATCGCACCGCGTGTAAGCGACCCGATCCGGTCGGTGCGCCCGAAGTCGCTGTGGAACTACGAGGTCGGCGGGCGGCGCACGCTAGGCAGCCGGGTGCGGGTGGAAGGGGCCGCCTTCCTCGCGGCCGTGCGGGGGGAGTTCGTCCCGGTCACCATGGACGGCAGGAACCTGCCGGAGAACGCCAGCCGCTCACGCAACGTCGGGGTGGAGCTGGGAGCCACGGCGCAGGCGACGCCGTGGCTCGACCTCGGGGCGAGCTACACGTTCCTGGACCTACGGCTGCTGGACTACACGACGTCCGTCCTCGATTCCGCGGGAACGCGCAAGGAGGTGGACTTCTCGGGCAAGCGCATCCCGGGGGTGCCGAGGCAACGGGTCACCGGTGAAGCCCAGGTCCGGCCGAACGACAGGCTCAGCCTCGGTCTCCAGGTGGAATGGCAGGGGGTCGTCTACGTCGAGACCGGCAACGCCGACCGCGGCACCTGGTACTTCCGGCAGCAGCCGGCCGGCCCCGTTCAGGGGGTCCCCTTCGGCGCCGTCCCCGCGAGAGCCCTGGTCCACCTGAACGCCGCCTATCGGCGCGGCCCCGCGACGTTGTTCGGCAGGGTCGAGAACCTCTTCGGAGAGAGGTACGCCGGCAGCGTGCGAGCCAACGAGATATTCGGCCGGTTCTACGAGGCGGGATCACCCGCGTGGGTCTCGCTCGGACTCGGCCTCGCCGGGTGGGGTCGGCGCTGAAGAACGGTCGCGGGCGCCGACGCGGAGGGGCGCTGGCTGCTCGAGCCCGAGACCGGTGCTGACAGGGCGTCGCGTCGCGAGGTGACCCTCGGCTGGCCTGGTCGGACATCGAGCGCGTCGATGTCGCGACGAACGTGCCGAGCCTGCGGCGGGCGAGGACGAGGGCCTCGAGTGGATGCCGGTGTGGGTCCGAGACTCCTCGCCTCACCCTCGCGGCTGCGGCAGGCCACGCCTCTATCGGAGGCCGATGCGCTCCACCAGCTCGTGGTAGCGCTCGTCGTGGCGCAGCGGGTCGTAGCTCGGATCCACGTGCAGGTAGATGAGGCCGGCCGACCGATCCTCGTAGGCTTGCTCGAGTGCGGCGAAAGCGCGGTCGAGGTCTAGTATCGCCGGAATGGATCTCAACATAGGTGCTGTGGCGGGAACCGCGCACGCGTCCGCGCCTCGCCCCGGCGTCAGCCCTCGGGTCGGCTCGGTCCTGCTGTCCGCCCCCGAGCATCGCGAAGTGGGCGGGCAGGCAGGCCGCCGCGGTCGGAGGTGCGGATGTCCCGCTCCGCGCCCTTCGTGGGGCCGCGACGGGGAAGCCCGAAGCTCACCCGCCGCCGCGCCGGAAGCGCTCGAACCGTTCGCCCTGCTCGACCGCGATCTCGACGAGCCGGCGCAGCTCGGCGATCGGCTCCGGGTGGTCATCGACCTGGAGGCGCAGGACCACGTCGTTGTTCAGCCAGACGCCGCCGTCCTCCTTCACGATCAGCATCGCCGCCGACTGCATCCCCCGCGTGTCGCCGCCCGCCGCCTGGCCCGCCTCGAGGGCCGCCAGCAGCCGCAGGGAGAGGTGGCCCGCGGTGGACTCGAAGGCCTCGATCATGTCCTCGACCACCGCCGGGCCCGCCAGGATGTTGCCCTGCGCGCTGGCGTGCTCGGCGACGCGATGGCCGGCCCAGTCGGACGCTTCGGGACCCGTGTACGTGGCGACCTCCCCCTCCGCGTTCATCACCGAGAACTGGCGGCCCTGCTTGGTCCAGCGCTCGGGATCGGGATCCGGGTCGGCCTTCCAGACGCTGTCCACTACCTCCTGTGGGGAGAGGCCCTCGCGCAGCAGCGCCAGGGCCTGCGGTCCGTAGCTCACGTCCACGATCGCCTGCGTAGCGACGGCGCCCACGCCCGCCTCGGCCCAGAGCACGCCGTTGCCGACCGAGAACACGCGCGACTGGACGGCGCCGCCGACCTCGCCGGTCGCGGGGTCGTAGCCGAGGATGGAGAAGGTGGCGACGGTGTCCCACGCGGGGACGGTGGCGGTCGCGGTCCCGACGCCAGGCGTTCCGAGGGTCGCGGCCGTCGAGGCGGCGCGCGCGGGGCCGGCGCCGCTCACCGCGCCGCGGTACGCGGTGAATCCGCTGGCGGCGACGAGGATTGCGAGGAACGCTGCGCGCATGTGTCCGGTTCGCGGGGTTCGCCAGATGCGGTCGGCTTCTGCCGACCGCGGGATCGCACCGCCACGCTAGCGCGCCTGCCGCCGATCGAACAAGGTGGGGAGATGAGCGAAGTCGTCCGAACCGGAAACGAGGAATCGACACGATGAGAAGACTTCTCCCGATCGTGGCGCTGCTGGCGGTGCCCGCCGCGGCCTCCGCCCAGGATCTCAACATCCGCGAGGGCGACCGCGAGGCGATCATTCCGTCCCAGCAGATGCTCGACCAGGCCTACAACGGGCGCTTCCATTACGCCCCCGCGGTCCGCGCGGGCGACTACGTCTGGATCTCGGGCGTCGTGGCCGGCGCGTGGGAGGGGGAGGTCCTGGACCGCGAGGGCTTCGCCGAGGCGGTGCGCGGCGCGTTCCAGGTCATCGGCACCACGCTGGAGGCCGCGGGCGCCGGCTTCGACGGAGTCGTCCACATGCGCACCTTCCACGTCTTCGACCACGAGCTGATCGGCATCGAGAAGGTCGAGCAGTTCGAGGTCATCGCCGAGGTCAAGGACGAGTTCGTGCCCGAGCCGTTCTCGGCGTGGACCGGCGTGGGGACGACCGCGCTGCTGCCGGACCGGGGGATGGTGGAGATCGAGATGGTCGTGTACGCCCCGCGGTGAGGCGCGATCGCGGCCTCTTGCACGAGAGTTCGGGGGATCCCGCATTGCTCATAGTCCGTGACCGGATGGCCCGGGCCGGCCTTACCGCCATCGCCGCCGAACAGTTCGGCGACATGGTCAAGGCGGTGGTGGACGTGCGCCGCGGCATCATGGCGTTGGCGGCGATCTCCATCCCGGCAATCGGTCCAGGGGGGTGGAGGACGAGGATTTGCGCGAGTCCCTACGTCGGATCGTCGATAGCCTCGTAACGTCGTGAGCAGCCAGCATCGACCCGTTCACGCCGCGCTCGCCGGCGGAAGATGGACCGAGCTCCCCCTGGTGGAGCAGCTCGCCAATATCGGCAGCGAGGCGGATCGGGCGATCAGGGCGCATGAAGCGGGTCGACGGGAGCGCTTCGATCTGGCGCTGGCCCGGGCGCTCGAGCTTTTCGACCTCACGGCGGCGGACGACCGCTGGCGTGGCCACCGCCGACGGGAAGTCCTTCGAGCGCGCGAGGAGTTCTGCCGGCTCTTCTTCGCGGACGATGTCACGGGGGAGTCCGCCGCGGGTCTGCGCAGGTACTTCCTGGCGTTCGCGGTGGCCGCGCGCCGGTCCCGCTGACACGACCGTCGCGGGCACGAGTCGGCGCGCGGCGTTTCGCGCCCGTCAGGGGCCAGCCGTGATCGCCATGACGTGGAAGGCCGCGGTCGCGATCACGCCGAAACGCTGGAGTCGGCTGCGGCCACGGCCTCGACCATGTCCCGCAGCTTCTGCACCGTGCGCCAGTTCCTGGCCGTGGCCGCGACGCCCAGGAGCTTCTCGGCGCTCGTGGCCAGCTTGGACCTGCCGAAGCCGTCGGGGGCGTGGACGTAGAAGACGTCGCGGTCGAGGTGGAATCGCTCGGACGCAACGGCGACCTTCGCCAGCGACTCCAGGTCCGGGCTGGGCGGCGGCTCGGCGAGGAAGAACAGGTGGAGCGACCTGGGCTCGGCGTCGGCCTCGGGGAACGGGTTCGTCTCGATCGCCTCCAGCAGACGGCCCGCTCCGAGCACCAGGACCCGCGGCCGGAACCCGCGCCGCTCCTCGATGGCGCCGGCGATGTCCTCAGCCAGTGTCGGGGGCGGGTCGGCGGCGAGGCGTGCCACGGCGTTGCCGCTCTGGATGTACGTCTCGACGTCCTCGAGACCCAGCCCCTCCAGAATCTCCCGGAGCTCCTTCATGGGGAGCTTGCGGTCGCTGCCCACGTTGACGCCGCGCAGGAGGATGATCGTCTTGTCGCCGCGCCCGCTCATGCACCGACCGCACGCGTCGGGAGCCGGTCAGCCAGTTCCGCGGCCCCGGGTTCGGCGAACCACTTCCGCGGATCGATCATCTCACCAACCTCCAGCAGACGAATCGCTACGTCCGGGGCGCGATCCAGGCATGCTCCGTGGAACGAACCGCGGGCAGGCTCGTGGGCGATCGCAGGCTACACGGCACCGATCCGGATCGTCAAGGCGATCGAGCCGAAGCGCCGGGACTCGCGTCGGCGGCTGGCGCGCCGCGCCGCCGCGTACTAGATCGCGGCAACGCGCTCCCCTGTGCGCGCTTACCGGACGCCGGCCTCCGGAGCCGATATGAAGCCGCGTATCTCCCTTCTCACCCTCGGCGTGGACGATCTCGAGCGCGCCGTGGCGTTCTACCGGGACGGGCTCGGGTTTCCGACCGACGGGATCGTCGGGCGGGAGTTCGAGCACGGAGCCGTCGCCTTCTTCGAGCTGCGGGGCGGACTTAAGCTGGCCTTGTGGCCGCGGCGCGACCTCGCGCACGACGCCGGCGTTCCGGAAGGCCCTCGCTCGTCCACGGAGTTCAGCCTCGGCCACAACGTCAATTCGCCCCACGAGGTGGACGCGGTCATGGCGACGGCCGGACTCGCGGGCGCCGAGATCGTGAAGGAGGCGGCGGAGACGTTCTGGGGCGGCTACGCCGGCTATTTCCGGGATCCCGATGGCCACCTGTGGGAGGTGGCGTGGAATCCCCAGTGGAAGGTGGACGGCTAGACCAGCCCGCGCCGCATCGATCCGGCGCGGTACTGGGGACTCCGCGTCAGGCTCGGTCGACCCGCGCGATGAAGCAGCCGGCCTCTCCATGCCGCAGGAACGCGAAGTCGATCCCGTCCACGGCGAGGCACTCCTCCACGGCGCGAGTGGCGGACCGACCCTCGGCCCGGCTCGTCAGAAGCGTCCGTCCGTCGTCCGTGCGGCCCTCGACGAGGAGGGGGATGTCCGCGAGCTCCGGAGGGAGCGAGGTTCCCGCGTATCGCTCGCAGATCTCGGCGTGGATGAATATCGGCCCGGGCGCTCCCAGCGATTTCCCTCCACTGGCCGGCCGATAGGTCAGCAGCAGGCGGTCCTCCGCGCCGACCCGGAAGGGCCGCAGACACGACCTGCACGGCCCTGTTCCCGTCGCGCGCTCACGCCGCACCGGGTGGCCGTAGCCCGGCGACCGGCCGGTCGTCCTCGCTTCGGCCGCGATTTCCTCCGGCAGTCCTTCGATGCGAAATCTCACCATGGTCGTACGCTCCTGTGGATCTCTCCTTCGGAGCGGAATATCGCGCCGGGAGGCGGTCGGCGCGTCCGGAGAATGGACGCGCAATTCGCCATCAATACACCGGCCACACGCCGGGCGCCGCGAGCTCCACCGAGTGCCCGTCCGGGTCGCGGAGGTAGAGACTCGTTCCCCCGCGTTCCCACGTGACCTCGCTCTCGATCTCGACGCCGTGCTCGGCGAGCCGCGCGCGCCAGGCGTCGAGGTCCTCCGACCGCACCGCGAACGCGAAGTGTGCCCGGCCCGTCCCGTCGTGCGGCGGGATCCAGCCGCCGGGGAAGGACGTCCCCTCGGCGCTGCCGCCCCGCCGGAAGAGCAGGAGCACGGTTCCCTCGCCGGCGTCGATGGAGACCATCCGCTCGGCGCGCGACATGACCACGAGGCCCAGCACCCGCTCGTAGAACTCCGCGGACCGGTCGGGGCTCTCCACGTACACGCCGGTCTCGAGGACCCTCTGCACCCTCGCTACTCGGATTTGCCTTCCTCCTTCTTCCGGCGAACGGTCGGGCCGCCGAGCAGCTGCCGATCGAAGTCCCGCTCCGCCCTCAGGCGCTCGATTTCGACGCTCGCCGCTTCGACTTCCCCTTCGGTGAGGGTCAGGCGTTGCTCCAGGTCCGCGAGCCTCTCCTGAAGTGCCTTGCCGTACGCGACGGGAGAAGCACCACCGGCGATCATGTCCGCGTCGGGGACCGTCATGGAAACGGCGGTGCTCCTGCAGATGGAACAACGCCTCCGGTAGAACGGGATCGCCAGAAGCCAGAGGCCACCGGTGATCACCGCGAGGGCTATGGTCCCCGCCCCGACCTGCCGTTTCGCGTCCACGGGCCGGCTGCAGAGCGCGCAGTACATCGTAGCCATGCTTCAGGACTCCAGGAACCACGGCGCATACCGACCCTGGGCGTGCGCCGGCAGGGTCGCGAGCGCGATCGCCATGAACGGCAGCGCGGACTGGAAAACGAGGCGAAGTCGCATGTCCTCGAGAGGAGCGAACGGGTGTCGGGCGCGCGCGCGCCGTACCGCCGCGCCCCGGCATGCAGGTTAACGGTTCGGCGCTTCAGCCGCGCGGCCCGTCGGCCGACTGACCGCTCCCCTTGCCCCCGACGCAACCTTCCAGGGGCAACGGCTAGGTTCCACCCGTGGCGACGAGTTCGAGGAAGCGCTGGAACACGACAAAGCCCGTCGCTTCGCCCGTGTTGCTGACCACCGTCAGCAGCCAGCCGCTCTCCGGCAGGTACTCGATCGCCGCGCTGTATCCAGGAACAACTCCGCCGTGGCCCACCGTGCGAACTCCCCACAGGTCCTCTCCCTGGGCTCCCAGGCCGACCCACGAGCGGATGCCATACTTCGGTAGCTCGCCGGTTTCGAGATGAGGAGTGAGCAGCGAATCCGTCCACGCCGGGCCGAGCAGGCGGTGATCGACCAATGCGCGCATGAAGCGGTGCAGATCGCCGGCCGTGCTCCAGATACCGGAAGAGGGCTTGGCGACCGCCGGCAGCACGTCGAGCGCAGCACGCAGCGCGCCCGGCGTGGTCGTCTGCAGGTCGGCGTTGAGGCTCGTCCTGCCGAGGGCCCAACCTCCTTCGCCTACGGGCACGGCGAATCTCGTGAGGTTCATACCGGCCGGCTCGAGCACGCGCTCACGGACGATGTCCGTCCAGGGCCGCCCGGTAGCGCGTTCGATGATCACGCCAACCAGATCGATTCCCTCGCTCGTGTAGTCGTACTCGCTGCCCGGCGCGAAGCGCGGCTCGCGATCTGCGATGTGCCGCACCTGTGCCTGTAGCAGGTCGGCGGCGGTGCGCGCCACGCGGGTTTCGTCGAGATAGTCGACATCGTCGTCCAGTTCGATACCCGATGTGTGGGTGAGCAGATGGCGAATCCGGACGCTGTCGCGGTACGGGGGAGGGTATCCCGGAATCCAGGCGGCAATGGGGTCGTCGAGCGTCACTACTCCTTCCTCCGCCAGTTGGAGCAACGCGGTGATCGTGAGGAGTTTCGTCACGGAGGCAATGTGAAAGCGCGTAGCCTGGGTGATCGGCGCCGGTGTCGACCGGCCGTCGAGCCCCCAGCTATCGTCGAGCAGCGGTTCCCCCCGGTGGCTGATCGTGACGGAGCCACTGAAATGGCCCGCATCCGATAGCTCCTGCAGATAGCCCCGCATCGATGCCGCAACCTGCGACTCGGTGAGCGGCACATCGGGATACGGAACCGGCCGCGCTCGCCAGACGGAGTGGCGGGTCACCTCGGGGTCCGGGCCGTCCGAAAGGTACAGCTGGTGTCCTACCCAGCCGCCGGACAACCTGCCCCGGGTCCAGACAATTGGCGGGGCCGCCAGCGTGTCGACGTACTCATGAGCCAGCGGACCATACGTCCTGAGCAGCTCCAGTCGTTCCCACGCCGCCGCAGAGGCGCCACCCAACTCCGCCAAGAAACGGGGCGAATAGATCTCCTCGAGAACCGCAGCGAACGCCGCCGGATCGCCGGAATTGAACGCATCGATGTACCGGTGCACCATGGCCAACTGACGCACGGGCTCGTCGTGCTCGACAGGAATCCGCGCGCACGCGCTCACCCCAAGGATGACGAAAACGAACGAACGCGCTCCTCGGAATCGACTCTGAAATGAAACGCCGGTCACGGCTCTCCTGGCGGGTAGACAGTCGCCGGCGGTCACGGCGTGGTGTCCCGATCGCCAACCGCCGCGAGGCGGTCTCGCAGCTCGGCCGCTGCACCACCCAGCTCGCGAAGATCTTCCCCGAACTCCTCGAGCAACTCCATCTGCGCGCGAAACTCCGGACGGAGGCGACCCGACGGGTCATAGAACGCATCGGGCCCCGACGCCACCCTCGGCAGGATTTCCCGTTCGATGAACTCCAGGTATCGCACGTAGTTGTCGTGGACGCCGAGGAATTCGGCGTAGAAGTAGCCCAGATCGAGGCGCAACTCCGGTTCGAACAGGCTGGCCACGCCCGACGCCACGGTCGCTTCCCACGCAGCCGCGGGAGGCTTGGGAGCGCCGGGAATCCGATAGTAACCCGGTATCGCCCGCTCTCCAGCGCGGTCGGCAGTCCGCCAGGCCTCGATCCGTGCGGCGATCGAGTCCGCATGTTCGAGGCTCCGAGTCGCGTAATGGGACATTTCGGTGACGATGCCGGCCGTCGCCTGGCGGAGCCGCTGTGCATCTTCGAGTCGCTCGCGGTAGCCCTCGACGAGGAACGCCGCCGTCACGCCCACGAAGATGACCAGCAGCTCCGCCACGGTGCGGATGCCCCAGTCGTGCCAGAGTGCTTCACGACGTGTCGGTGCGCGAGTCATGGGCGTACCGGTGCACCATGGTCAACTGCGCCGGTCACGGCTCTCCTCCGTAAACAGTGGCGCGCTTCGTCACGGCGTGCGATGCAGGCGCCACACATCGCTCGCGTATCCGCTCTGGCCGTCCTCTTCCTCGCCCTTGCCGCCAAAGAGCCAGAGCGCACCACGATAGACGACCGAGCGATTCCCGGCGCGGCGCGTCCAGGGCGCAGCGGCGCTCGCCCGGCGCCACTCGCGGCCATCCCGCGAGCTCCAGACATCGTTGAAGCGCCAGCCGTCGGGGCGGACGCCGCCAAGGATCCATAGTCGACCGTCGAACGCGAGGACGCCCGCGTAGACACGTGGTCCCCACGGGGCAGAGTCCACCACGCGCGCCCACCGTTCGCCGTCACCGGAAGCCCAGACGTCCGCATCACGGGCGTTCCAGGAATTGCCGCCAAAAGCCCATAATGAGTCGCGAAATACCACGGGCAGCGGTTGCGACTCAGGTGCCCACGGGCCACGCGCCGTCACCTGCTGCCAGTCCGCGCCGTCTCGCGTCCTCCACACATCGCCGAGTTGAGCCGTGTTCTCCCCACCGAAGAGCCAGAGCCATCCCCGGAAGGAAACGAGCGCGGCGCCACGGCGGCCAGCCCAGGGAGCGTCGGCGTGCCGCCGCCAGCGGCGTCCGTCGGGTGACGACCATACCGTCGAGACGAACGACTCGCCGACTTGCCCTCCGATCAGCCAGAGGCGGCCGGAATGCTCGATCGACTGGCCTCCGACCCGGACAGGATCCGGCAGGCGGCTGGCGATCTCCCAACCGAGGCCATCGCGAGACTCCCAGACGGTGCCGATTCCCACCATGAACAATTGCCCGTCCGTGCCCGCGACCGGTTGCGCGCCCATCGGCCAGCGATCCGGCCGCCACGCATCCTCGAACGAACCGCGTCCAGGCGGAACGGCCAGCGACCACTCGAGTCCACCCTGCTGCGCCTCGGATTGGCCGGCGATGCCGATGAGGGTCAAGGTGAGTAGCACTATACGCATTCGGCCCTCGCTGGCACGCTCACACGTCCGATCCGGTTCGGCGTGTCGCCGGGTCGCGGGGCGGCTGAAGCGCCGCCCGCTCTTCCCACTCCGTCCGCAGCAGCCCGTACAGAACGCCGTCCTGCCACTCCCCGTCGCGGCGATAGTGCTGTCGCAGGATGCCTTCGGGCTTGAATGCCAGCCTCTCCAAGAGCCGAAGCGCCGCCGCGTTGCGGGGATCCGCGTCCGCGGTGACGCGATGCAGGCCCAGGTCCTCGAAGGCGTGCCGGATCAGCGCCGCGGCCGCTTCGGCCGCGAGCCCCCGGCCCTCCCATTCCCGCCGGACGGCCACCCCCAGCTCCGCGCGCCGGTGCTCCTCGTTCACGCCGGCGAGCGTGGCCGTCCCGATCAGCAAGTCCTCGCCCGACATCGTGATCGCCCACTGCCGCAGGTCGCCGCGCTGGGCGCCCTCCTGGATCTGCTCCACGAGCGCGCGGGCGTCCTCCGGGCCGGTGAGGGCGGCGTGGCCCCAGAAGCGCATCCGCTCCGCGTCCCCGAAGAGATCCAGCAGGGCATCCGCGTCGACCTCGGTCATGGCCCTGAGGGCGAGGCGCGCGGTGTCGAGGGTGGGAAGCGGCATCCGGCCGGCCCTAGCGCGGGGCGTCGCCGCTCGCCACCCCCTACCGCCCACGCACCGTCCCTCCGACGACCAACGCCGCCGAGATGATCAGGATGTTCTTGACGATGTACTGCCCCTCGATCGTCAGCCCGTAGGGGATCCGGCCGGGCTGGAAGGTCACGTCCGGGAGGATGACCAGCGGCAGGAAGGTGCCGACCATCTGCAGCGCCAGCAGCGCGATGGCGATCCGGATCGTCGGGCGGAACAGGAAGGTCACGCCGATCGCCACCTCCCACCAGCCGATGACGCCTAGCCAGCCGTCGGGCGACAGGAACGGCATCCAACCCACCGTCTGGCGTACAAGGTCGGCGGCCGGCGAGAGGCCGAGCGGCTTGAGCAGGCCGAACCAGACGAAGACCACCGCGAGCGACACGCGCAGCGCGGGCGTGCCGACCCGGTTCATGAAGCCGGCGATGCGCCGGTCGATGGACTCCAGGTCCATCGTCGCCGGAACGCCCCTCACCGCCGCGGACGGGGCGCGGTCATTCCTCGCCCGGCTTGAGCGCCGTCATCATCACCGCCTTCACCCCGAACGCCTCGGCGGAGTTCTGCGTGGCCTGCTTGCGGAAGCGGAAGCGCGGCACCACCGCGCTCCTCACCTTCGTGAACCCGGACTCCTCCAGGAGCCGGAACATCTCTCCCTCCAGGAGAGCGCCTCCGATTCACGACGCCCACATCTTCGGGTCGTTGACGATCGATTGGCTGAGCTGCTTGGCGCTCACGATGTCGGTGATGGAGATCCGGCCACCCGGCCTGAGCACCCGGAACATCTCCTCCATCACCCTCCGCTTCCGGAACGAGAGGTTGATCACGCCGTTCGAGAGGATCACGTCCACCGAGTCGTCGGGGAGGGGGACGTCCTCCAGGCGTCCCTCGTGGCACTCCATCGCGGCGCCGGTCGCCGCTGCGTTCGCCTTCGCCCGCCGGCACATCGTCGGGTTGAGGTCCACGCCGATCACGCGCCCCTCCGGCCCCACCTTCTCGGCCGCGATCAGGGCGTCGAGGCCCGCCCCGCTCCCCAGGTCCAGCACCGTTTCGCCCGGCTGCAGCCCGGCGCGCAGATGCGGATTGCCCACGCCCGCGAAGGACGCGACCGAGCCATCCGGCGCGCGGTCCAGCGCCCCCGGATCGTACTCGAACAGCTCCGCGGCCTCGCGCCCGTGGAAGAAGTGGAACTCCCCCTCGGGGCGCTCGGCGACCTCGTCGTACATGCGGGTGATCTCGCCGGCCAGGAACCCCTCGAGGGACTCCTGGGCGGCGGCGGCGTCGGGCTCCTGCGCGGTGGCGGCGTCGGGTTCCTGCCCGGCGACTGCATCGCTCATCGGTAGCGCTGCTCCTCTGGTCTTGTTCGAAGTGCGGCTCG
>Ga0299907_10001770_pt1 | contig 12710 bp, 10 predicted proteins | sample RVTome_16_FD_198680 | JGI IMG/M metagenome (GOLD analysis project Ga0299907, IMG submission 198680) | Soil microbial communities from uranium-contaminated site in the Upper Colorado River Basin, Wyoming, United States - RVT152D67 (version 2) ... | reverse complement strand
TGACGATGACCGTGCCGTTCATGCATGCTTACACCGAGCTGATGGTGAAGACATGCCACCGCCGCGGAGCCCACGCTATTGGAGGGATGGCGGCGTTCATCCCCAACCGACGTGACCCAGATGTCACCGAGAAAGCCATCGCCGCGGTCACCGCGGACAAGAGGCGAGAGGCCGAGGCGGGCTGTGACGGAACATGGGTGGCCCATCCCGATCTCGTTCCTGTCGCCAAGGGGCAGTTCGACCTCGTGCTGGGTGACAACCCCAATCAGGTCGACCGGCAGCGAGACGACGTCGAAGTGACTGCCGGCGACCTCCTCGACCTGGACTTCCCGGGAGAGGTCACCATGGAGGGGGTGCGCACCGATGTCAACGTCGGCATCCGCTATTTGACTTCATGGCTCTCAGGCGTGGGCGCCGCCGCCATCGACAATCTCATGGAAGACGTCGCCACAGCTGAGATCTCCCGATCCCAGATATGGCAATGGGTTCATCACGACGTGACCACCTCCGATGGCACGGTGGTGACCGAGTCACTGGTTCGCTCCATCGCGGGTGAGGTCGCCGATGAGGTCGACGGTGAGGGTCATCACGAAGCTCACCCCGCCCGCAAGGTCTTCGAAGAGGTGGCGTTGTCCGACGACTTCGTCGACTTCCTCACACTGCCCGCATACGAACTGATCAACTCATAGAACCGGAGAGAAGCCAGGTGACACATATGCAACAAGAAGCCGCACGGCTCGCCGAGGAGTGGAAGAACAACCCCCGCTGGGAGGGAATCTCCCGCGATTACACCGCCGAGGATGTGGTCCGGCTCCGGGGCAGCATTCGCGAGCAGCACACGCTGGCCTATCGGATGGCCGAAAAACTCTGGGATCTGCTCAACTCCGAGGACTACGTCAACTCGCTCGGCTCCTTGAGCGGCGGGCAAGCGGTTCAGATGGTCAAGGCCGGGCTCAAGTCGATCTACCTCTCCGGATGGCAGGTTGCGGGTGACGGCAACCTGGCCGGCGAGGTGTACCCCGACCAGTCGCTCTACCCGGCCAATTCCGCTCCCGCCCTGGTGAAACGGATCAACAACGCCCTGCGCCGCGCCGACCAGATCCATTGGGCCGAAGGCGACACCGACCTCGATTGGTTCGTCCCCATAGTCGCCGACGGCGAAGCCGGTTTCGGCGGTGCCCTCAATGTCTTCGAGTTGACCAAGTCGTTCATCGAGGCTGGCGCCGCCGGGGTCCACTTCGAGGACCAGCTCGCTGCTGAGAAGAAGTGCGGTCACATGGGCGGCAAGGTCCTCGTGCCCACCGGCCAGCACATCAGGACGCTGCAGTCGGCCCGTCTCGCCAGTGATGTCATGGGGGTGCCCACGATCATCGTCGCCCGCACTGACGCCAACTCAGCGACCCTGCTCACCTCTGACATCGACCCCCGTGACCGTGAGTTCATCGTGGGGGAGCGGACTGCGGAGGGGTTCCATCAGGTGGCCGGCGGGCTCGATTCGGCGATCGCCCGGGGACTCGCTTATGCCCCGTATTGCGATCTCATCTGGTGTGAGACCGCTACGCCTGATCTTGACGAAGCGCGGCGTTTCGCCGAGGCGATCCACGCCGAGCATCCAGAGAAGATGCTCGCCTACAACTGCTCGCCTTCGTTCAACTGGAGCAAGCATCTCGACGCCGCCACCATCGCCCGATTCCAAAAGGAGCTGGGAGTGCTGGGCTACCGGTATCAGTTCATCACCCTCGCCGGATTCCATGCCCTCAATGCCTCGATGTTCGAATTGGCGCACGGGTACGCCTCTGGGGGGATGCCCGCCTATGTCGAGTTGCAGAACAAAGAATTCGCGATGGAGACCGACGGTTACACCGCGACCAAGCACCAGCGCGAGGTGGGTGCGGGTTACTTCGACCTGATCAGCCGGGCCGTCTCCGGCGGCCGGTCCTCGACGCTCTCGTTGAAAGGCTCCACCGAGGAGGACCAGTTCTGAGGCGTTGCCATGGCATCAGGTAGCGGTTTCCGAGACCTCTTGCTATAGCAACGCAGAATCGCCCGCCGCTGGTCTGACCGAATAGTTTGTGGCGGCATCGCGGCGGGTACCATGTCGCGCGGACGTCCAACATTTTTTCCGGAGGAACTCCTCATGAAGATCGTCCACGTAGTGGGCACCGGCACCATTGGCGAACCCCTCATCGGCCTCCTCGCCGACAACAAATCCCACTTCGGGATCGACGAGGTGACATTCCACAAGCGCACCCCGCTGATCACCGAGAAAGCCAAGGTAGAGGACCTGGTCCGCAGAGGCGCGGTCCTCACCGTCGACGACAACCGCAAGTCGACCTTCGAAGAGCTGGGTCACGCACCCAAATTCGAGACCATCGAGGCCATCGAGCGCGCCACGGTGGTAATCGACTGCACGCCCGTCGGCAACGAGATGAAAGACGAGTTCTACAAGGATGCAACCGGCCCCCTCGGCTTCATGGCCCAGGGCTCCGAGTACGGCTTCGGCAAGATGTACGCCCGGGGGATCAACGACGACGCCCTCATCAAGAACGAGGACAAGTTTCTCCACATCGTCAGCTGCAACACACATAACATCGCGGTGTTGATCAAGGCGCTTGCGATGGATCCCGACGGGGCAAATCATCTCGAGAACGGCCGCTTCCTGTGTATGCGCCGGGCCAACGACATCTCCCAGGACAGCGGGTTCATCGCAAGTCCCGTGGTGGGCGGCCACGAGGACGAGCGTTTCGGGACACATCACGCCCGTGACGCCCACGACCTGTTCACGACCCTCGGGTACGACCTGAACATCCACTCGTCGGCGATCAAGCTCAACACCCAATACATGCACTCGTTGCACTTCTCGCTCACGCTCGACCGAGAGATCGACCTGGATGAGATCAGGGATCGACTCGACGCCAACACCCGGGTGGCGACGACTCACAAGAAGTCGGCGAACCAGGTCTTCTCCTTCGGCCGTGACCACGGCTACTACGGACGCATCATGAGTCAGGCCGTGGTGGCGCTGGAGACTCTGGCGGTGCGTGACGGCAGCGAGATCGTTGGCTTCTCGTTCACCCCTCAGGACGGAAATCCCTTGCTATCGACCATCGCCGCCATGCTGTGGTATCTCGACTCGGACACGATGGACGACCGCATGGACATCCTCCGCCGTTACCTGTTCGAAGAGATCTAGCCACTTGGAGCAGAAGGCGAAGCACTTTGCAGAAGAGGCGATCATGGCGTTGGGTCGGCTCGATGTGGCTGCTGCCCGGACCTCCATCTCGCAGGCGTTCGATGCTGATCACGGTATCGGTGCCCTTGCCGACGCGGTCTATCTGGCGTGTGCCGAGATCGAAGAGGAGAACGGGGTGAGCACGGCGACATGGAACACCCTGGCCGACGCCGTCGACTCGCCGGAGCTGTTCGCCGTGGTCGAGGCGTCCCGGTCCTAGTGTTCCTGGGCTCGAACAGGTGATCGTCGAAGTCATCGCGGTCGGCACCGAACTGCTTCTCGGTCAGATCGTCAACTCGAATGCGACCTTCATCGGTGCCGCCCTGGCAGAACATGGTTTCGACGCCCACTACCAACAGGTAGTCGGGGACAACCTGGCCCGGGTGGCTACGTCGATTCGCACCGCGATCGCCCGTGCCGACGGTGTGATCATCACTGGTGGCATCGGGCCCACCCGTGATGATCTGACCCGAGAGGCTCTCTGCGAAGCCACTGGACGGCAGATGGTGTTCGATGATGACTATGCCGAACACCTCCGCACCTGGTGGCGGCAGCGAGGTCGGGAGATGCCAGAGTCGAACCTGAGACAGGCCGAGCACCCCGAAGGTGCTGAGCTTCTGTCAAATCCGAAAGGGACTGCTCCGGGGCTGGCACTGGAGCACGAGGGGACACTGATCTTCTGCATCCCCGGTGTCCCCCAAGAGATGGAGCATCTCCTGATGAGCGATGTCCTGCCCCGGATCGCCAAGAGATCTGTGGAACCGTCGGCCGTCGTGAGCAGGATGCTGCGCACCTGGGGACAGAGCGAGTCGATGATCGGCGAGCTGTTGGACGACCTCTACCAGGGCTCTACCAACCCATCGGTGGCGTTTCTCGCCTCGGGAGGTGAGATCAAGATCCGAATCACGGCCAAGGCCGAGACCCGCGCCGCGGCAATCGCCCTCATCGACCCATTGGCCACGGAGATCGAGAATCGACTGACTCCGTGGTACTTCGCCGCCGACGATGACACCGTCCTTCGGGTGATCATGCGGCTACTCAGGGAGAAGCAGTGGACCATCGGCACCGCGGAGTCGATGACCGGAGGTCTCGTAGCCGCGGCCCTGACCTCCGAGCCTGGCTCTTCCGAGAGCGTGCGTGGCGGCCTCGTCGCCTATGACGCGCAGTTGAAGGGTCAGCTGCTGGGAGTCTCCGACATCAGTGAGGTGGTGAACATCGAGACTGCGATCGAGATGGCAAACGGGGGTCGAAAGCTGCTCGAAGCAGACGTCGTGGTGGCCGTGACCGGATCGGCGGGGCCGGAGCCGATGGAGAAGCCACCCGGGACTGTGTTCATCGCGGTGGCCACACCCGAGGACGTGCGGGCCCGGGAGCTGCGCATGCCCGGTGACCGGGAGCGGGTGCTGGCCTATGGCACCACGAGCGCGTTGCATCTGACGCGCCTTGCGATATCCGGCCAGTGGTGGACCTAGGCGTCCACGACCTCATCGGGCGGGTTTTCGTGGCCGCCCCGCTTCCGCCCGACGTTCGCTTTGCACTGAATGAGCGCATCTCGGAGATGCCAATCCCCGGCAAGGTGGGTCCCCCTGAGAATTGGCACGTGACCCTGAGATTTCTCGACACTGTGGACCGCGTCACCTACGAGCGGTTCCTCTCCGGGCTGGAGCGGGTGGGGGAGCAGTTCTCGTTCCCAATATCGCTGGAGGGATTTGGCGCTTTCCCGAGACCACGCAAAGCCACGGTCTTCTGGGCGGGGATCGGTCGGGGGGAGAGCGACATCTCGCTCCTCAACGAACTCACCGAAGACGCCGCGGTCGGCGCCGGTCTGCTGCCTGAGGAGAGGCCCTTTCACCCCCATCTCACATTGGCGCGGATCAGACCCCCCGCCGACGTGCGCGATCTGGTGGAGGTGGATCTCGATCTCGGTTGGCGTTGTGACCACGTCGTCGTCTACCGGAGTCACCTCGGCCGGGGCCCGGCACGATACGAACCCCTTGACTCGGTGAGTCTCATTGGGTAAATCAACAGTGCGAACACTTGTTCGGTCTATGATCTGAATTCTTGTCACAGTGCCCCTATACGGTTTGGAAGCGATGAGTCAGGAAGGAAGCAACGTGGAACGCGAAAAAGCACTCGACATGGCGGTGGGCCAGATCGAGAGACAATTCGGCAAGGGCGCCATCATGAAGATGGGTGAGGCCGCCAAACGCAAGGTGGCCATCATCCCTACCGGGGCCTTGTCCCTCGACCTGGCGCTGGGCATCGGCGGGGTTCCCCGGGGCCGCATCGTCGAGCTCTACGGTCCGGAGAGCTCCGGCAAGACCTCTCTTGCTCTCCACATCGTCGCCGAGGCGCAACGCAACGGGGGCATCGCTGCTTTCATCGACGCCGAGCACGCCCTCGACCCGATCTACGCCAAGGCCATCGGTGTCGACGTCGACGAGCTGTTGATCTCCCAGCCCGACACGGGGGAGCAGGCCCTCGAGATCGCCGACATGCTGATCCGCTCCGGTGCGTTGGACGTGCTGGTCATCGACTCGGTGGCCGCTCTGGTGCCTCGCGCCGAGATCGAGGGGGAGATGGGCGATTCTCACGTCGGTCTCCAAGCCCGGCTGATGAGCCAGGCCTTGCGCAAGCTGGCCGGGACGCTGAACAAGTCACGCACCACCGCCATCTTCATCAACCAGTTGCGCGAGAAGATCGGCGTGATGTTCGGGTGCATGTCTTATTCGACGCGGGTCACCCTTGCGGACGGCACCCAGGAGAAAATCGGCAAGATCGTCAACCAGAAGCTGGACGTCGAGGTGCTCGCGGTCGACCCGGAAAACGGCAAGGTGGAGCCAAAGAAGATCGTCAACTGGTTCGACAACGGAAACGCCGATGAGTTCCTCCAGTTCACCGTCTACAAGCCGCAGGGAAATGGCAAGGCTCAGTTCGCGGCTACTGCCAACCATCTGATTTCCACACCGGGAGGGTGGCGTGAGGCCGGCGAGCTGATCGCGGGCGATCGGGTGCTCATGCCGCTCAAGCACTACCTGTCGGATCAACAGCGGCAATTGGTTCTGGGTGGGTTGATGGGCGACGGGTCGATATCCCCCCAGCGTGACCACTCGAGCGGTCCCGGCAAGAAATCGAGATTCCGCTTCGGTCACGGCCCAAAGCAGGACGAATATGCCCGATGGAAGGCGAGTCTGCTCGCAGGTGTACCGGTTTCCATCTCGCCGCACTCCAATGGTGGGTTGATGGTCGAGACCACGCCTCTGGCCGAGCTCGACGTCCTTCGAGACGCCGTCTACGTCGGCAAGAAGAAGGTGTTCAGTTGGGACTACCTCAAGGAGCTGACCCCATTCGCCCTTGCCATCTGGTACCTGGACGACGGGTCATTCGCCGTACGTCGCAACGACGGCTCGGCTGGCCGTTCCGATATCTGTGTGCAGGCGATGGACGGAGGCACACAGAGCCGGCTCGTCCAACATCTCAACGACTCGTTTGGTCTTAGCTGTAAGTTGATTGATCGGGCTGGCAAAGCCGTGATCATCTTCGACCGCGACGGAACAGAGGCTCTGCACGATCTGATTGCGTCCTATGTTCCGCCGAGCATGGAGTACAAGCTGCTCCAACATCATCGGGGCCGCTACTCAGTCGAGGTGCAGCAGGCAGAAGAACGTTTCGAGTTGGCTGCAGTGCCCATCGTCGACATACATGTCAAACCGAAGACGAGGAGCATGCGTCGATTCGACATCGAGGTCGAAGGGCATCACAACTATCTCGTTGACGGCGTGATGGTGCACAACTCACCTGAGACGACCCCCGGTGGACGCGCCCTCAAGTTCTACTCCTCGGTTCGTCTCGATATTCGGCGCATCGAGTCGATCAAGGACGGGACCGACAATGTCGGCAACCGGGTCCGGGTGAAGGTGGCCAAGAACAAGATGGCTCCACCGTTCCGGTTGGCCGAGTTCGACATCATGTTCGGCCACGGCATCTCACGGGAGGGAAGCCTCCTCGACGTCGCAGTAGACAACGGTGTCGTCAAGAAGAGCGGTGCCTGGTACACCTTCGACGATGACCAGCTCGGTCAGGGTCGGGAGAACTCAAAGCGGTTCCTTCGAGAGAATCCGGAGCTCGCCATGCAACTCCAGGCCAAGGTGTTCGAGGCGGTCGGCATGGTCACCACCGACGAGGAGGAAGAGGCCGACGAGGCCGACAAAAACGCCGAGGAGGCGGAAGCCCCAGCCGAGGACTGAGAAGCGTTGCCATAGATCAGGTAGCTGCTTCCGAGACCTGGTCTATCCAAACTTCGCGCCGAGTCGGCCGGGCCTCGTCTCCATCCGAGCATTGCCGCTGGACTTCGCCGGGGGTGTTGACAACCTGGGTTTGCGTGCCAGAGCAAACAAACTGTGTTCGGTGCTCCTGACTTGCGTTAGCATCGTCATCTGACACACGAACACAACCTTTGAAACCAACCGGAGCCGAAAAGACATGTCAGGAGGAGCGCAGAAACACAGGGTGAGTTGATCCCTCGATTCTGAGAACGCTCGTTTTCGTGTGCCGGGCCCGATAACAGGGTGCCGGCACCTGTTGTCTTAGAGGTCCCGGGGAAGGGGACCACAAATGACTGATGCTCAGGCGATAGGGCTGGGAGTCCTGGGAGTCGCTATCGGGCTGGGCTTCGGATACCTCATGGCGCGTCTCGCCATCGCCCGTCGTCGGGAGCGGGACAGCATCGACGCCGAGGAGATGGTCACGTCCGCCCGCATCGACGCTCAGAAGATCCTGGCCAAAGCGGAGGAGGAAGGGCGGGCCAGAGCGGAGGCATACCGGGAAAAGGAAGAAGAATCTCTCGCTCACCGAAGATTGGAACTGGGCAATCTCGAGTCGAGGCTGGGACAACGTGAGGAGACCCTCGAACAGCGGGCCTCCAACCTGGCTCAGCGGGAGAATCTGCTCATCGATCGAGAGGACGAAGTCACCGGTGCCCGCGGGGAGCTCGAGCTTCTCAAAGAGGAAGCCCGCAACCAACTCGAGAAGATCTCTGGAGTCGATGTCGACGCGGCCAAAACCGAATTGCTGACTCAGGTCGAGGATGAGGCCCGGCGCGAGGCGATGATCCTGGTGCGGGACATGGAGGTCAGAGCGCGCGAGGAAGCAGATCGACGTGCCCGGCGCATTCTCGCCACCGCCATTCAGCGACTCGCCGCCGAGGTGGTCACGGAGACAACGGTCTCCGTCATCGAGTTGCCGTCCGATGAGATGAAGGGACGGATCATCGGACGTGAAGGCCGGAACATCCGACATTTGGAGTCGGTGACGGGAACCAGCCTGATCGTCGACGACACACCAGAAGCCGTATCGGTCAGCTCGTTCGACCCGGTGCGGCGTGAGGTCGCTCGGATCACGGTTGAGCGTCTCGTCGCCGACGGGCGCATCCACCCGGCCTCGATCGAAGAGGCGTATGAGAAGGCCAAAGACGAGGTCGAGCAGTCGATCCGGGATGCCGGCGAGTGGGCGCTGGTCGAGGTCGGGGTCTCCAGAATGCATCCGGAGCTGATCACCCTCATGGGGCGTCTCAAGTACCGGACCTCCTACGGCCAGAACGTGCTCAACCACCTGGTGGAAACGGCGCACATCGCCTCGATGCTGGCCTCCGAGCTGGAGATCGACCCGGCTCCGGTCAAGCGAGCTGCACTCCTTCACGACGTCGGCAAGGCAGTGACCCATGAGGTCGAGGGATCACACGCCCTGATCGGGGCCGAGATCGCCCGACGCTTCAACGAGGATCCCGCCGTGGTTCACGGCATCGAGGCTCACCACAACGAGGTCGAGCCGAGGACCGTCCTGGCGGTCATTGTTCAAGCAGCCGACGCCGTATCCGCCGCCCGGCCCGGAGCGCGGCGGGAAACATTGGAGGGGTACGTCAAGCGTCTCGAGCGATTGGAGAGCATCGCACTCGAGTTCAGAGGTGTGGAGGAGGTGTTCGCCCTCCAAGCCGGTCGTGAAGTCAGGGTGGTCGTCGACCCTGGAGGGGTTTCCGATCTCGAGGCGCGAGAGCTTTCTCGCAACATTGCTCGTAAACTCGAAGAGGATCTCCAATATCCCGGCCAGATACAGGTCACTGTGATCCGCGAGTTCCGAGCCACCGACTACGCCCGCTAGACCCCCCAAATGGCACAAACCGTCCTACTTCCCCGACCCACCGTCCGCGAACGGTCCAGCCGCCCCGTCACCAGGGCGGGGAAGAGCTATTTCATCCGCACTTTCGGCTGTCAGATGAACGAGCACGACTCGGAGCGGATCGCAGGGCTATTCGAACAGGATGGAATGCGGTCGACAGACAGCTACGACAAGGCCGACGTGGTCTACGTCAACACGTGCACGATCCGGGAGAACGCGGACAACCGGATGTACGGGAACTTGGGTCAGCTCAAGGCGATCAAGGACCTCAATCCCGAGATGCTCCTCGTAGTCGGTGGATGCGCAGCCCAAAAAGACCGCGACATGGTCCGGAAGAAAGCACCCTGGGTCGATGTGGTGATGGGCACCCACAACCTCGATCGGGTGCTCGATCTCATGGATCATGCCGAGCAGTGGGGCCCGATCACCGAAGTGGTAGACGAGCTGCAGGCCATGCCGTCGTCGTTGCCAGTCCGCAGGGAGCTGGATCACTCCGCCTGGGTGACCATCCAGGTGGGTTGCAACAACACCTGCACCTTCTGCATCGTCCCTTCGGTGAGGGGAGTGGAGGTGTCCCGGCGTCCCGGCGACATCGTCCGCGAGGTGAAGCGACTCGCGGCCGAAGGAGTGGTCGAGGTGACTCTCCTGGGCCAAAATGTCGACACTTATGGCCGGGATCTCGCCATCGACGGGCGGCGACGGCCTATATTCGGTGATCTCCTGCGCCGGGTGGGCGAGGTAGAGGGCATACGCCGGGTCCGGTTCACAAGTCCACATCCCAATGACTTCCGAGAGGATGTGGCACGGGCTATGGCCGAGACCGACGCAGTATGCGAGCAACTGCACTTCCCGCTCCAGTCGGGCTCGGACCGAATCCTGGCAGCGATGCACCGCGGTTATCACCGTCGCAAGTATCTGGAACGTCTCGCCATGGCCCGGGCAGCCATCCCCGGGCTTGCGGTCTCGACCGACATCATCGTTGGTTTTCCTGGTGAGACCGACGAGGACTTCGAGCTGACCATGGAGGTCGTCGAGGAGGCCCGTTTCGACCAGGCCTTCATGTTCATCTTCTCACCTCGTCCCGGTACCGCAGCTGCGGAGATGGCCGACCTGTTCGTGCCCGCCGAAGTCATCCAAGCGCGGTTCAACCGTCTGGTCGAAACCCAGAACCGGATATCGGGGGAGCGAAACGCCGAGATGTTGGGCGCCACCGTCGAGGTGTTGTCGGAAGGTCCTTCGAAGAAGAACGCAGATATGGCCACCACCCGAACCCGCACCGGCAAGGTCGTTCACGTCGGCGGTCGGCATCCCTCCGGGTCGTTCCTCGACGTCAAGGTGGAGTCGGCGGCCATGCATCATTTGTTGGGGTCACCGGTCTGAGCACAGGCGTTCTTGCCATCCTCGGGCCCACGGCCTCTGGCAAGACCACCACCGCTATCGAGATAGCTCTACGTCGTGGCGCGGAGATCATCTCCGCCGACTCCATGCAGGTCTATCGAGGCATGAACATCGGGACGGCAAAGCCGACGATCATCGAGCGCAGGGGAGTGACCCACCATCTGATCGACGTGGTCCAACCCGACCAAGAGTTCTCCGTGGCGAACTATCGCCGCCTCGGTCGTCAGGTGATCGATTCCTCCCCGGTGCCGTTGATCGTCACCGGCGGCTCTGGCCTCCACTTCCGGGCGCTCGTAGACCCGATGAGCTTTGCCCCTACCGACGAGGAGATGCGTGCGCAACTGGAGGAACAGGCTCTCGACATCGTCGTAGCCGAGCTGACCGGCCTGGACCCGGAGGCCGCCCGCTACGTCGACCTGGCGAACAAGAGGAGGGTGGTGCGAGCCCTCGAGATTGCCAAGCTCACAGGGGAGACGCCCTCGCGCCGGGCTCGATCGGCCGAGGCAGAAGATCTGAAGAGATATGTGCCCGAAATCGAATTCACTGCGGTGGGTATCGATCCCGGCAGCGCACTCGACGAGCGGATCGACCGGCGGCTCGACGAGATGCGCCAGGGCGGGCTCGTCGAGGAGGTGAAGGGTCTGCGAGACAGGTTGGGGCGCACTGCCCGTTCCGCGGTGGGATATCGGGAGATACTCGACCATTTTGCGGGGAGACTGACCCTGGAAGAAGCCTTCGACGCCATTGCGCAGAACACCCGGAGGCTGGCCAGAAAGCAGAGGACGTGGTTTCAGCGTGATCCACGAATCCGCTGGATACCCTGGATGGAAGACGAATCCGACCGCGTTGAGAGGGCGATGGAGATCCTGACATGAGGCCGTTGCAATTCACCAAGATGCAGGGGCTGGGCAATGACTTCATTGTCATCGATGGCCCCCAGCAGATCAGTCCGGCGGAGGTCGCTGAATTTTGCGACAGACGCTTCGGGATCGGTGCGGATGGGATTCTCATGGTCACCAGAGGCAACCCGATTCGCATGGACTACTGGAACGCCGACGGCACCAAGGCGGAGATGTGTGGAAACGGGCTGCGCTGTGTCGCTCGATACGGATATGACAAGGGTTGGGCACCGGATCGCAACTTCAGTATTCAGACACCGATCGGAGCCAGGGGCGTTCGTGTGTTCGAGGACCGGGTCGAGGCAGAGTTGGGGCGTCCCGCGCTCCAGGGGACCCGCTCGATTCAGGGCGCCGACTATGAGTTGGTCGACATGGGCAACCCGCACGCGGTCACCTTCGTCGACGATCCGGCAGCCACCGAGGTCGCCGATATCGGGTCGGGCCTGCAGAGCGAATTCCCCAACGGGTCGAACGTCGAATTCGCTGCAGTCGAGGACTCGAGTGTCATCATGCGCGTCTGGGAAAGAGGAGTCGGAGAAACTCTCGCATGCGGCACCGGAATCGCCGCGGCCGCGGTCGTCGCCCGGGAGAGGTTTGGGCTGGACAACCCCGTCCAGGTGTCAGTCCCGGGCGGTCAGGCGAGTGTCGAGATGCGTGACGGTGTCGCCTGGATCATCGGTCCGGCGGAATACTCGTTCAGGGGTAGCGTCGGAGAACGCTGACGACCTTTCCGATCAATTCCACGCCCTCGGAGAAAACCATCGGCTCGTACGCAGGGTTCTCAGAGTGTAGATAGAGCTTGTCGTCGGACCGCCGGAGACGCTTGACCGTCGCCTCTTCACCGTCGATCAGACAGGCAACGATTTCGCCGTCGCGAGCATCGGGTTGCTTGTGGATCGCAACGAGGTCGCCCTCGTGGATGCCGGCGTCGATCATCGAGTCGCCCTTGACCTCGAGGAGGAAGACAGGTCCGTCACCAACCAATTCGGTGGGAAGGGGCATGACCT
>Ga0299907_10001769_pt1 | contig 12712 bp, 11 predicted proteins | sample RVTome_16_FD_198680 | JGI IMG/M metagenome (GOLD analysis project Ga0299907, IMG submission 198680) | Soil microbial communities from uranium-contaminated site in the Upper Colorado River Basin, Wyoming, United States - RVT152D67 (version 2) ... | reverse complement strand
GAATCCCGACATGTGCCGCACTTAGCGCGAACCTATCGGGCTAACCGCTGCACATCTTCGGGCGCTGATGCCTGTGGGCACCTGGCGGACGGGGCGGAGCAGGGGGACCACCGGGGCGACGATCCCGCCGAGGGAATGGCCGACCACGACGACGTCATCATCGGGACCGGCGTCGCGTCGGCCAGCGCGTCGGTCACCTGCTGGGCGTCGTCCATGGTGGTGGCGGCAGGGTCATCGCAGGGGAGGTCGACGGCCACCGCTCGGTGTCCCCGGCGTTCCAGCTCGGGGATCAGCGGCTCCCAGCACCACGCCCCGTGCCACGCCCCATGGATCAGCGCAAAGGTGGTCATGCCGGTGGCGGCGGGTCTGGTTCGGGTCGAGTGGGGCGGGGGACGACGAGCCAGGCGAGGAGGCCCGCTCCGGCCAACATGGTGGTGGCGAAGGCCATGCGCCCTCGGGCACGGAGGCGGCAGCGGGCGCCGAGGGTGGCGACGCCTTCGTCACGGAGCTTGCCGGTGCCACCGATCATGACCCAGAGGGTGAACCGGTCGGCCGGCGGGTTGATGCGGGCGGAGCGCCACGGCGCCTTGCAGGTGGCGGCGGCCCGGGCGCCATCGGAGAGCGTGGCCTGCGTGCCGAACGATCGTGTCGCCAGCCGTCCGGCGACCAACAGGAGCAGGACAGCGCCGACAACCAGCCAACGCCGCGCCGTCGGGCTCGCCGCCCACTGCGGACGCTTCACCACCGGCCCGCCGCCGCCACCGCCACCACCTGGCGTTCGTTTACCGGAATCCGGCGGAAAAGGAACGCCGGTTCCGGACGACTCGGCCGGCGACGCCGCTCAGGAGTTGGTGGGCAGGGCGTCATCGAGGAGCCGGTTGAGGACTTGGGGGTTGCCGCGGCCCTTCATCTCCGCCATGACCTTGCCCATGAAGAAGCCGCGGAGTTTCTTGCGGTCCTTGTCTTCGCCGGTGCGGTAGCGGTCAACTTCAGCGGGGTGGGCGTCGAGGACCGCGTGCACGGCGGCTGCCAGGGCTCCTTCGTCGCTCACCTGGGCGAGGCCCCGGTCGGCGACGATGGCGGCTGGGGAGCCATTGCTTTCGCCGGCCAGCGCGGCGGCCAGGACCTCCTTGGCCAGGGAACGGGACAGGGTTCCGTCGCCGACCAGCTTGACCAGTTCGGCCAGCCCGGCGGGCGAGAGCGCCAGCGAGGATGGGGCAGCGCCGCTCTCCTTCAGGTGCGCCATCAGGTCGCCGGTCACCCAGTTGGCCACGTCGCGGCCCGATGCCGGCGCACCGGCGGCCTCGGCGGCGTCCACGGCCGCTTCGGCGTAGTCGGCCAGGCCGGGGGTGCCGACCAGGACGCCGGCGTCGACGTCCGCGATCCCCCAGGCGTCCATCAGGCGGGCCTTGCGGGCGGCGGGGAGCTCGGGCATCGCGGCGCGGACCTGGTCGCGCCACTCCGCCGAGGGCTTCACCGGCACGAGATCCGGCTCGGGGAAGTAGCGGTAGTCGTGCGACTCCTCCTTGCTGCGCAAGGAATAGGTGCGGCCGGCCTCCTCGTCCCAGTGACGGGTCTCCTGGATCACCGCGCCGCCCGACTCCAGCACCTCCGCCTGCCGCTCGGCCTCGTACTCCAGCGCCCGGCCCAGCGACCGCAGCGAGTTCATGTTCTTGATCTCGCTGCGGGTGCCGAGCTTCTCCGCCCCCGCCGGCCGCAGGGAGATGTTGGCGTCGACCCGCAGCGACCCTTCCTCCATCTTCACGTCGGAGACACCGATGGCTTCGAGGACACCCCGCAGCTCGGCCACGTAGGCCCGGGCCTCCTCGGGGCTGCGGAGATCGGGCTTGCTCACGATCTCCAGCAGCGGGATGCCGGCCCGGTTGTAGTCGACCAGGCTGTGGTCGGCGCCGTGGATGCGCCCGCCTCCGCCGCCCACGTGGGAGGTCTTGCCGGTGTCCTCCTCGAGGTGGGCCCGTTCGATGCCGATCCGACGTCCTGTGCCGTCGGGCCCGGGCACGGCCAGCCAGCCGTTACCGCATACCGGTTCGTCGTACTGGCTGATCTGATAGTTCTTCGGCATGTCGGGATAGAAGTAGTTCTTCCGGTGGAAGATCGACTCCTCGGCCACGTCGCAGTGCAGCGCCTCCCCCACTCTGAGAGCGAACTCCACCGCCCGTTCGTTCAGCACCGGCAGCGACCCCGGCAGGCCGAGACACACCGGGCACACGTAGGTGTTGGGCTCGGCGCCGAAGTCGTTGGGGCAGCCGCAGAACAGCTTCGTCTCGGTGGCCAGCTCGCAGTGCACCTCAAGCCCGATGACCGTCTCCCAGCCATTCGTGCTCATGCGGCCACCTCTTTGAGCTTCGGGCGGGCGGTGAAGGCGAAGCCGGCCTCCAAGGCCCGGGCCGCCCGCAACAGCACCGCCTCCCCCAGCGCCGGCGCCAGCACCTGCACCCCGATCGGCAGGCCGGCCGTGTCGAGCCCGGCCGGCACCGAGATGGCCGTGGCCCCCGTCAGGTTGGTGGGGATGGTGCACACGTCAGAGAGGTACATGGCCAACGGATCCGACGTCTTCGACCCCAGCTCGAAGGCGGTGGTCGGCGACGTCGGGGCCAACAGCACGTCGAAGCGCTCGTAGGCCCGGGTGAAGTCCCGGATGATCAACGTCCGCACCCGCTGCGCCTGGCCGTAGTAGGCGTCGTAGTAGCCGGCCGACAATGCGTAGGTGCCGAGCATGATGCGCCGCTTCACCTCCGCCCCGAACCCCTGCTCCCTGGTGAGGGCGTTCATGGCCGCCACGTCATAGCCCTCACCTGGGGGCGCCTCCGCCCGCAACCCGTAGCGCACTCCGTCGTAGCGGGCCAGGTTCGACGACGCCTCGGCGGGGGCGATGATGTAGTAGGCGGACAGTCCGTACTCCACGCTGGGCAGCGACACCACCTCGACCGTGGCGCCGGCTTTCTCGAACAGGTTCCGGGCCGAGTCCACCGCCGCCCGCACCTCCGGCTGGATGCCCTCGACATCGGCCAGCTCCTCGACCAGCCCCACCCGCAGACCGGCCACGCCGTCCTCCAGGCGGGCCAGGGCGGGCTCCGGTTCGGACGGGATCGACGTGGAGTCCATGGGGTCGTAGCCCCACATGGCTTCGAGCAGCAGGGCGGTGTCGGCCACGTTGGTGGCGAACGGGCCGGCCTGGTCGAGGCTCGAGGCGTAGGCCACGATCCCGTAGCGCGACACCCGCCCGTAGGTCGGCCGCATCCCCACCACCCCGCACAGCGCCGCCGGCTGGCGGATCGACCCGCCGGTGTCGGTGCCCACCGCCAGCGGGGCGAAGCGGGCGGCCACCGCCGCCGCGCTGCCGCCCGACGAACCGCCCGGCACCCGGGTCGTGTCCCAGGGGTTGGCGGTGGGGAAGAATCCCGAGTTCTCGTTCGAGCTGCCCATGGCGAACTCGTCGAGGTTGGTCTTCCCGATGACGACCGCGCCGGCCGCCCGCAGGCGGGCCACCACCGTCGAGTCGTAGGGCGGCCGCCAGCCCTCGAGGATCCGCGACCCGGCGGTGGTCGGCAGGTCGTGCGTGCAGAACATGTCCTTCACCGCCACCGGCACGCCGGCCAGCGGGCCCAGCTCATCGCCCCGGGCCCGGGCCGAGTCGACCTCGGCGGCGGCGGCCCGGGCCGTATCCCCCGCCAGGCACAGGAACGACCGCACCTCCCCGTCCAGCGCCTCGATGCGGGCCAGGTGGGCGTCGGTCACCTCCACCGCCGACACGTCACCGCCGCGGACCAGCTCCGCCAACTCCACGGCCGTGCGGCCGGCCAGACCGTCGGGGGTCACACCTCCTCCCCCAGGATCCGGGGGACCCGGAACCGCCCGTCCTCCTCCGCCGGGGCCATCCCCAGCACCCCGTCGCGCTCGAGGCTCGGCCGGCGCTCGTCGGGCCGCAGCACGTTGGCCAGCGGAATGGGGTGCGAGGTGGGCGGCACGCCCGACGTGTCAAGGGCAGCGACGGAGGCGAAGTGCGCCAGCACGGCGCCCAGCTGGACGGTGAACTGCTCGACCTCCTCCTCCGACAAGGCGAGCCTTGCGAGCCTTGCTACGTGGACGACGTCGTCGCGGGTCAGGGGGTTGGACACGGCCCGGATTGTAGGGGGGTTGGTTTTCGGGGGGTCCTCGGGGGGCGGAGCCCCCAGAGTGTCCTTTTGTCACGATATGTGAGATTCTGGTAGCCAACGTCTGGGGACGCTGGGGAAGAGGTAGCTGGGATGCGGGTCCTACTTGTAGAGGACGAGACGCGCCTCGCCAATGCGGTACGGCGCGGTCTCGAAGCAGAAGGTTTCTCCGTCGATGTCGCTGCGGACGGGAAGGACGGCTTCTGGCGGGCCAGTGAAGGCCGCTACGACGCCATCGTCCTCGACATCATGCTTCCGGGGATGAACGGGTTCCGGGTGTGCTCGGCCTTGCGAGAGGCTGGCCACTGGACCCCGATCCTCATGCTCACCGCCAAAGACGGTGAGCTCGACGAAGCCGAGGCGCTCGATACGGGCGCCGACGACTTCCTGACCAAGCCGTTCTCGTTCGTCGTGCTGACAGCCCGGCTCCGGGCGCTCCTCCGAAGAGGCGCGCCGGCCCGGCCGGCGGTGCTCACCGCCGGAGACCTGCGGCTCGACCCCGCCTCCCACCTGGCGTGGCGGGGCGACGACGAGCTCAACCTGACCGCCCGGGAATTCGCTCTGCTCGAGTTCCTCATGCGGAAGGTCGGCCAGGTCACGTCGAAGACCGAGATCCTCGAGCACGTCTGGGATCCGGCCTACGACGGCGACTCCAACATCGTCGAGGTCTATGTCGGGTACCTCCGGCGCAAGGTCGATGTTCCGTACGGCCGGCGGGCGATCCAGACGGTGCGGGGCGTGGGATATCGCCTCGCCCCCGATGGCGGCTAACGCACCGGTCGAATTCGTCTCGCTGCCGCGCCGCCGGGCGGCGTCGGGGTTCCTGACGCGGCTACGGGCCCGCCTGCGGCCCCGCCGCCGGCTCAGGCCACTGCGCCGCTGGTTCCTGGCCTCTGTCCGGGCCCGCACCACCGTGCTGTCGATGTTGGTGGTGGCGGCGGCGCTGGGCGTCTGCGCCTTCAATCTGGTGGTCCTCGTCCAGCGGTCGCTCGTCCGCAACGTCGACGAGACGAACCTCACCCGGGCGGAGGACGTCGCCGCCCGGGCCCGGGCCGGGGTCCTGGGCCGCGTCATCCCCGTCTCCGGCGGAGCCAACGACAAGACCGTCTTCATCCAGGTCGTCAACCAGGCCGGCAGCGTGGTGGCCTCGAGCGAGAACTACCTCGACACCAACGCCTTCATCTACGTCTATCCCGAGGAAGGCACCCACCACCGGATCCTGGTCCAGACCACCGTCCACGGCCCGCCCATCGCCCCCGACACGAGCTTCCGGGTCGTGGTGCTCACCGGCCAGACGCCGACCGGCCCGGCCAATGTGATCGTGGCCACCGAGATGCAACAGGCCGAGGCGACCGTGGCCGACCTGCGCCGGGCGCTGGCCTACGGCATGCCCGGGGTCCTCGCGCTGGCCGGCCTTCTGGTGTGGCTCCTCGTCGGACGGGCGCTCCGCCCGGTCGAGCTCATCCGGTCGCAGGTGGCGGCGATCTCCGACACCGCCTCGCTCGACCACCGCGTCGGAGGGCCGCCCATCGACGACGAGATCGGCCGGCTGGCCCAGACGATGAACGCCATGCTCGACCGGCTCCAGCGCTCCGCCCAGCGCCAGCGCCGGTTCGTGGCCGACGCCTCCCACGAGCTGCGCAGCCCCCTGGCGTCGACCCGGGCGCAACTGGAAGTGGCGCTGTCCCACCCCGACCCCGCCGACTGGGAGGCCACGGCCGTTGACCTCCTGTCGGAGAACCAGCGGATGGAGCGCCTGGTCAACGACCTCCTTTTCCTGGCCCGCGCCGAAGAGGGCGCCGCCGGCCTGCCCGGGGCCGTCCCCCTCGACCTCGACGACATCGTCCTGTCGGAGGCGGGCCGGCTGCGGACCCGGGCCCGGGTGCAGGTCGACATCTCCCGGGTGACTGCCGGGCGGGTCCGGGGCGTCGAGGACCACCTGACCCGCGTCGTCCGGAACCTGGTCGAGAACGCCGAGCGCCACGCCGCCGGCTCCGTGCGCCTGGAACTCCGCCGGGTCCACGCCAACGGGCGCGGCCCCCAGATCCAGGTGGCGGTGTCGGACGACGGCCCCGGCGTACCCCTCGAGCACCGGGAACACATCTTCGACCGCTTCATCCGCCTCGACGACGCCCGCTGCCGGCCCGACGGCGACAGCAGCGGCGGCGCCGGGCTCGGCCTCGCCATCTGCCGGGAGATCGTGACCGCCCACGGCGGCCTCATCTGGGCCGAAGAAGCCCGCGACGGCGGAGCCCGCTTCGTGGTCCAGATCCCCGCCGACTAACGGCCGGGCGTGGGGCAGGGGCCCCGCCCGGGGCGGCGAAGCCGCAGAAATAGGGCCGTAGCGGGCGCTAGCCCGCTTAGGCGTCGATCAACTGGCCCTCTTGGGCCTGGCGGCGCTCCGTGAGGCGTCGGGCCATGGATTCCAGGCGCCGCAAGAAGGCCAGCACCCGGGTGCGAGCCTCCTCGGCCTCGGCTGACAGGCCCTCGATCTCCTCCAGCTTCCAGTGCCGCAGGACGACCGGCGCGAGGACCTGGTCGTAGTGGAGGACGAGGTCGTAGATCCCGGCTCGGGCGATCGACCTCGCCCGGGCGGTGAAGTTGTGGATGCCGGTGCCCGGCATCTCGAACTCCCGCACCTGCCGGTCGATGGCCACCACCACCGCCGAGGGGTCGACGGCGACGGCCTCGGCCACCAGGTCCCGGTAGAACAGGTAATGCAGGTTCTCGTCGGCGGCGACGCGGGCCATGACCTCGTAGCCCACCGGGTCGCCGAGGAGCTTGCCGGTGTTGCGGTGCGACACCCGGGTGGCGAGCTCCTGGAGGGCCACATACACGAGGGTGTCGGCCGGCGTCGGGGGTTCGGGCACCACCGCCCCCGACACCTGGGCCATCCGGGCGCGCTCCAGCTCCACCGGGTCGAGCGCCCGGGTCACCGTGAGGTAGTCGCGGATCACGATGGAATGGCGGTGCTCCTCGGCCGTCCACCGCCGGATCCACTCCCCCCACACGCCGGGGCCGAACATCTTGTCGATCGTGTGGAAGTAGTACGGCAGGTTGTCCTCGGTCAGGAGGTTGACGAACAGGGCGTCACGGACGGCGGTGGGCAGTGGGAACGCCTCCGGGTCCCACTCCTCGTCCGCTTCGAAGTCCCGGCCACGGCTCCATGGCACGTACAGGTGGGGGAACCATTCCTTGGCGGACGCGATGTGCCGCTCCATGAGCTTCTCAGCCGTTGGCATGAGCTCGTGGATGAGGTGAAGTTCGTCCGCGGATCGGGCGCTCGTCGTCATATCGCCATCAGCCTACCTACACGTCGGTAGGGAAGCGAGTCACTCTGGCCCTGCCGCCCGGACGGGCCGTCCCGGCGGCTAGAATGGGAAAAGCGAGTAACGCACCACCCAAAGTTCTACCGCAGTGGGGGTCGCTCGCAATCTTTTCTTACGTCGTCGGGGGAGGGTCCCCCGAGCCCCCGGGCGCAGTTCGGGGGATTTCCCGAAGGAATTTCTCTTCGGGCCCGAACAGCACCCAGGAGTTGACGATGTCACATGACGCGGGGTTCGGCACCATCGGTGTGTCGCCCGACCTCTGCGATGCCTTGTCCGAACAGGGCATCAGCGAGCCGTTCCCTATCCAGACGCTGACGATGCCGGCCGCCCTCGCCGGGCGAGACATCTGCGGCAAGGCCAAGACCGGCTCGGGTAAGACCCTCGCCTTCGGAATCGCCGCCATCGAGCGCACCAAGCCGGCGACGCCCCGCCACCCCCGGGCGCTGGTGCTCGTGCCCACCCGGGAGCTGGCCATGCAGGTGGCCGGCGTCCTGTCGCCGCTGGCGGCGGTGCGGGACCTCACCGTCGTCACGGTCTACGGGGGCGACTCGACCCGCAAGCAGGCGGCCGCCCTCGGGCGCAAGGGCGACATCGTGGTCGCCACCCCGGGCCGGCTCATCGACTTCCTCGAGCGGGGCGAGATCTACCTCGACGAGATTGAGATGGTCGTGCTCGACGAGGCCGACCGCATGGCCGACATGGGCTTCACGCCCCAGGTGACGTGGGTCCTCCGCCACCTCGGCGACACCCACCCCCAGACGATGCTGTTCTCGGCGACGCTCGACGGCGACGTCGACCACCTCGTCAAGAAATACCTGATCGACCCCGTCCACCACGAGGTGGAGTCGGACCAGCCGACCGTCGACCTGATGGAGCATCGGTTCCTCAAGGTCCACCAGATGGACAAGGTCAACGTCGCCGCCTCCATCATCAGCGGCGCCGACCGGTGCCTCGTCTTCGTCCGGACCAAACGGGGGGCCGACCGGGTCGCCTCCGATCTGCGCCGGGAGGGCGTGAAGGTCGGCGTCATCCACGGAGACCTCCCCCAGAAGAACCGGTCCAGGGCCATGGCCGATTTCGGGGCCGGCGCCATCCGGGCGCTCGTCGCCACCGACGTCGCCGCCCGGGGTCTCGACGTGAAGGGCATCGACGTGGTGATCCACTACGACCCCGCCGAAGACCACAAGGCCTACCTCCACCGCTCCGGGCGCACCGCCCGGGCCGGCAAGACGGGCGTGGCTGTCAGCCTCGTCTTGTGGGACCAGCAGCGCGAGATCGAGTTGCAGCAGAAGCGGCTCGGCATCGCGCAGCCGATGGTCGAGGTGTTCTCCAACGACGAACGACTGGAGGACCTGGCGGCCTGGGACCCCGCGGCCGAAGCCACCGCCGAGCTGGAGGTGGCCACCGGCACCGACGGCGTCGGAACTGCCGCCGCCCTCTCGCCGAGCGAGATCGTTCGTGCTCGCCGGGCGGCGACCCCCGCCCCATCCCGGCGTCGGCGCCGGCAGCTGTAAACGGCCTCGACCGGCCACCTCGTCTCGCCCTCGGAGAGCCCGCCGTACAATCCCGGCGGTGGATCGGCTCATCCGGGTACTTCACATCGAAGACAGCCGCACCGACACCGAGCTCGTGCGGGCCGTGCTGGGCCGCGCCGCGGTGGCCGCGTTCACCGTGGAGGCGGCGTCCACCCTGGAGGATGGGCTCCGCCGCCTGACTGAGGATCGGCCCGAGGGCTTCGACGTCATCGTCCTCGACCTCCACCTGCCCGACGCCGAGGGCCTCAACACCTTCACCCGGGCGGCGGCCGCGGCCGATGGGGTGCCGATCGTCGTCTGCACCGGCAGCGGCGACGACACCCTGGGGATCACCGCCGTCGAGCACGGTGCCCAGGATTTCGTGGTCAAGTGGAGCAGCGACCCCGACACCCTCGGCCGCACGCTCGTCCACGCCGTCCAACGGTCCCGCCAGCTGGCCGAACTGCAGCGCCACCTCGTGGAGTCCACCAACAGCGGCGACCGTCTCGCCGCCACCAACGCCGCCATCCGCGAGTTCCTGGCCATGGTGGTCCACGAGATCCGCACGCCGATCACGGTGATTTCCGGCTACGCCAGCCTGCTGCGCGACGCTCCCGCCAGCTTCACGCCGGCCGAACAGGCCGAAAGCCTGTCGACGATCCTCGTCCAGACGGAGCGGCTCCGCCGCCTGACCGACACGCTCCTCACCCACGAGGGCCTCGAGGCCGGCGCCGTGCAGGCCGAGCCGGAAGAGGTGTGCGTCGTCGAGGTGATCGACAGCGCCCTGGCTGCCGCCGGCCCGGCCGCCGCGGACTTCAAGGTGCTCTGCGATGCCGGCCTCACGGCCCGGGCCGACCCGGCCCATCTCCAGCAGGCCCTGGTCAATTACGCCACCAACGCCATCAAGTACGGGGGCCCGCCCTACACGGTGAAGGCCGGCCTCGAGGGCGACCCCGCCGGGGTGGTCATCCGGGTGATCGACGAGGGCGAAGGAGTCCCTGAGGAGTTCGTCCCCCGGCTCTTCGGCCGTTTCGCCCGGTCAGAGGCGGCCCGCACCCGCAAGGGTGTTCAGGGCACGGGCCTCGGCCTGTCGATCGTGGCCGGCCTCATGCACGCCAACGACGGCAACGCCTGGTACGAACCGGGCGACCCCCGCGGCGCCCGGTTCTGTCTCCGCCTCCCCAGTGGGCACTGATTGAGGGACGGCCGGGCGTGGGGCAGGGGCCCCACGCTCCGGAGGAGGGCGGGGTTGGGGCCCCGCCCGGGGCGGCGGAGCCGAAGAGATAGGGCGATTGAGGGCTGAGCGAAGCTCAGCCCTCAATCGGCGTACATCGCCTCGATCTCGGACTCGAAGTTCGAGGTGACGACGTTGCGCTTCACCTTCAGCGTCGGGGTCAGTTCCCCTTCCGCGATCGAGAACTCCCGGGGCAGGATCGTGAACTTCTTGATCTGCTCCACCCGGGCCATCTCGGCGTTCACCTCGTCGATGGCCTGCTGGATCTCGGCCCGGATCTCCTCGCTCTGGTCCGCCGGCCCTGACAGCTCCCGCTCTTTCATGAAGCGCTCGACCGCCTCGCTGTCGAGGCTGACCAGCGCCGCGAGGAACCTGCGCCGGTCGCCGATCACCACGACCTCCGCCACCAGCGGATGGGTCTTGAGCCCGCCCTCGAGGAGCGTTGGGGCGACGTTCTTCCCCCCGGCGGTGATGATGATGTCCTTCTTCCGGCCGGTGATCGTAAGGAACCCGTCGGCGTCGAACTCGCCGAGGTCGCCGCTGTGGAGCCACCCGTCGGCCATCGTCTCGGCCGTGGACTGTGGATCCTTGAAGTAGCCGGCGAAGACGTTGCGGCCCCGGACGATGATCTCGCTGTCGGAGGCGATCTTCACCTCGACGCCGGGGAACGGCGGGCCGACCGTCCCGAACTTCGTCTTCCCCGGGACGTTGAAGGTCGTCGGCCCGGTGTCCTCCGACTGGCCGTAGACCTCGTAGATGGGCAGGCCGAGGCCGGCGAAGAACTCCAGCACTTCCGAGGCGATGGGGGCGGCGCCGCTCACGCAGACGCGGGCCTCCCCCAGCCCCAGGCCGTCCTTCACCTTCGAGTACACCAACTTGTCGAACGCCTTGTACTGGGCGACGTCCGTGAAGGAGGCGCCGAGCCCCTTGGCCCGGCGGGTCGTGACGTGGCGGCCGATGGCCATGGCCCGCTCCGCCAGCTTGGCCTTGGCGCCGTGGGCCTCCCCGAGCTTCTCGACGACGCCGGCGTGGAACTTCTCCCACACCCGGGGCACACCGAAGAACATCGTCGGCTTCACCTCGAGCAGGTTGGACAGCAGCTTGTCGAGCGACTCGGCGTAGTAGACGGGGTAGCCGACCACGGCGGCGATGTGGATCGTGAACATCTGCTCGGCGATGTGGGACAACGGCAGGTACGACAGCACCCGCTCCTTCTGGCTGGCGTCGACCATGTCGCAGGCGTGCGCCGCCGTCCAAGCCAGGTTGTCCTGCGTGAGCATCACTCCCTTGGGCTGCCCGGTGGTCCCCGACGTATAGATCAGCGTCGACACCGTGTCGGGCCGGAGACCGGCCAGGCGCTCCTCCAGGTTGGGGCCGCCGTCGCCCCGGGCCAGGAAGTCGTCCCAACCGATGACCATCGGGTCGTCGACCGCTCCCCCGCGCATCATCACCACATGGCGGAGGTGGGGCAGCTGATCGCGCACCGAGGCGATCTTCTGCCACTGCGACTCGTTCTCAACCAGGAGGACGGGCGCCTCCGAGTGGTTGAGGATGTAGGCGCACTCGCCCGGCGACGACGTCGCGTAGATCCCGGCCGGGACGGCCCCGGCGGCCATGGCCCCGACGTCGAAGATCACCCACTCCGGCCGGTTGGCGCCGAGAATGCAGACGGGCTGGGTGGTTTCGACACCCAGCGCCATGAGGGCGCTGCCCGCCCGTCGGACCTCGCCGGCGTAGGTCTGCCACGACGTCGCCTCCCAGCCGCTCGCGCCCCGGACGTGGTACGCCGGAGCCGAGCCGAGCCGTTGGGCGTGGTCGAGCACCCGTTGGGGAATCGTCTCGAACGCCACTGCCACCCCTCCTGGTCCTGCGGGTCTCCCGCGGGCTGGACGCTAGTGGCAGTCCCTACCCCGGTGACGGCGCGGTCACGCGCAAAGCGAACTCGACGGTCCGTTTCTCGACCAGATCGCGGTCGAAGTCCAGGGTGGCGACGTGGTACGACCGCTCGAGCATCACCCGCTGAACCGGCCCGGCCACCCCCTCGGCCAGCACGTCAGACGAGCTCGGCGGAACGACGTGGTCCTCCCGGGAGGTGAGGATCAGCACCGGGCAGCGGATCAGGCCGAGGCGGCCGTGGATCTCCGTCGTGGCCTCCATCAGCGAGATGAGCGGCGGGATCGGCGCCGCGTCGTAAGCGCCCTCGCTGACCCCGGGCATGGCGATGTCGGAGCCGATGGCCGGGAGCCGGTCGCAGCCCTGCTCCAGGGAGGTGCGGAGGAGGTCCAGGAAGGCCGGCGCCGGCGGCTCGAACATGCCGTTGATGGCCACGAACCCGGCCGTGCCCGGGTTCCGGGCCGTCACCCAGGCGCCCAGCGTGGCCCCCATCGACAGCCCGGCGACCACCAGCGAGGCGGTGCGCCCGGCCAGTTCCAGGTAGGCCTCTTCGACGGCGGCCGACCA
>Ga0299907_10001768_pt1 | contig 12713 bp, 7 predicted proteins | sample RVTome_16_FD_198680 | JGI IMG/M metagenome (GOLD analysis project Ga0299907, IMG submission 198680) | Soil microbial communities from uranium-contaminated site in the Upper Colorado River Basin, Wyoming, United States - RVT152D67 (version 2) ... | reverse complement strand
CGCCGATCCAGCTTCCAGACAGCGCGGCCAGCCCCTTCCAGGCGTCCGGCGGGAGCGCCGAGCCGAACATGAGGTACGCGATGGGGCCGCCGACCACGACCCCCAGCGTGCCCGCGAGCAGCATGATCAGCGCCACCGAACCTAGCCTCGCGATGGCGCGCACGTCGACGCTGATCATGAGCAGGAAGAGCGACATCGGCAGAAGGTAGATCTGGATCCACTCATACACGCCGGCGGACGCGGGTATGATCCTGAAGGTGGTCGACAGCGTCGGCACGAAGTACGCCCAGATGACCGGCGGCATGAGCTCGAAGAACCCCTTCAGCCGCTGAAAGCCGCTCAGCCAGAACACCGCGCCGAGCACACCCACCAGGTAGGCGAAGATGTGCATCGGGTCGCTCAGCATCGCCGTCGCGGCGTTCTGCACGGACGCCTCCTCGGCGCGGTGTCGGGGGTTTCTGGACCGCGGCAGTCTAGGGAGCGCCCGCGGCGCGCGCCAACCCGAGCGCCCGCGGCGCGCGCGGCTCCGGCGCCTTGGCGCGCGCCGGCCCGCCCCGATGCGGTGCGCGCCCTCCCGAGCGCTTCCCCAGCCAGGCGGATTCGTCTATTGTGGGCCGGTTCCATGGGGCGGTCACGGGCGCGGCCGGACGCGTCAGGGCCATGCGCGGATTTCCAGGGGGAGCCCGGGATGACTCGTTTCCGAATCGCCAGACTGCGCGCGGCCCGTGGCCGGCGCTCCGCCGCCTGCCTGCCGCTGGTTGCCGCGACGTTCGCCTGCTCCGCCGCGGAAGCGCCGCAAGCCGGGACGGTGGCGCGGCTGCCGCCGGCCGCGGCGCAACCTGAGCCCGCGGCCACGCCCCTGGCCGCCGAGTGCGAGTGGCGCGCGAGCGCCGACGAGCTGGCGGAGCGCGCCAGTCCCCCCGACTCGTTGCGATTCCGCGTCGGAGATGCGGAGGGCCTGCTGTGCTACAGCCGTCCGTCGGCCCGCGGTCGCGTCATGATCGGGGGAGAGAGCGTGCCGTACGGCGAGGTCTGGCGCACGGGGGCGAACGAGCCCACGACGCTGCACCTCGGATTCGCGGCGAGCGTCGCTGGAGTGGCCGTAGAGCCCGGAACGTACGCCCTCTATACGGTCCCCGGACCGAGCGAGTGGGAGATCCTCGTCAATCGCTCGACCGAGCAGTGGGGCGCCGAGCGCTACTACACCGAGGAGGTCGAGGCGCAGGAGGCGGGCAGGGGCTCGGTCGCGCCGGCGGCCACCGACGCCCACGTGGAGACGCTGACGTTCGACGTCGTCCCGGCGACCGAGGACGCCGTGGAGCTCGTGCTGAGCTGGGAGGCGAGCCGGGTCTCCATCCCGATCCGCCGGCTGCGCTGACCTCGCCGGCGCCGCGTCGCGGTCGCCCTGGAATTGCCGGCATGGACACCCGACTCACGCGCGGGGCGCCGCGCGGCGCCACGATCAGCTGCAAGGGCTGGCAGCAGGAGGCCGCCCTGCGGATGCTGCTCAACAACCTCGATCCGGACGTCGCGGAGGCGCCCGATGACCTGATCGTCTACGGCGGCTCCGGCAAGGCCGCGCGCAGTCCCGAGGCGCTGGCGGCCATCGTGCGCAGCCTGCGCTCGCTGGAGGACGACGAGACCCTGCTCGTGCAGTCCGGCAAGCCCGTGGGGGTCTTCCGGACGCACCGCGGCGCTCCGCGCGTCCTCATCGCCAACTCCAACCTGGTCGGGCGCTGGGCGACCTGGGACCACTTCCGCGAGCTCGAGCGCGCCGGCCTGATGATGTACGGCCAGATGACCGCCGGCTCATGGATCTACATCGGCACGCAGGGCATCCTCCAGGGCACCTACGAGACCCTCGGCGCGGTCGCGCGAGAGCACTTCGGCGGCTCGCTCGCGGGCCGCTGGGTGCTCACCGGCGGTCTGGGGGGCATGGGCGGAGCCCAACCGCTCGCCGCCACCATGGCGGGAGGGTCGCTGCTGGCCGTGGAGGTCGATCCCGAACGGGTGCGGCGGCGAGTCGAGACCGGCTATCTGGACGAGGTGGCGACCGGCCTGGACGACGCGCTGGACCGCGTCCGGGCGGCCGCGGCGGCAGGCGAGGCGCTCTCGGTGGGCCTCGTGGGCAACTGCGCCGACGTCGTCCCCGAGATCGCGCGCCGTGGCGTGATCCCCGACGTGGTCACCGACCAGACGTCGGCGCACGACCCGCTGCGCTACGTCCCGGCGGGCCTCGCCGTGCCGGAGGCCGACGCGCTGCGAGATGCGGATCCGGCGGAGTACGGCCGCCGCGCGATGGCCTCAATGGCGGAGCACTGCAGGGGCATGCTCGCGCTGATGCGCGCGGGTTCGGTGACGTTCGACTACGGCAACAACCTGCGCACCCAGGCGCTGGACGCCGGCGTGGTGGACGCGTTCGACTTCCCCGGCTTCGTGCCCGCCTACATCCGTCCCCTTTTCTGCCAGGGCAAGGGGCCGTTCCGGTGGGTCGCGCTGAGCGGCGATCCGGCCGACATCGCGCGCACCGACGACCTCGTCCTGGAGCTCTTTCCCGAAGACGAGCACCTCGCGCGCTGGATCCGCATGGCCCGCGAGAAGGTGCGCTTCCAGGGCCTGCCCGCACGCATATGCTGGCTGGGCCAGGGCGCGCGGGCGCGCTTCGGACTGGCGTTGAACGGGCTGGTGGCGACGGGCGAGCTGTCCGCGCCGATCGCGATCGGCCGCGACCACCTCGACACGGGTTCCGTCGCCTCGCCGTTCCGCGAGACCGAGGCGATGCTGGACGGCTCGGACGCGGTCGCTGACTGGCCGATCCTGAACGCGCTGCTCAACGCCGCGTCGGGCGCGAGCTGGGTGTCCTTCCACCACGGCGGCGGCGTGGGCATGGGAAATTCCCTGCACGCGGGACAGGTCATCGTCGCCGACGGCACGCCCGAGATGGCCGAGCGGCTGCAGAGGGTGCTGACCAACGACCCCGGCATCGGCGTCGCACGCCACGCCGACGCGGGCTACGACGCCGCGCGTGAGACGGCGCGCGCGCACGGCATACACCTGCCCATGGATCCCTGAGCGTGTCCGGCGTGCGCATCCTCGCGGGCGCCGAGGAGCTGCTGCCATGCACCTCCGCCGACCCTGGATCGGTGTCGACGGGGACCGCCCTCGCGCTGCGGGACGGGCGCGTAGCGGGCGTCGGCGGCGCCGACTCCCTTCTCGAGCGCTTCCCCGGGGCGGAGGTCGAAGCCCTGCCCGGGGGCGTGCTCACGCCGGGGCTCGTGGACTCGCACACGCACGCGCTGTTCGGGCGCACGCGCGCCGATGAGTACGCGCTGCGGTCTTCGGGGGTCTCCTACATGGAGCTCGCGCGCCGCGGGGGCGGCATCAACGCCTCGGTCCGCGACCTCCGCTCCCGGTCGCGGGATGAGCTCGTCGAGCTCACCCTTCCACGTATCCGGGAGTGCTTGAAGTACGGGACGACAACCATCGAAGTGAAATCGGGTTACGGCCTCGATACCGACTCGGAATTAAAAACTCTGGAGGCGATCGGCAGGCTCGCGGACCTGGCGCCGCAGCGCGTCGTCGCGACGTTCCTCGGGGCGCACGAAGTCCCCCCGGAGCATCGCACGGACCGGACGCGCTACGTGGACCTGCTGCTCGAGGAGATGATCCCCGCGGTCGCGGACCAGGGCATCGCGCGCTTCTGCGACGTGTTCTGCGAGCCCGGGGTCTTCGACGTCGCGGAGTCGCGCAGGATCCTGGAGCGGGGCATGGAGTTCGGGCTGGTGCCCAAGCTGCACGCGGACGAGCTCGAGCAGGGCGGCGGCGCCGAACTCGCGGCCGAACTCGGCGCCGCGAGCGCCGACCACCTCGGGGCGATTTCCCGGCAAGGCATCGCCGCGCTCGCCGCCACCGCGAGCGGCGACGCGCCGACCGTCGCGACGCTGCTGCCCGCCACGCTGCTGTTCCTCGGCAGGAAGACGTACGCGCCGGCGCGCGCGCTGCTCGACGCGGGCGCGGTCGTCGCCGTGGCCACCGACTTCAATCCCGGCTCCTCCCCCACCCCGGGACTGCCCATCGCGCTCACGCTGGCGTGCAGCCAGATGGGCATGAGCCCCCTGGAGGCGCTGGTCGCGGCCACGGCCGGCGGAGCCGCCGCGCTCCGGCTGCGGGACGGGACGGGTAGGCTGATCGAGGGCGCGCCCGCCGACGTGGTGTGGTGGACGGTCCCAGACCACCGGGAGATCCCCTATCACGTCGGCGTGAACCGCGTCGGCAGGGTGTGGATCGGGGGCGAGCCGGTGCTCGACAACACGCGCTGGGGGGCGGCGTGAGCGGCTCCGACGCGTCCTCCGACGCGCCGCCCCCGCGCCCGACCCTCGTCCCGGACCTCCTCTGGAAGGACGGCCGCTTCCAGGCGGGACTGGCGGTCGAGCTGGGGCCGGACGGCCGCATCGCGTCCGTCCGCGACGCCGCGCACGCGCGCGGCCGCCCGGGCGAGGTGCGCCGCCTGCACGGCCGCGCGCTGCTGCCCGGCTTCGTCAACGCGCACTCGCACGCGTTCCAGAGACTGCTGCGCGGGCGCACGCAGTGGCGGCCGCGCGCCCACGCCCGCGCCGACTTCTGGACCTGGCGCGAGGCGATGTACGACCTCGTCCTGAGCCTGGGCGAGGAGGCCCTCGCGGAGGCGTCGCGGGCCTGCTTCCGTGAGATGCTGCGTGCGGGGTTCACCGCGGTGGGAGAATTCCACTACCTCCACCGCGGCCGCGACGGCGCGGCGCCGGACCCGCCGGACCGGTTCGCGCGCGTCGTCGTGGACGCCGCCCGCGACGCCGGGATCCGCGTCGTCCTCCTGCACGCGGCGTACGCCACGGGGGCGATCGGCGAGCCGCTGCGCGACCGCCAGCGCCGGTTCGCGACCCCTGACCTGGAGGGCTACCTGGACGGCCTGGACCGCCTTTCCGAGGCGTTGGGCCGCGCGGGTGGGGCGAGCGTCGGCGCAGCGCCGCACAGCCTGCGCGCCGTTCCCCGGGAGTGGCTGGGCCCCATCGCGGCATGGTGCGAGCGGAGTTCGGCGCCCCTGCACATGCACGTCTCCGAGCAGCCGGCCGAGGTCGAGGCGTCGCTGGAGGCCTACGGAGTCCGGCCGGTGCGGGTGCTCGCCGATGAGGGCCTGCTCTCCCCGCGCTTCACCGCGGTGCACGCCACGCACCTCGAGCCACCGGAGGCCGATCTCCTCGGCGAGGCCGGCGCGACGGTGTGCGCGTGCCCCACCACCGAGCGCGACCTCGCCGACGGATTTCTTCCGCTGGAGCAGCTGCGCTCCGCGCGCGTGCCGATCGCCATCGGCAGCGACAGCAACGTGATCATCGACCCCTTCGAGGAGCTGCGCTGCCTGGAGTACCACGAGCGCCTGCGTACGGGCCGGCGCGTGGTCGTGGCGGAGCCCGCGCCGCGCGCGGACGGCGGCGAGCCGGACCGGCTGGAGTGCGCCCCCCCGCTGCTCGACATCGGCACCCGCGCCGGCGCCCGCTCGCTCGGAGTGGAGGCCGGGGCGATCGAGCCCGGACTGCTCGCGGACCTGGTGGCGGTGGACCTGGACCACCCCACGCTGGAAGGCTGGGGCGCGGACTCGCTCGCGGCCCTGCTGGTCTTCTGTGCTCCCGCGTCGGTGGTGCGCGAGGTCTGGGTCGGGGGACGACCGGTCGTTCCCTGACGTGTGCAAGCGCCGGCCACTCCGGCGTCCCTCCCCGTAGTGCGCCGCGTCCGAGCCCCGGTACACGGCACCCACCACACCACGCGGGAGGACCCATGAAGATTCTGCTGCTGTCTCCGCTGGCGCTCGTTGCCGCGCTCGGGCTGGCGCTCGACGCGCCGGTCGGCGCGGGCGCCCCTGCGGGGTCGCCGCTCGCACGCCCGGTCACCGTGCACGGGACCGTGACCGACGCGTACACGGGCCGGCCGCTATCGGGGGTGCAGGTGTGGGTCCTCGGGACGGGTCTGGGAACCGTGACGGGCGCGGACGGCGCCTACGCGCTCGCCCTGCCCGACCGCTTCGACGGCACGAGAGTCCAGCTGCGCGCGCAGCTGATCGGATATGCCACCGGCGCCGCGACGGTCGAGGTGGGCAGCCAGACCGGGGCGGTGGACTTCGCGTTGTCCGCCGCGGCGGTCGGCCTCGAGGGACTCACCGTCGAGGCCGAGGCCGCGCCCATGATGGACGCCTCTGGACGCTCGCTCTCCCGCCTCGCCCCGGCGGTCCCCGGTGTCGCCCGGTCCAAGTTCGAGAGCGGCGGCGTCGGGCACCCCGGCTGGCGCTACGCGCCTCCGACCGACCGCGAGGGCTACGCCCATATCGAGGAGAACGACTTCAGGTCCGCCGCGGCCCATCCGCTCTCGACCTTCGGAATCGACGTGGACCGCGCGTCCTACGCGAACGTGCGCCGGTTCCTCCTGCGGGAGAACCGCCTGCCCCCGGCGGACGCCGTGCGGATCGAGGAGCTGGTCAACTACTTCCCCTACGCCTACGCCGACCCGCGCGGCGACGCGCCGTTCGCTGTCCACACCGACCTCGCCGCGGCGCCCTGGGCGCCGGAGCACAGGTTGCTCCGGGTGGCCCTACGCGGCCGTCCACTCGCCGACGAGGACCGGCCGCCGAGCAATCTGGTCTTCCTCGTCGACGTGTCGGGGTCGATGCAGTCGCCCGACAAGCTGCCGCTCCTCAAGCAGGCGTTCGGCATGCTAGCCGGGCAGCTCCGTCCCATCGACCGCGTGTCGATCGTCGTGTACGCGGGCGCCGCGGGGCTCGTCCTGCCCCCGACGACCGGCGACCGGCGGGCCGAGATCATCGACGCCATCGACCGCCTGGAAGCGGGCGGCTCCACGGCCGGCGGCGCGGGCATCATGCTCGCCTACGACGTCGCGCGCCGGAGCCACGTGGCTGGCGGAAACAACCGCGTCATCCTGGCCACCGACGGCGACTTCAACGTCGGCGCGTCGAGCGACTCCGAGATGGTCCGCCTGATCGAAGAGAAGCGCCGGCAGGGCACCTTCCTCACCGTGCTCGGGTTCGGCACCGGCAACCTGCAGGACGCCAAGATGGAGCAGATCGCCGACCGGGGGAACGGCAACTTCGCCTACATCGACAGCGCCCTCGAGGCGAGGAAGGTGCTGGTCGCGGAGATGGGCGGAACGCTCCACACCATCGCCAAGGACGTGAAGATCCAGGTCGAGTTCAACCCCGCCGTGGTGCGCGGGTATCGGCTGATCGGCTACGAGAACCGCGTGCTGGCCGCCGAGGACTTCGACGACGACCGCAAGGACGCGGGCGAGCTGGGCGCCGGCCACACGGTGACCGCGCTGTACGAGGTCGTCCCGGTGGACGCCCGTTCCCGCGTGGACATCCGCGAGCCGGGCTCGCTTCGCTACGGTTCCTCGCGCGACGCGGAAGGCGCAGGACCCGGACGGGAAACGGCGCGCCTGGACGCGGCGCCGATGACCGACGAACTGGCGTTCGTGAAGCTGCGCTACAAGACCCCCGACGGCGAGCGGAGCAGACTCCTGGAACACCCCGTCCCCGACCGCACCGCGGGCGCCGGCGAGGATCTGCGCTTCGCGGCCTCCGTCGCCGCGTTCGGGATGCTGCTGCGCGACTCCGAGCACGCCGGCGAGGCCACCTGGGCACTCGTGCGCGATCTGGCGCGGGGCGCGCTGGGCGAGGACCCGAACGGTTACCGCGCGGAGTTCGTGCGCATGATCGAGGTGGCCAGCGAGCTGGATCCCGAGGAGCGTCCGCTCGCCGGACGACGTTGAGAGGCGTCACCACTACGGCGGCGGCCGCCGCCGGGCCGCGCTCCGGCCCGGCGGCGCGGGCGCCGGGGCAACCGCGCGGCTCAGCGCCACCGTGGACGCCACGATGATCAGAGCCCCGGCGGCGAGCCAGACCGTGGGGACCTCGCCGTAGAACAGGAAGCCCCAAGCCGCGGAGAAGGCGACGGCCAGGTAGCTCGCGGCCGTCGCCCTGCCCGCCTTCTCCTTGCGCAGCCCGATCGTCATGAAGACCTGCCCGAGCTGCGTCGCGACCCCCACGCCGACCAGCACGAGCCACTCCGACGGAGTCGGCCAGACCGCCGACCGCGCCGCCAGCGGGATCGCTCCGAGCGTCGCGACGGCCGAGAAGTAGAACACGATGACCATGGTGTGGTCCGTCTCGCCCAGCTTGCGGACCGTCACGTACGCCGCCGCGCTGAACAGCGCTCCCGTCAGGCCCACGGCGACCGGCAGCGCCGGCAGCGCGGCGCCGCCGAACAAGAACGACGGGCGCGCGGCCAGGACGACGCCGCAGAGGCTGGCCAGGATCAGCGCGACCTCCCGGCCCCGCAGCCGCTCCCCGAGGGCGGCCACCGCGATGACGGCGGCGAAGACCGGGTTCGTGTACTGGATAACGGTCGCGTCGGCGAGCGGGAGGTGCACGACGGCGTAATAGAACGACGTCAGGGCGACGAACCCGAGCAGCCCGCGCAGCAACAGAAGGCCACGCCGGTTCCCCCAGCACGACACTCCCAGACGGCGGAGCAGCGCCCAGCTGAAGATCAGCGTGACCACCGCGCGCACCAGCACGATCTCGGTGGACGGGAGCCTCTGGCCGGCCTCTTTGACGAGCAGCGCCATCACGCTGAACGCGAGCGCGGACAGCGCCATGAAGCGCAGCCCGCCACCCTGCGCGGGGCCGCTCGTCGAATCTGGCGGGCGGGTCACGGCGGCGACCATACCGGGTGGAGGCGCGGCTGACAACCGTTCGGCGACCGGACCCGAACGGGGTCGACGCTCCCGGAAAAGAAGAACTTCCCCCGTCGGCGATCGTCGTGTTCGTGCTGGCGCGGTTCCTGGCGTTCCGGCGTCGGGATCTGTAGGCTCGGGCGGTCCGCCGCCCGAACCGAGGAACCGCCATGACTCCGGGAAAGGGGCGCCGTTCGCGCGCCCGGCCCGCCCGCTCTTCGACCGCCGCCCAGCCCCGCCGGTCGTCGCCGCGGGCGCCGATCGCCGCCGTCGGGCTCGCCATCGCCGCCTCGCTCCTGCCCTGGCACTTCGGCGCGCTCGCCGCGCAGGAGGGCCCGCGCCTCGCCGCCGGTTCCGCCGACGCCGTGCGCGCCGCGCGCGCCTACCGGCGTGCGCACGCGGCGCCGATCCTGCGCGAGTTCATGGAGCTGCTTGCGATTCCGAACGTCGCGTCGGACGAGGCCAACATCCGGCGGAACGCTGACTGGCTGGTGGCGGCGCTGGAGCGCCGCGGGATCGACGCGCGCGCGCTCGATGGCCTCGGGGGGCCTCCGCCGGTGTACGGCGAGCTACCCGTTCCAGGCGCGACCCGCACGCTCGTGTTCTACGCGCACTACGACGGGCAGCCCGTGGACACGGCCCGCTGGACCTATCCGCCCTGGCAGCCGGTCCTTCTCAGCGGTCCGGTGGAGCGCGGCGGCCGCCCGGTCGAGCTCGAGCCGGACGCCACCTCCGACGCGATCGATCCCGACTGGCGCATCTACGCCCGCGGCGCGGGCGACGACAAGGCCCCGGTCGCGGCGATCCTCGCCGCGCTCGACGCCCTGCGGGAGGCCGGGATGGCGCCCACGTCCAACCTGAAGTTCTTCTTCGAGGGGGAAGAGGAAGCGGGATCGGCCCACCTCGCCGAAGTGCTGCGCGCGAACGCGGAGCTGCTGGCCGCGGACGGGTGGCTGATCATGGACGGCCCCGTCCACCAGAGCCGCCGGCCGCAGCTCTTCTTCGGGGTGCGCGGCTACACCGGCCTGCAGATCACCGTGTACGGCGCCAATCGCTATCTGCACAGCGGGCACTACGGCAACTGGGCCCCCAATCCCGCCCTGGACCTGGCGCGCCTGCTGGCCTCCATGAAGGACGAGCGCGGCCACGTGCTCATCGAGGGGTTCCACGATGACACCGCGCCGATCGGCGAGGAGGAGCGCGCGGCGATCGCCGCCGCGTCCCCGTTCGATGACCGGCTGCGGGCGGAGCTGGGCCTCGCCGCCACGGAGGCCGACGACGCGCCCTACCTGGAGCGCATGCTGATCCCGTCCCTGAACGTGCGAGGCCTGCAGTCGGGCACGACCGGACCCACCGCGCGCAACGTCATACCACCCTCCGCGACCGCCTCCCTGGACATCCGGCTGGCGAAAGGGAACGATCCCGAGCGCATGCTGGACCTCGTGGAGGCGCACGTCCGCGGGCGCGGCTACCACGTCGTCCGGCAGGACCCGGACTCGACGACGCGCGCGGCGCACCCGCGCATCGCCAGGATCGACCGGTCGCCCGGCTACCGGGCGGCGCGGGTGCCCCTCGACGCGCCCCTGGCGAGAGACGTGATCGGCGCGGCGAGCGAGGCCGCCGGCGAGGAGCCGATCCTCGCTCCGACGCTGGGCGGCTCCCTGCCCCTCTACCTGTTCGAAGAGGTGCTGGGAACGCCCGCCGTCGGGGTACCCATCGCCAACCACGACGACAACCAGCACGCGCCCGACGAGAACCTGCGCGTCGGCAACCTCTGGTACGGCATCGACCTCGTCGCGGCGATCATGACCATGTGAGGGGGGTCGCGAGCCGCTTCCCCGGGCCGTGCCCGGGTCGGCCCGCTTCCCTTTCGCGCGCGGCGCCCCGCGCCGTAGCTTCGCCGCGTTCCGCCTCCGAACCCGACAGACCGGACCAGCCCTATGGATCGACGACGGACAGCCGCCCTCACCGTGCTCGCCGCCGCGGCGGCGCTTTCCTCCTGCGCCGGTGGTTCCGGCCAGGCCCCGGGTTCCGACGGCGCGCCGAGTCCGAGCCGCGGGTCCCCCCGGGGAGCCGGCGAAGAGGGCATGAAGCCCTACTCGGAGGTCGTCACCCGCGCCGCTCAGACCGACTCCGGCATGTTCCACGTGCACCGGGTGGACGACAAGGTCCTGTTCGAGATGCCGAACGGCCTGCTGGACGAGGAGATCCTCCTGGTCACGCGCGTGGCGCGCGCCGCCGACAACGTCCGCTACGGCGGGGAGGAGGAGAACACCCAGGTGGTGCGCTGGCAGCGCAACCGGGACGATGTCCTGCTGCGGACGGTGTCGCACAGCAACGTCGCGGACGACTCGCTCCCGATCTTCGAGGCCGTGCGCAACTCCAATTTCGAACCCATCATCGCGGTCTTCGACATCGCCGCGATGTCGGAGGACTCGGGCGCCGTCGTGGTGGACGTGACCGAGCTCTTCACCAAAGACATCCCGGTCCTCGGCATGTCGGCCAACCGGCGCAGCAACTTCGGCGTCCGCCGGCTCGACGAGAGCCGGACGTTCGTGAACTGGGTCAAGAGCTTCCCGCGCAACGTCGAGATCCGCAACACCCTCACCTACGAGGCCACCGAGGCGCCGTCGCAGTCGTCGACGAACTCCATCTCGCTCGAGATGAACCACTCCATGGTGCGGTTGCCCGACGACCCGATGACGCCGCGGCCATGCGACCAGCGCGTGGGGTTCTTCAGCGTCCAGCAGATCGACTACGGCGCCGACGCGCAGCGCGCCGAGGGCCGCTGCTTCATCACGCGGTGGCGGCTGGAGCCCAGCGATACCGCCGCGTTCAACCGCGGCGAGCTGGTCGAGCCGGCGAAGCCCATCGTCTACTACATCGACCCCGCGACGCCGGTCAAGTGGCGCCCCTACCTGAAGCAGGGCGTCGAGGACTGGAACGCGGCGTTCGAGGCGGCGGGGTTCCGCAACGCGATCGTCGCGAAGGACCCGCCCAGCCCGGAGGAGGACCCCGAGTTCAGCCCCGAGGACGCGCGCTACAGCGTCATCCGATACTTCTCCTCGCCGGTGCAGAACGCGTACGGCCCGCACGTCCACGACCCGCGCACCGGCGAGATCCTGGAGTCCGACATCGGCTGGTTCCACAACGTCATGAACCTGCTGCGCAACTGGTACTTCGTGCAGACGGCGGCGGCCAATCCGGACGCCCGCGGGGTGACCTTCGACGACGCGGTGATGGGCAAGCTCGTGCGCTTCGTCTCGGCGCACGAAGTCGGGCATACGCTCGGACTTCCGCACAACATGAAGGCCAGCGCCGCCTACCCCGTGGATTCGCTCCGGTCGGCCGCATTCACGTGCCGGATGGGCACCGCCCCCAGCATCATGGACTACGCGCGCTTCAACTACGTCGCCCAGCCCGAAGACGCGGGCGTCTGCTTCGACCCGGCGATCGGCGAATACGACAAGTACGCCGTCATGTGGGGCTACACTCCGATTCTGAACGCGTCGGCGGAGCAGCAGAAGCCCACGCTGAACGGGTGGATCCGGGAGCGCGAGGGCGACCCGATGTACCTCTTCGGCAACCCCAGCGCGACCGACCCCACATCCCTGACCGAGGCGATCGGCGCGGACGCCATGGAGGCCAGCCGGTACGGCATCGAAAACCTCAAGCGGATCCTGCCCCGCATCACCGAATGGACCTTCGAGGAGGGCGAGCCCTGGGACACCCCCGAGGAGCTGTACAACCAAGTCCTGGCGCAGTGGGGTCGCTACATGGGCCACGTCGCGACCAACATCGGCGGCGTGACGCGCACGCGGAAGGCTCAGGACCAGTCCGGCCCGGTGTACGAACCCGTCGCCGCGGAGACGCAGCGCCGGGCGATGGCGTTCCTGGCCGAGCAGGCGTTCGCCACGCCGGACTGGATGCTCGAGCGC
>Ga0299907_10001767_pt1 | contig 12714 bp, 13 predicted proteins | sample RVTome_16_FD_198680 | JGI IMG/M metagenome (GOLD analysis project Ga0299907, IMG submission 198680) | Soil microbial communities from uranium-contaminated site in the Upper Colorado River Basin, Wyoming, United States - RVT152D67 (version 2) ... | reverse complement strand
GGCGGCCGACCTCCGGATCCTGGCCGAATCCGCTTCATTCCAGTTTCTCTTCACCAAGGTCGGGCTCGCCGGCGCCGACATGGGCTCCGCCTATCTGCTTCCCCGTGTGGTCGGTCTGGGCCGGGCATCCGAGATGCTCCTGTTCGGGGATGCGGTCCAGGCGGAGCAGGCCCTATCGGTCGGACTGGCCAATGAGGTCGTCCCCGATTCCGAGCTGATGTCTGTCACCATGGAGCGGGCCCGGCGGCTCGCCGACGGACCGGCCATGGCGTACGGGGTGACCAAGGTCCTTCTGGGGAGGGAGCTCGACATGGACCTCGCCTCCTCCATCGAGCTGGAGGCACACACCCAGGCGCTGATGATGACTAGTGAGGACCACAAGGAGTTCTACCGGGCCTTCTCCGGGAAGCACGAGCCTGAGTGGAGAGGGCGGTGAGTCGTCATCGTATGGTCAACCCTGCCGGCCTCCCCGAGGCCTCGGGATTCTCGTACGGGGCGATCTCGGCAGGAGGCCGCTCGCTGACCCTGGCCGGGGTCACCGGGCACCGCGCCGACGGGTCGATCCCGGATGGCCTCGTCGCCCAGTTCGTGGCGGCCTGTGAGACGGTGGCCGCCGTGGTCACGGAGGCGGGTGGCGAGCCCGGGGATGTGGTGTCGGTGACGATCTACACCACGGACATCGCCGGCTATCGATCGAGCCTGGGGCCTATCGGTGAGGCCTGGCGCTCGGTTTTCGGCAAGCACTACCCGCCGATGGCGCTTCTTGGGGTCAACGAATTGATGGATCCGATGGCCCTCGTCGAGCTGGTGTCGGTCGCGGTCATCCCGGATGGCGGTCCCGGCTAGTCGTCGAGGATGATCACCGGCTCCGCGTAACGCCTCACCCTCCCCAGACGCGCCCGCTCCTGGATCATCTCGTCGAGTCGTCGCTGCTTGGCCTCCAACGCTCCAGCTCTCAGCTCATCGAGGCCGTAGTTGAGACGGAGGGCACGATCCGGGACGACGAACCGGGTGATGCCGGCAGGCAGGAGGTCGGCACCGAGGGCGGCCTCGGTGACATCAGGGATGGTGAGGGCAGGGAACTCGATCAGGGCGCCCCAGTCGGGGAATTGGCGGGCGATCTCGTCGGCGCCGGGATCGATGACTCGGTTCACCGTCCAACGCCCGATGTAGGTCGAGACGAGCCTCGACAATGCCGCATTGTCGCTCAACCCCGAGCCGGTGACCGCGCGCGCTTTGCCGTCGGGCAGCCATACCCGGGGCGCAGGCCCATCGGCCGCCAGGGCCAACTCGGCCCTCGATTCGATGGATGTGAGCACCTCGGCCGGATCGGCGTCACGGAGCACGTGATGCCATGTGCCGAGCCCGACATCCCGGGTATGGACCACCTGCACGACCCCGTATGCCAGCCCCAGCGAGCGCAGGGAGGCGGTCCTGGTCGCGCCGTCGAGCAGCACGAGGTCGTCCCCCTCCGTCTCTATGCAGACCACCGGGTTCAGCTGTGTTCCCTCGGACCCGATCCGGGCCGCGAGCGGCTCGACACGCAGCGGATCGACTTCCTCGTGGGGTCTGATCCGGTCCAAGGGCACCACACGAAGATCGGGTAGCTCAGGCACGGGCGGCATTCTGCCTGATCCTCGAACCGGCTGCTAGACGAGGTCGGCGAGATGCCGGGCGAGCTCGTCGACATCGGACGGGTCCTGGTATATCCCGAACCCGACCCGGAGCCGGTCCTTGCGATAGTCGGTGATCACCTGGCGTTGGTGGAGCCGGTGATACATGTCTCCTGCGGCCTGGCTCTCGAAGGTCAGGAAGTTGCCCCGGTCGGCCCCATCCGGTGGTGTGAGCACTCCGGGGACCGGCCCCGCGTCGAGGAGACGACGCTGCAGGGCCTCGACTTGAGCATGGATGTCGGCAGGGGTCACCTCCTCGTCGGCGAGCCAGCGGAGGACCGCTCTCATCCGATAGATCCCCGAGGGGTCGTGGGTCGCTCCCGCGAAGCGGGTCCCGTCGGTCGCGTATGGGACGCGCTCGGACACACCCGACTCCAACTGACCGAAGCCGGCGTACCAGCCGGTGTCGACCGGGCGCGGCCCATAGCCAGGAGGGCAGTGCATGAAGCAGGCTCCTTCGCCGGCCATGGCGTACTTGTAACCGCCTGCCAGATAGAAGATCCGGTCCTGGATCGCACCGAGGTCCACTGGCAGGGCCATGAAGGCGTGATAGCCGTCAACCACGATGAAGGCGCTGTCGTTCGGCGACGACGAGACGATTCGATCGAGATCCGAGACCGCATGAGCGGAGTCGAAGAACACCTGGCTCATGTAGGCGAGGTCATAGGCACCGGCGCGGATCTCTCGGGTGAACCTCTCGGAGAACGAGTCGAAGGGCTCGGCCGGGACCCGATCTACGATGGCCAGCCCCGCCTCCTCCCATCGTCGCGACTGTCGGTTGAAGGAATGGAATTCGGCGTCCGTGGTGAGGACCCGCACCGGAGGTTCCAGGCAGGAGAAGAGCCGGGCCACCAGGTCCTGGGTGTTGGGGGCGAAGACGATCGTGGACGGGTCGGCCAGCTTGACGGTGCCGGCTATCAGACGCTGGGTTTCCGGTATCACCTCGCCGAACACCTTCTCCCATTTGTCGTCGGCTAGCCCGGACGCGTCGTTCCATGCTTCGGTGTGGGCCTCGAGGCTCACGTCCGGCCACGGATGGTGGGAATGGGCCGCGAAATGGAGCCGGGCGGGGTTGGCCTCGAAGAACTTGGTGAAACCGTGCTTCAGGCTCATGCCTGGTAGCGGAATCGCATCGTCTCGGCGACCGTCTCGGGGAGCTCGGGCCGTTCGCTCCGGGGCACGAGGAACGTGGCCAGGTTGAAGAGATCCGCGAAGACACGGCTGCGCTCCGCTGATCTCTCCAGGTACTTGGCGCCGGCGGATCCCCCGGTCCCGATCCGTCTCCCGATCATGCGCAGAGCCATTTGGGCGTGGCGATGACGCCATGCGGCGAAACCCTCGTCGATGTCCATCAGCAGCTCGATGACCCGATAGGGCTCGTGGAGTGCGGGGAGGTCCCGGTAGAGGGTGATGAACAGGGCGCCCTGGAAGGCCTGGTAGCTGAACCGGCGCTCGCCTCTGCGCGCTATGGCGGCGTGCTTCTCCTCGTCGAAGATCGCCTCGTACTGGCGGATGGTGACCGTGAACTCCTTGAGCTGGGCCTCCCTCTCGCTCTCGGTCAGATTGGCGTTCGCCGCGATCACGGCACGGTCCGACTCGAGACGATCCCGGACCGCCCCCTGGAACTCCTCCCAGAAGCGATAGTCCCCGGTCTCGAGGAATGGGGTTCTCTCCAGCCATGCCTCGACCAGCTCGAAGAGGTTGGGCGGTCCCTCGCTGGCGAGAACGACCTCGCGGTCGGTCTCGTCGAATCTCTCCGTGTAGGGCGCTCCCTCCAGGAGCAGGCGATCCTCCCGCCTCATCCCCAGTTTGTTCTCGACGAGCCGGAATTGAGCCGATTGGAACCCGGAGGCGGGAAACAGATAATCGCGAAAATCGAGGAAGTCGAGAGGGGTCATCGTCTCCAGCACCGAGATCTGCTTGATCAACAGGTCCTGGATCTCGGTGATTCGGCGCAGGCGGGCGACCACGGTCCCCATCTCCCGCTCCAGCACGGGATTCTGGGAGAAGATCTCGATGACATCGTCCAGCTCCCAGAGGATCTGCTTGAACCACAACTCGTATGCCTGGTGGACGATGATGAACAGCATCTCGTCGTGAACTGTCTCACCGGCGCGTGCACTCAACGGGTGCTGGGCGTCGAGGAGCTTGTCGAGCTGGAGGTAGTCGCCGTAGTAGACGCTGGGGTCTTCGCTCATCTGACCCGAAACTAGCCGTGTCGTGGTGAGATTCCGCACCAGATCTCGGAGCGCTCCCAGAGTTCCGAGGCCAGAAGGTCGTCCTGAGCCACCGGCCGGGGGTCCCGCCTCTCCATCCTCGCGTAGTAGCGGCCGGACTCACCGGCCAAGCCGGCATCTGTGGCGCACCACAACGGGGTAGCCGCCCCCTCCTCCGCCGAGATGAGGCGTCTGCTCACGAAGGGCTTCACGAACCAGGGGATGATTCCGGTATCGGCGAACCCGGGATGCGCTGCGTAGGCACGCAACCGGGGGCGGCGGCGGGCCAACTCCCTGACGAAGAGGATGTTGGCCAGCTTGGAGACGGCATACTCGCTCACTCCGGTTCCCCACGTCCTCCGGGTCAGCCGACCAAAGTCGATCCCCTCGACATTGTGGAGAGCGGAGACCACCTGGACGATCCGGGTCCCCTCGCGGAATGTAGGCCCGAGATGATGGGTGAAGCTGAAATGCCCGAGGTGGTTCACGCCGAAATGCGCCTCGAACCCTTCGACGGTCAGTCCCCGGGACGTGGGGCCGATCCCGGCGTTGTTGACCAGTACGTCGGTGGTCCGGCCGCTCGCCGCAAAGGCTCGGGCAGCGTCTCGTGTCGAGGCCAGCGATGCGAGATCCAGGCCCAGCATCTCCCCGCTGCCGCCCAGATCGTCGATCTCCGCAACGAGCTGGGCGAGCCGTTTCTCGGACCGTCCCGCCGCCACCACATGGAAGCCTCGTTGTGCCATCCCGAGGCTGATCTCCCGCCCGATCCCCCTGGTAGGGCCGGTGACGATGGCGATTTTCATTCGGCGAGACCGTAGCTAGGTTTCGCTCCCGTGAATGATTGGCCCCAGTCCCTCAACATCGACGATTACTTCCTGAGAGACCGCATCGCCGAGGGTCGGGGCGAGACCGTGGCCATCCGGCTCGATGATCGCGATGTCACCTACACCGAGGTCGACGCCCGCGCATCGTCATATTCGGCCGTCCTCCGCGACCACGGGGTGGATCGGGAGGATCGAGTCCTGATCGTCATGCCGGATGGGCTCGACTTCGTAGCCTCACTCTTCGGTGTCCTCCGCATCGGAGCCGTCGCCGTGATGCTCAACCCGGGCCTGACGTCGGCGGCCCTGACCGCGACCATCGAGAGCTCGGAGGCCGCGGCCGCGGTGGTCCACCCGCGTCATCGATCCCATTTCGAGGAGTCCGCCGCCCTGAGCCCACACCATCCCGCGGTGCTGGCGGTCGAGGACGACGAGCCGCTTCCCGGCGCTTCGGTCGAGACGATCGCCACGGGGCCTCAGGATCCCGCGATCTGGCTCTTTTCGGGAGGCACCACCGGGCTTCCCAAGGCCGTCGTCCAGCCTCACCAGAGTTTCGCCAACACCGCGAATCTCTACGGGAAGGGATCCCTGGGATTGGCCGAGAGCGACATCACGATCGCGGTGCCCAAGTTGTACTTCGGCTATGCGACCGGATCCAACCTCTTCTTTCCCTTCTCCGTGGGCGGGTCGGCGGTCCTATTCGACGGTCGCCCGACACCGGAGGCCATCTTCTCCCGGGTCGCGAGACACCGGGCCACGGTCCTGGTGAATGTCCCGTCGGCGATCAACCAGATGGTGGCGGACCCGGGCGCAGCCAACGCCGACATGTCGTCTTTGCGCCTGGCGACCGCAGCCGGGGAGGCCTTGCCGGAGACGTTGTATCACCAATGGAAGTCCGCTTTCGGCGTGGAGTTGCTCGATGGCCTCGGCACGGCAGAGATGTGGCACATCTTCGTCACCAACACGGTCGATGATGTGAGGCCGGGGACCCTGGGCAAGGCCGTGCCCGGTTTCGAGATCAAGGCTTGTGACGACGACGGGGAAGAGGTGGCGGTGGGAGAGGTGGGGCGACTGTGGGCCCGGGGAGACTCACTCGGGCTCGGATATTGGCGTGACCCGGAAAAGACCGAGGAGTCGTTTCGCGGTGAGTGGTTTGCATCCGGCGACCTGGTCGCGATCGACCACGATGGGTATGTCGTCCATCGCGGCCGCGCCGACGACGCGGTCAAGGTCAAGGGAAAATGGTTCAGTCCCCAGGAGGTGGAGTCTCGGCTCCTCGATCACGAGGATGTCGTCGACTGCGCCGTGGTCACCGTCAGCGACGAGGCCGGCTTGGCGAAGCCGGTCGCCTTCGTGGTGCCCGGCGGCGACGTCTCCGAGCAGGACCTGATCGACTGGGTGCTGGCCGGTCTCGAGCCCTACAAGCACCCGAGAAGGGTATTCCTGGTCGATGAGCTGCCCAAGACCCATCTCGGCAAGACCGATCGGGACCGGCTGAGACGTCTCGCGACATGACCGTGGTGCCCGGAGAAGAGTGCCGCCCGGACGAGCGACGAAACTTGTCACAGCCGGGCGTCATGCTCGGCTGATGGAGCCGACCATCCTCCACGCCGATCTCGACGCCTTCTACGCGTCGGTCGAACAACTCCTCAATCCGTCCCTCAGGGGACGTCCCGTGATCGTCGGTGGTGGGATCGTGCTCGCGGCGTCCTATGAGGCGAGGGCACACGGGATCTCGGCGCCGATGCCCACCCGAGACGCATTGCGATTGTGTCCTTCGGCCGTTGTCGTCGAAGGCCACTATGAGGAATATCTGACCCTCTCCGATCGCGTGATGGAAGTGTTCGCCGACACCGGTCCTGTCGTGGAGCAGATCAGCGTCGACGAGGCTTTCATGGACGTCAGGGGTTCCACCCATCTCCTCGGGCTCCCGTCGTCGATCGCCAAGAGGCTGCGAGAGCGGGTGAGGACGGAGATCGGGCTTCCGGTCTCGGTGGGAGTCGCCTCCTCCAAGTTCCTGGCGAAGGTGGCCTCGGCCCGGGCCAAACCCGACGGCCTGGTGGTCGTCATGCCTGACAGTGAGCTCGACTTTCTCCATCCCCTCCCCGTGGAGGCAATGTGGGGTGTCGGGGCGGTCACCGCCCGTCACCTCCGCGAATACGGGGTGGCCACGATCGGCGAACTGGCCGAGATACCGGTGGCCTCACTCTCCTCGGCCCTGGGGCCGGGGGCGGGCCGGGCACTGCATGCCCTTTCCTGGAACCACGATCCCCGCCCCGTCCGCTCGGGGAGGCGTGCCGGGAGTGTCGGCAGCCAACAAGCCCTGGGTCGGGGCCTGACCGATCCCGACGAGTTGGCGGTGGTGGTCCTCGGTCTCGCCGATCGAATCGGACGCCGGCTCAGGGCGAAGAACCGGCACGGCTCCACGGTCTCGGTCCGAATCCGCTTCCCCGGCCCCCGCAACGTGTCCCGCAGCCATACCCTGGCCAGCCCCACCTCGTCGACCATGGCGTTGTCGAACCTAGGGATTGCCTTGGTCGACCGGGCCGTCGCAGGAGAGACCGATCCGGTGACTCTGGTGGGGATGTCCGTCTCCAACCTCACCACCGACGCCTATGTCCAGCTCGAGCTGGCCGTCGACGAGGGAGACGTCCTCCGGTCAGGCAGCGCCGCGGCTCTCCGCCGTCGGGCGTTGGACGAGTCCGTCGACGCGGTCCGGGAGCGATTCGGGCGGTCCACGCTGAAGCTGGGCTGGGGCCCGGGCCGGGGGGTACCGGAAGGGTTTCGGGAGCTGGCCGAGAAGTCATAGCCCGGCGCCCTGTCCGGCGCGGGGCACGGCCTGGTCAGTCCTGGAGGCCCAGTGCCTTCAAACCGCCCTCGAGGTTGGCCGCCTCGAACCCGCTGGCGGCGAGATAGTTGGCGACCATCAGGCTCCGGCTGCCCGTCCGGCAGACCACGAGGACCGGTCTGCCCTCGTCGAGCTCACCGTGACGCTCGACGATCTCACCCATGCTGATCAGGGTCGATCCGGGCAGACAGCCCAGATCCCACTCGGCGGGCTCCCTCACGTCGAGGATGGCGGCTCCAACTTCGGAGGTCCACCCCTGCCATTCAGGTGCCGGTATCCGGGCTACCGCTGACATTCAATCGCTCCATACGGAATAGACATTTGGCAATGCACTCTCAATCGCTCGCGCGAGCCCTGTCTCAATTCAACACAGCGGAGCCCGATGTCTGGGATTATCGCGAGGATCTCCAGAACCTCGCCACCTATCTCGCCTCGGGTGGCGAGTCGGAGGAGCCCGACGCATTGTTGGAGGCCGTGGCCGGGATCGACACCTATCGCGGCGAGCAGACGGTGCAGACCTGGCTGCACACGGTGATCTCGAGGGAATGCCGCCGGATCGCCGGGCGGGAGAGCCCGGGTCCCGTGGACGTCCACCTGGACAAGGCCCTGGACGGGCATCCCAACCCCGAAGCCCGCCCTCCTGCGATGAAGAGCGAGCTCGCGCTCAGGCGGCGGGTGCTTGACACGTTCGCCGCCCTCCCCGAGAAATACCGGGCCACACTGCTGCTCAAGGATGGTCACGGGCTGACCGTCGATCAGACGGCGACGATGATGGGTGCCTCCGCGGCCGCGATCCGCTCGATCCTCTACCGGGCCCGCCATCAGTGGCGGGACGCCACGGCCTAGCCCCTAAACTCCGCGCCGTTCCGAGGTCGCGGAGGGCTTCATCAACATCGCAGTGCTTGCTTCCGGTTCCGGGACGAATCTCCAGGCTCTGATCGACACCCCGGGGGTACGACCCCACATCAGGATCGTGATATCGGATCGACCCGATTCGACGGCCCTGTCCCGCGCCGCCGGAGCCGGCATCGAGACCGCCGTCGTGGCCTGGACCGACCATGAGAGCCGTGAGTCGTTTTGTGACGCCCTTGCCGCGGTGATCGAAGACGCCGATGTCGAGCTCACCGTGTTGGCGGGCTTCATGAGGATCTTGACACCCGGTTTCGTCAATGGCCAGAGAGGGCGAATCGTCAACGTGCACCCGTCCCTGCTCCCGGCCTTCCCCGGGATGCACGCCGTTGCCCAGGCGCTGGACCACGGGCTGGACAAGACCGGGGTGACGATTCATTTTGTCGACGAGGGAGTCGACACCGGCCCGATCATCGCCCAGAGGGAGGTGCCCATCCTCGCCTCGGACGACGAGGCCACTCTGCATGCCCGGATCCAGGTCGAGGAGCACCGCCTTCTGCCATCCGTGGTCGCCGATCTCATCGCCGAGGGCGCCGAGGCGCGAGTCTGATGGCGTCGGTGCGGCGGGCCCTGGTCAGTGTCTACGACAAGACGGGTATCGGACCTTTCGCCCGCCGCCTCGCCGCGGCGGGAGTCGAGATCGTGTCATCGGGTGGCACCGCCGATGTCCTGGAAGGCGAGGGCATCGCTGTCATCAGAGTGGAAGACGTGACCCGGGCGCCGGAGATGCTCGGGGGCCGGGTGAAGACCCTGCATCCTGCGATCCACGGTGCGATCCTGGCCCGACCCGACCACGATGACGACCTGCGCGATCTGGGAAGCAGGGGTATCGAGCCCTTCCAGTTGGTCGTCGCCAACCTCTACCCGTTCCGGGAGACGGTGGCGGATCCGGATGCGACCGCCGAAGACATCATCGAGAAGATCGATATCGGAGGGCCGGCGATGATCCGGGCCGCGGCCAAGAACCACGCCCATGTGGCCGTCGTCACGTCGCCGGATCAATACCACGACGTCGCCGCGGCGGTGGAGGCCGGCACCCTCGACCTGGAGATGAGGAAGACACTGGCCGCTGAGGCGTTCTTCTCCACGGCGTCTTATGACGCGGCCATCGTCGAGTGGATCGGCGAGGACCGCGTGATCGCGTTGCGAGCCAGTGGCGCCCTGCGCTACGGGGAGAATCCCCAGCAGCAGGCGGCGCTGTTCGTCGAGGACGGGGCCCAACCCTGGTGGGTGGCGGCCACCCAGCACCAGGGGAAGGAGATGTCGTTCAACAACTATGCCGACACCGAGGCGGCGTGGCGTCTGGCCAACGACCTGACGGGCCCAGCAGTCGTGGTCGTCAAGCACACCAATCCGGCCGGGGCCGCCATGGGGAGCTCGGTCGTCGAGGCCTTCGAGAAGGCGTGGGACGGCGATCCCCTCGCCGCATTCGGCGGAGTGGTGGCGATAAACGGCCCACTCGACGCCGCCACCGCTTCGCTGGTTTCCGACCGGTTCGTCGAGGTGGTGATCGCCGGCGACGCGGAAAGCGAAGCGCTGCGGGCCCTGGCCCCGAAGAAGGCGCTGCGAGTGCTCACAGCCCCGCCGCCGTCGTCGGAAGGGCCTGACTACCGGCGGATCGAATCCGGATTCCTGACCCAGTCGCGGGACAGTGCTGACATCGGCGACTGGGACGTGGTTTCAAGCCGGGTGCCGGACGCTGCGGAGATGGCCGATCTGGAGTTCGCCTGGAAGGTCGCGGCGCACGTCAAGTCGAATGCGATCGTGATCGCCACAGACGGGGCCGCGGTCGGTGTGGGAGCCGGCGACCAATCCCGGGTTGGGGCCGCCGAACGCGCCATCGTGAAGGCGGGGGCACGCGCGGTGGGGGCGGTGGCCGCTTCCGATGCGTTTTTCCCGTTCCGGGACGGGATAGACACCCTGGCCAAGGCGGGTGTTCGCGCCGTCGTCGAGCCCGGCGGCTCGATGCGAGACGACGAGGTGATCGAAGCAGCTAACGAGCACGACATCGCCCTGGTCTTCACCGGGCGCCGGCATTTTAGGCATTGACGATGGGAGCGGTGATCCTCGACGGGAAGCTGGTGGCCGCCGCGGTCAAGTCAGAGGTGGCCGAGAGCGTGGCCGGTTTGGGCTACCAGCCGGGCCTGGCGACGGTCCTGGTGGGCGACGATCCCGCCTCCCACGCCTACGTTCGGGGAAAGAGACGTGACGCCGAGGACGTCGGCATCATCTCCCGGCACCACGAGCTGACAGCTGGGACTTCTCAACAGGAGTTGGTTGAGCTCATCCAGTCACTCAATGCGGACGGGGAGGTCGACGGGATCCTGGTGCAGCTGCCGTTGCCCGGCGGTCTCGACTCCGAGGCTGTGGTCGAGGCGATAGACCCGGCCAAGGACGTCGACGGGTTGCATCCGCACAATCTCGGTCTGCTCGTGCTGGACCGGCCCGGGCTGCGGCCTTGCACCCCGAGCGGGATCATGAGGATCCTCGACCACCACGACATCGGCGTCTCCGGCGCCAGGGTGGTGATAGTGGGCAGGTCTTTCCTGGTGGGACGTCCCCTCGCTCTCATGCTGGCGGCGCGTGGTGTCGACGCCACCGTGGCGGTCGCCCATTCCCGGACCCATGACCTGGCCTCCGTCACCCGGGAGGCCGACATCCTGGTCGCCGCGGTCGGCGTCGCCGGGATGATCGGGGCCGATCACGTCAAACCGGGCGCCACGGTCGTGGACGTCGGGATCAACCGGACCGACTCCGGTCTGGTCGGAGATGTCGACTACGACGCCGTGGCGGAGGTGGCGGGCGCGATAACCCCCGTGCCAGGTGGCGTCGGTCCGATGACCCGAGCAATGCTCCTCGTCAACACCCTCCGGGCCGCGGAGGCCCGCCGCCAGTAGCGCGAACCTAAGGAATGCGGCGTCAGATATGACGCTTCCGCCGCGCGGTACGCGGCTCCTCCTATCAGGGGTGAGCGGGCCGGAGGCTCATGGGTCGTTGAGCGTTGCCGTGGAAAAGACGACGTGGAACGGCTCGCAGTAGATCACGACCGACCCGTACTGCCCAATCTCGGCATCCAGTGGGATCTCGTAGTTCTGGTTGCCGACGTTGCCCTTCAACTCCCCGAGGTCCAGATATCCCTCGATGTCGTCCCCGCCTTCGGGTCTCGGGTCGGGGACCAGGTAAACGTGCAGGTCAGGCCCGTTCGTGACCTCTAGCGCCTCGAGCCGTAGCACCCTGGAGCCGTCCTCCAACTCGTAGATCGTGGCCCGACCAGACCCCTGGTGGAATGAGTCGGCGTCCCGGAAAACACCTGCACGCAGAGGAGTCGGCCCTTCCTCCGGCATGCCGTCGTCGGCAGTGACCGGAGGTTGATCGGCCGCATCCTTCATCTCGTTCTCTACTTCCTCGGCCGTCATGTCGTCGGGGACCAGAGCATTGGCAGCGAGAGGGAAAGCCTCGTCGACCTCCTCATCGAACAGCAGAGGCGAGAAGAGCCACCAGCCGAGGACGATCAACGGCACCGCGACTACTGCTGCTGCGATGAGGAGTTTGCGACGGTTAAGGAGTGCCATGAATGGCCAAGGTAGACCGCAGGGCAGAAAGAGGACCTAAAGCCGCCAGTGGCTAACCTGCTGAATCCCGTTCTTCCTTAGGAGCTCTTGAAGATGGCCACACCTATCACGATGGGGCCGGCGGGCCTCGATGTGCCCGACGACCCGATCATCCCGTTCATCGAAGGCGATGGGATTGGGCCCGACATCTGGGCTGCCGCAGTCCGCGTTTTCGACGCCGCAGTCGACGATGCCTACGGCGGGGAGCGCTCTATCTCATGGCAGGAGGTGCTGGCGGGGGAAAAAGCGTTCAATTCCACGGGCTCATGGCTCCCGGATGAGACCGTCGACGCCTTCCGGACCTACCTGGTCGGGATCAAGGGCCCTCTGACCACCCCGGTGGGGGGCGGGATCCGCTCTCTGAACGTCGCTCTCAGGCAATTGCTCGACCTGTACGCATGTGTCCGGCCGGTTCGCTGGTTCCAAGGCGTGCCATCACCGGTGAAACAACCCGAGTTGGTCGACATGGTGATCTTCAGGGAGAACACCGAGGATGTGTATGCCGGCAAGGAGCTCGAAGAGGGGACCGAAGACGCGAGGAAGCTCCTCGATTTCGTTCGGGAGAACTACGGCTGGGAAGTCCGCCCCGACTCTGGCCTCGGTCTGAAGCCGATCTCGGTGACCGGCTCGAAACGG
>Ga0299907_10001766_pt1 | contig 12717 bp, 9 predicted proteins | sample RVTome_16_FD_198680 | JGI IMG/M metagenome (GOLD analysis project Ga0299907, IMG submission 198680) | Soil microbial communities from uranium-contaminated site in the Upper Colorado River Basin, Wyoming, United States - RVT152D67 (version 2) ... | reverse complement strand
CGAAACCTCTTGACCTGGTTCCGAGTCGGTGTCTCCGAAGGTTTCTGTTCCTGGGGTTGCGATCGCCGGCGCAGGGCCTCCTCGAGGACGTGCGCAATGACGCTCTCGAACGGCTCGCCTGAATAGCGTTGCGAGGCAATGACCATCTCGACGCTGCTTTGATCGAGTGAAACCAGGGTCGTAGCCATATTGGGCTTCTCCGTAGCGGGTGTGATTACGCACCTGTCAGAATGCAGCCTCGCGCACGATGGCGGGCCGTTGCTTGGGAAGCCGAACGATGTGGGCGACCTCGGCAGAGACGTTCTCCGGCAACGGTTCCTCTCCCTTGTCCTTCGCCATCTCCGCGATGCTCTTGGTTTTCACCAGCTGACCGGAACCTTCGAGCGCCTTCGCGTCGGCATCGTAGTAGTCGAACCACGGCAGGCCGGCCCTGGCGTAGTCGGCCGCCGTCGGCGGTCGCATGGGCGGGCGCTCGCCGGTGATTGCATGCCAGGTGATGGAGTTCGCGATCGTCACGAAGCAGCGGCTGAAGTGGCGCTGATCCCAATCCTCGAGGCGATACGGATCGTCGTAAACCTCCTGCTTCATCCGCCCGCCGGGCGCCAGTCCCATGTCGGGCGAGCGACGCTCCACAGACTCTGCAACGAGAAAACGCATCGAACGCCGGTCCCCACAAAGCTCATCGTACCTTTCCGACTTCATCGGATAGCCGAGGATCTGGACCCCGCCCCACTCGGGCTCGCCCGTGAGTTGCTCCTCGACCGAGTAGCCCTGGCCGAGCGGCATGGCAACGAACTGCCGGATGGTACCCTTCTCGACGCAGTAGCCGTCGAGCCAAGGCTGCTTCGGGATGACGACGTAATCCTGCGGGTCGCGATTCAAATGCGCGGTCCACGGCTCGCCCGAGACGGCGTTGACCTTGCCGGTCGCGATCTTGATCGCGAAGGGATACTCGCCCTCACCGCGCCAGTGACCGGCACTGAACCGAATCCACATCGCCTCGGCCTGATGCATTGGCATGATGACGCCGCCGCGCTTCAGCCATTGTTCGGGCACGTTGCGGGCATGGTCATCTAGATGCCGCAGGGGAAATGCCCCGAGCCCGGGGGGCAGCGGATAGTCCCTCCCGTCGTCCGGAATCCGGAGGGTTCGCTGGAAGTGGATGCTGCACTCCGGCTCGGGATGTACCTCCGGGAAACGGAAGATCAGTCGATCGTCGTCGAGCGCTATCATCACCCTTGCTCCTTACCACTCACCGTCTCTGACCTCCCGGACGACACGCACGATCGCACGGTCGGGAGCCTTTCTCAGCTCGCGCAACAGCTCGGCAAAGAGCCTTGGTCGGCGGCGGATGATTTCCTGAAGATCGCTCGAGACCTTGCCTGCCATCGCCAGCAGGACATCCGGGTCCTCGCCCAGGTCGTCTGCCAAGCGGACCACGGTCGCCTCGCCCGGCGGAGCCACCTCGCTGCGTTCGACCTTGCTCAGATAGGCGGGCTCGACGCCGATCCGCTGGGCCACCTGTCGCAGGCTGTAGCGATGGTCCCGTCCTCTCAGCTTCTCCCGAGCGGTGCGGACGTGCCATACAAAAGCGTTGTCCGTCGTCGGACAGGAGAATTGTCGCTGCGGCCGGGCCCGGCAAGGGGGTCATGGGGCACCCCACTGCCCCCCTTCGTGCTGTCACCCCGCGGCTTGACCGCGGGGTCCACGGCGTCAGGCACTGCGTGAGCAGCAACTGAACGTAGGGCGGCATGACAGGCGGGGAGAATGGGGGCAGGAGGAACTTCGAGCGATCGCCACCACGGATCGAGGGGGGTGCTTTCGCCGTCAAATCTTAGTGCGGGGACATCAGCGCTGCGCGGCCGGGCCCGCGTCTTTCAACAGCTCCAGGACCTCGCTCACCGGGATGGCGAGGAAGCCGCGTCCGGGCCCGGAATCGCTGATCACGGCGATCACCTCGCCACCGTGCAGGACCGGGCCGCCGGCCGCCGCGGCGTCGGCCGGCATCTCGCTTTCGATGTGGACCAACGCAGCGAGGTCGAGCCCCGCCGGCGCCGCCGGGCCGGGGTTCAGGATGCCCGGGATGGCCAGCGCCGAGCGCGACCGGCCGTGGCCGATCGCCGCCACGGCCGTGCCGGGCTCCGGCAAGGGGCCGCCGTGCAGACGCAGCGCGGTCCCTTGCTTGGGCACCTGAATCAGCGCCAGGTCGCGCGCCCGGTCGACGTGGCTGATCAGGCCGGGCACGATTGTGCCCTCGGCCGTCGTAACGTCGATCACCGAGGCGTGGCCGAGCAGTCGCGCGCTGGTCAGAACGGTGTACGGCGCCACATAGAAACCGCTCCCGGCCTGCTCGCCGAGGTTCACGCCGACCACGCCCGCGGCCTCGGGCCCGGCAGCCGCTTGGAGGCCGGGTCGACCGTTCGTCTCGGAAACCTCGCGCCGCGGTGCCGCCGCGGCCCGCTCGTAGCGTGAATCGGACCGGTCGCGCGCCGCAGGTCGGCGGTGGCTCGGCCGTGTATCCGCCAACGGCTCGAGCCCGACGTCCACACCCTGCGACCCGTCGGCATCGTCCCGGGCAGATCCGCCGAGGATCCGGACCTCGTCGTCGAACTCGGACTGCGGCGGCTCGAGCTTCTCGAGCCAGGGCTCGCCGGACCCGACGGGCTCGACCTCGCCCTGCTCCGGCCGGGCGATCGGGGACGGAGCGGTCTCGACGTGGTGCTCCACCACGCTCGGCCCGGAGCGTCCGTCGAGCAGCGCGGCCACGACGCCCGACAGGCGGACCGGCGGCGGCTCCTGGCGCCAGCGCTCCAGGCCGTTGCGGGTGATGCTGGTCGCGCGGTGCTGCTCGTAATTCTGGTCGCGCGGATCGAGGCCGTCCAGCAGGTAGAGCTCGCGCATCTCCCGCTGGCGAAGCTCGGCGCGCCAGGCTTGGCCGCGCTGCCGGTCGACCAACTCCACCGGGAAGCTCGCCTCGCGCCACCCGCGCAGCACGGTGCGCTCGAACTCGTAGGGTCGATGGACCGGCCGCTCGGTCGAGCGCGGCGTGTTGGCGAGCTCGGCGAGCGCGGCATCGACATCCTGGTGATCGCCGATCTGGCCGAAGCCCGACAGCACGCCGCCGACCATGATGCCGATCAGGTCGAGCATCGGATCGCCGACCCGGAGCAGCTTCGGGCCGTCGTCCCTCATCTCGCGCTCGGCTTGGCGCACGCGGGCGGCGGCGACGTCGTACTCCGGATTGCGTTCGGTGCGCACGCCGGTCTGCAGCAGCGAGAGGACCTCCTCGCGGCCGACCTCGCGAATCTCGGCCCGGACGTCCTGGGCGGGCAGTATCTCGAGCGTGCAGGACGCCCGGGCCGCCCTGGCGGGATCCATGATCAACGGCAGGTCGGCGACCACCATCTCGTCGTCCGGCTCCAGCCACCGCTCGAGCGGGCCCCGCTCCGGCACCAGGAGCGCGACCGGCGGCCGATCACCCTCGGCAAGCGTGCCGCGCTCGATGGCGGCCTGCAGCACGCGGAGCTGCTCGAGGCAGTCGCCGGCCTGCGCCCAGTCGACCGGTTGCGCCGCAGGCCGATCGGCCTTCGGACCGGCGGCCGGCTCGATGGCGCGGCTGGCGCCGGTGGGCAGGGCATCGCTGCCTTGACAGGCTGTGGTCAGCGCCAGCGCGCCGAGCGCGATTCCATGAAGCCGGACCCGTCCCATGTCCGGCAGTATAGCCGTGAGGTTACATTATTGGAACAGTATCTCTACCGGTAGGCGATGACGGGCGTCGGGAGATCAGGCGTAGCGCTCGATCGTCTCCGCGACCTGCTCGAGGGTGCGCGCCAGGAGCTGCTCGTCGTCGGCCTCGACCATCACCCGGACAACGGGCTCGGTGCCCGACGCCCGAACCAGGATCCGGCCTCGGCTGCCGAGCTCCTTGGTCGCGGATTCGATGCAGCGCCGCACGTCGTCGACCTCGAGCGGCTTCCCGCCATTGAGGCGACAGTTGCGCAGGCTTTGAGGCAGAGGCGTGAAGGCGCGGCCGATCTCGCTCAAGGGCCGGTCCTGCCGGCGCATCACGGCCAGGACCTGGAGCCCGGCGAGCAGGCCGTCGCCGGTGGTGGCGAAATCGGTCATGATCAGATGTCCCGACTGCTCGCCGCCGAGATTGTGTCCGGACTGGCGCATCTGCTCGACCACGTAGCGATCGCCGACCTTGGTGCGGTGCAGCCGCAGGCCGAGGCTTTCGAGATGCCGCTCCAGGCCGAGATTGGACATGATGGTGGCGACCGCGCCATCGCCGCGCAGCATACCCTGCCCGTGCCAGCTTGCCGCGAGCAGGGCGAGCATCTGATCGCCGTCGATCAGCTCGCCATGCTCGTCGGCGAGCACGATGCGATCGGCGTCGCCATCGAGCGCGATACCGAGATCGGCCCCCTGCTCGACCACCGCCGCCTGCATCGCCTCGGGCGCGGTCGAGCCGCACTTGGCGTTGATGTTGAAGCCGTTCGGGCTGGTGCCGATCTCGACCACGTCGGCGCCCAGCTCCCAGAGTACCCTGGGGGCTGCGCCGTAGGCCGCACCGTTGGCACAGTCGACCACGATCCTGAGCCCGCTCAGCGTCATGCCCCGGGGCAGAGTCGCCTTGAGCGCCTCGATGTAACGCTCGCGCGAGCCTTCGAGCCGGATGGCCCGGCCCAGCTTCTCGGGGGCCGCCAGCCCGTCCTCGGCGGCGTCGCGCATGCGATCCTCGATCGCCAGCTCGATCTCGTCCGAGAGCTTGTAGCCGTCCGGGCCGAACAGCTTGATGCCGTTGTCCTCGAACGGGTTGTGCGAGGCCGAGATCATCACGCCGAGATCGGCGCGCAGCGACCGGGTCAGCATCGCAACGCCCGGCGTGGGCAGCGGGCCGAGCAGGGTGACGTCCATGCCCATGGCGACGAAGCCGGCGGTCAGGGCCGGCTCCAGCATGTAACCGGACAGCCGGGTGTCCTTGCCGATGACCACGCGATGCCGGTGATCGCCCCGGGTGAAGTATCCCCCGGCCGCCATGCCGAGGTGCAGGGCGGTCTCGGCGGTCATGGGCGGCTGGTTCGCCCGGCCGCGGATACCGTCGGTGCCGAACAGTCGTCGAGCCATGGCGTCTCTCATCGTTGGGCCGTCTTCTCGAAGGCCAACTTCAAGGATACGCGAACGGAGCGCGGCGGAACACCTTCATCGCGCTCATAGGGCGAGCGCCCTTGCAACCAGGGCGGCCTGTCGGGTCGTCGCGACGTCGTGGACGCGAAGGATCGCCACGCCCTGCGCGAGTCCGGCGAGCGCCGCGGCGATCGAGCCCGGAAGGCGATCGGACGCCGGCGGGTCGCCGGCCATCCGTGAGATCAGGCTCTTGCGCGAGACGCCGAGCAGAAGCGGCAGGCCGAGCGCCTGGTACAGCCCGAGCCGGGCGAGAATGTCCAGGTTGTGCTCGAGCGTCTTGCCGAAGCCGATGCCGGGATCGATGATCAGCCTGGACCGGTCGAAGCCGGCCTCGGTCCAGGCCCGGGCCCGCTGGTCGAGATGATCATACACGTCGAGCGCCGCCCGCTCGTAGCGCGGATTCTCCTGCATGGTCGCCGGCTCGCCCTGGATGTGCATCAGCACGACCGGCAGGCCGCTTGCGCCGGCGACCGACAGGCTCTCCGGATCGTGGCGCAGCGCGGAGATGTCGTTGATCATGCGAGCACCGGCATCGATCGCCGCCCGCATGACCGCCGCCTTGCGGGTATCGATCGAGACCAGGATGCCGTCCTGCGCCAGGGCCTCGACGACCGGCACGATCCGGGCAATCTCCTCCTCCGCCGGGACCGTGGCCGAGCGCGGGCGGGTCGATTCGCCCCCGACGTCGACGATGTCGGCACCCTCGCCGTGCAGGCGCCGCCCTTGAGCTATCGCGGCATCGCGATCGAGAAACAGGCCGCCGTCGGAGAAGCTGTCCGGCGTGACGTTGACGACCCCCATGAGCAGGGGGCGGCGCTCCGGCAGCCCTGCCGGCCAGCTCGAAGGCGCGCCGAGACGCCCGGTCAGCTGGGCGATCCCGGCATGGCGGCTGGCCGCCGCCGCGAGATCCGCCGCCCGTACCACGGTCTGCCGGATGCCGTCGGCGGCTCGCCACCAGACTTCGGCCGCCGTGTATCCCCGCTGTCGCTCGGCCAACGGCAGCGCCCAGCCGCCCTCGATGGCGATCTTCGCCGCTTCGCCAGACAGCAGCCCGAGCGGCTGGACGTAGAGACAGGCCTCCTCGGGAACGTCCCGGAGATCCATGCGCGTCAGCGGGTGGGAGCGCACCGGGGATCTGGCGAGCCCGCCGGGAGGGCTCGGGCCGCTCGGGTGCGAGCCCTAGGCTCCGGGCTGCGGGCTCGGCTCCATGCCGCCGGCATCGCGCGGCGGCGGCGCGGTAGTCGGCACCGAGCCCCGCTTGCCGCCGGCCGGCGCCGTAGCGCCCGGCGGCTCGTGCGACGGCGCCTTGGGCATGGGCTCGCCGCGCAGGATCGCGGACACCTCCTCGCCGGTCAGGGTCTCGTGCTCGAGCAGGGCATTCGCCAGGTCGTTGAGGAGCTGGACGTTGCCGCGGATGAGGCTCTGGGCGGTCTCGTAGCCGGCCTCGACCAGCCGGCGGATCTCCGAATCGATCAGCTGCGAGGTCGCCTCGGAGACGTTCTTGGTCTGGGTGACCGAGTGGCCCAGGAACACTTCCTGCTGGTTCTCGCCGTAGGACAGAGGTCCGAGCTTGTCGCTCATGCCCCAGTGGGTCACCATATGGCGCGCGATCTTGGTCGCCTGCTCGATGTCCGAGGCGGCGCCCGCGGTCACCTTGTCGTAGCCGAAGGTCAGCTCCTCGGCCACGCGCCCGCCCATCGCCACCGAGATGTCGGCGTTGAGCTTCTCGCGCGACACCGAGATCCGGTCACCTTCGGGCAGGCGCATGACCATGCCGAGGGCGCGGCCGCGCGGGATGATCGTCGCCTTGTGGATCGGATCGGAGGCGGGCGAGAAATAGCCCACCAGCGCGTGGCCGGCCTCGTGATAGGCGGTCAGGCGCTTCTCCTCCTCGGTCATCACCATGGAGCGCCGTTCGGCGCCCATCATCACCTTGTCCTTGGCCGACTCGAAATCGATCATGCCGACCATGCGCTTGCCCGTGCGGGCCGCGAGCAGCGCCGCCTCGTTCACGATGTTGGCGAGGTCGGCACCCGAGAAGCCCGGGGTGCCCCGGGCGATCACCTTGGCCTCGACGTCCGGCCCGACCCGCACCTTCTTCATGTGCACCAGCAGGATCTTCTCGCGGCCGAGGACGTCGGGGTTGGGCACGACCACCTGGCGGTCGAAGCGCCCGGGTCGCAGGAGCGCGGGGTCGAGCACGTCCGGCCGGTTGGTGGCGGCGATCAGGATCACGCCCTCGTTGGCCTCGAAGCCGTCCATCTCGACCAGCAGCTGGTTCAGGGTCTGCTCGCGCTCGTCGTTGCCGCCGCCCAGACCGGCGCCTCGATGCCGGCCGACGGCGTCGATCTCGTCGATGAACACGATGCAGGGCGCGTGCTTCTTGGCCTGCTCGAACATGTCGCGGACGCGTGAGGCGCCGACGCCGACGAACATCTCGACGAAGTCCGAGCCGGAGATGGTGAAGAACGGCACGTTGGCCTCGCCGGCGATGGCGCGGGCGAGCAGGGTCTTGCCGGTGCCGGGCGGGCCGACCAGGAGGACGCCCTTAGGGATGCGGCCGCCGACCTGCTGGAACTTCTGCGGGTTCTTGAGGAACTCGACGACCTCCTGGAGCTCCTCCTTGGCCTCGTCGATGCCGGCGACGTCGTTGAAGGTGACGCGGCCGTGCTTCTCGGTCAGAAGCCGCGCGCGCGACTTGCCAAAGCCCATCGCCTTGCCACCGCCCGACTGCATCTGGCGCATGAAAAAGATCCAGACGCCGATCAGCAGCAGCATCGGGAACCAGGACACCAGGACCCCGAGCAGCGACGGCATGCTGTCGTCGACCGGCGCGGCCGTGATCCGAACGCCGTGCTGGTTCAGGCGGTCGACCAGGTTCGGGTCCTCGGGCGCGTAGGTGTTGAACGCCCGGCCATCGGAGAAATGTCCGGAGATCTGGTTGCCCTGGATGGTGACGTCGCGCACCCGGCCGCTCTCGACTTCGCCGATGAAATCCGAGAAGGCAAGGCTGGCCTGCGGCCCGCGCCCGGACGGGTTCTGGAACAGGTTGAACAGCGCGATCAGCAGCAGGCCGATGATGACCCAGAGCGCCAGGTTCTTGGTGAAGTTGTTCACGCGAGATGCCTCGTCGACGTCGGGCTCCAATGCCCTCGCCGGCCCCGCTCCGGACACGCGCGGCCAGCCTAAGGCGAGTTAGCTTAACATAGGGTCTCGCCATTTCGAAGCAACGGTGTGGCGGCCCGATCGTTTCCCGCCATATCGGGCTGCGCGCCAAAGCGCGGGCCGGCGAGCGGATGCGCAGGACAAAACCTGAGATTGATCGAGATCCCGGCGGCGACCTCGGGAATGGCGAGGCCGAGATGAGGCGCTCCGACCGGCCGCTCTCCGATCCAAAAGCACGGCAAAGCGGCCCGGACAGGCGGCGGCAAGCGACGCACGGGCCCGGTCGGCGAGGCGGCCCGCAGCTCGCGGAGCCCGGCCTCGCCGAGCGCCCGGAGCTCGATCCCGGCACCGTCCCCGGACAGGAGGGCCAGGAAGCGCCCGTCCCAGAGCACCGCTCTCCCCGGGTGCAGCGTCGCCGACCCGTGGATCGCGCCGGCCTCCCGGCAGATCAGGATGCGATCGCCGAACCCCTGGATACGACAGCCGGCGAGGGTGCGGCCGGCCGCCGGGACGGCGCTGCGCAGCTCGCCCAACAGACGCCCGAGGCGCTCGCTTCGCGGCGGATAGTCGCCGCCGCCGACCGCGGCGAGGGCCTGGGTCAGGGCACGCCGCGCCACCTCGGCTGGGGCGGCCCGCAACGCCGGCTGCGAGAGGAGAACGAAACCCGCAGGATCGATCCTTGCATGTTGCACGAGCCAGCAAGCGGTCTCGAGGTCGAGCGCCGTGCGGCGGCCCGCTTGGTCCGCCGCCAGCCTCTCGAGCCGGAGACCGTCCAGCGCCTCCTCGCGCAGGCGCGCCCGGGCGAAGCGTCGCGCCCGGTTGCTCGGGTCCTCGAGCCAGGGCTGGCCGAGACGCTCCAGCGTCGCGAGCAGCCGCGCCTTGGCCACGGCGAGCAGCGGCCGCAGCAGACGCAGGCCGGGCACCTCCCGGATCGCCGGCATGCCGGCGAGACCGTCCGGCCCGCTACCGCGCCGTTCCCGGAACGCGACGGTCTCGATCTGATCGTCTTGATGATGCGCCAGCAGGAGGTGCAGGATCGCGCCACCCCGGCAGCGATCTGCGAGCAGGTCGTGGCGGGCCCGTCGGGCCGCCGCCTGGATGCCGGAGGTCGGTTTCGGCCCGCGCCAGGGCAGGATCTCGTGGGCGATGCCGCGTGCGCGGAGCCAGGCACCGGTGGCCGCCGCCTCGGCGGCGGATTCGGGCCTCAGGCCGTGATCGACCGTGAGGCCGAGGACCTCGCCGCCTCGGGCGCGTGCCCAGCGGTCGGCGAGCAGGCAGAGCGCCAGGCTGTCCGGCCCGCCGGAGACACCGACGGCGAGCCACGGCGCCCGCTCGAACGGCGCGAGCGCGGCGATCAGGCCCGCGAACTCGGCGTCGTCGAGCGGATCGACGGAGCTAGCCGCAGCCGGCGCGCGAGCGTTCGCGGACGACCGCCTGCTCGATGTGCGCGGGGGCGTTCGGGAACTCTTTGACGAGCTCGCCATAGGACAGACAGGCCTTGTCGGTCTCGCCCAGACCCTGCAGCGACATGCCGAGCTTGAGGAGATTGTCCGGCGCCTTGGTCGCGCCGTCGCCGTAGGTCCGGTAATTGCGGGCGAAGGCGGCCGCGGCGGCGGCGAAGTTCTTGCGCACGTAGTAGGTCTCGGCGAGCCAGTAGGCGGCATTCGACGCCAACGGGTGGTCCGGATTGAGCTCCAGGAACAGCTGCAGCCCGTTCTCGGCGCCGGCGTAGTCGCCGGCCCGCAGCAGCTCCATCGCCGAATCGTACTGCGCCTGAGGGCTGAGGGAGGTGGTCCGGGGCGGCGCCTCGATGGTCGACGGGTCTGGCTTCGGCAGGCCCAGGATCGCGCTCTGCGGCACCTGGCCGAGCGTGCCTTCACCCTCGGGGCGCTCCGGCGGTGCCTCCGCGGGCGAGCCGGCGGGGCGTGCCTCCGGCGCCGGCGAAGCCTGGCTCTGCGCGTCCTCGGGCGGCGCCTCGCCCTCCAGCGCGCGCAGCCGGGCATCGAGATCGGCAATCAGCCGGTCGATGCGTCCGTCGACCTCGCGCTGGCCGAACTCCAGCTGCTCGACCCGGCCGGTCAGGCGCCGCAGCTCCTCCTCGAGCTGCAGGAGCCGGACCTCGAGCCGGGCCCGCTGCTGCGGATCCTCGGCCTGCGCCGGCAGGACCTGGCGGACGCCCGCGAGGTCGACCCGCAGCCGGTCGATGTCGCGCGCCACCGCCCCGGGACCGGCGGTCGCCGGCGCGCTCCAGAGCAGCAGCGCCGCGACGCAGACCGCAAGCCGGCCTGCGGTCCCCCGGACCTTCGTCCTGCTCTCGGCTGCGTCGCAAGCCATCAGCACGGCATCGTCATTACTGCGTCGTCGTCACCGTCGTCACCGCGCGCCGGTTTTCGGTCCAGGCCTGCTCGTCGTGACCCGGATCGGCCGGGCGCTCCTCACCGTAAGAGATGGTGAGGACGCGGCTCGGGGGGATATTCAGAGCGACAAGATAGTTCTTGACCGCGTTGGCGCGGCGGTCGCCGAGCGCCAGGTTGTACTCGCGCGTGCCGCGCTCGTCGGCGTGCCCCTCCACGGTCACCAGCACGTTGGGGTACTGCTCGAGCCAAGCGGCCTGGCCGTCCAGGGTCTGAATCGCCTGCGGGCTCAGCACGACGCTGTCGTAGGTGAAGTAGACCCGGTCGCCGACCGAGACCTCCAGGTCCTCCTGGGTGCCCGGCACCGGCTGGCCGGCGAGCTCGGAGCTGCTGATGCCGAGGCCGGCGTTCCGGACGGCTCCGTCTCCGGCCGCGTCGGACCCTTGCAGAGCGGACTCGTCGGCCGACGAGCAGGCGGCGAGCAGCACGAGCGCGGCGGATACGCGAAGCAGGGATGCGGTCATTTCGAGCTCCATGTCGAGCGGCGGCTCATCGGCCCTCTTGAGCGAAGTCGCGGCCAATGGGCCGAGCCAGCCATTACCGACGGCGAGCGAATCCTTCGTCGTCTGCAAATCAGCCTAAAGTTGCAGTAGTGGAAAATCAATTAAGTTCATGCATCAGGCCAGCAAGCTCGACCAGTCCGGATCGGACGCGTCGAGCGGGGTCGCGACCTGACGCTCGTTGTAGCCGCTGACGTCGATGCTGAACAGCCGGACGCGATCGCTGCCGAAGTCGGTGCGGCTGAACAGGATGACCCGGCCGTTGGGCGACCAGCTCGGGCCCTCGTCCTGGGTGCTGCGCGTGAGCAGACGCTCGTCGCCGCCGTCCGGCCGCATAACGCCGATGTGGAAGTAGCCGCCCCGGAGCACGGCGAAGGCGATCAGGTCGCCGCGCGGCGACCAGGCGGGGCTGCCATAGGCGCCGCCGCCGAAGCTGATCCGCCGCGGATTGCTGCCGTCGGCGGTCATCACGTAGAGCTGGGGCGATCCCGCCCGGTCGGAGTTGAACGTGATCTGGCGGCCATCGGGGGAGAACGAGGGCGAGGTATCGATCCCGCTATGGGAGGTCAGCCGGCGCGCCTGACCGCCGGCCACGTCGAGGGTGTAGACGTCGGAGTTGCCGCCCTCGGCGAGCGACATCGCGACCCGCCGGCCGTCGGGCGCGAACTGCGGCGCGAAGGTCATGCCGCCGAAGGAGCCGAGCCGCTGCTCGCGGCCGGTATCGATGTTCATCAGGTAGACCTGCGGCGTCAGGCCGCTGTAGCGCATGTACGCGATGCGCTGACCGTCCGGGTGGAAACGAGGGGTCAGCACGAGGTCGGCGCCGTCGGTCAGGAACCGGTGGTTGGCGCCGTCCTGGTCCATGACCGCGATGCGCTTGATGCGGTCACGGTCGGCGCCGGTCTCGCTGACATAGACGATCCGGCTGTCGAAATAGCCGCCCTCGCCGGTGATCCGCTCGTAGACCACGTCGGCCACTTTGTGCGCCACGCGGCGCCAGTTGTCGGTCGCGGTGGCGAGCCGCTGGCCGCGCATCTGAATGCCGGCGAACACGTCCCAGAGCCGGAACTCCACCGCCAGCTCGCCGCCCGGGGCGCCGCCGGTCACCTCGCCGGTGACCAGCGCCTGGGCGTTGATCTGGCGCCAGTCGGCGAAGCGCGGCAGGTTGCGCAGCTCGGCCGGCGACTGGATGAAGGCGCGCCGGTCGATCGGGCGGAACAGGCCCGAGCGCTCGAGATCGGCGCTGACCAGGTCGGCGATCTCGCGCCCGCGCTGCTGCGCGAGCGGCGTCTCGCCATAGAGCTCGCTGATCGCGATCGGCAGTGGCTCGACGATTCCCTCGGTGATGTCGAGCTCGAGCTGCGCCCGGGCGGACCGAGGCAGGGCCAGGCTCGAAAGGGAGGCTGCACCGCCCAGCAGTGCCGTAAGGAACGGGCGTCGTCGCATCAGCC
>Ga0299907_10001765_pt1 | contig 12718 bp, 10 predicted proteins | sample RVTome_16_FD_198680 | JGI IMG/M metagenome (GOLD analysis project Ga0299907, IMG submission 198680) | Soil microbial communities from uranium-contaminated site in the Upper Colorado River Basin, Wyoming, United States - RVT152D67 (version 2) ... | reverse complement strand
ATCGACCACAGGGGGCCAAAGCTCATGATGCGCACGCAGCGCCGACTCGTCTCCGTCCTGGCCGTCGTCGTCTTGCTCTGCGGGCTCGCAGCCGGCAGCGCCAGCGCCGCTCCTGCCCAGAGCCAGCCGGCCGACGACGACGACCAGCTGGACGCTTACACCGCAGTGGTCGAGGCCGACCAGCTACCCGCAATCGCCCGGCAGGGCATCGACGTGAGCGGCCAGCGACCGGTCGCGGACGGCATCGAGCTGGACATGGTCGTCGACCAGGCACAGGCCAAGCGGCTACGAGGCCAGGGAGTCGACCTAGAGCTGACCCGGGTCAGGGGGGGCCAGACCGTCCAGCAGTTCGCGGCGGCGCAGGCCGCCGGCGGCTTCACCGTCTGGCGCTCGTTCGACGAGCCCGGCGGCATCCGCGACCAGCTCTACGCCGCGGCCCGCAACAACCCCCAGCTGGTGAAGCTCGAGGTCCTCGGCCACACCGACCAGGGTCGCGAGATCATCGCGGTCAAGCTGACCCAGGGCGCTCGCGGCCAACAGGACGGTACGCGTCCGGCCGTCCTCTACAGCTCCACCCAGCACGCGCGTGAATGGATCTCCACCGAGGTCAACCGGCGGCTGATGAACCACTTCATCGATGGGTGGCGGGCCGACGACCCTGAGATCCGCCGGCTTCTGCGGACGACCGAGCTCTGGTTCATCCTCGTGGCCAACCCCGACGGCTACCAGTACACGTTCGACCACGAGCGGCTGTGGCGGAAGAACCTCCGCGACAACAACGGAGACGGACAGACCCAGATCGGCGACGGCGTCGACCCCAACCGCAACTTCCCCAACCACTGGGGCTACGACGAGGAGGGGTCGTCGTCCATCCAGTCCAGTGAGACCTACCGGGGCCCGGCGCCGATGTCGGAGCCGGAGACCCAGGCGATGGTCGGCCTGCTCGACCGGATCGGCTTCGCCTTCCAGGTCAACTGGCACTCCGCCGGGCAGTGGCTGCTCTACGCCGAGGGCTGGCAGACCAGCACCCCCACCGCGGACGACCCGATCTACTACGCCATGTCCGGCAACCTGGACGACTCGGCGATCGACGGGTTCCACTCGGGCCTGAGCTCGGATGTCCTCTACGTCACCAACGGTGAGACCACCGACTACGCGCACGCCACGACCGGCGCCCTGGCGTGGACGCCGGAGCTCTCCGAGGGGTGCGACGGATGTGGCTTCGTCTTCCCCGACGACGATGCACTCGTGGAAGAGGAGTTCCAGCGCAACCTGCCGTTCGCCAGGTCGGTGGCCGACTCGGCGGTCGATCCCGCCAACCCGACGACGGTCACGGGGCTCACGACCAAGCCCTTCTACGTCGACAGCGACGACCCCTACAAGAGCAGCAACCCGGGCACCCAGCTGAGCTTCACCAAGTCGTACGGCGACCCGCAGCCGGTCGCCGTGATCGCCAAGCGCAGCCTCGGCGCCGTGACGGTGAAGTACCGCATCAACGGCGGCCCGGTGCAGTCGGCAGCCACGTCCGAGTGGGGGGGCGGTTCGACGTACAACCCCGCGTCCGTCTACTACCACCAGATGCGAGGCGTGGTGACCGGTACCGACCCCGGCGACTCGGTCGAGGTCTGGTTCGAGGGTGGCGGCCAGCGGAGCGACTCGTTCACCTACCAGGCCGTGTCCGAGAGCGGTAACCGCGTGCTCGTCGTGGCGGCCGAGGACTACACCGGCGCCTCGCCGGCGCAGACGCCGGGCCCGCACTACGTCGACAGGTACACCGACGCCCTGGCCGCCAACGGACAGCAGGCGGACGTCTACGACATCGACGCCGCGGGGCGGATCGCCCCGGACGCCCTCGGAGTGCTCAGCCACTACGACGCGGTCATCTGGGAGACGGGCGACGACCTGGTGACCCGCACCGCCGGCCTGGGCGGCGGCAACGCGGACCGGCTGGCACTCGACCAGATGCTGGAGTTCCGCTCGTACATGAACGAGGGCGGCAAGGTGCTCCTCGCAGGCGACTCCGCCGGCCAGCAATACACCACCAACGTCGGGTTGCAGCTCTACGACCCCAAGGGCGAGATCGCCTGCACCCCGCCGCCCCCGGGCACGGACCCGCGGCGCTGCCTGGCCTTGTTCGGCTCGGTCTTCGGTGGTGACGGCACCCACGACGTGCTGCAGTACTACCTGGGTGGCTACCTCGCTGTGGCCAACGACGGTCACCTGGGAGGGGCGGCGTTCGACTCGATAGGCGTCGACGACCCGTTCACGGGCCTTGCGTGGGGCCTCGACGATCCCAACGTCGCAGCCAATCCGATCCGGAGGTCGTCGTTCATCGCGACGAGCGGCATCCTGCCGCCCGACCAGTTCAAGCAGTTCGAGAGCTGGGCCGCGGCGCGGTACGACAAGCCGGGCGGCCCGTTCGACCCGCACACCGGAACCCAGTACGTCTACTCGCAGATCGCCGACGTCTCCTACAAGAGGCTCACGCGCGAGGTCGCCGTGCCGACAGGCGGCGGGTCGCTGACGTTCTGGACGTCGTACGACACCGAGGCGGAGTGGGACCACCTGTTCGTGGAGGCGCGCACTCCCGGCGGTGACGACTGGACGACGCTGCCGGACGCCAACGGGCACACGACGACAGCGACCGGACAGAGCTGCCCCGCGGGCTGGGTCGAGCTGCACCCGCAGCTCGCGCACTACCAGACGTGGGACGGCGCCAACGCGTGCACCGCGACCGGCACCACCGGCGCCTGGAACGCTGCGAGCGGGAACTCGAGTGGCTGGCAGGAGTGGAGCATCGACCTCACGGCGTACGCCGGCGAGAGCGTCGAGATCTCCATCGCCTACGTCAGCGACTGGGCGGTGCAGGGCATCGGCGTCTTCGTGGACGACATCACGCTCCCCGACGGCACCAGCACCTCGTTCGAGACCGGCCTGGACGGCTGGGCGATCACCGGATCACCTGAGGGCAGCGCACCCAACGTCAACGACTTCACCCGAACCGACGCATCGGGCTTCCCGGTCGGCAACGCGATCGCCACGCCGCGCTCGCTGCTGCTGGGGTTCGGGCTGGAGGGCGTCTCGACCGAGGCCGAACGCAACGCGGTGATGGGCCGGGCGCTCGACCACCTGCTGCAGTAGCAGAAGGGGTACCCCGAGGTAATCACGAACGCCGAACCGAGCCGGAGGCAATGACGAACGCAGACCGTTCGTCATTGCCTCCGGCTCGATGGACCGTTCGGCGTTACCTCGGGTCCGGGGTCAGTCAGGCGCCGAACCTGCCCAGGTGGTGGAGCGGCCCGGCGACCATGAGCAGTAGCAGCCACACCGACACGCCCAGCACGGCCAGGGTCACCGCGACCTGAGCCGCGGCGATGGCGACCCGCTGATGGCGGGGGCGCTGGAGCCGCACGACCAGCGCTTCCCAGGCGGCGTCCCAGTCGATGGGCTCGCGGTCCCTGCTGGCCTCCATGGCCGGTCCCCCTCCGAACGCCCGTGTGTCCTGGTGAGGACTGATTCCGCCGCGATCCCGATGTCCGGCCACCCCCCGACCACTTGGCGCTCGTCACCCGCGGAATCAGCCTTCAAGTCACACTACCCTCGATCGCCGTGGGGGAGCTGCAGCGGTCGAGCCGGGACCCCGAGCAACTCCGACAGCGGCTGGAGGCGTGGCTGGCGACGAAGCTGCCGCCCGACGCCGCTCCCGTCATCGGCGCACTCGAGGGCACGTCGGCCAACGGGATGTCGAGCGAGACGCTGCTGTTCGACGCCGAGTGGACCGACGACGGCGTCCGCTGCCCCCAGCGACTGGTGGCACGGGTGGCGCCCGACGCCGCCGACGTGCCCGTGTTCCCGAGCTACGACCTCGACCGGCAGTACCGGGCGATCGGCCTGGTCGACCGGCTGACGACCGTGCCGGTGCCGCAGGTCTGGTGGTCGGAGCCGGACCCCGGTCCGCTCGGCGCCCCGTTCTTCGTGATGGGACGCGTCGACGGCCAGGTGCCCCCGGACGTGATGCCCTACAACTTCGGCGACAGCTGGCTCTTCGACGCCGATCCCGTCGACCAGCGCCGACTCCAGGACGCCACCGTCGCCGTCCTCGCCGAGCTACATGCCATCGACCGCCCCGAGGAGCGGTTCGGCTTCCTGACCCTCGATGCTCCCGGCGACACGCCACTCCGGCGGCGGGTGGGCCACACCCGGGCGTGGTACGACTTCGCCGCCGCCGGGCTGGGCCGGCGCTCACCATTGGTCGAGCGGGGATTCGCCTGGCTGGACGCGCACTGGCCGGCGGACGAGGGCCCGACGGTGGCGTGCTGGGGCGACTCCCGCATCGGCAACGTCATGTACCGGGACTTCGCCCCCGTGGCGGTGCTGGACTGGGAGATGGCCGCGCTCGGCCCTCGCGAGCTCGACGTCGCCTGGCTGATCTACGGCCACCGGATCTTCGAGGACATCGCCAAATCCATGGACCTGCCGGGGATGCCGGAGTTCCTGCGGCCCGACGACGTCGCCGGGAGGTACGAGTCGCTCACGGGTCACACGCCGCGCGACCTCGGGTTCTACGGCACCTACGCCGCCCTCCAGTACGGCATCGTGTTCCTGCGCACCGGGCATCGGCAGGTCCACTTCGCCGAGGTCGACGAGCCCGGCGACGTCGACGACCTGGTGATGAACCGCGAGCCGCTCGAGCGCATGCTCGCGGGCAGCTACTGGAGCTGGTAGGACGGGCCGATGCGCCTCGTGCCCCTGGACGAGTACCCGATCCATCAGGCCCCGCTGTCCCTGCGCTACGTGGCGACGAGCGACCGCAACTTCTACGACCGGTCCTACTTCAATGCCCACGACCGGACCGGCGACCTGTTCTTCGTCACCGGCCTCGGCGTCTACCCCAACCTCGGCGTCGTCGACGCCTACGCCACCGTCCGCCGGGGCGAGCGCCAGTGGACGATCCGCTGTTCCGACGCCCTCGGCGACGAACGGCTGACGCCCAGCGTCGGCCCCTACCGCGTCGAGGTCCTCGAGCCGCTGCGGCGGATCCGGCTGGTGTGCGACGGCGACGACCACGGCTTGGGCTTCGACCTGCACTGGGAGGGCTCGTTCCCGGCGGTCATGGAGCAACCCCACGTCATGCGCGCCGGGGCGCGGGCGATCCTGGACGCCTCCCGCTTCGCCCAGGTGGGCACGTGGGAGGGCGTCCTCCGCATCGAGGGCGACGAGGTGCCCGTGTCGCCCGACGTCTGGGTCGGCACCCGGGACCGGTCCTGGGGGATCAGGCCCGTGGGCGAGGGTGAGCCGGCAGGGCGCCCGGCGGACGACCCCACCGCCGGGTTGTGGTGGCTGTACGTCCCGCTGCGGTTCGACGACTTCGCCGTCGTGGTCATCGCCCAGGAGGACGCCGACGGTTACCGCACGCTCAACGACGCCACCCGCGTGTGGCCCGACGGCCGCGTCGACCAGCTGGGTTGGCCGGAGGTCGAGATCACGTACCGGTCCGGCACCCGGCTGCCCGAGCGGGCTGCGATCCGCCTGACCGAGCGGGGCGGCAAGCCGCTGGACCTCGAGGTCTCCTCGCTCGGCTACGTCGCCCTCCACGTCGGCGCCGGCTACGGCGGCGACCCCGACTGGGGTCACGGGCAATGGCGGGGACGCGGCTGGGTCGAGGGCGCGGTGTACGACCTCACCGACCCGGCGATCGTGGCCCGGATGCCCTTCGGGGTGATCGACCACGTGGGCCGCGCGACCTGTGACGGCGCCGAGGGCTGGGGGCTGTTCGAGCACGGCACGATGGGTCGCCACGACCCCTCGGGGTTCGCCGGCTGGGACTCGGTCGCACCCTGAATCGAGTCGAAGTCATGACCGACGTCCCCAAGCTGGTGGCCGAGCTGACGCTCGACGAGAAGGCGGCGCTCACCGCCGGCGTCGACATGTGGTCCACCGCCTCGGTCCCCCGCCTCGGCATCCCTTCGATCCGGCTGACAGACGGCCCCAACGGCGCCCGTGGCACCAGGCCGGGCCCCGCCGGACCCACCGCCACCTGCGTGCCCTGCGGATCCGGGCTCGGCGCCACCTGGGACCCCGACCTGGTCGAACGGGTGGCTGCGCTGGTCGGGCGCGAGGCGCGTGCGATGGGAGCGCGCGTCCTGCTGGCGCCCACGGTCAACATCCACCGCTCCCCCCTCGCGGGACGCAACTTCGAGTGCTACTCGGAGGATCCCCTGCTGGCGGGGCGAGTTGCCGCCGGGTACGTGCGCGGCGCCCAGTCCCAGGGCGTGGCAACGACGGTCAAGCACTTCGTGGGCAACGATGCCGAGTTCGAGCGCTACACGATCAGCTCCGAGATCGACGAGCGGGCGCTCCGCGAGATCTACCTCCGCCCCTTCGAGCTGGCGGTCCGCGAGGGAGGCTCGCTCGGGATCATGACCAGCTACAACCGGGTCAACGGGCGCTGGTGCACCGAGCAGCCGGAGCTCGTCGCCGGCATCCTGCGGGACGAGTGGGGCTTCGACGGGTTCGTCGTCACCGATTGGTTCGGCGTCACCGGCACCGTGGCCTCCGCCGAGGCAGGCGTCGACCTCGAGATGCCCGGGCCGGCACGCGCTTTCGGCCCGGCGCTGGCGGCGGCCGTACGCGCCGGCGAGGTGGCCGAGAGCATGGTCGATGCCCAGGTCACACGCCTGCTGACCGCCTTCGACCGCATAGGCGCGCTCGGTGCCGCCGAGGCCGAACCGCGCGGCGACGACCAACGGGTGGACCGCCCCGAGGACCGCGCACTGGCGCGCCGCGCCGCGACGGAGTCGATGGTCCTCCTGGCCAACGACGGGCTCCTGCCGCTCGACCGTTCCGCGCTCACCACCGTGGCGGTGATCGGCCCCAACGCCGACCGCGCCCAGATCATGGGCGGCGGATCGGCCTCGCTCCGTCCCCACTACCTGGTGACGCCCCTGGAGGCGCTCCGTGCGGCACTGGGTGACGGCGTCCGCGTGGTGCACGAGCGGGGCTGCGACAACCGCCGCTCGACGCCGGCGCTGGGTGGACGCAGCACCGAGGCGCCGAGCGGCGGCGTGGGCTTCGACCTCGAGTACTTCCCCGATGCGGACCTCGGCGGCGACGTCGTCCACCGCGCCCGGACGCCCGTCCTCGAGTTGTTCGCCCTCGAACCCCCGGCACCGGAGCTGCCCCGCTCCGGCTGGTCGCTCCGGGCGGTGACGCGATTCACCCCCACCGAGAGCGGCACCCACGTGTTCACGCTGATCCAGGCAGGGCGGGCGCGGCTGACCGTCGGCGACCGCGTGGTGATCGACGGGTACGCCGACCCCCCACCCACCGGCGATGCCTTTTACGGAATGGGCAGCGTTGAGGTCGAGGCGCCCGTCGAGCTGCTGGCGGGCGCTGCGGTCGACGTGATGGTCGAGTTCTCGGCCCTGGCCCGGCGGGAGCAGGGCGCCCTCAGGGTGGGTTGCCGGCCGCCCGAGCCGCCGGACCTGCTCGAACGCGCCGTCGCCGCCGCGGCCGAGGCGGATGCCACCGTGCTGGTGGTGGGCACCACCGGCGAGTGGGAGTCCGAGGGGCACGACCGGTCGTCGATGGACCTGCCCGGGGCCCAGGACGAGCTGGTGCGCCGCGTCCTCGGCGCCAACCCGGCCACCGTGGTGGTGGTCAATGCCGGCTCGCCGGTCACGATGGGCTGGGCACCGGACGCCCGCGCCCTGCTGCAGACCTGGTTCGGTGGGCAGGAGATGGCCGGCGGGTTGGCCGACGTGCTGTTGGGCGATGCGGAGCCCGCGGGGCGGCTGGCGATGACCCTTCCCGTGCGACTCGAGCACAACCCGTCGTTCGGGAACTTCCCGGGCGAGAACGGCCACGTGCACTACGGCGAGGGCGTGCTCGTGGGCTACCGCTGGTACGAGGCCCGCCACCTGCCGACGCAATACCCCTTCGGCCACGGCGGCTCGTACACCAGGTTCGACGTCGGCGAGCCGGCACTGTCGGCGCCGTCGACCACGGCGGCGGCGTTGTCGGCAGGCGAGCGGCTGGTGGTGACGGTGCCGGTCACGAACACCGGCGCCCGAGCGGGCACCGAGGTGCTGCAATGCTACGTGGCGCCGCCCGCGCCCCGGCTGGTGCGGCCCCCCAAGGAGTTGGCGGGCTTCGCCAAGGTGCGGCTCGACCGCGGGGAGACGGCGACGGTGCGGATCGAGCTCGATGACCGCGCCTTCGCCTACTGGGACGCCGCCCCGCCCGACGGTGACGCCGTCGCCGCCCGGGCGGTGGCCCTGCCGATGCGGCGCCCGTCCGGCCCCGCCCGGACGCCGGGCTGGCGGATGGATCCCGGGCGCTACGAGCTGCACGTCGGGCGCAGCTCGGCCGCCATCGACCACGTGCTGCCCGTGGAAATCACCGGCTGAGGGCCACAGCCACGCCGGTACGGTGGGCGCCATGGGTGACCGCGCTGAGCACCCGTTGGCCGCGGGCCAGGTCGTCACCGTGTTCCGCTCGCGGCTGCGGCCCGATGTGATCGACGAGTACGAGCCCCGTGCGGCCGAGATGTTCGCACTCGCCCACACGATGCCGGGATTGGTGGACGTCAAGTCGTTCACGGCCGACGACGGGGAGAGGGTGACGCTCGTGACGTTCGCCGACGCCGAGTCGCAACGTGCCTGGCGGGAGCACCCCGACCACCGACTCGCTCAGCAGGCCGGCCGCGACCGCTTCTACGCCGAGTACAGCATCCAGGTGTGCGAGTGCACGAGGGTGCGCACCTTCACCTCCACGTCCGGATCTGGGCGTGATGCGCCGGTTGTGGGTGCATCAGGCCCAGATGGCGGCCAGCCGGCCGTCGGGTAGCCGCTCGGGGGGATCGGGGAAGCTGCGGGCCTGTCCGGCGGTGACGCGCCGGGCGCTCCACGCCACCACGGCGGCATCGAGCACGTCGTCGGCGGCCACGCCACGGGCCTCGGCGAGATCGATCGGCGCCTCGATGCCCGCGTCCGCGAGGGCCTGCCTCCGGGCCGCCAGCCCCGCGGCACTCCGCTTGCCCGCCATGATCGGTGCGCCGGTCAGCAGCGAGAACGACACCTCGGGGTGGACCTCGTAGACGGGCGAGGGCGCCGACGGCAGCCACGCGCCCACCTCGAGGATCTTGGCGCGCAGCGCCCAGGCCTGCCGGCTGATGGCCCGGCCGTCCAGGGCACGGGCCACGGCGCAGGCGTCGGCGTACGACGCTGCGTCGAGGACCAAACGGGCCGGCGTGGGGAAGATGCTGCTGGCCTTGCGGCCGAGGTGGGCGCTGGCGGCGATGTCGGCCCGCCGGTACCCGGCCTCGGGCGGATGGATGGGCATGTCGATGCCGACCGCCTGGATGGTCCCGGCCGCGGCGGTCGCGGCCTCGACCAGCGCGGCGATGCTGGCACCGAGCACCCCCACGACCTGGTGCCCCGGCGCCAGCACGACGCCCACCCAGCCGGAGCGGCAGCCGTCGACACCGAGGACGCCGTGGGTTTGCGCACCGCCAGCGGGGAAGCTCACACCGACCACATCCTCCAAACGGAAGGATCGACCATGGCCGATTCCGGCGCCAAGTCAGGCATCCGCGGCATCTTCGAGGGCATCAAGGGCAAGCTGAAGGAAGCTACGGGTGCCGTGGCCGACGACGAGAGCCTTCGTCGCGAGGGACGGGCCCAGCAGGACAAGTCGGATGCCGAGCGTGAGGCCGCCAAGCGTGAGACGGAGGCGGCGCGGGCGCGGGCCGAGGCGCAGGTGCACGAGGCCCGCCAGGAGGCCCACGAGGACCGCTGACCCACAGCTCCCGCCCCCGCCCGGGAACAGCGGCGGGGGCGGGGCGTTGGGCGGGGTCGGTGGTCGCTCTGCACGTACCCCTGTCGGTTCTCGATCTGGCGCCCCTCTAACTTCACGCCGCAGGAACGCGAGGTCGTCAAGTCCTGGACCGGCTCGCACGTCCTCGGTAGCCCGGAAGCCGTTCGTCGCCGGCTCGTCGAGCTGGTCGATCGCACGCTCGTTGACGAGCTGATGATCACGACGATGACGCACGCCCCCGCCGCTCGGCTGCGTTCCTACCGGCTCGTCGCCGAGGCCGCCAGCCTGACGCCCGCACCCGGCGACGGGCCCCTGTTAGAGGACCGGGCGGTCGGTTAGCGTCCCGGAACAATCGAAGGTCCGAGGAGGAGCCCAGATGACTGACGTGATCCGCGGTCTGTCCGACGACGACATCGCCACCGAGTGGCGTCACGAGCGGGCGAGCGAGGTGACCGACGACGATGACGCCACCGACCCCAACGAGGACGTCGACGGCACCGACGACGCCGACGGCGTCGACCCCGACACCGGGCCCGCGGACAGCGACTCCGACGAGACCGATTCGTAGCGGGTTTCGTGCTTCGGGCGGCCGCGGGACCGCCGCCACCGCCGCCGGGCACGAGGCGCTCGGCCGCTGCGTCGGAGATCCGGCCGCCTTTCTCGCGAACGTCTTCGGTGTCGAGCCTCACCTGAACCCGGGCGCCGGGTCGTTCGGCGAGCTGCTGTCGCTCGAGGACGTCGACCGGGCGCTCACCGGATCCGGGCTGCGCCAGCCGGCGTTCCGCCTGGTCCGTGACGGCGAGCCGCTGGACCCCCGGAGCTACACGCGCCCCGGCCGCACCGGGCGGCACCAGTTCTCCGACCTGATCGACACGGGCCGGGTCCTCGACCTGTTCTCCGGGGGCGCCACCATCGTGCTGCAGTCGCTGCACCGCTGGTGGCCGCCACTGGCGCGGTTCTGCGGCGACCTCGAGCTGGCGCTGGGCCATCCGCTGCAGGCCAACGCCTACCTCACCCCGCCCGGAGCGGCCGGGCTCGCCCCGCACCACGACACCCACGACGTGTTCGTCCTCCAGGTGGCCGGCGTCAAGCACTGGGTGGTGCGTACGCCGGTCGTGGCCGCCCCGCTCGCCCACCACCGGTCCATCCACGAGCTGGCCGCCGCGCAGCCCGTGATGTTCGAGACCGACGTCGCCGCCGGGGACGCGCTCTACCTGCCGCGCGGCTTCGTCCACTCGGCGGCCACGCAGCAGGGCACGTCGCTGCACCTGACCCTCGGCGTCCTGGCGACGACGGTCCACGACGTGCTGCGCCGAGTCCTCGATCGGGCCGGCGACGACGCGGCTTTCCGTGCCAGCCTGCCGGCGGGCTACCCGTTCGACCGGGACGCGGCCGTCCGCTCGGTCAAGGCCGCGCTGTCCGACCTCATGGGTTGGCTCGAGCGGCTCGACCCGGGGGACGTCGCCGACGAGGTGAGCGAGCAGTTCTTCGCCCGCCGCACTCCCCTGCTCGACGGTCAGCTCGCCGAGATCAGTGCACTCGACCGGATCGACGACACGACCGTGGTCCGCCGCCGCGCCCGCGGGCCGGTCGCCATCGGCCACGAGGACGACGGACGGCTGCGCCTCACGCTCGGCGATCGTCGCCTCCTGCTGCCCGGCGCGCTGGAGCCGGCGGTCCGGAGGTTGCTCGACGGTACGGCCCGGCCGGTCGCCGAGCTGGCCGACCTGCTCGACGCCGACAGCCGGCGGGTGCTGGTGCGACGGCTGGTCCGGGAGGGCGTCCTGCGGACCGCCGCCGGCGCGGGCACCGCCGGTGGCTGAACCCCCCACGCTGCGCTGTGCGCCGGAGTCGCTGACGCGCAGCGAGCCCCTGATCGCGACGGCCTCGCGGGTCCAGCGCTGGATGATCGTCGAGCAACCGGGGGCGTGGGGTGTCGACGCGCTCGCGGAGAGCAAGCTCGATCCCGACACCGCCGCCGCCCTCGCCGAGACGGCCAGGGCGCAGGGCGTGCGGGTCCTGCTGGCGCGGCGGCGCGCGATCCAGCGACGACTGGGAGCCACCCGCACCGTGTTCCTCGCCCACTCCGGGGCCGAACGCTGGTGGCTGGAGCAGGTCGAAGTCGACGCGGCCGATCCGAAGGCCCTGCTCACCCTCGACCTCGGGGCGCTGGCGTTCCCGGACCCCACCGGTGCCGGGGTTCCCGGTCCGCCCTCGCTCCACCTGGTGTGCACGAACGGCCGCCATGATCCCTGCTGCGCCGACTTCGGCCGCCCCGTCATGCGGGCGCTCGCCGACGCCGCAGCCCCCGACGTCTGGGAGTGCTCGCACGTCGGCGGCGATCGCTTCGCCGCCAACGTCGTGTGCCTACCCGAGGGGATCTACTACGGCCGGGTCGAACCTGAGCTGGCGGCTGGCCTGGTGGCCGACTACCGGGAGCGGCTGCTCGACCTCGATCACTACCGGGGCCGCAGCTGCTACGGCCCGCTGGTCCAGGCGGCCGAGGCGTTCGGACGCTCCCACCTGGGCGAGCGACAGCTCGACGCCATGTCGGTGCTGGCCACCGAGCAGCGCCCCGACCGGTCGGTGGCGGTGTACCTGCAGCAGCGTGACGGCGTGGCGCTCGAGGTGGTCGTCGCCCGCGATCGCAGCGAGTCCCCCGTGCCGATGACGTGCCGTGGCGGCCCGGGGCTGCCCTGGCACTACCGGTTGGTCGGGATCGGCTCGCTCTGACCGTTGCCCGACGGGACCTCCGCCAGCCGTTGGTGGAGCCGCCCTCGCAGCTCTTCGGGCGTGTACTGGCGCTGCGTCCGACGCCGCCGGACCACGACCACGCCGGTGGCCGCCACGCCCGCTAGTCCCGCGAGGCCGATGAGCTTCCAGGGGATGCGCATTGCGGTTC
>Ga0299907_10001764_pt1 | contig 12724 bp, 11 predicted proteins | sample RVTome_16_FD_198680 | JGI IMG/M metagenome (GOLD analysis project Ga0299907, IMG submission 198680) | Soil microbial communities from uranium-contaminated site in the Upper Colorado River Basin, Wyoming, United States - RVT152D67 (version 2) ... | reverse complement strand
TCAGGCGGCTGAAGCCGTTTGAGGTGGGACTGCACTACACCGACCGACACCGACTCCCGGAGGAAGTCGAGCGCGAGCTCGGCGTGACCTACCACCCGGACGCCGAGTCGATGGTGCATGTCTGCGACGTGGTCACGATCAACGCGCCCCTCCATCCTGAGACCGAGCACCTCTTCGACGACGCCCTCATCGCCAAGATGAAGCGCGGCGCGTACATCGTCAACACCGCCCGGGGCAAGATCTGCGACCGCGATGCGATCGCGCGGGCGCTGGAGAGCGGCCAGCTTGCCGGGTATGCCGGAGACGTCTGGTTCCCGCAGCCGGCTCCCAGGGATCATCCCTGGCGGTCGATGCCCCACCATGGGATGACGCCACACGTGTCGGGATCGTCTCTGTCTGCGCAAGCCCGCTATGCGGCCGGAGTGCGCGAGATCCTGGAGTGCTGGCTTGATGGTCGTCCGATACGCGAGGAATACCTGATCGTCGATCGCGGCACGTTAGCGGGCGCCGGCGCTCATTCGTACAGCGCCGGCGACGCCACCGGCGGCTCCGACGAAGCGGCACGCTTCAAGAGTCGCTAGCCCGGCGAGCGGCTTTCGGGCTGATACCGCGCGACGCGCCTGGCGCTGCTTCAGGTCCCTCCGCTCCTCCCGAGTCTTAGCCCTGAGCATGTCCCGGATCTCCTGGAGGCTGTCCTACTCCGGAGTCACCTCCTCGGACCACTGCACGGGCCTGCCGTAGACCCGGCTCATGAGAATCTCAGCCGCCTGGGCCCGGCGGACGGCATCTGGGTCGTGAGCGCCTCCTCGAAGGCGGCGACGATGGCGTCCTGCAGCTCCTCTGCAGCCAGTGTGCACCCTAGAGTCGTGGAATGAAGCGCCACCCCGCCCTGATCCCGCTCTCGCGCGACCATCACAACGGACTCGTGCAGGCAGTGCGCCTGCGCCGTGCTGCCGCGGGCGGGGATGCTTCTGCTCGACTTACTGCGGCCAGGGAATTCGGGGAGTTCTTCAGGAACGAAGAGCGTGTCCACTTTCGGGATGAGGAAGAAGAGCTCTTCCCGCTTCTCCTCAGGCACGTCTCGGCGCAGCCTGCTCCCCTCCGCGAGGCACGCGTCCAACACGTGCAGCTCCAAGGGTTCGCTCGCAAACTCGACATCGCCGTGGCGGCCGGCATCGTCGATCGAGAGACGCTGGATGCGGCGGGAGAGCTGCTTGACGCACACATCCGGCTTGAGGAGCGACAGCTCTTTCCGCTGATCGAGGAACTCGTGCCAGACGACGAGCTCCGGAGGCTCGGGCTCGCCGACAGGGACGCGACCTGCGCCGTTCGGCGCCCGCCCCTCACGAGCTAGTCGTAGGCGAGTTGCAGGGCGCGGCCGTCGAACAACGGGTCGGCTACGTCGGCGCCGAGTCGTTGGGCGATCGCCTCGCGGGCGACGTCGAGCACCGGCAGCCGCCCGGGCCCATGGGCGTCGGACGCGACGAGCGAGACCGTGCCCTCTCCGAGGAGCCACCACGCGATGCGCTCGGCCGTCCGGCCGTGATCTCCCAGCACCGACGGCCCGTTCAGGCACAGCGGCCACCCACGCGCGGCGAACTGAACGGCGGACATGGGGTCGGCCGCAACTGCGGGACACCGCTCCGGATGGGCGAGCACCGGGACGAGCCCTTCCGCGTCGATTCGCTCGCACGCCGCCCAGGTGAGCCCGACCGCGTCATCGACGTCGAGCCACGACCCCGGGAACTCGACCAGGACGGCGGACGTCCCATCCAGCCGAAGCCCGTCGAGAGCGCCGTGCAACGCCTCGGTCGGGTACACCTCGCGCCCCCGGCGGAGATCGAGCCCCATTCGCTCGGCAGTTGGCTGCATCGCCGCGAATGCGTCCTCGTAGCGCTGCTCGCGCTCCGGCGTCCAGGGAAACGAGTCCAACGGCTCGTGCATGTGCGGCGTCGCGAACAGCACCCGCGTCCCCGCGTTGGCGGCGGCGCGGCAGAGCTCGAGCCCCTCCTCGACCGACACCGCACCGTCATCGCCCGACGGCACAACATGGGAGTGCACGTCGACGAAGCGGGGCGCGATCACCTCCCAACACTGCCGGAGCGACCGCCCCGGCGGCGCAGGTAGGCGTCGTGCTCCTACCCGCGGGGGGAGGGGTCACACCCGCGCAGCCGAGCGATGCGTCGGAATTCTTGACCGGGTTGCGAGAAGGGCCGGCGCCGGCCCTTTCTCCTGGCCCTTCTCTTTCTCCTGGAGCCGACGGCTCCCGAGAAGAGTTCGTGCGCGTTCCTGTCGAACTCTTGATCGAAAACCCGGCGGACTGAGCAGTTTCCGCGCGCTCTGGCGGCCTGTGCCGCGAGCTGAACGGCCCTCATTGAGCCGCGCTGAGCGGAACTTGACGGGCGAGAGATGTCCGCGAAACGAGGTTAGAGGCCCTGTTGGTGTCCGGATGAGGTACGAGAATCGTCCCGGTGCAGCGGGCAGGCGACCAGCGGCGATGGCATGGGAGCGAGGCCGGAAGCCCGGCGGCGCGCGGCCGGGTGGTTTCGGCGCTGTTCTTCTTCCCCCGCGGTGGCTCGGCGCAGGTCGCGCGGGCGTTCGCCCGGGCGCTTCCTGCCGTGGGCTGGCAGACGACGCTCGCCGCCGGCTCGCTCGGGCGCCAAAGCGAGCAGACGAACGCTGGGAGCTTCTTCAGCGGCCTCGAGGTGCACCCGGTCGATTACTCGCCCGCGCTCGAGCTTCCCGATCCGCTCGCCGCTCTGCTTCCCTTTCAGCCGTCCTACGAGGATCGGCCGGGAGCGCCCGACCGCGTCTTCGCGACTGTCGACGACGCGGCCTACGAGCGGCTGGTCGCTGCTTGGAGCGAGGCGCTCGCACGCGCCGCTGCCGGCGAGGCCGACCTTCTCCATGTCCACCATCTGACGCCGGCGAACGAGGCGGCGATCCGCTGCTTCCCCTCGCTTCCGATCCTCGGCCAGCTGCACGGGACCGAGCTTGCTTTCCTGCGCACGGTCGAGGCCGGGCCGCCGGCGGGTTGGCGCTACGCCGCACGGTGGGCGGAGCGGATGCGCGGCTGGGCTCAGCAGTGCGAGCTCGTGGTCGTGCCGCCGGGGGCCGAGGCGGAGGCGGCGCTGCTGCTCGGCCTCGAGCGCGGGCGGCTGCACAGCCTGCCGGGCGGCGTCGATCTCACCCGCTTCGCACCCCGGCCGCTCGCCCAGACAGACCGCTTCGCTTTCTGGCGGCGCTGGCTCGTGGACGAGCCGCGCGGCTGGGACATGAACGGCCGCCCGGGAAGCGTCGCTTACGACGAGCAGGACCTCGCCCCCTTCCAGACTGGAGCGCCCGTCTTGCTGTACGTCGGCCGCTTCACGGCCGTGAAGCGGCTTCCGCTCCTGATCGCCGCCCACGCCCGCGTGAACGAGCGGCTCGGCACGCCCGCGCCGCTCGTGCTGGTCGGCGGCTACCCCGGCGAGTGGGAAGGGGAGCATCCGCTCGCCGCGGCAGCCCGCCTCGGGAACCAGCACGTGTTCCTCGCCGGCTGGCGAGCGCACGAACTGCTCCCCCAAGCCCTGAACGCGGCCGATCTCCTCGTCCTCCCCTCCGTCGGTGAGGCGTTCGGCCTCGTGCTCGTCGAGGCGATCGCCTGCGGGCTCCCCGTCGTGGCCTGTGCGTCGCACGGACCGGCGGCGATCGCCGCCGACGGCAAGACCGGCTGGCTCGTCCCTCCCGACGGCGTAGACGCGCTCACCGACGCGCTCGTCGCGGCCGCAAGCGATCGCGAGAAACGACGCGCCCGCGGCGAGCGTGCCTACGCCGAGAGCCGCCGCTACGGTTGGCCGACGATCGCCCGCCGCCTGGCGTCACTGTACGAGGAGCTGCTCGCCCCCGCGCAAGAGCATGCAGCCCGCGCCGGGCGCTGAGACAACGGGGCCACCCGCGATCGCGCAAGCTCGCATCACGACCTTCGCCCTCGCCGAGCGGCACGACTTCGCGCCGGCGAGTCAAGCGAGCGTGGTCGGCAGCGCGAAGTAGAGGAAGAGCAATCGCGCCGGCCATGTCGGCTGCTTCCATGTCCGCTGCCTGGCGAACATACTGGCGAACGAGTAGATTAATCCCTGCAAATCAGCAGTTTATTGGTGGTCTTGAAAGCCGTTGGGCGTGCAAGCGCCTCGTGGGTTCGAATCCCACCCCCGCCGCTCTCTACCTCCGTCCGTGCCCCCCACAGCCGATCCCCGATGCGCCCCGCAGGAACCGGCAGGTGGCCCGAGTCACCGTCCATCGCAAAGAGCGTCGACTGTTGGAGTCCGTGAGAGAGCTCGGGCGAGCCGTCAGCCGGCGAGCAACCGGAGCTTCTCCGCGGCGATCTCAGCGACAGCGTCGGCAAGGGCCGACTCGAGCTCGAGCAGGCGTAGGCCTGATGCCGTCTCGGGCACACGACGCTCGAGCTCTGCGAAGAGACGCTCGCGGAGCTCGGTGTTGACATTCACCTTGCAGATGCCGGCAGCGACAGCGCGGCGCAGGTCCGTGTCAGGAAGCCCCGAGGCGCCGTGGAGCGCGAGCGGCACATCGACGAGCTCGCGAATGCGCTCGAGACGCACCCAGTCGAGCGCTGGTGGGGCCGCATAGTGTCCGTGTACGTTGCCGATCGAGACGGCGATGCAGTCGGCGCCGGTCTCCTCCGAGTACCGCGCGGCTTCGTCCGGGTCCGTGAGCGCCGCGGCAGCAGTCGCGGCGGCCACGTCCTCGCCCCCCTCGATATGACCGAGCTCTGCCTCCACGCCGGCCCTGTGCCCGGCGAGCGCGCGCGCCTCGCGGACGAGCGCCGCGTTCGCCTCGTACGGCAGGCGTGAGCCATCGGCCATCACCGCACCCGCGCCGTCCTCGAGCGCTCGCGCGATCGTCGCCGGGTCCGCGACGTGGTCGAGCTGGAGGCATGCAGACACGGCCGATCGCTCGGCGGCGGCAGCGAGCGCCGCAAGCAGCAGCCGGCCTTCGGGGGCGGTGTAGGACGCCTCGCTGACGACCAGGATGACGGGTGCACGCTCGACCTCGGCCGCGCGGAGGACACCGACAGCGGTCGTAAGCGTGTAGCAGGTGAACGCGCCCGCCGCTGCGCCCCTCGCGCGACGCTCCTCGAGGAGCTCGCGAAACCCGATCACCATGCAGTCATCCTCCCAGCACCCGCTCCACCACGTCCGCCAGCAGGCGCTCGTCGCCCACGTTGCCGGGAACGACGACGTAGTCGAGCTCACCCGTCCGCCAATGAGAGACGCCGGGGAGAAGGGGTCCGAGGACATCTGCCTCTCGTGCGCCGAATCCGTCTCGCAGCGTCACGCACGAGGTGATGCCGCCCTTGACGACGACGCAGCTCGGCCTCGGCGACACGTTCCCCGCCGCACGAGCGAGCCCGGCGCTGATCCGCGCCCCAGCAGCGAACGTCTCCGTTCCTGCCGGGCGCCGCCGCGGCGTCGTCAGGACAGCGAGTGGTCCAGCCCGAAGAAGCGTCGACGCGGTGGCCGCAGCCCGCTCGATCTCGGGCTCCGGGTCGGGCGAGGCGAGCGCCTCGACATCCACCTCGACGATCGAGCCCGGGTACGCGTCGACGAGCGCATGCAGCTGGGCGGTGGCGGTCGACAGCCATGAGCCGCAGACCAGAAGCGCGCGCACGGCCCGCGGCGCCGGCGCGAAGCCCTCCGCGGTCGCGCCTGAAAGCGCACCCGCGAAGGCCGGAGCGCAGCGGACGAGCGCCGTCACCCCGTCCTCGAGCGCCTGCTCGTATCCTCGTGCGACCAGCTCGAGGTCCGACGCGTCGCCGACGTCGGGCACGAGAGCGGCGGGTCGGCCGGCCTGCTCGAGCTGGCGCAGCGCCGCGGCGACGAGCGCCGGCCCGCCGGACCGCAGCTCGTCGAGGTGGAGCTCCCGCCCGTCACGGGCACGCAGCAGGCCCGCGGTACGCTCCTCTGCCCACACGAGCACACGCGCGTCCTTGTACGAGAAGACGCCGTCGGAGGCATACTCGGTCTGGTGCAGGGGGATTCGCCGGCCCTCGCGCTCGAGCATGTGGACGCCGCCGATCGTCACGCGCCCCGCAGAGGGGAGCGCGGGAACGAGCAGGAGCGGTGGCAGCCGTCCCGGGGTTACGGCCTCGGCGAGAGCGAGAACCTCCTCGCGCACGTGCCCGCGCAGCGTGCTGTCGCCGCGGAGGACGACAAGCGCGTCGGGCACGCCCGCGAGCGCCGTCCGTGCCGCCTGGGCGGTTACCTCGTGTGCCGCTTCCGCCGGGAGCGCGCGGACATTCGTGATGAGGTGCACCGAACGCCGGCCCGCGAGCGCCCTACGCACGTGATCGGCATCCCAGCGGAGGAGCACGCGGACTCCAGCGAGTGTCTGCACGCCTGTGGGGTCGTCGTCGAGGACGACGACGCCGTGATCGCCCGAGCCGGCCACGTGTCGTACAGTCATACACGTCGAACGGGATCTCATAGGCTCTCCACGACAGCGCAGCTAGGCGGAGGTGGCGATGCGGATCGTGCAGTACCAGGCGGGAGGCAGCATCGGTTGCGGCGTCGAGCTGGACCGGGAGGTGTACGCAACCGAGTACGCGGACACCCTCGCGCTGATCCGGGACGGCGATCGTGGGCTCGAGCGGGCGCACGAGGCATCCGAGCGAGGCGACCCGGTCGTGGTCGACCGGATCCTCGCCCCACTCACGAACCCCGGGAAGATCTTCGGCTCGGGTGTCAACTACCGAAGTCACGGCGACGAGGAGCCGGGCTTCGTCTTCCCGGACGAGGTCGCATGGGACTTCATCAAGCTCGCGAGCGCAATCGTCGGCCCCGGCGAGCCGATCGTCATTCCGCCGGCCGACGACGTGATCGTGCGCCAAGCGGTCAGCGCGGCTCCGTTCTCCGAGCACGGCTTCGCGGTCGACTACGAGGTGGAGCTCGGCGTCGTGCTCGGCGCGCGCGCGAGAAACGTGCGGCGCGAAGACGCACTCGAGCACGTCTTCGGCTACACGATCTTCAACGACGTCGGCTCGCGGTCCGTCCAGTTTCACAACGGGCAGCGCGACCTGGGCAAGAACTTCGACACCTTCTGCCCGATGGGCCCCTGCATCGTCACGAAGGACGAGCTTCCCGACTGGGAGGCGATCCGCATCGAGTCGAGGGTGAACGGGGAGCTCCGCCAGCGGGCGCTGGTCGGCGAGCAGATCGGGCCGCCTCCGGTCGCCATCGAGTGGCTGAGCTCGGTGATCACGCTCGAGCCGGGCGACTGCCTGATGACGGGGACGCCGGCCGGTTGCGGCACCTTCCTGGATCCTCCGTCGTTCCTGCAGCCGGGCGACACCGTGATGGTCTCGGCAAGCGGCATCGGGGAGCTCACGAACCCGGTCGTACAGGGCACTGCCCGCACTCGGTGAGGGGATTCCCGCGCATCGCGGCCGTCCGCGCGCTCGTGCTGCGCGGCGGGGGCGCCGACTACCACGACCAGCCGGGTCGGGACCACTGGATCGACGGCCAGATCGCGACGCCGATGTCGGTGTATCCGGAGTACCGCGCCACGCGCTCCTCGTTCGGGCTGAACGTGCTCGGGACGGTGGTGGTCGAGGTGGAGTCGGAAGACGGGACGGTCGGCATCGGGACGTCGACGGGTGGTCCGCCCGCGGCGTGGCTCGTCGAGCACCACTTCTCGCGGTTCGTGGAGGGCAAGCGACCGACCGAGCTCGAGCTCATGTGGGACCAGATGTGGCGTGCCTCGCTCTACTACGGGCGGAAGGGCCTGCCGGTCAACGCCATCTCGGCGATCGACCTCGCGGTCTGGGACCTGCTCGGCCGGCTCCGCGACGAGCCCGTGCACGCGATGCTCGGCGGCGCGGTCCGGGACGAAATCGAGTTCTACGCTACCGGCCCGCGGCCGGACCTCGCGAAGGAGCTTGGGTTCGTCGGAGGCAAGCTGCCGCTCGTCCACGGCCCGGCCGAGGGCGACGAGGGGTTGCGGAAGAACGTCGAGCTCGCAGCCGAGATGCGAGGTCGGGTCGGCGACGACTTCTTCCTCGCCTACGACTGCTGGATGGCGCTCACGGTCGAGTACACGCTGCGCCTGATCGAGGCGCTCCGCCCGTACCGGCTCAAGTGGATCGAGGAGTTCCTCCCGCCTGACGACTACACGGGCTATGCGGAGGTCCGCCGCCGCGCGCCGCGCGACCTCCTGTTGACCACCGGCGAGCACGAGTGGACGCGGTGGGGCTTCCGGCAACTCATCGACGGTCAGTGTGCGGACATCGTGCAGCCGGACGTGAACTGGTGCGGCGGTCTCACGGAGCTCCTCAAGATCGCGGCCTACGCCTCGGCCCACGGCGTGCTCGTGGTGCCGCACGGGTCGAGCGTCTACTCGTACCACTTCGTCTGCACGCGGCACGAGAGCCCATTCGCCGAGTTCCTGATGATGGCGCCGGACGCCGCGTCGGTCGTGCCGATGTTCACACCGCTCTTGACCGGCGAGCCCGTGCCCGAGGACGGACGCATCCCGGTCTCGGCACTCGACCGCCCTGGGTTCGGCGTCGAGCTCGACCGCTCGCTTCCGCTCGAGCGCCCGTTCGCTCGGTGAACCGCCGACGCGGACGGGGCCGAGCCGACACCGCGGCCCGAAGGGCCGCGCTTTAGGGATCTTTGCGCGACCGGAACCCGCGCTCGGGGATTCCGGTCTTGCGCACTAGGAGATCCAGCCGGCAACGTCGTCGACGTCCTCCTCGCGCCGGAACTCCGTGCACTCGATGCGAACGCCGTTCTCGTGCGTCGTGAGGAAGCTGGACATGCGTCCTCGTCCCGAGCCGACCACGACCTCCGTGCCGGGGTCGCTCAACTGGGCCACCGCCTCCTTCACGTCGTCGACACCGAAGCAGATGTGATGGAGGCCCTCGCCGTGCTCCTCGAGCCAGGCGCGCAGGGCGCTCTCGGCGTCGAGCGGCTCGACGAGCTGGAGGTACGCGTTCCCCGCGTCGAGGTACGTGAGGCGAACGGGCGGAACTTCGAGCTCCTCGCTCGAGTGGACCGCGAGGCCGAGACGGTCACGGTAGAGACGAAGCGCCTCGTCGGTGCTCCGTACGATCACGGCGACATGGTCGAGCCGCCGGATAGGCGTCACGACTGCACGGTCTCCGCATCGCCGCCGCGGGCGCGCCACCAGGCGGCGACGCCGTCCAGGTGCGCCGCCATCGCGGCTCGCGCGCCATCCGGGTCGTGAGCAGCAATCCGGTCGAGCACCTGTGCGTGCTGTTCGAGCGTGGTCGGTGCAGAGCCCGATCCGAGGTTTTCCCGCCGAATGTCGATCAGGGAGCCTCCGATCGAGTCCAGGAGCACGAGATAGAGCTCGTTGTGCGTCGCCAGGGCGATCAGGCGGTGGAACTCGAGATCGTCACGCGCGGCCGCCTCCACGTCGCCGACCTCCACCTGCATGCGCTCGTGCACGGCGCGCAGCGCGGCCAGGTCGTCGTGGCCCGCACGCTCCGCGGCGAGGCCGGCGATGTGCACCTCGAGAACCGCCCTCACCTCGTGCACCTTCTCGAAGTCGAGCCCTCCGCCGCGCAGGAACAGGCTCATGGACTCACTGACTGCCGACGCTTCGACCGCGGCGACGCGCAGCCCGCTCCCCGAACGGACCTCGATCACGCCCTTGGCGACGAGCTCGCGGACCGCCTCCCGGATCACCGTTCGAGAGACGCCGAACTGCTCTCCGAGCTCGCGCTCCGAGGGGAGTCGGTCGCCCACGCTGAGCCGCTCGGACAGGATCGTCTGCAGCATCATCGCCGCGACCTTGTCCGAGAGGCGCGGCTCCCGTGCGACCTGCTCGAAGAGTGCCGGCTCAGAGGCTGTCGTCTCCATCGCCTGGGCCGTCGAGGAACGCGGATTGCGGCCCGTGTCGCTCATCGAGCGATCATATGCCATACCGCATGCCAACTGGACGCATGGCACGCTGTCGTATAGGTTCAGCGCTGTGGCGCAGGTCGTCTTCGACCACGTGCGGAAGGTCTACCCGGACGGAACGGTAGCGGTGCAGGACCTTTCGCTCGAGATCTCCGACGGCGACCTCATGGTCTTCGTCGGGCCCTCGGGATGCGGCAAGACCACGGCCCTCCGCATGGTGGCAGGCCTCGAGGACATCACGAGCGGCGAGGTGCGAATCGGGGACGAGGTGGTGAATCCCCTCCCGCCTCGCGATCGCGACGTCGCGATGGTGTTCCAGAACTACGCCCTCTACCCGCACAAGTCCGTGTACGACAACCTGGCCTTTCCGCTGCGGCTGCGCAAGCTGTCCAAGAAGGCGATCGACGAGCGCGTCACGCACATCGCCCGGATCCTGGAGCTCGAGGAGCAGCTACCACGCCGACCCCGGCAGCTCTCCGGGGGCCAGCGGCAACGCGTCGCGATGGGTCGAGCTCTCATTCGGGAGCCGCAGGCGTTCCTCATGGACGAGCCGCTCTCCAACCTGGACGCGAAGCTGCGCACTCAGATGCGTGCGGAGATCAGTCTCCTCCACAGGGAGCTCGGGGTGACCACGGTCTACGTCACCCACGATCAGGTCGAGGCGATGACACTCGGCCAGCGGGTGGCCGTGCTGCGGAAAGGGGAGCTCCAGCAGGTTGCCGAGCCTCAGGAGCTGTACACCCGTCCTACGAACCTGTTCGTTGCCGGGTTCATCGGGAGCCCCGCGATGAACTTCTTCGAGGGCCGGATCGAGGACGTCAACGGTGATGCGTTCGTCTCGTTCGGCGACGGGCAGCGGCTCGCCATGGACGCGACGGAGCGGGGGCTCGCGGGAGGCACCGCCGGCGACAACGGGCGTCAGGTCGTCGTCGGCGTTCGTCCCGAGCATCTCGAGGATGCGACGCTCTCGCCGTCGACTCCGCCGGATCGCAGGCTGAAAGGGCTCGTTCGGCTGCGCGAGCTGCTCGGATCCGAGGTGATCGTCCACTTCGAGGTAGCGGCGGCGCCGGTCGTCACGGAGGAGACGCGTGAGATCGCAGAGGACGTGGACGCGTCCGCCCTCACCGAGCTCGACCACCTGCGAGCTGCTCGTCGAACCACGTTCGTCGGACGGTTCGCGGCAGAGGCGCCGACGAAGGAGGAGACCGTGGCCGAGATCGCCGTGTCGCCTGGAGCGCTCCGCTTCTTCGATCCCGAGACCGGCACGCGGATCGGCGTATGAGGCTCGCGATCGAGCCGCGCAGGATCCGCTTGACAGGGTCCGGAGGAAAGGAAATGATCGGCATTGGTCATACAGCAGGCCATCTGAAAGGACGGTGGACACCGTGAGCGACGACCCGTTTCACGACCCCGACGTCTCGCGCGACGAGTACCTCGAGCAGCTTCGCATGGCCCGTCGCGACTTCCTCGTGAAGACCGGCCTCGCAGCCGCTGCGATGGCCGCGGCGCCAACATGGCTGAAGACCGAGCAGGCAGCGGCCGCGATTCGGGCGTCGACTGCAGGGGCCCAGGCCGATCGGATCGCGTCGTCGGCGGTCACCGCCGCGAAGGAGTTCAGCGGCATCACGCTCGGCCGGATCAACGAGGCCGGCCCGCAGGCCCTCGATGACAAGAACTTCTCCGGCCCGCTCTGGCAGCGGCTCACGGGGATCCGGACGAGGCTCACCGAGGCGCCCTTCGCGCAGATCCGCACCAGGGTGATCGCCGAGAACCTCGCGCGGTCCGGGGCCCTGGACACGATCGAGATGTCTCCGGCCTGGCTGCCCGACTTCGCCGACCAGAACGTGATCATCCCGATCGACAGCCTGATCAGGAAGTACCGCGCGCAGTCGACACTGAACGACCTCCACCCGCTCTATCGCGCCCTCGGTCGCTACAAGGGCAGGACCTGGGGGTTCTTCGACGACGGCGACGTCTGGGCGCTCTACTACCGCAAGGACGTCTTCGCGAACCGCCGCCTGAGGACGGCGTACCGGAGGAGGTTCAACCGCGACCTCCGCGTCCCGCGGACGTGGCCGGAGTTCAGCCAGGTCGCCCAGTTCATCACCGACCAGATGGCGCCGAACGTCTATGGCACGGGCATGGGCCGCGCTCTCGGAAACCCCGGCAACCAGTTCTACTTCTTCCAGCAGTTCCGGGCGAACGGCGGGCGTTTCTTCAACCCGCGGACGATGGCGGCGGAGATCAACAACGCCATCGGCGTGAGGACGATGCGGCAGATCCTCGAGCAGAACGAGGCGTCGCCACCGGGCGTGGAGAGGCTCGACTTCGTGTCGGGCTGGGGCCTCTGGCTCCAGGGCAAGACGGCGATGATCATGGCCTGGCCGCCGACCGGTCGCATCTCGGAGAACTACTCGCAGCGGGACAAGGCGTTCTCCTTCCTGCCGAAGTCGAAGATCGTGGGCAGGGTCGGCTACGCCCGCGTCCCGGGGGCGAACGGCGAGCACGCGGGGAGCTTCATCAAGGCCGTGATGCGGACGTCGGAGAACCAGGAGGCCGCATACCTGTTCAACCAGTGGGCGACGAGCCCGTCGGTGTCGCTGCAGCGCGTCATGCTCCCGTACACGCTCCGCGACCCGTACCGGATGTCGCACTACCGGTCGCGTCGGTACGCGGGGCTGTGGAGGGGTGCACGCGAGTATCTCGTCACGCTGGCGGAGGCCGCCAACGACGCGGTGCTCGACCTCACCATGAGCGGTGCCGGCGACTACGCCAACGCGCTCGACCGCTCCATGACCGCG
>Ga0299907_10001763_pt1 | contig 12727 bp, 10 predicted proteins | sample RVTome_16_FD_198680 | JGI IMG/M metagenome (GOLD analysis project Ga0299907, IMG submission 198680) | Soil microbial communities from uranium-contaminated site in the Upper Colorado River Basin, Wyoming, United States - RVT152D67 (version 2) ... | reverse complement strand
CGCCTGCTGGCGTGACGACCGGGTGTCGTTCAGGGGTGAGTTCTTCCGCTTCGACGAGCTCGGGTGCCGCCCCCGCCCCGCGAACGGAGCGATCCCCATCTGGATCGGCGGCCACACCGACCGCGCCCTGGCCCGCGTCGCCGCCCTCGGCGACGGCTGGCACGCGGCCTTCCCGACCCCAGACGCGCTCGGCGACGGCCTCGCCCGCCTGCGCGCGGCCTGCACGAAGGTCGGCCGCGATCCCGGCACCCTGACGGTCAGCGCGCGCCTCGGCCTGTCGGCCAAGCGCCCCGCCGCCGACCTGCTGTCCGAGCTCCGCGCCCTGCGCGACCTCGGCGTCGCCCACGTCATCCTGGAAACCCAGACACGCGACCTCGCCTCGATGCTCACCACCTACGACCGCTTCGCCACCGACGTCCGCGCCCACCTGTAGGAATTCAACTGCAGAAGTCGATCCCCATCACGTCGTCGCGGGGGCGGGGCGGGGACCGGTCGGCCCTGGGGCCTGGAGCACCCGTTTCCCGCCGAGCCGGACCGCGCGCCCCCCAGCCGGATGGAGCCCAGCCACAACGGATCCGAGTCGGCCCCGCCCTCGTGGTGGCCCAGGCCCCAGGGCCGACCGGTCCCCGCCCCGCCCCCGCGACCGACTACAGCTTGGCCCCCGACGTCTGCCAGTCGTCGAGGAACTTCTTGAGGCCGATGTCGGTGAGCGGATGCTTCATGAGCTGCTGCAGCACGGCGAACGGCATGGTGGCCACGTGCGCCCCCGCCTTGGCCGCATCGACGACGTGCAGCGGATTGCGGATGGAGGCCGCCAGCACCTGCGTCTTGAACCCGTAGTTGCGGTAGATCTCGCAGATGTCGCGGATCAGGTCCATGCCGACCGCGGCGATGTCGTCCAGGCGCCCCAGGAAGGGGCTGATGTAGGTCGCGCCGGCCTTGGCCGACAGCAGCGCCTGCGGGGCCGAGAAGCAGAGCGTCTGGTTGACGCGGATGCCCTTGCTGGACAGATGCCTCACGGCCTTGAGGCCGTCCTGGGTGAGTGGCACCTTCACGACGGCGTTGGGCGCCACCTGGGCCAGCTGCTCGCCTTCCTTCACCATGTCCTCGAACTCGGTCGCCACGACCTCCAGGCTCACGTCACCCGGCACGATCGCGCAGATCTCCTCGACGAGCGGCCGGAACGGGCGCTTCTCCCGGGCGATGAGCGACGGGTTGGTCGTGACGCCGTCGACGACTCCGAGCGCCACGCCTTCCTTGATCTCGGCGACGTTCGCGGTATCCAGAAAGATCTTCATGCGCGTTCCCCCTTCACGGCTTCTATCCTAACGCGGGTCCCGGCCCGCACCCGGGTGAACGCGCGGGCGTCGCCGACGACACGGCCGACGACGTTGACCGGGCTGGCGGGCCGGATCTCGCTGCCGCGGCTCACCGGCGTGGGGCCGAAGAAGATGCAGAAGGCCCGGCCGGGCGGCCAGTAGCCCAGGTCCCCCGTGTCGACCACCTCGCGCGGCGACTCCCCTGGTAGTGCCAGGCCGATGTCGAAGTAGATCTCGTCGCCCCAGGTCTGGGCCCTGGCCTCGATCGGCAGCGCGGCCACGATGGCCGCGGCCGTGCGGGAGTCGTCCAGCTCCGCCTCGACCGTGACCGGGCCCGCCGAGATGCGGATCGCGTGCGGCATGGTCATCGGAGTGCCTGCCCGACCGCCCGGCGCAACGCGGCCAGCCCGGCCGCCACGTCGCGTCCCAGGTGCACGCGGATCGCCCGCCGGTCACGCTGGCCGAGCGCCTGCAGGTCACCCCGCGCCTGGGCGGCCTTGACCACGCCGAAGGTGTACGTGTGGCCGGGCACCGGCACGTCGACGGCGTCGTCGGCCGTGATCTGCACGAAGACACCGGTGTTGGCGCCCCCCTTGTACGCCTGGCCGCTGGAGTGCAGGTAGCGCGGACCGAACCCGACCGAGGTGGCGACCCTCAGGCGGTCCCGGATGGCGACGCGGAGCGCCTGGATGGCGGCCTCGTGGTCCGGGCTGAGCTCCAGGAACGGCAGCAGGGCGACGTAGTCGCCGACCCGGGCGCGGCCGAGATGGGCCCGGAGCGCGTCGGCCACCGTCGTCCCCCCGCCGAGCACCGCGGCACTGCGGGCGTCGGCGTAGAGTGTCAGGCCGTCGCCCTCGCGCAGCGGCGTCTGGGGAGCCAGCACGCCCGTCTGCTCGTACTCCGCGGTCACCTTGCGCGTGGCGACCTTGGCGCCTTCGATGTCGGGCTGATCGAAGGGGTTGATGCCCAGCACCGCGCCCGCCACCGCCGCCGCGAACTGCCAGCGGAAGAACTCCCCGCCGACATCGTAGGGCCCCTCGATGGCGATCCGGACCACCGGGTGCCCGGCGGCCTGCAGGGCCGCCACCGCGGCGTCCTGCCCGGCGTCGGGTGCCGACCCCAGGCGCAGGTAGACGAACAGCCGGTCGCCGCCGTACACGGCGGGAGCGCCGAGCGGCTCGCCGTCGATCGCCAGCAGGCCGCGGCCCACCTTGCCCAGCGAGGCGGTCAGGAGTTGCTCGATCCAGGTGCCCAGCGCCCGGATGGCCGGCGACACGACCAGCGTGACCTTGTCGCGCCCGCGCCGGGCGAGCACCCCCATGACGACGCCGAGCACGGCGCCGGGATTCTCCTCGACCGGCACCGCCGCCGCGCAGCCGTGCACCATCTCGTCGGCCTGCCCGAGCAGCCTGGCGACGTCCAGGCCCATGATGGCGGCCGGCACGATGCCGAAGTCGCTCAGCGCCGAGTAGCGGCCGCCCAGCGACGGCAGGCCGAAGAAGATCCGCCGGAAGCGGTCGGCCTCGGCCACGTACTGCATCTTCGACTCGGGATCGGTGATGGCGATGAACCGCCGGCCGACCTCGGCCACGCCCACGGCGGCCCGTACCGCCTCGAAGAAGTGCCGCTTGAGCGCGTTGGGCTCCAGCGTGCTGCCCGACTTGCTCGACACGATGAACACGGTCCTGGTGAGGTCCAGGGCGCGCTCCACCGCCCGGATCTGCGCGGGATCGGTCGAGTCGAGCACGCACAGCTCCGGGAAGCCCGGGACCCTGCCGAAGATGCGGGCCAGTGCGTCGGCGCCGAGCACGGTGCCGCCCATGCCGAGCAGGACGGCGTGCGTGAAGCCGGCGGCGCGGACGCTGTCGGCCGCCTGTCGCAGGTGGTCGACGTGGGCGCGCTGGTCGTCGGTGGCGCCGAGCCAGCCCAGCCGCCGGCCCTCGTCGGCGTTCGTCCACAGCGTGGCGTCGCGCGCCCAGAGCCGGTGCACCTTGCCCGCGGCCGCCCACTCCTCGAGCACACTCTTGACCTCGGCCGCGAGGGCATCGGGCAGCGTCCACGTCTGCCGCGTGATCGCCTCCGACGGGGTCCGCAACCGCTTGGTGACCGCGGCAAGCAGCTTCGCGAAGGCGTCGACGAAGATCGTCACGCCGTCGGCGAGGAGCTGCTCGGTGATCGGCGTGAAGTCGATCCCGACCTCGGCCAGCGTGTCCATCGTGTGCTGGGCGTCTTCGAGGTCGTCCTCCAGGCTCGGCCGGGGGCGCCCGTGGTCGCGGAACGCGTCGTAGGTGGCCGGCGGGATCGTGTTGACCGTGTCGGGCCCGATCAGCTCCTCGACGTAGACGACGTCGCGGAAGTTCGGGTTCTTGGTGCTGGTGCTCGCCCACAGCAGGCGCTGACCGCGGGCGCCACGGCCGGCCAGCGCCTCCCACCGGGGCCCCACGTACAGCTCCTTGTAGCGCTGGTAGGTGAGCTTGGCGTTGGCGATCGCCACCCGCCCCAGCAACCCCTTGAGCAGGCCCTGCTCGAGCGTGCTCGCGGTGGCATTCAGGCGCTCGTCGATGAGCGCGTCGACCGCGCTGTCGATGCGGCTGATGAAGAAGCTGGCCACGCTCTCGACCCGCCCGGGGTCGCCGCCCCGCGCCGCGAACGCCTCCAGCCCCGCGATGTACGCCTCGGCCACCGCCTCGTACGCCTCGACCGCGAAGAGCAGCGTGACGTTGACGTTGATGCCGTCGCCGATGAGCGCCCGGATGGCCGGGATGCCGGCCGCGGTGGCCGGGACCTTGATCATCACGTTGTCGCGGCCGACCGCCTTCCACAGCCGGCGCGCCTCGCCGAGCGTGCCCTGGGTGTCGTGGGCGAGGTCGGGCGAGACCTCCAGGCTCACGTAGCCGTCGCGCCGGCCGGTCGACTCGTGGATCGGACGGAGGATGTCGGCAACATCCTGGATGTCGTGGACGGCCAGGATCTCGTAGGCGGCCTTGGCGTCGAGGTCGCGGCGGCGCGTCAGGTCCTTGAGCTGGACCTCGTAGTCGGTGGAGCCGGCGATCGCCTTTTCGAAGATGGCCGGATTGGAGGTGACGCCGCGCAGGCCGTCCTCGTCCAGGAGCCGCCGCAGCTCGCCGCCCGTGATGAGGCTCCGCCGGATGTAGTCGAGCCACACCGACTGGCCGTACCGCTGCAGCTCCGTGAGAGGATTCGGCATTCCAGCCTCCTGGACGAGATCGAGACGGCTAGTCTGGCAACTCGGCTCCTGCGGGTCAACATTCGGGGGAGCCGGCGCGCCGGCCGGGCCAGGCCTCAGCGGGTGCGGGCGCGGTAGGCCTCGAGCGCCGCGGCCAGCGTCGCCGCGTCGGGCACGGTCGACCATCCCTCGCCCTCCACCGAGAGCGAGGCCGCGCACGTCGCCGCCTCGGCTGCCTCCCAGGCATCGCCGTGGCGGTCGTAGTGGACGAGGAACGTCGCCGCGAAGACGTCGCCGGCCCCGGTGGGATCGACCTCGCGGGTGCGGCGCGGCCGGACCTCGTAGCGGTCGCCGTTGACATAGAGAATCGCGCCCGCGGCGCCGGCCGTGACCACCGCCACCGGGACGCGCTGCACCCACTCGACGACCTGCGCCTCCTGGCCCCGGACGTCGTGACGGCTCACGAAGATGGCCTGCAGGCGGGCGAGCGCGGCCTCCGTCGACACCCACGGGACGGCGCTGATCACGCCCTCACCGTCGCTGACCCGCAGCCAGCCTTGCAGCTCGGCCCCGACCGCGGCGTCCGGGAACGCCGCGGCGAGCATCGGGTCCACGTCCTGGAGCACCGGCGCCAGCAACACCAGCGGCGCCGGCCGCCAGTCCCCGGGCAGATCGGCGGCTGTCAGCGGCCGCGCCGTTCCGCGTGCGCGCAGCACCCGGCCGCTCTTCGTCTCGCGATGCTCGAACGCGGTCGTCTCCGGGACCTCCCGCCCCACCACCTCGATCTGGCTCGGCACCTCGTCGAGCGGAAAGTCGGGCCCATGGCTGGTGAGGATCGCCGCCGACAACCCCAGCCGATGCGCCGTCACCGCCGCATACAGCCCCGCCCCCCCCGGCCGCACAAGGTCGCCAAAGTGATCCAGCGTCACGTGCCCGATTGCCACGAAATCCGGCGCACTCACGCGGGTGGCCGGAGCGACGAGAACGGTGCAGATGCGAGGCGGCGAGGAGTTCCCGACTGAGGCGTAGGCCGCCTACGCCGCAGGGAGGAAACGACGAGCCAACGAAGCAGATGCGCCGTTATCGTCGCTCCGCCTCACGCCATCGTCAAACCACCCGACACGCTCAGCGTCTGCCCGGTGATGTACCCGGCCTCGTCGGACGCGAGAAAGACGACCGCAGGGGCGATGTCCTCCGGCGTGCCGAGGCGGCCCCACGGAATCACGCGCTTGAGGCTCTCGGCGAGCTTGGGGCTGGGGCCGGCGAACTCCTTCTGGAAGAGCGGGGTGTCGGAAGGGCCGGGGCACACGCAGTTGACGTTGATGTGGTGGCGGGCCGTCTCGCGGGCGATGGTCTTCGTGAACGCGATGAGCCCGCCCTTGGCCGCGGAATAGACGGCCTCGCCGGTCGAGCCCACCCGGCCGGCGTCGGAGGCGATCGACACGATCTTGCCGTAGCCCTGCGCCATCATCGCCGGCAGCACCGCCCGGGTCATGGCGATGGGCCCCCGGAGATTGACGGCGAGGATCCTGTCCCAGAACTCCGGGGTCGTTTCCACGAACGGCATCGGCCTGTCCCACCCCGCGCAGTTGACGAGGACGTGCACGGTGGACCAGCGGCCGACCACCTCGCCGACCACCACCGTCACCCGGGCAGCGTCGGCGACGTCGACGGGCCAGGCGTGCGCCTCGCCGCCGGCGGCGACGATCTCGCGGGCGACGGCGGCGGCGCCGTCGCCGTCGAGGTCGAGCGCGGCCACCCGGGCACCCTCGCGGCCCAGAGCCAGCGCGATCGCGCGGCCGATGCCGCTGGCCGCACCGGTGACCACGGCAACCTTGCCGCGCAGCCTCACGGGAGCACCGCCTTGGCGATGATGTCGCGCATGATCTCGCTGGTGCCGCCACCGATGGTCATGAGCCGGGCGTCGCGGGCGAAGCGCTCGACCGGGTACTCGCGCATGTAGCCGTAGCCGCCGTGGAGCTGGACGCAGTCGTAGGCCACGCGGTTCACCATCTCGGCGGTGTAGAGCTTGACCATGGAGATCTCGCGCACGCATTCCTCGCCCGCCGCGAACTTCGCGCAGGCCGCGTAGGTCAGCCATCGGCCCGCCTCGATCTGGGTGGCCAGGTCGGCCAGCTTGTGGCGGATCACCTGCTTGTCGCTGAGCGGACCGCCGAAGGCCTGCCGCTCCCGCACGTAGGCGATGGTGTCCTGCAGCGCCCGCTCGGCCATGGCCACGGCGTGCAGCCCGGCCACCAGCCGCTCGCGCTGGAAGACACGCATGACCTCGTAGAAGCCCACACCCTCGCGGCCCAGCAGGTGGGCGGCCGGCACCCGCATGTCCGCGAAGCTCAGCTCGGCGGTGTCGGAGGCGCGCATGCCCATCTTGTCGAGCGTGCGGCTGACCGTGAAGCCCGGGGTGTCGCGCTCGACCAGGAACATCGAGATCCCGCGGTGGCGCTGGCCGGTGTCGCCCGACTGCACGCGGGCGGCCAGGAAGACGACGTCGGCGGTGGCGCCGTTGGTGATGAACATCTTCGAGCCGTTGATGACGTAGTGGTCGCCGTCGCGCACGGCCCGGGTGCGGATGGCCGCCACGTCGCTGCCACCCCCGGGCTCGGTCACCGCGATCGCCGTCAGGATCTCGCCCCGGCAGATGCCGGGCAGGTATCGCGCCTTGAGCGCCTCGCTGCCCGTCCAGTACAGATGGGGCGAGGCCATGTCGCAGTGCACGCCGACGGCCATGGCGAAGGACCCGGAGCGCGAGCGCGCACACTCCTCGTGGAGCACCGCCGAGGTGAGGACGTCGGCGCCGGCGCCGCCGTAGCGCTCGTCGTACTCGACGCCGAGCAGGCCCAGCTCGCCCATCCGCGGCCAGATCCAGCGCGGCATCCGTCCCGCCGCCTCCCACTCCTCGACGTGAGGCGCGATCTCCTTGTCGACGAACGTCCGCACGCTCGCCCGGAACATCTCGTGCTGCTCGTTGAAGATCTTCATCGGCGTGCCTTGGCCCGCTCAGTGTGCGCCGGCTCCAGGCCGTTTGTCCACGACAAGGCGAGTGACGTCCAGGTCACTCCGGCGCGGACCGCGGGCTCGGGGCGTGGGGCCGCGCCGCCGACGCCTCCAGCATGGCCGACAGCCACCGACGGCCGTCGAGGAATTCCTCGGCAAGGGCCCGGGCGGCGCGGCTGTGACGGGCCCAATCCCGCTCGACCTCGCGCAGGGCCGCGACCGCCTGCTCGAGATCGTGGAAGAGCAGGAGCCCGGCGCCGGCAGGCAGCGACGTGCCGATCCCGGTTCCCTCGAAGACCACCGGACGCCCGCTGGCGAGATAGCAGGCGCTGCGGTCGCTGAACCAGCCGCTTCGCAGCTGTCGATGGATGGGCTTGGGGCACGCGAACTCCGCCCACGAGCGGCGAAGGTAGTCGCGGTAGGCCGACGGCGAGCCGGCGACGTCGTGGGGGTGGACGAGGCGCCAGCCGTGCCTCCGGAGCAGCTCCCGATCCCCGGTGTCATCGTCCGGCCGGATGTTGGCCGCGAGCTCCACCGGACGATCGACCCGCATGGGCATGGTCACGTACCGCAGGTAGGCATCCCGCTTGGAGACGCTGAGCACGCGTCGCTCCCACCAGAGCTCATCCCAGGTCCACTGCGTCACCGATGTGATGGGCGCCTCGGGACCGGGTGCGGGCGCCGGAGTCCACAGGGGCAGGTGGACGAAGGGAAGAAAGCGGTACCAGCGCTGGCCCAGCGTGGGAACCCCGCAGTCGGGCTCGTGCAGGTTCGTGCCCACGCTCAGGAACGCGTGGTGTTCCTGGACCGCGAGATCGAAGGCGAGCGCGGAGACGTGGAGGTGGCCCGGATCGAGGTCGACGAGGACGCGATGGCGAAAGAGCTCGAGCAGCGGCGGGCGGAGCGCGCAGGCGAAGTTCCAGAGCAGGTCGGCGCTCCGGGCCAGCTCCTCCAGTCCCCGACGGTCGGCACCGTGCACCTGCACGGACCGCAGCGTGGGCGGCGCGCCCCTGGGTCCCAGCGCCAGCACGCAGCGGTCGGCGAGGCCGTACTCCGCCAGCCGCGCGAAGAATCCTTCGATGCGCTCGCGATCGCGGGCGGGGTCGCCGGTCGTCTCGAGCAGCTCCAGCCACCACGCCTCGTGTCCCATCGCGCGGAGTCCGAGGAGGTACTGCAGGAACACCGTCCAGTGCCCCCCACCTTCCAGGTAGCACGCGAGGAACCCACCGGCCAGGACGATCCGGATCGGTGACAGCGTCCCACTCCGCCGCGGCTACAGGCCGGCGTCCGCCAGGAGCCTGGCCAGCACGACGTCCGCCGAGAAGAACTCGACGGCGAGCGCGCGCGCGGCTCGGGCGTGGGTCTCGTAATCGCTCGCGACCGTCTCGATGGCCGCGGGGATCTCGTCGACCGTGCGGAAGGCGAACAGCCCGCGGCCGGTCGGTAGAACGCGGCCGAAGCCGGTGTCCTGCGTGACGACCGGCTTGCCCGCCGCGAGGTAGGAAGCGCTGCGGTCGCTGAACCAGCCGGTGCACGGCGCGACGTACTGCTCCTTCGCCGCGGTCAGCTCGGCGTCCGAGCCCTGGATGTAGGCCCGGTACGGCAGGATGTCCACGGTGAGCGGGATGGCGTCCCGGAGCCGCCAGCCGTGCGCGGCGAGGCGATCGAGCGTGCCGGCGTCGGCTTCGGTCAGCGCCAGCTCGAAGGCGTGGCCCGACCGGCGTGGAAGGTCGAGGAGCTTCAGGAACTGCTCGTGCTTGCTCCAGCGCAGGATCTGCCCCTGCCACCGGATGTCCTTCGCGGACTGCCGCCAGGTCGCCACGGTCGTCAGCCGCAGCGGGGTCGCGCCGCCGCGCCCGACTCCATCACCGCTGCTCCACCAGTCGACGACCACGGGCTGCCGCGTCGGCTGATAGTGGAAGCGCTCGACGGGGACCCAGCAGTCCGCCGACCCCAGGTTCTCCCCGAAGCTGAAATGGTGCGTGTGCACCTGCAGCGCCTCGATGGTGGAGCGATTGCCCTGCGCCACCTCCAGCTGGGCGAGGACCGGATCGGTCTCGAGGTACACTCGCACGGGGATGCGCGAGTGCTCGTGGCGCAGGAGCATCCCCCCCGTGACGTTCACGAGCACGTCCGTACGGTCGAGCAACGACGACAGCTTCGCCGCCGCCGGCCCGTAGACCGTCCTGCCGCGGGAGGCGGCGCAGTACGCCCACCGATCGCCGAAGTCGGCCCAGGCCATGACGCGCGCGAGGAACTGTAGCGTATAGCTCGGGTCGTCAGTCACCGTGTTCCGCTCGAGGTCGAACGGCCAGACGCCGGTGTCCTCGAGGTACCAGACATCGTGCCCGAGCCGTCGGAAGCCCTCGAGGTAGTGCAGACCCTGCCACGCGACGCCGGCGTAGGGTGAGCGTCCGAGGATGCCACAGACTACGATCGTCAGGGGCGCCATGGGGACCGACCTCAGTGTGCGCCGGGGCGGGGACGGTGTCTACGGGCGGCCGGAGGAGAGCTCGGGCAGCGCCGGCATCAGGCGGGTGGGTTGCCCCACGTGGCCTTGACCGCGTCCCGATCGACGGCGCCGTCGGCCGTCCGCGGCAGTGCGTCGGTGAACACGACCACGTGGGGCCGCTTGAAGCGCGCGATCCTGGAGCCCACGTAGTCGGCGACCTGCTGGGCGGTGTAGCGGCCCGACGGCGTCACCTCCACCACGGCCTTGACGGCCTCGCCCCACCGCGCGTCGGGGACCCCGTAGACGCATACCCCGCGCACGCCTTCCATCTGGACGATGACCGTCTCCACCTCGGCCGGGTAGACGTTCTCGCCGCCCGGCTTGATCAGCTCCTTCTCGGGCTTGCGCCCGACGTAGTGCAGGTAGCCGTCGGCATCCATGCGCCCGATATCGCCCGTGTGGTGCCAGCCGTTGCGCAGGGTGGCGGCCGTCACGTCCGGCTGCCCGAAGTAGCCCTGGAACACCAGCGGCCCCCGCACGACGATCTCGCCGGGCGTGCCCACCGGCACCTCGCGGTCGTCGTCGTCCACGAGGCGGACCCGGGCGATCGCCACCGGCCGGCCCGCCGCCCCGGGCCGGTCCCGCACGCGCTGCAGGCTCACGAAGCCCGTCGTCTCCGACTGACCGAAGCCGGTCCAGAACGTCGCCGCGGTCGTCTCGTGCAGGCGCTGGATGGTCGGCGGGGCGTCGAGGCCGGCGACGTCGCGCAGGCTCGGCAGGCGGCTGCCGAGCCTGTCGGCCGCGTCGAGCAGGCTGCTCAGCACGGGGGGAAAATCCGACACGTGCGTGATCCCGTGACGGTCGACCAGCCGCACCGCGTCTTCGGCGTCGAAGCGTGACACGACCACGCTGGCGCCGCCGGCCTGCATGTGGGCCAGCGCGGTGCCGAGCGCGGTGATGTGGAACAGCGGCAGCGCCAGCAGGTAGCGGTCGGCCGGGTTCAGGCCGAAGCACGCCGCGGCCGTGAGGTTGGCCGCGATCACGTTGCCGTGCGTGAGGACGGCGCCGCGGGGGACGACGTCGACGGCCGCGGTGGAGATCGCCGCGAACGCGTCGTCGGGCCCGACCGTCGCCGGCGCCGGCGGGTCGTCACGGTAGAGCGCGGCGAACGGCGTGAAGCCGGCGGCGACGGGCTCGCCGAGCTGGTACCAGCGGGCGACGGAGGGCGTGGCGGCCGGCCAGCCGGCCACGACGCCCGCGGCCGAGGCGTCGGCGACGAACATCTTCGGTGCCGCGCGCTGCACCACGCGCGCCACCTCCGGACCGGTCAGCCGCCAGTTGATGGGATAGGCGACGACGCCCTGACGCGCGCAGGCGCCGTAGAGCTCGAGGACGGCGGCGTCGTTCTGGGCCAGCATGCACACGCGGTCGCCGTGGGCGATGCCGAGCGCCGCCAGCCCCCCGGCCAGCGCGTCCACCCGGCGGCGGAACTCCCGGAAGGAGATCTGCCGCTCCCCCTGGATGACGGCGGGCGCGTCGCCGTACACCGACGCGCCCCGCTCGATCATGTCGTACAGCGTGAATCCATGCGCGCCCATGACGCTCCGGCCAGGCGTCAGCGGCCGACGATGTCGTTCTTCATGGGCCCCAGCGCACCGAGCAGGTCCTGCTTGGACCGGCCGTCGACCTTGTGCTTGTCGAGCGCCTTGCCCAGGTTCTCCACGGTGGCATTCCACTCGGCCTCGGTGACCTTCATGCCGGCGTGAGCGGCCTTCATGTCCTTGCCCAGGTAGGAGCAGGGGCCGCCGCTGGCCTCGCAGATCTGGTCGGAGAGGTTGGACTTGAGCTTGAACACCTCCGGCGGCTTCATGCCCTTGAACCGGGCGTTGACCCGGGCGTCGGCGACCATGTTGGCCACGAAATCGTCGACGACCGTGGCGATGCCCTCGCGCCCTCCCAGGCGCTTGTACAGCGAGGGCGTGGTGGCCGCCTCCCGGCCCATGCTGGCGCACGCCCCCAGGTTCACCGCCAGGAACACCAGCAGGCCGCCCCATCCAAGCATCGCTCTCATCGACACGTCTCCTTTCGTTCGGGCTCCTGGGCTAGCTGAGCCAGCGCTTACGGCGCTTGTAGTGCTTGACCTCGCGGTACGACTTGCGGGCGCCGACCTCGGTGAGCCCGAGGTAGAACTCCTTGATGTCGGCGTTCTCGCGGAGCGCCTCCGCGCTGCCCTCCAGCACGATGCGCCCGTTCTCCATCACGTAGCCGTGCTCGGCGATCGTCAGCGCCAGCGTGGCGTTCTGCTCGACCAGCAGCACGGTCAGCTTCTCCTGGCGGTTCATGCGCTGCACGATCTGGAAGATCTCCTCGACCAGCATGGGCGCCAGCCCCAGGGAGGGCTCGTCGAGCAGGATCACCTTCGGGTTCGACATCAGTGCGCGCCCGATCACGAGCATCTGCTGCTCGCCCCCCGAGAGATAGCCCGACTGCACGTGCCGCCGGTCGCCCAGGCGGGGGAAGTACTCGTACACGCGGGCGATCCCCTCCCGCAGCCGCGACCGGTCGGTCTGGATGTGGCCGCCGGCGATCAGGTTCTCCTCGGTGGTGAGGTGCTCGAAGACGCGGCGCCCCTCGAAGACCTGCACGATGCCACGCTGCACGACCGCGAAGGGCGGCAAGCGGTCGATCCGCTCGCCGCCCAGCTCGATCGCCCCCTTGGTGATCTCGCCCCGCTCCGACCGCAGCAGGCCCGAGATC
>Ga0299907_10001762_pt1 | contig 12728 bp, 9 predicted proteins | sample RVTome_16_FD_198680 | JGI IMG/M metagenome (GOLD analysis project Ga0299907, IMG submission 198680) | Soil microbial communities from uranium-contaminated site in the Upper Colorado River Basin, Wyoming, United States - RVT152D67 (version 2) ... | reverse complement strand
TCGGGGCGGCGGAAGGTGAGAAAATGCCCCCGGTCGGAGGCGCCGGCGCCGGGGATGAGGCTTGCCGTGAGGCCCGGGTCGAGGGCGTCGAGAAGCTGTTGTTGGAGACTGCCGACGTGGCGATGGATGTCGGCCACCCCGACGCCCCGTGTTTTGAGCCAGCTGAGGACGGCGCTCAGACGGTAGATGCCCGATGGGTCGGCGGTCGCCCCGGCGAAGCGCTGGCCGCCGGACGAGTAGGGCACGTCGTGGCGGTTCTCGGTGAGGGCGCCGAAGCCGGCCCACCAGCCGGTGTCGACCGGGCGCGGCGCCGCCGAGGGGGGTACATGGAGGAAGCATGCCCCTTCGCCCGCCATGGCGTACTTGTAGCCGCCGGCGAGGTAGAAGGCACGATCGGCGACCCGGGCCAGATCGGTGGGGACGGCCATGAAGCCGTGATAGCCGTCGACGACGACGGTCGGGGATTCAGGAAGAGCAGCGACGAGGGAGGCCAGGTCGGGAACCACGTAGCCGGAGTTGAAATGCACGTGGCTGAGAAAGACGAGGTCGTGACCGTCGAACGCCGTCACGAAACGCTCGGGGAAGGTGTCGAACGGTTCGGCGGCCACCCGGCTGGCGGTGGCGACCCCGGCCTCTTCCCAGCGGGCCAGTTGGCGGGCGAACGAATGGAACTCAGAGTCGGTTGTCAGCACCGAGAAGGGATGGGCCAGGGTGGAGGCGATGCGCCCGATGAACTCGTGGGTGTTCGGGGCGAACACCAGACTCTCGGCAGCGGTGAGACCGAGGACCATCGCCACCTGGGCCTTCGTCTCGGGGATTACGACACCGAACACGTGGTCCCATTTGTCGTCCATGTAACGGGCGGCGTCGTCCCACGCCTGCTGATGGGCCGCCCACGTGACGTCCGGCCACGGATGGTGGGAGTGGGCGGAGGCGTGGATGCGGCCGGGGGCCGCCTCCAAGAACCGCGAGAAGTCGCTCTTCACGGCTGATACCGGAAGCGCATCTGGTCGATGAGGTCGTCGGGCAAGGCCGGGCGGACCGAGCGGGGGACGAGGAAGGTGGGGACGACGAGCAGGTCGGGAAATGCCCGGTTGCGCTCGGCGAGCTTGAGCAGATACTTGGCACCGGCTGAGCCCCCGGTCCCGATCTTGGCGCCGATCATCCTCTGGACCATGAGCGCGTGGCGATAACGCCAGGTCGTGAAGCCTTCATCGACGTCCACCAGGGTCTCCAGGAGACGGTGGGGCTCCTGGAGGGCCGGATGGTCGCGATACAGCGAGATGAAGAGTGCGGCCTGGAAGGCCCGGTACGACATCCGGCGGCTGCCGGCGGCAATCATCTCGGCATGGCGATCGGGATCGAAAGCCGCTTCGAACTGGTCCATCGTCTTGTCGAAGGAGCGCAACTGGTCGACGCGTTCGTCGTCGCCGAGATTGGGATTGGCGGCGATGACCCGGCGGTCGGCCGCCAGCATGTCGCCCACAGCCGACCGGTAGACGTCCCAGAACCGGAAGGTCTCCAGGAACGGCGTCCGCCCCAGCCAGGCATCGACGGCATCGTGGAGTGACAGTTGGCGCTCGGAGGCCTCCACCTCGGCCCGGTGGGGAGGGGAGAGGCGGTGGGTGTAGGGAGCACCCTCGAACAGCAGACGGTCCTGGGGACGGACGCCCATCATGTTCTCGATCAGCCGGAACTGGACCGACTGGAATCCGGAAGCCGGCACCAGGTGGTCTCGGAAATCCAGGAAGTCCATCGGGGTCATCGTCTCCAGCACGTCGATCTGGGTGAGGAGGAGACGCTGGATGACGTTGATCCGCCGCAACCGTGACACGACGCGGCCCGTGTCGTACTCATCGAAGGTCGGCCCCGAGAAGGCGGCCATGATGTCTTCCAGCTCCCAGCGGATCTGCTTGAACCACAACTCGTAGGCCTGATGCACGATGATGAAGAGCATCTCGTCGTGCATCGTCTCCCCGGCCTTCGAGCTCTCGAGGGCCTGGCAATCGAGAAGACGATCGAGTTGGAGATAGTCGTGGTAGTAGAGGCCTCCGTCGTCCATGGCGCCACTGTAAGCCGCCAGAGGACGGGTGGCTTCCCTCATGGAGGTCGGTAGGGTCAGATCAGTCCGACCCCGGAGGTGTCTTCGATGTCCCGCTCGTCCCGCCGCCTAGCCGGCATCCTGTTGGTGCTCTTCCCTCTGGCCGTATTCGGTGGGGTCAGCCTCCTCGGCATGCTCGTCAACGATCCCTCCTATCAGGAAAACGCCCTCCGCCAGGATCTGTGGCGAGCGGGCCACGCCCATGCCGGCGTTCTCTTGGTTCTGTCTCTCGTGGCCCTCCGCTATGTGGACGAGACCCGGCTGGGTCGGGTGGCCACCGAGGTCGCCCGCCACGGGATTCCCGTCGGCGCCGTGCTGTTGCCGGTCGCCTTCTTCCTGTCGATGCCTACCCCGCAGACCAACGAACCCAACGCCATCATTTGGTTGGCTCCGGTGGGGGCGGTCGCTGTGATCGCCGGACTTCTCACTCTGGGCATCGGGCTGTTACGGACGGGCCACTAGCTTCCCCGCATGCCCGAGCTTCCGCTCCGTCTGAACATCGACCAGCGCTTTCTCGGCGCCCGCCTCGACGAGGGGTCGGGCGATCGGGAGGCGCTTCGTACCGACGACGAGTCATTGGCCTATGGCGAGGTCGATGACCTCGCTCGTGGCTACGGCGTTGCCCTGCGGTCGTTGGGTGTCGCCCCCGAGCAGCGGGTCCTGATCGTCCTACCCGACGGTCCCGAGTATGTCGGTGCCCTGTTCGGCGCCCTCCGGATCGGAGCGGTCGGGGTCATGGTCAACCCCGACCTGGCCACCGAGGCCCTGGCCGCCATCATCGAGCGCTCGCGCGCCCCGGTAGCCCTCGTCCATGCCGACCACGCGGCCGGCGTCGCCGAGGCGGTCGGCCGGGCCGGTTGGCAACCGGAGATCGTGGTGGTCGGTGGTGAGGCACCGGGTCACCGGACCGTGACGGACCTGGATCGAGCCGGGCCCTGCCCCCGTTTCGACACCCACCGCGACGACCCCGCCCTCTGGCTGTTCTCGGGGGGTACGACCGGGATTCCCAAGGCGGTGCCCCAGACCCATCGCTCGTTCGCCAACACGACCGACCTCTACACGGCGGCGGTGGGTTACCGGGCCGACGACGTGACGCTGGCCGTGCCCAAGTTGTTCTTCGGCTACGCCACCGGCGCCAATCTGTTCTTCCCCTTCTCGAAGGGCGCCACCAGTGTCCTCTTCCCCCAACGACCTACTCCCGAGGTCCTCTTCGACCAGATCGAGCGGCACCGGCCCTCCATCCTGATCCAGGTGCCTTCGGCCATCAACCAGATGCTCAACCATCCCCGGGCGGCCACCGCCGATCTGTCGAGTCTGCGCTTTGTCACCTCGGCCGGCGAGGCGCTCCCCGAGACGCTGTATCGGGCCTGGATTGACCGGTTCGGGGTGGAGATCCTCGACGGGCTCGGCACCGCCGAGATGTGGCACATCTTCGTGACCAACCTGCCCGGCGCCGTCCGGCCGGGGACGCTGGGCACCGTGGTCCCCGGCTTCGAGGTGGCCGTTAGGGACGACGACGGCGTCGACGTCCCCGTCGGGGAAGTGGGGCGGCTGTGGGTACGGGGCGAGTCGCGGGCCCTGGGCTATTGGCAGGACCTCGATGCCACCGCCGAGGTCTTCAGGGGGGAGTGGGTGGTCGGGGGCGATCTCGTCTCCCGCGACGCCGACGGATACGTCACCCACCACGGCCGGGCCGACGACGCCGTCAAGATCAAGGGCAAATGGTTCAGCCCCGCCGAGTTGGAGGGATGCCTCCTGGAGCACCCCGCGGTGGCGGACGTGGCCGCGGTGCCCATCCCCGACGACACCGGTCTGCTGCTCCCGGTCGCCTTCGTCGTCAAGGCCGGAGAGCTGAGCGAGGACGAGTTGCGGCAATGGGCCCTCGACCGCCTGGAGCCGTACAAGCACCCTCGCCGCATCGTCTTCTTGGACGAGTTGCCCCAGACCCACCTGGGCAAGGTCGACCGGGGCATGCTGCGCCGCATGTAGGTAGTTTCAACCGGGCATGCAGCATCGGCCCGAGCACAAGGGGAGGCCGGCGCCGGGCCAGAAGGTGGAATTGCGGGTCCATGGCGTCGGTGGGGCGACCCCGGAGGAACTCCTGGACGTGCCTGTCACCGAGCGGGTGGCCGGCGACCCTTCGGCCGGGTTCTTCCGACCGTGGTTCGTCCCCGATCCCCCCGCCGACGGCCTGGTACGCGAGGGTTACTCCTGGGGCGGCCTGACCTCGGCCTCTCGGCTGCGGGCACTGTGGGTGTTGCTCAGTCCGTTTGCCCTGGCCAATCTCGCCGGGTGGATGGTCCGTCACGGCGGCCAGGCGACCGACCCGGCCGAACGGTCCCGAGATGCCCTCGAGTCGGTCGCCCTCGCCCTGATCCGTCTCTTCGGAGTCGTGCTCACGGTGGCTTTCGTCGGCTACATCACGGTGGGCGCCGTCGACCTCGTCGCCTTTCAGTGTGGGACCCGCCCCACCTGTCCCGACGGGAGATGGTTCTTGTCTCCGTGGGAGAACCAACTCGTCGACGGTCATGTCGGCCGGATGCTGGTCGTGGGGGCGGTGACGGCGGCCGTGGTGTCGCTGGCGATGGCCTGGCTGGCCCGCCGGAGCCAGCAGGCGATCCACGACCGGCAACGGGTCGATTTCACCGGCACCGGGGACCCCGCCTTCCGGCTGAACCTCCATCACTGGCGCCTCTGGACTTCGCCCCACGTCGCCCATCGTCTCGGGCTCACCCACACCGCCGCCGCCCTGGCGGCGATTGGCTTGACGCTGGCGTCGGTGGCGGACCAGATCGGGCTGATCGACCTCGACATCCTGGTCGTCTCCGGGTGGGGGATCCTGGCGGTGGCCGGGTTGACGGTCCTTCGATTGGAACGGGTGCCGGCCGGGGTGCACCTCGGGCTGGCCGGGCTCGCCTCCCTCCATTTGCTGGCGACGATGGTGCTGGCCTGGTTCGGCTCCCAGGTAGAGGCGCCGCCCGGCTCGGCCCCGGGCGGACGGGTCGTTCCCGGCTTCCTCTTGCCGGTCTACCCGGTGCTCGCTCTCCTGGTCGGAGCCGTCGTCTTGGCGTTGTGGCGACGGCAGCGGGACAAGACCCTGCGGGTGGCCCTGGTGGCGCCGGCCATCCTGCTCCTGTCGTCGGGGATGGTGAATGCCTTCGGCTCCGGGCTTCTCATCCGTCTGGCCGACCTGCTCGGGACCCCGGTCTCCGAGTCGAGCTACCCCATCGAAGGCTCCATCCCCCAGCCGCCGATCGTCTACGCCGACGCCGTGGCCGACGCCGCCGTGATGACCCTCGTGACGTTGGCGGTTCTCCTGCTGACCGTGTCCGCCGTCTGGCTGAGGGCCGGGGCGGGTCCGGGGTGTCGGGTGCTGGCCGAGCGCTACGCCGATCGGGGCGGTCTCGACTGCGACGACTCCGACGATCGGGACTGGGCCCGGAGGGTGGGACGGGCCGAGGTCGTGGCCGCCCTCACCGATCAGGCGGCATTGGTGGTCGGCGTCGTCGCCACCATCGTCGTGGTCATCACGGCGGTGGCGGTGATGCTGACCGATGATCCCGCCGGGATGGGTCTGGGGGAGTGGGCCGACTTCCTGGCGGGGCCGGCGTCGGTGGTTCTGGGCCTGATTCCGCTGCTCGCCGTCTACGGGATCTCGCGTCTCTATCGCAGCGCCGCCGCCCGCCGGGTGGTGGGGATCCTCTGGGACGTGGCCACCTTTTGGCCGCGCTGGTTCCATCCCTGGAGCCCTCCCGCCTATGGCGAGCGGGCCGTTCCTCAACTGGGCGACCGTCTCACTCTCCTGACCTCGTCGGGCGAGGTGGTGGTGTCAGCCCACTCCCAGGGGTCGGTCCTGGCCGTGGCCACCGCCGTCCTCGCCGATCCCGAGGTGGTTGCCAACACGTCGTTCCTCACCCATGGCTCGCCGCTGACCCGCCTCTACGCCCGCTACTTCCCCGAGTACTTCACGCCCGGTCTCTACACCGACGTGGCGGATCGGGTGGGCGGCTGGATCAACCTGTGGCGATCAACCGACTACATCGGAGGACCGATCGGGGCCGACGGGGTCGAGGACCGTCACATCTTCGACCCCCCGTCCACCCGGCCACCAGCCCTGGGCGAAGCTCGACCCAAGCCCGCCCGTCATTCCGACTTTGACCGCACCGAGGAGTACCGCCGGGCCCTGGCAGACATCGCCGGTCGCCGAGCCGTATGACCACGTGGCGTCCTCCGGCCGCTACCTTGCGGTGAATGCGGCAACGAATGCATGCGTCATTACTGACCGACATCTTCCAGGAGATCCGTCGCGCAGAGGACCTGCCCATGGAGTTCTCGGCCGCTGCCCTGGGCGAGGCCGAGAATGTCGAACCGGCCGACGTCGACCGCGACGACTTGCGTCACATCCCCTTCGTGACGATCGATCCCCCCGACGCCCGTGACCTCGACCAGGCCATGGCCCTGGAGAGCCTGGCGACCGGAGCGATCCGGGTCAGGTACGCCATCGCCGACGTTCCGTCGTTCGTGACGTCCGGGAGCGCCCTCGACGTGGATGCCCGCCAACGGGGCATGACCGTGTATTGCCCGGACCGCAGTGTGCCCCTGCATCCGGTCGACATGTCGGAGGATGCCGCCAGTCTGCTCCCCGACCGGGACCGGCCGGCCGTCGTCTTCGAGATGGACGTCGACGGCGACGGCGAGTTGCTCCGCTCGGATATAGGCCGGGCGATGGTCCGCAGCCGCCGCCGGCTCGACTATGCCACCGTCCAGGGCGAGTTCGACCAGGGCGAGCCCCCCGAGCCGATCGCCCTGCTCGAGCGTTTCGGCCGGGCCCGAATCGAGCAGGCGGTCGAGCGGGGCGCCATCAACCTCCGTCTCCCCGAACAGGAAATCGAGCCGCACGAAGGACACTGGCGGCTCGTCGACCGGGTCGAGTATCCGGTCGAACGATGGAACGCCGAAGTGTCGCTGCTGACCGGCATGGTGGCGGCCGACCTGATGGTCGAGGCGGGGATCGGCATTCTCCGCACGTTGCCGGCGCCGACTCCCGAGGCCCTGGGGATGCTGCGGGGCGCCGCCAAGGGCCTGGGAATAGCCTGGTCGCGCGACGACACGGCCGCCGCGATCCTGGCCAGCCTCGACCCGGCCCGTCCCCGTCAACACGCTCTGTTCGAGCACGCAACCCGACTCCTGCGCGGGGCCGGGTATCTCGGCTTCGCCGACGGGCCGCCGGCCGGTGATCACGGCCACGCCGGGGTGGCGGCCGTCTACTCCCACGTCACCGCCCCTCTTCGTCGCCTGGTGGACCGCTTCACCCTGGCGACCTGCGTTGCCCTCGCCGCCGACGAGCCCGTGCCCGGCTGGGTGGTCGAGGCCATCGATGACGTGCCCGTCATCATGCAGGCGACCGGCGCCCGGGCGAGGAACGTCGAGGATCGGTGTATCAACGCCGTCGAAGCATGGGTTCTCAAGGATCGCCTGGACGAGCGATTCGACGCGGTGGTGGTCTCGTCGTCGAAGCGTGGCGCGGAGGTCTGGATCGACGATCCTCCCGTCCTCACCTGGATCGACGGCCTCAACTCGAAGCCGGGCAGCGTCATCACCGTGGAGGTCGCGGCGGTCGACCCCGAGAAGGGCGAGGTCAAGTTGGAGATGGTCGCATGACCCCGACGTGGATGCTCGATCCCGACGTCACCTATCTCAACCATGGCTCCTTCGGGGCGACGCCTATCGCGGTGCTGGAGGAACAGAACCATTGGCGTCTGCGTCTCGAGGAAAACCCGGTTCTGTTCTTCGACGAGGAGTATCACCCGGCACTCGACGACGCCCGGACCCGCCTGGTCGACTTCGTCGGCGGATCGGTCGACACGACTGTCTTCGTGAACAACGCCACCAGCGGGGTCAATGCAGTCCTGGCCTCGCTCTCGCTGGGACCTGGCGACGAGATCGTCGTCACCAATCACGAGTACAACGCCTGCCGAAACGCCGCCGAGGTGGCCGCCGCCCGGGTGGGGGCCAAGGTGCTCGAGGTGCCGATCCCTTTCCCGCCCCCCAGCCAGTCGATGGTGCTGGAGCGGATCCAGATGGCGGTGAGTGCCCGCACCCGCCTGGTGCTCATCGACCACGTCACCTCGCCGACGGCATTGGTGTTCCCGGTCGCCGATGTGGTGGCGGCGCTGGAACCGGACATCCCCGTTCTCGTAGATGGCGCTCACGCCCCGGGCATGCTCGACCTCGACATCGGCGCTCTGGGCGCATCCTTCTATGTGGGTAATCTCCACAAGTGGGTCTGCGCTCCCAAAGGCGCCGGATTCCTCTCGGTCGCCGACCGCCACGCCGAGTCGATCGTCCCCACCGTCATCAGCCACGGCTGGAACATGTCGGCTCCCGACAAGACCAGGATCCAGGACCTGTTCGACTGGGCCGGCACGGACGATCCTTCGGCCCGGCTCTCGGTCCCGGCGGCGATCGACACAATGGGCAACGCCCATCCCGACGGCTGGGAGGGCGTCCGCTCCGCCAATCACACCCTGGCGGTCGAGGGCAAGCGGATAATCGTGGAGGCGCTGGGCATCGACCCCGGCCCGGAGGAGGAGGAGTGGCTGGGCTCGATGGCGGCGGTGGTCATCCCCGGGAAACCCGAGGAAGGCCAGATCATCGACGAACTCACCCCCCGCCTGCGCCACAACCATGCCATCGAGGTGCCGGTGTTCTCGTGGGGCGGCCGGCGTCTGCTGCGCATCTCCGCCCAGCGCTACAACCGCCTCGACCATTTCCGCCGTCTGGTCGACGCCCTCGTCGCCGAGCTGTGAATTTCTCGGATCGACAGTGCATCGGCCTTGCTGTAGCCCAGGCGGTTGCATTCTCGAAGTAGGGCTCAGAGCTCCGGGGTCGAACTTCCGACGTGGACCGTGTCGCGCAGGGGCAACTCGGGTAGGAACAAGACCAGCAGCAGCGCAACCACGGCGAAGGGGATCGCCACCGCGAACACGCCGGTGATCGAGGCCGATAGCGCCTCCACTAGTGGTTGGCGGAGGGCGGGGGGAAGCTGGGCGATGGCGGCCGGGCTTCCGGTGAGCTCCCCGAGAGGAACCGATCCGACTCCCTGGGGCAGGCGGGCGGCGACCTCGGACACCAGGCGGGCATTGAGGACGGCCCCGAACAGGGCAGTGCCAAAGGACCCGCCCAGCGAGCGGAAGAAGGTCGACGATGAGGTTGCCACGCCCAGGTCTTGCATGTCGACGGCGTTCTGGACGGCGATCACCAGCACCTGCATGACCAGACCGAGGCCGGCGCCCAACACGAGCATGTACGCCGAGGCACTGATGATGTCCGTTTCGGGGGTCATGGTGGACAGCAGGTAAAGCCCGAGGGCGGCGATGGCGGTCCCGGCGATCGGGTAACGCTTGTAGCGGCCGTGGACGCTGATCCGCCGTCCCGACACGATGGAGGTGACCAGGATGCCGGCCATCAAAGGAACCAGAAGCAGGCCGGAGTCGGTGGCGCTGACGCCGGTGACGACCTGGAGGAACAAGGGCAGGAAGATGATCCCGCCGAACATGGCCACGCCGACGATGAAGCCGGCGGCGGCCGTCACCGTGAACACCCGATTGGAAAAGAGTCGCAGGGGCAGGATCGGCTCGGGAGCGCGGCGTTCCTGGAGGATGAAGAGACCGAGGAGGACCACGGCCGCCACTACCAGCCCGATGATGGCAGGGGAGGACCAGGCGTACTGACTTCCCCCCCACACGGTTACGAGAAGGGCGGCGCTGACCCCGGCCACCAGCAGACCGGCACCCAGGTAGTCGATGTTGCGCTCGCGACGGGCGGCCGGAAGGTGGAGGAAGCGGGCAGTTGCGGCCAACGCCAGGAGACCGATGGGGAGATTGATGTAGAACACCCAGCGCCAGTCGAGATTGTCCACGAAGAACCCGCCCAGCAGCGGCCCTCCCACGGACGAGACGGCGAACACGGATCCCATATAACCCTGGTATCGGCCCCGCTCCCGGGGTGACAGGATGTCGCCGATGATCGTCAGGGCCATCACGATGAGCCCGCCGGCCCCGATTCCCTGCACCGCTCGGAAGGCGATGAGCTGGCCCATCGACTGGGACAAGCCTGACAAGACCGACCCGAGGAGGAAGATGGTGATGGCCCCCTGGAACATGACCTTCCGGCCGTACAGATCCGACAGCTTCCCGTACAGGGGGGCGCTGGCGGTCGAGGTGACCATGTAGGCCGTGACGACCCAGGCCAGGTGCTCGAGACCACCCAGTTCGCCCACGATGGTGGGTAAGGCGGTGGCGACGATGGTCTGGTCGAGCGATGCCAGGAACATGCCCAACATCAGGCTGACGAAGACGAGCAGGATCTCCCGGCGTGACATCGGGACCGCCGGGCCGAGCTCGGCGGGGCGGGGAGGGGCCTCAGTCATTGCTTGTCCAGGAGGTCGGAGATGTCGGTGTTGAAGCGCTCGAAGAGCTCCACGAACCGCTCGGCATCGTCGGTGCCCCACCCGGAGAGGACGGCTGTCAGGAGTTCGTTGCGGGCGGCTTCGAATCGCTCGACCACCCGCCGTCCGGATTTGGTGGGCTCGGCCAGCGCCACCCGTCCGTCGCGGGGGTCGCCCAGCTTGACTACGAACCCGGCCTCCTCCAACGCCCTGGTGTGCCGGCTCATGGTGGAGGGCTCGACCCCGTGGTCGGCTGCCAGGTCGGTGATGCGCCGCGGACCGTCGGATGCCAACTGCTTCAGGACCAGATAGGAGGGCCGTTCCAGGGGGGCGCCGGCGATGGACGCCAGCTGCGAGTAGAGACGCCGGATGGCGGAGCGGCGAGTCAGGGAGCTCATCGTCTCGTCGAGGCGGGCGACCAACTCTGCGATTTCGACCTTGACGGTGTTCACTCGGATAGCTTACTAGATGCGTGCAGAAGCTAAATACTTCGTCCGTAACGATCTCGTAGCGCCCGCCCGGTTGGGTGACCCGGGCCGGTCCACCCGGCTAGTCAACCAATCGAGGGGTAATGCAATGAGAAAGAGTACGTCGTTGTTCGCGGCCGGCCTGTGCCTGGTGGCGGCGTGTGGCGGTTCAAGCGCCACCGAGGGAACGATCGAGATCACGGCGAATGATTACTCGTTCGCCGGCGTACCGGAAACGGTGGCGGCAGGTTCGGAACTGACTCTCACCAACGCCTCGGCCGCCGAGGCGCACGAGCTGGTGGTGATGAAGATCGCCGACGGCGAGGAGAGGACCATGGAGGAACTGCTCGCCCTCCCCGAGGAGGAGTCCAACGCGCTGGTCGAGTTCCAGGGTGTCCTCGTCGCACTTCCGGAACAGGACGGGGTCAATCCTGAGGGCCCGGGGACATCTATCGAGGTGACCGAGCCCGGACGCTATGCCATCGTCTGCTTCATCCCCCAAGGAGCGGACCCGGCCGTGCTCGAGGCGGCGATGACCGGCGGTGAGTCCGAGGGTCCGCCCGACATGGGCGACGGCACGCCGCATGCCTTCTTGGGCATGGTGGGCGAGTTCCAGGTCGAAGGCTGATCGCAGGCTGAGTAGACGCCTCCCCGGTCGTAGCCGGGGAGGCGTCCTGGCGCCCGAGGCCGGCGTGCCGCGGGCAGCCGAGGAGGTGAGCCTGGAATGGAGCGTTACAATGACGCTTCCTGTGTCGGGACCCTCCTCCGTTCGCAACGTGGCATTGATCGCGCACGTCGACCATGGCAAGACGACTCTCGTCGATGCCATGTTGAACGCCGCAGGTGTGTTCGCTGCCCACGAGACCCACGTCGATCGGATACTCGACTCCTCGGACCAGGAACGCGAGCGAGGCATCACGATCCTGGCCAAGGCCGCCTCCATCGAGTGGAACGGCGTCAAGATCAACCTGGTCGACACCCCGGGGCATTCGGACTTCGGGGGCGAGGTCGAACGGGCCCTGGCGATGGTCGACGGCGTGCTGCTGCTGGTCGATGCGGCCGAGGGCCCCATGCCCCAGACCCGCTACGTCCTTTCCAAGGCGTTGGCCCGGGGACTCCCGGCCGTCGTTGTGATCAACAAGGTGGACCGGCCCGACGCCCGCCCCGCCGAGGTGGCCGACGAGATCTACCAGCTCTTCTTCGACCTCGATGCCGCCGACCATCACATCGACTTCCCGATCGTCTCGTCCATCGCCCGATTCGGACGTGCCATGCCGGGGTTGGGCATTCCCCCCGAGGACTCCGATCTTTCCGCCATTCTCGACGCCGTCGTCGCAACGGTCCCGGCCCCGGCGGGTGACCCCGATGCTCCCCTCCAGGCCATCGTCACCAACCTCGATGCTTCGGACTATCTGGGGAGGCTCGCCATCGGTCGGGTCGAACAGGGCACGCTGCGCTCGGGCCGCCAGGTCGGCCTGACCCGGGCCGACGGCAGTCTGGTCAAGCGACGTCTCGTCTCATTGCTCGGGTTCGCCGGACTTGGCCGGGTCGAGACGGATCAACGGCAGGCCGGCGACCTCTTTGTCGTCGCCGGGTTTCCCGAAGTCGAGATCGGAGACACCCTCACCGACCCCGACGACCCCCGACCCTTGCCCCGCCTCGAGATCGATGAACCGGTCCTGCGCATGACATTCGGCGTCAGCACCTCACC